>Ga0268276_1000931_pt1 | contig 31441 bp, 33 predicted proteins | sample saktaG_4_FD_190145 | JGI IMG/M metagenome (GOLD analysis project Ga0268276, IMG submission 190145) | Saline water microbial communities from Sakinaw Lake, British Columbia, Canada - sak_2010_1_5_45m | ecosystem: Environmental > Aquatic > Non-marine Saline and Alkaline > Saline ...
ATGAAACTTAATTGCAAAGAAGTGTTCTTGAAATCAAATCTAGCCGGATAGTCTTGGGAAAAGTTTATCGAAACTTTTTCTGCAAACTTGGCTGCTTTTGAAAACTTGACTAGATAGTCTAACGAATATTTTGCTTTTTGCTGTGATTCTGAAGCTATTTTTGCTTCGTCACTTGAAAGCTCTGTTCTTGACCTATGCAATGTTCCTTTTGCTTCAATAACAAATAAATCTTGGAGGGCTGTAAAAGAACATGAATCTGCTACAATAACAGCATCATTTATTATCTCTGAAAAAGTGCTTGAATCAAGCTCGACTTTTGAATTGAATGTCAATTCAGGAACTTTTTTCTCTTCTGCGTCTATGTTTATCAATGCTAAAGAAAATTTTCTCTTGGTTTTGTCTTCAATCTCAACTTTAAGATAATTGTCCTCTTTTTCAAAAATTAAGGCTGAACCCAAGGGTGCTCTTCTCAAAATCTGCTTGAAATCCTCAAGATTGAGGCCTAATTCTTCGTTTTTTTCTACTTCAAACTTTGAAAATGAAGTTGAAGGGAGTTTTAATTCAACTAAAGCTACATTTGCAGGGTCAATAGCAACTATTTCCAAACCTGTTTTAGAGACTTTTATTTTGACTTCTAGAACTAGTTCTGAAAGCAGGGCAATTGCATCTGCGAATACTTTTGGTTCTTGTAGTTTTAATAACATCTTTTTCTATAGCCCCTTACTTTTAGCTTTAATATTCATTGGTTTTTAAAGTTTGTTGTGAAAATATGCCTTATTTGTGTCCTCTTTGAATACAATAATAACACAATAATCTTTAAAAAATTGAGGCAAGTGGGTTTATTATGAATAAATCAACTGGGATAATCCCCTTAGCTTTTCTTTTAGCTTTGGTTGGAATAAAAGGGGTAGAAGCACAAGAAACTTTTACAGTAAGGAATAATGAGCATAATGCCAGTTTTCTTTTCAGAGTCTATTCTGATGCTGATTTGTCAACAGGGCATGGTTTTTCTTTGCAAAGAGAAGGAAGAACTCCTTATACCGAGTATATGCCTAGATTTTTGCCTGCAGGGGATACAGCTGGATTTTTGATAGAACTTCCGGATGGGCAATATAAAGTAAAACCCATTGGTCTAGGTAATACAAGCAGTTTTGAAGTTAATTTAGATCCAATGTCTGTTGATGTCGGAGATGATTTTCTTATATATGAAGGCAAAACAGTTTATGGAAGAGGAATAAATTTGTTTTTGGATAATATAGAAAGGAAAGAGTTGGTTTTCAGATTTTCCTGTCCAAGAGAAATCGCTTTTAGTGCAAAGGAAGTTGTTTTCAAAACAGAAAATGGTGTTGAGAGATATCCTGTAAGTGAAAGGGGCGAAGATTATTTCCAAGCTGATGTGCCTGTTAGCATGGAAAAAGGCCGTTACAAAGGTTTAGAGATTTTAGTCAATAATGGCAATGGATTAAGAGAAGCAGATGTTACTGTGGGAGATTGGGATGTACAAAGCAAGGGTTTAGTGACAACAAACCTCCGTTCCAATAAAAGCTCAATGAGTGTAAAAGTATTATTGAATGATCCTCAAAAAAGCGAGTTCCAACATTTTTCAGAAGTTTATTTTATCAAAAATCCTGGAAGAGAAATTAGCCCAAGTGAATTTGATAAATTTTTATTTGAAAATGTTAACGAGATTCCGCCGGGGCAATATATTGTTGAAGCAATAAGGGGAAATGAAATCTACCGAAGAAAATTTAACGTTGCTTCTGCAGGAACTGGCCCTAGTTATATCTCAAGTTCTGAAAAAGATATTTTTGATTCTGAGGGGCAATGTAATCTGGTTTTTAGTTCAGAGGATAGAGTTTATGACAGATTATACCAAAAAATAAGGGAACAAGTTGCAACAAACCTCTACAATTCGGGTAGTTTAGAAGTTGGTTCTGGAACTGGATTATCTAAAAGATTTCCTATAACTTTTAAAGGCAAAGATTATGATTTCGGATTTAGATTTACAAGGGGCAATAATTCTTTGGCACTTGAATGGGATATTGACAAAAAACCACGGATTGTTTTTGATTTGAGCAAAGATGAAGTTTTGAGTATGGCAAAAACAGAAAGCCAAGATGATAATATAAGAAAAGACTATTTCAGCATCTCCAGAATATCACAGATATCTCCATTCAGATTGTCTGTAGAAGGTTATACCTATTTCAAATATCTCTCTAACCCCATTGGAAAGTATATTAATAGGCAATTATCTAAGCCATTTGAAGACCAGAATTTTTATTTTATTTTAAAACTTCAGCAAGAAGGTTCAGGAACCGATATTTCACATTATTTCGAAGAATAAGATTGTTTTTCAATGCAATTAATTATTTAAATTTGAATTAAATTGATTTTTAAACGGGGGATTAATAATTGGGTTAGAAAAAGGTTTGGCTTTGGATAAGCTAGGTATAAGTGGTATCAATTTAAGGGGTTTTAGAAGAAAAACAACTGGATAAGATTGATTTAAACATATAGACATGCAGATAAACATGATAGACAAAATTGACCGAATAAGAATAGTTGCTCGGGAATATTATAAAAGAAAAGATATTCAAGAAGCTCTTGTCAGCCAAGCAAGGAATAGGGAATTTGTTCCAAGATATGGGGAAGGATTCGGAAAAAGACCAGATGCTGTTGAATATGCTGGAGATATTCTAGGTTATGTTGAAAAAGGAGCAACAAGCTTCCATGTTTCAGAAGAAATATGGAGCAATCCATTAGAAATCGGAACAGGGCTTAACCAAGAACAATTAGGCAAGTTGAGACTAGGTTGGGATTTGATGCTTGATATTGACTGCAAATTCTTAGAATATTCAAAAATAGCTGCTTTTCTTCTTTGTGAAGCTTTATTTTTTCATGGTGTCAGAAATTTTGGATTAAAATTTTCTGGAGGTTCTGGTTTTCATGTTGGATTAAGTTATAATGCTTTTCCTGAAATTGTAAATAATGTTGAGATAAAGAATTTTTTTCCAGAAGGACCAAGAATCATTGCAGCTTATTTAAAAAGCATGATTGAAAGTCCATTAAGGGAGCATATTCTTGATATGTCTGATCCGAAGGATATTGCTTTGTCTATGGGAAAACCAGTTGAATTGATGTACAAACCAGATAAGGAAGGAAAAAAAGTCTTTAATCCCTTTTCTGTTCTTGAAATAGATACTATTTTAATTTCTCCAAGGCATTTGTATAGAGCTGCATATTCAATAAATGAAAAAACAGGATTTGTTTCAATTGTTATTAAGCCAGAACATCTAAAACAATTCCATCCAGGTTGGGCAAAACCAGAAAGAGTTCTGCCTTTACAGTTTTTGAAAAAACCTGAAAAAAATGAAGCAAAAGAACTTTTTATCCAAGCTCTTGATTGGAATTCAAGACAGCAAGCTTCGATGATAAGAAAAGAGCAAGAAGTAAAACAAAGAACCCAGATGAGAGAAGTTATCAAGATTACGAAGTTTTCTGATGAAATTTATCCACCTTGCATCAAGAAAATCCTTGAAGGCATGAAACATGATGGAAGAAAAAGAGCATTATTTGTTCTTTTGGGATATTTTAGGAATATTGGCATGGAGTCAGCAGATATAGAGACCAAGTTGCTAGAATGGAATAAGAAAAACTATCAACCATTGAGAGAGAATTATATCAAGACACAGGTTAATTGGTTCAAGAGACAGGAAAAAAGACTTCCTCCTAATTGTGCTTTGCAAGCTTATTATCAAGACATGGGAGTTTGCATGCCCGATGCTTTATGCAGGAAGATAAAAAATCCTGTCAATTATACAATGGTCAAAGCAAGAAGTTTGCAGAATCCAAAACCTTTCAGAAAAAAAAAGAGGGAAGAAGATTAATAAACAAATTATATTTTGGTATCTGTAAAAAAAGAGAAAGATGAGAACAAAAAGAAAGCCGAAATATATCTCTGAAGTAAAACAAATAGCAAGACAAGTAGACTTTGATCCTCATAAAAAAGATTTGAGGGATTTGGTTGAACTTCCCCTTAGGAAAGCGTGTGAAAGGCTTTATGACTTGAATGTCCCATGTTTCAGTTCTTCTGCTAACACAGAAAATGTCAAATTTGGAAAGACCGTAGAGGTTGCAATACAGTATGATAAACTTTCAGATAATAATAAAAAGATTGCAGATGCTCTTGTTCGCGAGCGATATGCCAAATTAGGGTCAGCCCATGGGGAAGGGCATCAATTTCTTACTGTAATCATTCCGATAATGGGAAATTCAACTGTGAGGTATGCTGAAAAAGAAGCAATGAAAATCGTGAATAGATTTGAAAAGCAAGATCTTACTTGGGCTAAAAGATATACCCCCGATGAATTTGTCAAGATAAGCGGTTACGAGACGTTGAAAGGACTTTCTCCCGAAGATATGGCTAAGCAAGGAGACGCATTTTATGACAAAAATTCGGGATTAATATATATGGACAAAGAACATTATAAAAAAGCCTTAAGATATGAGAAGCGGGCAAAAAAAAGAGGGGGAAGATAATTTAAAATACTTTTTGCGATAACGAAAGTATTTTAAATATCATAATTTTACTATCATTATGAAAAAAGGGTATGTGTTTGTTTTATTTGCTATTATAATCAGTATTTTAATTATAAATTCTATACAAACTGCGTTGTCTTATGAAACAGAAGAAACTGCGATTCCTCAAGCATATAAATGGCTTATTAATCATACTAAAAACAAATGGGATTCATTGACTATAAAGCAAGATTCTTTCTCTTTGCTAGCCTTGAGTTGCAATTCAACTTATTCTAAACAAGGGAATAAATCTTTGCTTAATCTAAGTTATTACAGCTCAAATTCTAGTTCTGGCAAAATAAGATGCTGGAAAGAATCTGGCAAAGCAACTTCTTCTAGCCAGTGTAAATTAGTTGAGACTTCTTTAGCTAAATTAGCTTTAAATGAACTCGGGGGAAACACCAGCGCAGTAGACACTTGGCTTTTATCAAATAAAAGAGTTTTTACAACCGGCATCTATTGGTTTTTGCAGATAGATATTGCAAGAGGAAAAGAAGCTTATTGTGAAGTAATGTATTCAAATCAGATGCAAAATGTAAGCATTCATGCTGACAAAACAGTTTCAATCAATGGCGTGATTACACCGAATGCCTGTGTTGAAAGCGTTTTCAGAAATTATTGGTTTAAATTAAAACAAAGTGAGGAATGTTACGGGAATGAATATCTTATCAAATGTTTTGGAAATGAGTCTACCGCAGACCCTGTAACTGCTAATTTATTATACCGAAATAATACAAATGACCCTAGAACAAGTTTCTTTGTTTCTTCTGAAATTTCTCAAGGGACATTAGGGTTCATCAATCAACTTGGCGAGGAAGAACAAACCCCCGGGATAATGGAATTAAACACACCAAGTTATTGTTTAGCAAATCCTTCTGATCCTGCAGGAACCTGCGATTATGAGGGAACTGCATGGGCAACATATGTCTGGAACAAAGAGGGCAAAGAAGAAAATGTCAATTTATTCCTGCCTTATTTAATTGTTTATTCTAGTTTTAATGAAAAATATTTCCCTGAAACTTTTTTATCTACTCTTGTCGGAAGCGAATACACTGAAGAAATCTTAAAAGAAGAACAAAGATTAAGAAAACCTCAGTCTAATGATTATTGGAGTTTCTGGTTAAATCAACCCTTATTATATGGGCAGTTCTATGACACTCCTTTAGCTGTCTTGTCTTTAGGAACAAGTGTTTCCAATGTTTCTGAAAATAAAGATTATTTGTTAGGACATATTGCAAGAGATTATTCTTGGGTCAATACTTTTGATGCAGCTCCAAATCCCAATACACATAGGGACACAGCATTTATACTCTGGGTTTTCTGGCCAAATTATTGCCCGGGATTCGAGGAGGGTCCAGTAGAGCCCAATGATTGCGAAGCTCAGGGGATTTTTTATAAATGCAAGGAATCTTGTGATGCAAATGAAATACCATGGAGCATATTCTCATGTCCTGATTATCTAACCTGTTGTTCAAATGTTACTGGCGGAAATCAGGATGAGTGTCTTGCTAAAGGCGGAGAATGCTTGAATGAAATAACTTGCCCTGGGGGTTATGGGCAGTTCAATGATGTAACTTCTTGTTCTGATGGAGGGATATGCTGCAAGGAATTTGGTTTAAGTCATTGTGATGATTGGCAAGGGGGAAATATCTGCGAAATAGGATTTTCATGTCCAGCAGGTCAATCTAAGGATACATTAGATGGGGCGTGCTGTTTAAGTCAATGCACTGAAGATCAATTCCAAGGTGCTTGCAATTATGATATCTGCGGAATAGATGAGCTATGTTGGAATTATAATACTCAAGGCCAAGTTGATTTTATCCCTTCTCTAGAAGAAAGGTGCTGTCCTTCATTTTGTGTTAAAGACCGTGATTGTAAAAATGTCGGAGAGGACTGTTCTGCACTTGGGCCAGAGTATAATTGTGTTGATTCTAGTGGGGGTTTAGGGCAAACACAAACAACAAAAGATAATGAAGAATGTTGTTTGGATGATTGCAAAAAAGGATGTGTTGCTTCGCAAATTTGTGATTTAGGTCAAACCTGCGAAAATGGTCAATGGGATCTTGGTTCAATTGAACCAACATGCTGTTTAAGCAAATGCAAGAATAAATCATCTAGTTCATGGATATGGATAATAATTCTTATTGTAATAGTAATCATTGGAGTTTTAGCTTATTTCTTTTTCTTCAAAAAGAAAAAAGAAGGAGAGGAAATAGACGAATTCACTGGGCTGCCTAAAGAAGATTCAAAATCGGGAAAAGGAAAAGATGATTTTGATATGGCTGCTTTTAGTGCATTTCCCAAACAAAATCAAGGACAAAAAAGTCAATTTCCTCAAAAAAACCAACAGAGAAATGCTCCAAAGCCAATGTCTTTTAATAAACCAGCAATAAAGCCAGTTTCTACTACAAAACGTACAACTACTGTGAAGGAAACAACTATTAACAAAGAGACAAGTTCAGGAAAAACAAAAGCTGAACAAGAATTAGAAGCAACTCTTGGCAAGTTAAAGAATTTGACTAAGAAGAAATAAAAATGGAATCAAAAATAGGGTTTATATTAACATTGATTGGGGGAATTTTATTGATGATTGGAGGAATTTTTGAAATATTTCTACCGTATATTGGAAATTATATGTTAGACAAAGGATGGGCGAGTGGCGAATCTTTTGGCCAAGTTGGAACCACAATACTTTTAATAATGGGAATTTTTTATATAGTTGTTAGCTTATTTATAATTATTGCCGGATTTATGATAAAAAATCCAGAAAAAGCAAAAGTTGGCGGCATTTTAGCATTGGTTTTAGGAATAATCAGTCTTAATGTTTTTGCAGTAATCGGGGGCATTATTGGAATTATTGATGCTGGGAAAAACAAAAGCTGAACAAGAATTAGAAGCAACTCTTGGCAAGTTAAAGAATTTGACTAAGAAGAAATAATGATCTGAATATTTAAGAAAATAGATGAAAGGAGGTTTAAATGAAAATTTTAAAAAAGAAGAAAAAACACTTGAATTTAGACAGACATCATATTGAAAAGAGACATGACAGAAGATTTTTAGGAATTTTCTTGATGTTTGTGGTAATTGCTGTTTTTATTGGTTTTGTGCTTGCTTTCACAATAAAGTCTTCAATTACTGGGGGAAGCATTTTCGGTATTGACTGGATTTGGGCTAAACCAACAACTGAAAGTGCTGGAGCATCTATGGGCGGGGCAGCAACAGGATCTTCTGCATCAAGATGCATTGACAGTGATGGCGGAATAAAACCATACAAGCAAGGAACTGTAAGATACAATGGAAAAACTTATACTGACTTTTGCTGGGAAAATGGGACAAATGTACCAAATTCCAAATATGTTTCAGCAGAATTTTACTGTTGGAATAACGTGGCAGATAGGTCTTTGATGTATTGTCCTTCAGGATGTTCTAATGGAGCATGTGTGAATGTAACCCAGGTTAAACCCGGTTTCAGCGATGATACCCCCGGGTATCAATTAGATGAAATGAAAGATTTATGCATGAATGCGGGCTCTAAATGTGAAAACAGCATGAATTAATTATTTTTTAATTTTTTAATTTTCTTTCTTTTTTCCCAGTAAGATTTATTAATCTCGTTTTTCTTTGATATCCATGAAAAAAGGGAAGTTTGTAAGTGTATTTATTTTTACAACCTTATTAATGGTTTTATTGACTAGCTTAGCTCAGGCATGTGTTACATTAAACCAGTACAAGACAGAATTCTTGCCAGGAGAGACAATGCAGGTTGAGATAAATGTAGATTATGGGAAAACACTTTCAAGAGATATTTATAATAGTGACTTGTTTTTGTATAATTCTCAGGGAAATCTTGTCCAAGGAAGTTACTTTGTCCTCAAGATATCAAATACAAAATATTTTGCATGGTTCGATGTTCCCAATTATGGGAATTACAAGCTTAAAGTAAGGGCTGTTTGCGGGTCAAGTTTCTATTCTGAAACAGCGTTCGATGTGAATAAATTGAAAAGCACGTATTATGGCAGCCTGAAGGATTCTGCTTCAGGAAAATGGAAGTATTTAACTTTAGAAGAGAATTCAATGGTTGCAGGAGCATTGTCTTATGATGAGCAGCTTAATGAGGAAGCTTTAACTGCTTATTTTTCAAGGCAAGATTCGTGTATTAATACTAATTGTTCTAGTAAAGATGCTGCTTTAGCAATGATCGCTTTCAGGGATTTTTCAACTAGAAGCCAGATAAAAAATCTTGTCAATGCTTACCAAAATGGTTTAAATGGAAACTGGAAAATTGAATTTAATGCAAGCGACTCTTCAGATTGCCAGTTGAATTATAGCAACAATTCGCAGACAATAAGCCTTTTTCCAGGATTAACTAGCTTTGATCTGGATTTTTCAGAGGTTAATGGTTCAGAAGTCGTGATTTCAGATAATTGCAATGCGATTTCCAGAAAATTAATTTTTTCTTATAAAACTTTTGTCAAGAATTATAGCATAGCTAATAATTTTGCTTTGCAAGATGTAGGATGTTGGGGTACTAATCTTAAGAGTGCATGTGACGGGGAATCAACTGCTTATAATCTATTTGCTTTAAAATTAGCTGGTTTTGGGATCAATAGTCAAGAACAATCTATTTCATGGCTTGAGGACAATGCAGAGGATATAGATGAAATAGCGATATTGTACTTATTCACAAAAGACCAGAACAGATTAAATCAAGTCTTATCAAGTCAGACTTACAGCGGGGCATGGCAAAAGAAAGGAACGAATGACATCAGGGCAAGTGTTATCAATTATTATGTCTTAAATCAAGTTGTAAACAAGACAAATAATGTTTTTGAAGCAATAGACAAAGCCAAAGATTATCTTGAGAAATCATTAGACAGTTCAAATCTGGCTGAGAAAGCATATATCCTATATTTTGTCTTTCCGAATATAGAACCTGTGATGAGCATATGGCCGGGAGTTGTCAAGGTAAAATCCCAAGAAAGTTTCAATTTGATTTTGCAGAATAAGGGTGTAGAAGACATAAATGCAGAAATCACTTTTCTTAATTCAACTTCAAATGTGAATCTCGCAAAAAATAGCATGAAAAATCTAGAAATTCATGTTCCTAGAATAGAGACCGAAGATGCAGGAGCAATAAGTGAACCGATTATCATCAATTACCAGAATTCTATCCTGAATTCTGTTTCAAGAAGTTATAGCCTTCCGGTAATCATTTTCACTTTTAAGGGAACAAACAGTTATTATTGGAATTATACTATAAACCAAACCCCCATAAATGATACTAGCGGTATAATTAATGATACTCTGAATAATCCTTCAATCAATGAAACAGCGAATCTAAGCGATAGCTTGATTCAAAAAAATTTTTACTTTGATCCATTGAACATAAACAAAACTTTTTTGACGAGCGAAACCATCAGGTTCAGCGCTGAATTAAAGAATTCTTTTTCAGGTCCAATAACAGACCTTAGACTAGAAAAATCAGCAAGCATCAATTATCTTGTTGTTGAACCTTCAAGTCTTGATGAATTGGGAGCAGGAGGAGGAAAGACAATTAATTTTTATGCTGATCCCAAAGATTTTGGGACAAAAGTAGAAGGAACAGTTATTGCTAAAGGAACTTATAATGGGCAGGATATTTCCACTGTTCTTGAATTGAATTTTGAATCAAGTATATCTGAACCAACATTAAAGCTGTGCTCTGAAATAAATGGGAAGAAATGCACTGAAAACCAAGTATGCAAAGAAGGAAATACAACAAGAGCTTCGGATACTAATTCATGTTGTTTAAGTTCTTGTGGAAATACCACTACAGGCCCTAGCGGAAAATTGATTGCGGTCATCATTGTTGTTGTGGTTATCCTGATTTTAGTGGGAGTTTTATTATATTTAAGAAGAAAACCAAAGAAGGATATGAAAGACTTTATTGAGGAAGTTTCAAAAGAAAAACAACCGGGATATGACGCCGACTTTTCAGACTTTCAAGGACCAAGTCGCGGAGAGAAGGTCCAGTCCAAAGAATTTAAAGCTGAATTTGGAGAAGAAGATTTCAGCGACGCGGGTTTCAAAACTCCCTGATTACTAAAACTATATTAAATAAGAAAGATATAATTGATAGTAGTGTTGGGCGATTGTTTAAAGGAAAACAAAAACAAGGATAAACTTACACATACAGGCTTGAGATGTATTTAATAATAAATTTAGGTAATTGTCAAGAAAAAACGAAAAATTAGCAAACAATAAAATTGAGATTATAACACATACAGCAAATTATAATTAAACATAATTAAAAAATTTTAGAAAATAGTTTGAAAGGAGGTTTAAATGAATTTAGATAAACATCATATTGAGAAGAGACATAACAAGAGATTTCTTGGGACGTTCTTCATGTTTTCAGTATTTGCTGTTGCAATGGGAGTATTTTTGACTCTTGTTTGGATGAATATGAATGAAAGCACTTCTACAGCAAGCAATACAAACATAGAAAGTGCTGGAGCATCTTTAGGCGGAACAACACTAACTGGAACAGTAACTTATCAAGGTGTTTTGAATATGATGAATAGATGTTTAATCTTTTCTGGGAATACAACAAACACTACCTGTAATGACATTTGTAAAAAGAATTTTGGAACATGTACTGCAGCATATGTGGTTAATATAAGTCTTGTATACCCCGATATGCCAGTTTCATGTGGTTTTTCTACATTTAAGGCTGGGCAGAGATTATTCTGTAACTGTTGTTCAACACTCGGAAATGAAGCAAAAATGGATGAACATGCTCCTACATCAACAGAAATTGATTGTTTTGTTTATGGAATTCCTGGTTGTAATTTGACTTAATTTTTTTATTTTTTTTCTTCAGAAACAGTAGAGCTGGTTTTTCCTTTAATTTCCTGCAATTTTCTAAACAAAACATCTTTTTCAAATAAAATCTTTTTTGCAGCAATATCTCTGCTGTGCAAATTATTTGCTAATTCGTTCACAAGAAGATTATAGTCTTGTATCTTCATCTTTATCTCATCTGGTTCGAGTATTTCTATGCTTGTTGGCATATAATCAAAGATAATCTGAATCAATCTCTTGAAATTTTCTATAAGAAGTTCAGTTTCTGCAAAAGTTGTAAATAATTCTTGAGTATCCTGGTAGTTAGTTGATTTATTGAAAGATTTTGAGATAATCAAGACATTAGGCTCTTTTTCAAGTTCTTTTAAAAGCATTTCCATTATCTGTTCTATGTAATCTGCGGGTTTTCCAACAACTTCAAAAATAAAGTGACATTTGAGGTAGCCTTTAGAAAGTTTTTCTTTTATTTCTTCTTGTTTTTCTTTTTCTGATTTTTCTTTTGGTTCTTTTGTTTCTTCTTTCTTGTCTTTGTTTTCTAGATTTTCTTCTTTAACTTCTTCTTTGTTCTCTTCTTTCTTTTCTTTTTTCTTTTTGCCAAACATAATTTGCAATAGTTTGAGGGGTTTTTAAATGTTAATAGAATATGTAGATGTATCTTATGTGGTTAAGTATCTAACCATTTTTGGTTCAAGGAGATTGTGAATAAAAATAAGGGGCTTACACCTATGGACAAAAAAACAGAATTATCCCCCTACCTTTTTTATGATGATAATTAGAATTTGTGTTTAATAACACGTATTAATGGTTTCATTGAAACCAAATTTTCAAAATTTGCGCTTCGCTTTTTATTAATAACTTCACAGGATTATCTAGCTCTTTTTATAATCGCTATAAGTACCAAGATTAAAATCAATCCCGATAGAACATAAAATAGAATTTTCATAAATGAGAAACTTGAAGTCTCGAATGTTCCTAGTGCATAGCCTGTAATTTGGTCTGAAGAGTATGTCCTAGAGGGCATCAATGATTTCTGAATATATGCTTCTGGATTTTCTTCAGCTTGGGCCTGGTTTGATGCTGGACTTGTAATTGAGCTTGAAATTATGTTTGAAGTTTCGTAGCAAGACATGAGGTATATTTTTTCAGAGTCTTTTTCACCCAAGCCTTCTACAATTATTTCATAGTTGCCTGATTTATTCAAACAATCCAAGGTTATTTCAAAAGTGGGGACATATTCTTTAAATTTTGTTCTTACGTGATATGCTATCTTATCGCTTACTAATTTTTCATTTTCATCCTGGACATAAGAATATATTGCGTATTTTCCAGTGTCCCCCTTGTAAATTTTAGCTTCGATTTCGATTGTTGAACCGAATTTTGCTTTGTCTGGAGAATCTTTTATTCTTATGCTAGAATCTGGGTCGTTTTCTTCATTTGTTTGATTGTTTGTTTCATGACTATTGTTGTTTTCTCCTATTGTGCCGTTTAATATTGTTACATTCGATAGATTAGATTCAAAGGTTGTTGTTGAATTTCTTATCTTGATTTGAACTGTTGCGTTTCCTATAAAAAAATCATCTGAGTCTATTATCGAGATGATTTCTATTGAAAGGTTTGAATTATTTGTATAGGTAAAATTTTCAATCCAAGAATTTTTATCACTCCAACCATCTATTGTCCAAAAACGATTTAGGTATTTGGTGTTGTTCTTTATATCTATTTTCAAATCATAGAATCCATATGTAAAGTTTATCAGATTTAGGTTTATAGTAAAATTTGTCTTATTATTATAAACTTCTGCGGGAAAATCCACTGAAATTAATGGTTTATAGGTTTCATTTGATTGGTTTTGTTCTTGATAATTGGATAAACAAGGGGTTGGCTCTTTAGCAATGAAGAAATTATTTATTAATTGTATACTTTCTCTTTCTTCTGCAATATCCGAATAATTGAGATAATCTTCTAAAGAGATTAGATTCCAGAGCCAAATTTCATCTCCAGAGTTTGATAGTCCTAGATTGCCTTTTTGTATCTGGCAAGAGCAGTTCCACTTTTCCAGAAAATTGGGGACATTATCTGCTATAATTAAAAAAGAGAATGGCTTGATGGCGATATTTAAGGTAGTGTTCGAACTTCCTTTATCTTTTAAGATCCATCCAGTAAGATTTATTGTTTCATTATTTTGGTTATAGAGTTCAATCCATTCCCCGTTTGTGTCACCGCCTTGTAAATCATTAGGATTATAGAGAACTTCGTTGATAATCACTGCTTGAGAAACGTTCATTGACGCTATAAAAAACAATGCAACAAAAAATAAGGTTATAACTATTAGGGAAAAACCTCTTTTCATAGAAATAATAGAATTATGAATTTTTTAAATATTTCTCAAATGTGGAGTTTATTTTTAGTATTGTGTTACTCCTTTATAGTGTATACAGACAAAAGGTTTATAAACTTCAGGGCCCTATATACTAAGGGTAAACTAACTCTTTATAGATAAAATGATTAATTACACGAGTTCCGAATATACAAAAAAAGGCAAATTAGGCTTGCTGGAGATTTTATTAGCTGGAGCTTTAAGTCTTGGTTTTTTAACAGTAGTTGGTTCTTGTGCAGTAAATAGATACAGGAGCAGGAGCCAAAGCAATAAGGCAGATACAGAAGAGGTTGTTGTAGAAAATCATTCGGCACTTCAAAAATCAAGAAAACAATCAAGAGAAAAAGTGGATATTTCTAAATTAGAGAATATTCCCCATTTAACAAAAAATCTCACAAAACACTATGCTATAGATGTAGATGATTTAAGAGAACCTAAAATCCTTTATCTTACTACATTTACGGGTGAGTATTCTGGTGCTTCTAATAGGCACCTCGATTCTAAAGAGTATTATTGTGCTCTTAGGGTAAACTATGATGGAGAACTTTCTAAAGAACAATGGTTTCCAGATAAACCCATAATTGTAGTTTTAACTAACCCAAAAACTGGTAAAAGCATTGAATGTCCATTATTAGACTATGGGCCAGGAACAAGAGTCACAAGAAAAGCTGGAAATCAGATTGTTGATGTTTCTCCAAGAGTTGCTAGAGAGTTGTTTGGTGTTGGAAGAAGTGGGAGAGTGGATAAAAGGGAAGTTATTGTTCAATGGAAAGATTTAGATTTAGGCAAATCGACAATTCTAGCTACTGCCACAAACCCGGAACTTTATTCTTACAATTAGGGCATTTTCCCCTTTTGATTTTATTCTCGATAACAAGAAAATTCCTTCTTTTTATCAAAACTTGGTTGCAATTAGGGCAGAAAGTTGTTGAACCTTCTTCGTCTTTTATATTCCCTGTGTAGACAAATTTTAAATCCTGTTGTTTTGCTATAGCTTTTGCCTTAAATAAAAACTCTGGTTGAGTGGGAGGGACATTTGTTAATTTATAACAAGGATAGAACGCTGAAAAATGCAAGGGAACTTCTGTTCCGAGATTCTCTTTTATCCAAGAGATTGTCTGTTTTATCTCTTCTGTGTTGTCATTATATCCGGGAATAATGAGATTAGTTATCTCAAGCCAGACTTTTTTTTCTTTTAATAATTTTAGTGTTTCTAGAACAGGCTCTATTCTGCCTTCGCAGATCTTTTCATAGAATAATGCGTTTCCTTTCAAATCTATATTAGCTGCTTTGATATAAGGGATTAATTTTTTCAAAGGCGCAGGATTAATAAAACCATTAGAGACTATAGCACATTTTATTTTTTCTTTTTTAGCTAGTTTTGCAATGTCTAGCATGTACTCATAAAATACTGTTGGTTCAGTATAAGTAAAAGAAATACTCTTAACATTATTTGCTTTTGCTTGTTCAACAATTGATTCAGGAGAAGCTTCAAGATGAGGAACATCTTCAAACCTTGCTTGGGAGATTTGATAGTTCTGACAATGTGTACAATGCAGGTTACAGCCTGTTGTTGCTATGCTCAGAGATTTTGAAGAAGGAAGAAAATGGTAAAAAGGTTTTTTTTCAATAGGGTCAATTGAAATAGAACAGGGTTTTCCGTAGACTAATGAATAGAGTTTGTCATTCATGTTAGCCCGAGCGCCGCAAGAGCCCCTTTCAGAATTTTTTATAACACAGAATCGAGGGCATAGTTGACATTGAATGTCCTTATTTTTTAACAGTTTATAGAATAGGGCCTCCTTTAATTCTGTCATGAATTTAAAAGAGATTTATGGTTTTAAAGGTTTTGGAACTATGGAATAATGCAAAGTATCTTCTAAAATTGAATCTCTAAATGTAGAATTTGCTTTTGGCGGATAATAATTAGCAAGTCTTTCATAATTAGATGTTTCATAATTGGCTGCAAAATAAAGGGCAGTAAGCACAATAGCTGATCCTGCTACAATAAGAGAATTTCTAATGAAATTTTTGATTTTTCTCGAATGTAATTTTTTGCTATGTTCCCTTGTTGGACTGTATTCCCAAGTATGAATCTCAAGTGCTTCCATTAATTCCCAAAAAGGTATTTCTTGTATCCCCGATCCTGGCACTTTGCCGAGTTTTTGCATTAATCCCCTTCTCTCTTTCCTTGATGCTGTTTTGAATTTTTCATCTTTTTTCTCATTCATTTTGTTTCTCCTCCAATAATTTTTCTAGCTCTTCATCTGTTGCTAATGGTTCAAGATGCGCTTTTTTTTCGATACCTCTCATACGCTCATAGGCTACAGAACGAAGAGCTTGCATTCTTTGATCGTTTTTATACTCCAATGTGCTTCTCCAAGCGTCAAAATACGAATATCTTGCGTTTGTTGCACTCTTTCGGTATAGCCCGAGGATTAAGTCTAAAAAGTTGGGGTATTCTATATCTCCATTACTGATACTACTTTCTACTGAACTAATTGCTAACCTTTTTTCAACTTCGGGAAGCTTGTTTGTCATTTTATTTCTCTCCAGTTATAAAAAAGTCGCGTTTTTTGTTCTTTAATCTATGTTGTTATTAGATGACAACATTTTTAAGCCTGTAAGGTTTAGAGAGATGGGGTCGAAAATGATAAAAGAAACGCTAATAGAATTTGGATTGACTGATAAGGAAGCTGAAATTTATATCAAGTTATTAGAAGAAAGGAGCTGTACTGCTTCAAGGATTTCTAAGCTTTCGAAGATGAACAGAACAACAGCCTATCTTGAACTTGGGAATTTGATGAAAAAAGGTTTAGTCAGTTATATCATCAAAGATTCAAAAAGATATTATCAAGCAGCTTCTCCTGGAAAGTTTTTAGAGATATTGAATACCAAAAAAGCAAAGATAAAAGAGATTTTGCCTAGTTTAAAAGACTTGCATAAATCAATTGAACCTTTCAAGTTCGAGGTTTTTGAAGGCAAAGAAGGAATAAAAACATTTTATCAAGATATTTTGAATAATGCTGGAGAAGTTTTAGCTTTTGGAGTTACTGGAAATGCTTTTGAGATTTTAAAATATGACTTCCCCCATTTTGTCAAGAAATATGAAAAAGCGGGGATAAAAGCAAGATATCTAGCAAATGGCTCTGCTAAAGAATTATTGAAGCAATTGCCAAAATCAGGAGTCAAGATAAAGTATCTTCCTGAAAAATATTATTCTGATATAACCACAATTATCTATAAAAATAAGGTCGCTATTCAATCTCTTATCAAGGACAATTTGTTTGTGGTAGTTATCTCTGACAAGATGCTTTACGAGGGATACAGGAATTATTTTGAGTTTATGTGGAAATTGATATAAAAAGCTATCAGAAAGCTTTTTATATAGTGTTTTTTTAAGATAAAGATGGCACACACAAGGATAAGATTGTCATCAATAAATATAACGAAGTTAAATGAGATAATTGGTGCAGTCAAAGAAATTTCAGGAAAATCTGGCGTTGTAATGAAGGGGCCTATTCCACTTCCTACACGAAAGTTAAAAGTGACTACAAGAAAGTCTCCATGTGGGAATGGAAAAGCGACTTTTGACAGATTTGAAATGAGAATCCATAAAAGAGTTATTGATTTGCCTTCTGATGAACGTGTCCTCCATAGTATCATGAGACTTCCTATTCCAAAAGAAGTTAATGTTGAAATTGAGATGATTGAGTAATTTTAGTTATATGTGTAAATAAATATTAATCTGGTTCTGGAGATTGTTAAAATTAATTCTAAAGAATACTACTAAAATACGCATACACCCATAGCTGTACTAAAATGCAGAAATTAAACTAACAAGTAATTAAGGAAACAATGTGATTGACTTAGAAACACTAGCGATGTACTTATATGCCAAGTTTATCTTAAGAGGAGCTGCATTTGTCTGCATCCCGATTATTTTTGAACATGTGACTTTTCTTGCTACAGGAGCCATTCCATTTGTGCCTTCTATTGTTGAACCGCTAAGAGATTGAATACTGCATTTCAAGTCCGGTTCATTTCCTGTATCAATGTAGACTTCAACAAATCCTTCTTTTAATTGTTCTTTTGTTCTTGCACTCGAATCAGTCCCATATAATTTATCACAATCCAAATCAGAATAATAAACCTTGCCTCCTCCTTTGTTTTCTATCAAGAAAGAGATATAAAGTTTATTTCCTTGTGTCTGTTCTGACATGTTGGTTATTTGAATAGGAGCATTTGTGTTTGAACCTGTCCTGATCTTGTTCCCAGAAAGAGGGCACATTCCATCTCCTTGGCCTATACAAACAGTTGCTTCTGTGTGTGTTGCATAATTATAACAAACATCTGCTTTCATTGAAAAATTAAAAGCATTATTCATGTTCGCTAAGGAAGATGTTGCTTGTTCTGCGAATTTAAGGACTTCAAAACCAGCTTCCTGTTGTTCTGTTTTCTTAGTAAGCTGATTCTGGTTTATCAAGTTCGTTTGAACTCCTTCTAAATTATTTCCAATTCCAGTTAAATAGAACCTTGCTGTTCCTGGAGCTACATCATAACCCCCATAATTTTCAGCTTTAAGATATATTGGGAACAAAGTCCCAGAATTTATTATTGAAGGTGGAGCATTATCTACAAAGCTAAGAGTCAAACCAGTTGTATTAAACACATTTGTGTCCTTTGACTGACTGCATCCTGTTTGTGTTGCCCCTAAGCTGAGCAATGCTAAGAATGCTATTGTCATGAAAATCAAAGATATTTTATTTTTCATTTTTTCCTCTTTTGCTGATTTATTATGGATTTATGGATTTTTAAATTTATTGTCTATACCGTATTGTTAAGTTAGCGAGTGCTGGGGAGCAAGCCCCCCTTTTCTTCAAAAGTTTATGTTTATCTTAATTTGCACAATCTAATCAAGGGGTGCAAATTCTTTGATGGAAAGTGGTTAGTCCACTGATACTTATCATGCTCTTTGCTTAACTTTATATAATTAGTTAATGACTCAGCTTTATAAAAAGTTAGAATAAAATGTTTATTCCTTCTCTTTGGAATTGCATCAATTGTATTAAGTTCCTTAAAGTTTTTTGCTTTCAGTCCGGTTTCTTCCTTAACTTCCCTAATAGCTGCCTGCATTCTTGTTTCTAAAAATTCAACATGCCCGCCAGGAAAATCCCAATATCCTGGAAGACCTTTATCATTCTTGCTTCTTCTTACAAGAAGAATCTTGCCCTTATGATAAATTACTGCCTTTACAAGAGGTTTTATTCTACCATTCATTTTCCCAGCCAAGTATCTTGATTCCAGTATTCATTTAGATGGGTAATTTTACTATCTTTCATTTTTAGAATCATTATTCCAACTGTCATATTTTTTTTATCTACATGTGTTTATTATCTTGTTTTTGTCTTTTGGTTTTCGAAGCTCTTAAAAACAATGTAATACCTTGAGACTTATCGACCTAGCCTAGGTTTATGAGATTTGGCTTGTGTCAATTGAGAAACTATAATCTCTTGAAAGTTCTACGCCATATATCATTGTTGTGATAAAGTCATAATCTTGTCTTTGTGCTCCCTGATATAACACCGTTGAACAGCGAAGTGTTTTTTGGTCTTTTATCTCCAAAACATTGCCTACTAATTGATTGTTTGTTGTCCTGCAGTCTAGCGGTTTACCTGCTAATTTTGCGCTGAAAAATGTCTTGTTCTCATTTTCTTCTAGAAAGTCCTGCAAGAAGATCTTTGAGCCTGAATTCTTAGTGAAAGTCAATTCTAGATTGACTTTGTAAGCATCTCCCTGGGAATAGATTGATTTTTGCATACTAACCATAACCTGAGAAGGTTCTTGGGCAATTGGTGGTTGTTCTTGAACCGGGACATAAACAGTTGTTGTTGCATCATTTGTTTCAAGATATTTTACATTTACTGTAATACTGGAGCTAAAGGGCTGGTTCATCTTGGGCAGTCCCGTATAGGTATATTGTCCATATTCTGGAAAATATACTTCTTTTGTTCCGGGAATAATCTCATCACTTGATGAAGAACCCATCAGACCAGAAGATTCTTTTTTAACTGTTTCTGCTGCTGGAACTGAAATATCTTGGCAGTTTCCTTCTGTTGGAATTCCACCGTACTGGTCTAAAATGCTGTCTTTGACGCAAAGTTTTACTTGTCGCTCTTTTTTATCATAATTGCTTACTTTAATACCAATAAAGAAAGTTTCTCCTGGCTGAATAGTTTTTCCTGATGTTAGCGTATCTGTTCTTGAAATCAGAGAAAAATCAATTCCAGTTTTTCCTGAGTTGGGATTTGTTGGAGTGCAGCCTTCTTGACCTGAAATAAAGACTAATGATAATATTATTAAGGAGATTAAAATTATTTTTGACATATTCTCTCTTTTTTTCATTTTCAATGATATATCCCTGTTTTCTCAAGCTTTTATATTTTTATCCTGATGGTTGTTTTATTATTTTTGTGGAGTATCTGGATTCTACAGTATAACTTGATTCGATTTCAATTGCCGCTCTTTCAGCATAAATAGGGGCCTTGGTAACTTGAAGATAACAAGAGAAAGAATATTCTTTATCTACAGAGTCATAAGAGATATAATTCGCTTTCATCCATGTTTCGTTTATATTCCTTATCACAAGTTCATTTCCTTCTGCACTGAAATAGTCACAATCTGCCATTATTCCTTCTGGGAAGATAATCCTTATTATCTCAATATTTTTTAGGGTTGTGTCTTCATCCCTTTGTTTTATTGCGATGTAGAACTTGTAGCCGCCTTGTTTGCCCTGATCAAAAGGAAGATCATTTGGAGAATGAAGGGCGATGGAATAAGGGACATTATTCGCCAATTCTGTCTTTACTTGTTTTGGACCTACGCTAGAATACTTTTGTCCGATATAAATTGGCCAGACACCATTTAAGATTACGGGCCTTTCCAAGACAAGATAGACATTTGTTGAACAAACGTTTTTTGGATTTGTAGAAGTTGCTGTACATTCAGGAACTTCACTTGAACAAGTCAAAGAAGTTTCCTGAGTTTCAGAAGACATGTCAAAAACAAATTCATTCCCAGAAGCATAGCTTCCCATATTCTCTATCCTAATTTCGCGGCTTTTTTCAAAATTATCCCCCAAGTAGCATTTCGGGACTAGATGCAATTTGAACACTTCGGGGTTTGATACAGAAATAAGAGCATCTAACTTAATGGTATCTTGTCTAATGTCTTTATTTTTAAAATTGACATTCACTTCTAAGACCTCTTCAGGGCTTTGTATTTCAGGATCCCAATTAATCCAGAAAGGACATCTTGGGTCTGCTTGGAAACAATACTTCCATTTTGCAACTTCTTGTAGACCATCCCCTACAACTTTTCCAACAGGGTCTAAACCAATTTTCCAGTATTCAAGAGCTGCACTTCCTCCTGCAGGCAATATAAAGAGATTGATTAATAACCCAAGAATAATTCCCACTATTAATCCTGAAAGTATCCTAGAGCCTCGGTCTCCTAAAATCTGTACTATCAAGGATTTTACAAGAACAAATAACATCAAGGCAATAGCGCCAAGAAGAGCTCCAGAGAACAACATAATCGCTGTCCCCAATAAACCATTTAATCCAAGAGCGATTATTGAGAATATGCTCAATAAAACACCCATAATTGCTCCAAAAATTGCTCCAGGAATCATTACCTCCTTCATTTTTTCCCAAAGTTCGTTTGTACCACCTCCTGTTCCTGCACTGAGTTGTCCAGGTTTAAGGAGACGTATATTCACATTCTTTGGTTTATCTTCCCCATCCCCTTTTTCAGATTTGGAAATAAGGCCTATTAACCCGCCTATAACTGCACAAAGTATGATTATTGTTAAACCGCTTACTACCATTTTTTTCCTCTTTTGATTATTGAGAAAACTAAAATCTCGCAATATATAAAATCTTTGTTTTTAATTTATCTCTTTCATCTATAATCCACTAATGTTAGAGAATATTTTACATGCTTCTATGATATCTTTTTATCACAAGAATCTTTATAAAATTAAAAGAGTTAAAAAAAGATGGCTACAAGCGAAAGGAGTGCAAGCAATCAAACAAGTGCAAGTGAAACAGCATATTGGAGAATTTCTGGGCCTTATCTAGTTTCACATGCTGTCACTGGTTTTTACGAGGCATTAAGGAGGGGAGATGAAATAACTATTGATAGTTATATGGAAAATAGCTGTTCAAATTTTCCTCTAAGAATTCTTAGACAAATTAGAAAGGATTGTGAAACAATCGTTTTTCTGGAATATCTTGGTAGGGAAGCAAGAAAAAGGGGAATTGTTCCGGAAATTTCAAGACTTACTAAACCTCAAAATGAAAGAGAAAGAATTCAACAAAGACTTGATAATAAAAGACAGAGAGTTTGGAGGGAAATAGAAAAAGACCTTAAATGGGCGGGTATGCTTGAATCAGTTATACCCTATACTTTTTGGGGCAGAGTTGCACCCGGCTATGAAAAACGGGAGGAGGGTGTAATAAATCTTAGGGAAGCATGTGGCGCACGAAGAAGAGCTGCTGATTTAGCGTATATCAAAGCATTGAGAACGGAAGGGCTTTATAAGGAAAGTGAATTAGAGAGGAAAGATTTGGGTTTGGTTGTACATCGTGATTAAATTTTTTCTATTGAATTTTTTAAATGTGGTTTCATTAAATTTAAAAATTCAGATTATCTACCTTTACTATGTCAGATTACATATGTTCGGAACAGAGAAAAAGCAAAAAACAATTGAAAAAAAAGAGAATGTATAATGTTTATAAAAAGGGCGGTCATGGAAGAACGGAAAAGGGAATTGAAAAATGAATGTGCTTTTTATGGGGGATATTATCTTGATAGTCCTAGCTTTGGCTGCTTTGATTGTAGCTTCTTATACTGATTTTAAAAAAAGAGAAGTCGCTAATTGGGTCTCTTTTTCTTTGGTAATCGTGGCCATAATTCTAAGAACAATTGTATCTATTTTATTGTATACCAATTTTTTGAGCATAGTCTTGAGTGTAGGAATGTTATTAGTCTTTTTGCTTGGTTTTTTCTTTTTATTAAGGAATCAGAAACCTTGGTTGGAGTATATTGTTGCAATTATCTTTATGATTATATGGTTTTTTACTAGCTCTTTTCATTTAGATTATATCCGCCCGGTTTTTCTTATTTTTGGAATTTTTATTATCCTGGGCAATGTGATGTACTACACAAAGATTTCAGGGGGAGCTGATGTGAAAATCTTGCTAGCTTTGGCAGTTGCTTTTTCAACAACACCTACTTTTTTACATCAAAGCTATAATCTTTATATCCCTTTATTCTCTGGGCTGGTTTTTTCATCAAGTCCATTTATCTTTGATTTTATTGTTAACAGCTTGTTTGTTGGGTTTGTTTTTGGTTTGGTTTTTTCGCTAGTCATAGCGTTGCGAAACAAGAATCTCTTTATAGAATCTTTTAAGAAAATTAATCGAAAATTCTTCTTGCTTAAGATAATATTCTTGTTTTTTGGAATAGTTTTTCTAGTTCTTTCTTTAAGTGACAGTGTTTTTATTATCTTGGGACTTGCTTTGTTGATTATACCCTATCTTATTGTCTTTGTCAATTCTGTTCAACAATCTTGCATGGTAAAATTAAAATCATGGAAAGAATTGACAGAAGGAGATTGGCTTGTTGATAAGGTAAAGATAGGAAAAAAAGTTTTAAAGAAAAGTGCAGACGGTCTGACTAGAAAAGACATTCTTCTGATAAAAAAATCAGGGAAGAAAGTCTTGGTCTTAGACGGAATGCCGTTTGTCCCTGTTTTCTTGATTTCTATTATTTTGGGCTTGATAATAGGCAACTTATTGTTTCTATTATTAGAGATTATGACCTAAATTTTACATGACACAAGGTTTTAGCCCCATATATTTCATCAATGTAAACGGGTTGTTGCTTTGTTCAATTACATAGGCGTTCCCTGCTTGAACAATTGATTTTAAGTCAGAACATACGTTGTTTGATGCTTTTAATCTCTGGATTTCATTTATATTCAGGGTAAGCCACATGTCGTATTCTTGATCAGTAAAAGGAGAGACTTGTCCTTGAGAACCAACAAAGAAAGTGTATCCTACATACTGCATATTATTGTCATGGAACTGCATCTTGATTTTAGGGCCTTTTATGCTTGTGACTTGAGAGCATTTTTGCATTATTGATTGCAAGTCGGAGGGGGTGATTAGGGGGGCGGGTGTTGGTGGTGGGGTTGGGCATACTCTTCCTGTGTTAATCAATTTTCCCTCGATACAATCTTGGGTGATGGTTACGCTTCCGTCCCAGCACGATACTTTGGTCGGTGAAGTACATGGGCATACTTTTCCTGTATTAATTAATGCCCCATTAATACAATTCTGGGTCACAATTACACTTCCATCACTGCATGATATGGTCGTGGACTTAGTGCATGGGCATACTTTTCCCGTATTAATCAATTTTCCATCGACACAATCTTGTGTTACAATTACATTTGCATCACTGCATGATATGGTCGTAGATGTTGTGCACAGAGGAGTTGGCGGAGTTACTGGCAGATTAGTTTTTTCACTTTTTAGCATTTCAGATGTAACTAGTAGGGCAATAAAAAAAATAGTCCCTAAAACAATTAGATTAATCTGTAATTCAGATAAAGAAAAGTCTTCTTTGTTCCATTTTTTTTCTGAAAACCACTTCTTTATTGAAAACCAGATATTTTTTATTTTCATTTGAGTCTGATTTTTATGGTTTTCTCTTTTTTATATGTCTGGAGATTTGGTCAGCTTCTGACTCAATATGCTCTTTTTTCTTTTTTTCGTATTTTTCTTGTTCTTCTTTTATCCCCTTAATAACTTCGCCATGTGAGGCTTTTTTAATCTTTTCTGCGATTTCTTTAAGTTCTTTGTCGTCTGCTTTTTTATGTTCCCAGTCAAAAGAAAGATTATCTGCTTCATATCTTGGGATGATATTAATGACAAAGTGCTGGATTCTCTGACCAGCTAGTTGTCCTTGGGGGATATATATACTTAATGATTTCGCATCTAAAAGTTTGATTAGAATCGGGGAAACTGTTTTTACAAAATAGATAAGCTTGTTCATCAGGGGTTCTGGAATTTCTTGGATATATTGATAATGGTGCTTCGGCAAAATTAATATATGCCCTTTGCTGGCGGGCATTATCTCCATCAAAACCAAGATGTCCATGTCTTCGTATATTTTTACAGATTCTATTCTTCCGGCGATTATCTCACAGAAAATACATTTTTGCTGGCTTTGACCGGCTGATTGCTGCTGTTTTATAAATTCTTCAAGTTCTTCGGGAGTAGCTTCTTCAATTTGTTCTTTCAAATCGCCGACTTGGTCTTTAGGCATTTTTTCTATCTGAGTTAGAAGCTGTTTTTTGATTGTTTTTGCTTGTTCTTCTGTTAGAGTCATATTTTTTTAGTAAATTCAGTTTTAAATATCTTTTTGAGTTTGGTTTTTGGTTTTTAGAAAGGTTTATAAAATAAATATCTCTAAGTATAAAGTAAAAAAGAGAGTAACATGCCAGCTAAAAAACAAAAAAGTAAAGCAATTAAAGTAGTAAAGAATGCTCCTTCTCCAAAATCAAGTGGAAAGAAACAAGTTAATTGGGTTCTTGTTCTTGTGATGTCTATAATCTTTGGAGTGTTTGGTGTTGATAGATTTATCATGGGTAAAATTGGAACAGGAATTTTAAAATTAGTTGTTACCCTAGTAACTCTGGGGTTTGGCGGATGCATATGGTGGATAATTGATATTATTTTAATAGCAACAAAAAGTCCTTCACTAAATGTTGAATTTGTAGAAAGTTAAAATTTAATGTTTAATAGAAAATGAGAAAACTTAGATTAAAAAACAAGAAAGCAGCATTTGAGATGTCAATAACAACAATTGTCATCCTAGTGATTGCTTTGACAATGTTAATCTTCGGAATGATATTTGTTCGAAAGATGATGTGCTCTAGCATGGACTTAATGGAAGGTGTTACTGCTGGAACAAAAACAGAGATAAGCAAATTATTTAGTACAACTGGTGGAGAAGTTATTTGTTTAGGAGAAGGAGAAAAGATTCAAGATATTTTTCCTTCTGGGACTGTACAAAATGCTTATTGTGGCTTTAATGTAGAGTCAGGAGCATCAAAAACTTTCCCTATTGTAGTTGATGAAAATAGTATCACTGTGATTTTTGAGGGTCTTACAGATGCACAAGCAAAGACTTTGGTGAAGAATTGGGTAACACCCGTAGCAAAATCTAGTGTTTCTGCTAAAGCAGGTACACAGGTAATTGCCCCTGTATTTTATATGAACATTCCAAAAGATGCGCCAGTCGGATTTTTTTCAATAAATGTAAAAGTTGGAGAGACAGATCATTTCATGCAATTTAATATCAAGAGAGCTGGAGCTGTCCAAAGCGCAATCTGTTAATAAGGTTTTTAAGTTTGTTTTTCTTAACTAGTATTATTAAAAATGGCTGAAAACAAGGTGAATGTTTTATTTGTCTGTACTGGAAATACCTTCAGAAGCGTGATTGGGGAATACTGTCTAAGAGATTATCTTAAAAAGAGGAAGATAGGCAGTATTTCAGTCAGTTCTGCGGGAATAATAGCAAAGCCTGATTCTATTAACACTTTCACGTTAAAATCTCTTAAATCAAAAGGAATTGATGCTAGCAAGCATAAACAAAGAAAATTAACTAGGGAGCTGATAAAGGATTCTGATTTAGTGATTGCATTACATAAAGAACATCAGAATTTTATTGAAAAAGAATTTGGAGTATATGTCCCTTTGTTCAATGAACTTGTGATAGGGAAAAGTGTTTCTGTTCTAGATGTCAATCGAACTGATGGGCCCAATAGTGAAGAATTATTTGAAAAACAAATCAACGATACTGTGGAATATATATACAAGAATACCAAAAAAATATTTGATTATCTGGCATATTCAAATTTCCTTTTTTTGGATTTTATAAAAGGAAATAAGGAACAAAGAGATGGGTATCCATTTGAGCCATTGTATGAATCAAAACATTCAATTGCCTTTATGTCCATAGATATTCCCAACAAGGAAGATGCTCATGTGCTTGTTGTCCCTAAAATTAGATTCAAATCTTTTGAAGATATTCCCAAAGAGATATTACATGATCTAATAGAAACAATTATGATTGTCGGAAAAGCCATTAAAAAGAATCATGGGGGTTATAATGTACTGCTTAATAATGGTTGGAGTGCTGGACAAAGAATATTTCATACACATTTCCATGTAATCCCTAGGAATGAAAAAGATGATATAAAAATTGAGATATGGAAAAACAAGAAGCTTAATAAGAATGAATTCATTAAGTTAAATGAACAGATTAAAGAGAACATCAATGAGGTTTTAAGAAAATGTTAAAATTGTATAATACTTTAACAAGAAAGAAACAAGTTTTCAAATCAATCAGTCCCAACAGGGCCGGGATGTACACTTGTGGCTTGACGGTCTATAATTACGCGCATATAGGCAATCTGCGGACATATGTCTTTGAAGATATCCTTAAAAGAGTTTTGATATGTGATGGATATAGCGTCCAGCATGTCATGAATATCACTGACGTCGGGCATTTGACTAGCGATGAAGATTCTGGGGAAGACAAGATGGATATTGGTTCTAAAAGAGAGCACAAAACTCCCGGGGAAATTGCAAACTTTTACACTAATGCTTTCAAAGAGGATTTAAACAAATTAAATATAATTGTTCCAGATGTTTGGTGTAAAGCAACAGACCATATCCAAGAACAAATTGATTTGATAAAAAGACTAGAAGGAAAAGGGTATACTTACCTTGGAAAAAACGGAAATGTTTATTTTGATACTAGCAAATTCAAAAATTATGGCAAGATGGCTATGTTAAATCTAAAAGAAGAAACAAGGGCTAGAGTTGAAAAAGATTTAAATAAAAAAAATTCAAGAGATTTTGTTTTGTGGTTCTCTTTACGAGGTTCAAAATTTGAAAATCACATCCTGAAGTGGCAAAGCTCCTGGGGGGAGGGATTCCCAGGTTGGCATATCGAGTGTTCTGCAATGTCTATGAAATATTTGGGAGAAAAATTTGATATACATTGTGGTGGAATAGACCATATTCCCGTTCATCACACGAATGAAATCGCGCAATCCGAAGCAGCTACTGGAAAGAAAGTGGTTAATTACTGGGTTCATGGAAATTGGCTTGTAATGGATTCTGGAAAAAATGAAAAAGAAAAAATGGCGAAATCTTCTGGAGAATTTATCACGCTTAAAACTTTGGCTGACAAAGGTTATGAACCTTTAGTCTATAGATATTTTTGTTTGACCACGCATTACAGAAATGAATTGCTGTTCTCTTGGCAAAGTCTTGATGCTGCTAAAAATACTTTTAATACATTAAAGAACAAAATCATTGAAATCAAGGGTGATTTGTCCAGAACGGGGATCTGTAATGAAAAAATTTTAAAATACAAGGAAGATTTTTTAAAAATTATTAATGATGATATGAATATGCCAAAAGCATTAGCTTTGTTCTGGCAGATGTTAAGAGATGATAAATTGAGTAATAATGAGAAATATGCGCTTATATTGGATTTTGACCAGGTTTTTGGTCTGAATCTAGACAAAATAAAAGAAGAAAAATTAGATCTACCCAAAGAAATTCAAGAACTATTAAAACAAAGAGAAGAGGCTAGAAAGAAAAAAGATTTTAAGCTTTCTGATGAACTAAGAAACAAGATTAAAGTTAGAGGATATTCTGTTGATGACACAATCAACGGGCAGAAAGTCAGAAAATTAAATTGAACTTAGAAAATGAATTACCTCGGGCTAAAGCCCAAGGTATCTATAACATGAGTAACACGATAATGAAAAGCGACAGCGCAGTAGCAAGGTATTTATTATTATGCTCATTGTTGAGGTTCATAAGGAGACTTCCTTATACACTAAAGTTGGAGGATGGAGATTCTGAATCTTGGTTATATCAAAAATGAAAGAAATTGAAACATTGGTACAGGTTTTTGATACTAAAGAAAAAGTGCTACAAACTCTAAAAAGTTTTGAGTTTAAAGGAATTAGAAAGATAGTTGATGTCTATTTTCTGAACCCTCTGACCAAGGATTTGCAAGTCGTTGATAACAAATGCCCAAGGAAGTGGTTCAGAGTCCGTAAAAAAGATGATAAATGTTATTTTTGTTTTAAAGAAGACACTTTTGATAAAAAGGATAAATGGATATATTCTGATGAATATGAGACAGAAGTCAAAGATTTTGAAACATTAGTGAAGATAATTGAAAAATTAGGATTCAAAGAATTAGTAACGATAAATAATCTAAAACATACTTACGAGACCGAAGATTACGAAATTGTATTTGAAGAAGTCAAAGATTTGGGATTTTTTTTAGAAGTTGAAAAACTTTGTGTAAACGAAAAAGACGATGTAGTTAAGATAAAAAAAGATATTCAAAAATTTATTGATGATTTGGGGATAAAAGTTAGTCCTGAATTAAATGTTGGGAAAGCAGAGATGCTAATTGAGAAAAAGAAGATTTGTTTGGGATAATTAATATTACTTATTTGTGCATAAATGTTTATAAGCAAAATAGTTTTTTATACAAATGTCAGAATTAGAACAGATTCTTCAAGGCATGTTTGTTGCGTTGAGCATTGATCCAGTGCAACAAAGGACTTTAACAGAAAATCTTGAAAAAATAAAACATAAAGATCAAGCAACTTATGAGCATTCAATAAGAGTCGCACTTCTTGGGGTTAAAGTTGCAAGAAATATGAATCTTAATCCAAAACCCTTGTTTTATTCGGGGTTATTGCATGATATAGGGAAAATTCTTGTTGATAAAGAACTTTTAGCTAAGAAAGGGGTTTTTGATGAAGAAGACAGAAAAAAAATGAAGAAACATCCAGAATATGCTTATTATCTGATAAAAGACATGCATGATTTTACAGCTGAAATCATTGTGAGGCATCACAGAAGCCAGAAAGATCCTTATCCGGAAGAATTGCCTCCAACAAATAAGTCTTATCCATTAAATAAAAAATTATGTATTGGGCTTTATGCTCGAATCTTGTCTTTAGTAGATTTTTATGATGCAATCACCACAAGGAATAATGGAAAATATGGTGCTGAAAAATTAACTCCAAAACAAAGAAAAAAGATTGTCTTGGAAAGTTATCCTGATCAGGCCGAGCTTATAGAAAAACTATATGCTGATAATGTTTTTGATAATGTCCAAGATGATAGTGGATGCCAAAAAGATTTATAAATTAAAAAAGATTAAATGAACATGGCAAATGAAGTAAAAAAAGAGGAAGTAAAAAAAAGAAGATTTGGCATCTTTCATGAATTTAAGGATTTTTTAAAAGAATATAAAATAATTGGATTAGCAATAGCGTTCATCATGGGTGTTGCTGCAACAGCTTTAATTCAATCTTTAGTAAAAGATATTGTAATGCCCCTGATAACTCCATTTATTCCTGGCGGTGGTTGGCAAACAGCTACCTTTATACTAGGACCAATTGTTCTTAATTGGGGAGCTTTTTTAGGAGCAGTAATTAATTTTGTGATAATTGCATTAGTTGTATTTTTTATGGCTAAAGCGATTCTACGAGAAGAAAAGGTAACTAAGAAGTAATTTTATTGAAGTAAATCTAAAGATTAAAAGATAAAAGCATGAAGATGAATTGGTTTTGGTATGCATTAATAGGGATGGTTTTCCTTAGTGTGATGTTTCTTTTAATCACTAAAGTAAATAAGTTGGGTGTTAGAAGTGAGCTAGTCTATGTTCTACCTTCTATTTTTGCGGTTCTCTTCGGATTGATTTACATATTTGCTGTCAAAATTCCCTTTGCAGTCCCAAAAAGCATTTGGATATTCTTGGTCCTTGCTGGGCTTTTTGCTGTTATTGGAAATCTTTTGATGTTCAAATCATTGAGTTTAGCCCCTAATCCAGGATATGCATTAGCGATTATCAGCGCAGATGTTTTGCTTGTTGCTATTGCTTCTGTTTTTATATTCAAGTCAGAATTCACTGTGATAAAGGCAATAGGGACAGTCCTTGCTGTTGTAGGAATAATTCTTTTGGGCTTGAAGTGATATAAACCTTTTGATTTGTTACTTTTCATTAGTGATAACATAACCAAAAAGCTTTTAAATATAAATATCTTCTGAGCAACATGGTAAATTTTACTGAAGGATGGATCAACAAAATCGTTGATGGAAAACATAAATACGTTGTGACTGTGCCTGAAGAAGGCAAAGAACCCATTATAAAGTATTTTGACAATAAAGTTCTTTATCTGCCAAACGAGCAAGAAAGATTTGAAAAAGAAGCGTTGAAAAGAGGAGATAATGTGCTTTGGCTTGGAATCACTGGATGGACTAAACCTCCGAAACACTACCCTGCTTTGTATGGAACAAATGCTGAACCAGGAATTTATGATTCTCTTATAACTGCATTACTAAGCGAATGTGTCTTGATTTTAAAACAAGAAGGCATTGATGTTGATTTAAGACACGGTGTTTCTGATGCAGGAGTTGATGCAGCTGCAATGGGGGTTATGGAAAAATTGAAGATTTCAGG
>Ga0268276_1000933_pt1 | contig 31422 bp, 28 predicted proteins | sample saktaG_4_FD_190145 | JGI IMG/M metagenome (GOLD analysis project Ga0268276, IMG submission 190145) | Saline water microbial communities from Sakinaw Lake, British Columbia, Canada - sak_2010_1_5_45m | ecosystem: Environmental > Aquatic > Non-marine Saline and Alkaline > Saline ...
TGACGAATTGTCGCAGTTGATTTGCTAATTTTTAACGGTTGTCTCATTTAACCGTTTTTGATAAAATAGTTTCGAGCGAATTTGTATATTCGCACCCAACTGCGACTTATCGGGCGGCGCGATAGCGCCGCCCATTCATTTAGAAAGTCACAACACACTATTTTGTCTTTTCTTATTTTATTTTTCAAAAAGATTTTTATAATATTTTGCTCGTTTTACTCGCAAAAAATGATCCGCCCGAGGCGGATGATGCGATTTTATTTTCCCCAATTTAATTAGAGTTTACCCAAAAGCAATTAAATGTCCGCTGGTGCTCAATAATTAATAATCAATATTTGATAATAACTTCAACGTTACTTAGTACATACCAAATCTATACTATCAAAACAGCCTAAAATAAATAGGTATTGAAAATAATTTTTTTAATTGTAATATTTGTTTTGCATGAAAAGTCCTACCTATTTTCTCTATGCTCGCAAGTCTACCGAGGGTGAAGAACGGCAGCAATTATCTATTCCGGCTCAAATTGATGAATTAAAGTCGTATGCCACAAAAGAAGGTCTTGTTATTGCTGATACCCTTACTGAAAGCAAAACCGCCAAACAACCGGGCCGAGAAATATTTAACCAGATGATAGCAAGAATTGAAAAAGGAGAATGTCAAGGAATCTTGTCTTGGCATCCAGACAGACTTGCTCGCAATGCAGTAGATGCTGGTCAGATTATTCATTTTTTAGATACAGGTAAACTTCTTGATTTAAAATTCCCAACAGTGCTTTTTCAAAACAATCCTCAAGGACTTTTCATGTTATCAATTGCTTTTGGGCAAAGTAAGTATTATGTTGATTCTCTTTCTGAAAATACCAAAAGAGGCCTTCGCCAAAAAGTACGCTTAGGTTGGAGACCAACAGTTGCCTCAAGAGGTTATTTAAATGACAAGGCAACTAAAACCATTATCAAAGATCCTAAAGAGTGGAAAGCTATCAAAAAAGTATTTGAATTCTATTCTCAAGGAACACATATTTTAAGAGAAGCAGCTGACTTTTTGGCAAAAAAGGGAGTAAAGACTCCCTACGGTAATCCTTTAAAACTGGACGCTGTAAAAAGGATACTGAAAAATCCTTTTTACTGTGGCCTCTTTTGGTATACGGGAGAACTTCATCAAGGCAAACACGAGCCAATCATCTCAAAGAAACTTTTTGATATGGTTCAAGAAGTTCTTAAAAAAAGAAGTAAACCCCAAACAAAACAAAGAATTCCCAAACCATTTGCTGGTTTTATTAAATGTGGTGAGTGTGGTATGACGATAACCGCTGAAATCCAAAAAGGTCATATCTACTACCGCTGTACTAAAAAGTCAAAAAACCATCAATGTCTTCAACCATATGTCAGAGAAGAAGAACTTCTTGAACAATTGAATCATGAAATTAAAACAGTTTCTTTGAGAACGGATTGGGGGCAAAAGATATTCGCCAAATTAAAAACAGAGGAAACAACTCTTTCCCAATCCGTTTTGTCCGCTTCTTTAACAATTGAAGAAAAGATTAAAGAAATTAATCAAAAGATTTCTTTTCTTCTTGACTCCTACCTTGATCAAATCATAAGCCGTGAAGACTATCTTTTAAAAAAAGCTCAACTGGTTAGTGAAAAGAAATCTTTGGAAGAACAAATTATTAATTTAAAGAAGCGGCCAAATGATTGGCTCGAACGCTTTAGAGATTGGATAAATACCGCCTTACAGGCGGATAAAATCGCATCAAACAACAAAAATCTTTTTGAAAAGAGGCAGTTTTTTATTAATACCCGCTCGAACCTCACCCTAAAAGACAAAATAGTGTGCTGTGACTTTCTAAATGAATGGGCGGCGCTATCGCGCCGCCCGATAAGTCGCAGTTGGGTGCCAGGACCCGGAGTCGAACCGAGATCTCATGTTTTTCAGACACGCGCCTTGACCACCTTGGCTATCCTGGCTAATGAAATTACGTCAATGGTGCGTCTGGATGGAATCGAACCATCGACTCCCACTTTATAAGAGTGGTGCTCTGCCGCTGAGCTACAGACGCAAGCTTTGGCAGGCGGGTAAGACATGTGCTCTAACCACTGAGCCACGAGCGATATTATAACTCAAAATATTATACAAAATCTATAACAATAATGAGAGTTTATATTTTTTAGAGTAATTTTTATGGAGTAATTCCCATCCTTCCAAGTTCGTTTTTGAGTTGTTTAAAATTTTTATAAACGATTCCTTTCACCCCAACTCTAACTGCCGCTCTTACATTTTTTTCTAAATCATCGATAAATACGCATTCGTTAGGTTTGGCGTTTATTTTATTTAACACATTAAGATATGCCTCTTTATCTGGTTTTTTTAATTTCTCCTTGTAAGACTTAAAGACTTTGGTAAATTTGTTATAGATGTTTCTTTGTGAATTATATTTATCATGAATATCAATTGTATCGGTAAACAAGTAAAGGTTATATTTCTCTTTTAATAGTTCAATAAAATTGATTAACTCTAAATTAATACTTGCGGTTTCCTTTTTATATTGTGCTTTCCATGCCATTAATAATTGATTTACAGTTAAATTGCATTGTAATAATTTTTTCAATTTTTTAAGAAATTGCCGTGAATTTTTTCTACCTATGATTAAAGGCTCTTTGTTTTCTTTCCAAATTTCGCAAGCTTTGTCGTAGGGAAGGGTAAACATTTTGGCCAAAATTTTTTCCATTAGATTATTTCCATGTTTGAGAATCACCCCACCAAAATCAAAAATTACATTTTTTATCATGGGGTGTCTTCGGGGAGAATCGAACTCCCATCTTAGGCTCCGGAAGCCCACATTCTATCCGTTGAACTACGAAGACGATGCTAAAATATTTAAAGCCTGGGCAAATGCTTCTTTATCAGATTTGTAAGTTAAAATTTTTTTAACCTCATCTTCTGACAAAAATTTTGCTTCAGCCATTTCCCAATCATGATTCTTAGGATCACCCGAAACGTATTCCATTAAATAATAATAAACAGTTTTTTTAATCAGTTGTCCTTTAAATTTATAAAAATATTCAATCGGTTTTGGTAATTTTTCAATAATTTTTGCTTTTACGCCACCTTCTTCTTTTGTTTCTCGCAAAGCGGCCTCTTCTGTTCCTTCTTCTTGATTTACGTCAGCAACTAGCCCTTTAGGAAATACCCAACCTTTATGTTGTGAGTGTTGACAAATCAACCATTTAATACTTTTAACTTTTAACTTTTGACTTTTAACTTCTTTGTATACTATGCCTCCCGCTGAGATTTCGTGTTTCGTCATAACATTTGAATTTTATCACATTTAAATTATTATCCTGAGCGTAGTCGAAGGATTGACGAGTGGTTGACTTCTGGCGAAAAAATAAGATAAAATAAGCAGTATGGGCAGAAGAAGAAAACTTTTTAGAATACCATTTATAAAATTTAGAGTTAATAAGAATACCTTTTTTAATATTTTAGGCTTCCTTATTTTTGGCATTGCCGCAATCCTTTTTTTATCTTTTATTCAAAGCGGCGTAGTTTTAATAACTATTAACAAGCAACTTACTTCTCGTCTTGGTTACCTTTCCTTTTTTTTCCCATTCATTATCCTTCTTTTGGGAACGCACTTTTTCAATAGCAAAAAATTAAAACTTATTAAGCCTAACATTACTTTAGGGTTAATGTTGGTTTTCATTTCTTTTCTAGGGACGACTCAATCAGGAGAGCTGGGAAAATTGATTTTTAATAATCTACAGCAAGACTTTTCTGTAATTGGAGCAATTTTAATTTTAGCCCTGGCTTTTATTATCGGACTAATTTTATTTTTAGACACGTCAGTAGATACTTTTATTTTATTTATTTTGGCCAATTTGAAACTTGTGGTTAATCTTGCTAAAAAATATCTTTTTAGAGAAATTTTTGAAAGAAAAACGGAGAAAAAAGAAAAAAAGAAAGAAGAAAAAGATTTTATTGAGGATAAAAAAATCACTACTCCTCAGATAGTTCAACCGATTGTCCAAACTCAATCGCCATCAGCGATCCGCATAAGACCTTTAGTTAAAGAATCACAGGCGACCTGGATCTATCCTCCCTTAACCTTGTTACCGGATATTTTGCAAAAAGAGGCAGATAGGGGAGACGTGAAAAAAAACGCTGACACCATTGAAAAAACTCTTGACAGTTTTGGGATAAGAGCTCGAGTATTTGAAGTTAATAAAGGACCGGCAGTAACCCAATACGCCTTAGAAATTGTTAGAGGAACCAAACTTTCACGAATTACAGCTTTATCTAATGATTTGGCTTTAGCTTTGGCGGCATCAACCGGCCAGGTAAGAATTGAGGCGCCAATTCCTGGTCGTGCCTTAGTTGGGATTGAAATTCCCAATATAAAACCCGAAATGGTAACCCTTAAAAAAATGCTAAGCTCGGCGATTTTTTTAAACAATCCTAACCTTTTGTCTGTCCCTTTAGGTTTAGATGTTTCGGGAAGTCCTCAAGCATTTAACATTGCTAAAATGCCTCACGTCTTAATTGCGGGAACAACCGGCTCAGGAAAGTCAGTTCTTCTAAATGCTTGGATTTGTACGCTTCTTTTTAGAACAAAACCTGAAGAATTGCGGATGATTTTAGTTGATCCAAAACGGGTGGAGTTAACTTTATATAATGGGATTCCTCATCTTTTGACTGAAGTGATTGTTGAAGCGGAAAAAATTGTTTCTGCTTTAAAATGGACGGTTTCAGAAATGGAAACGCGTTATAAAATGTTTGCCAAAGCGGGAGCGAGAAACATTGAAGGATATAATGGTTTGGCAGAGGTGGAAAAAATTCCTTACATCGTTCTTATTATAGACGAATTAGCAGATTTAATGGTTTTTGCACCGGGAGATGCTGAAGATTTAATTACCAGAGTAGCTCAAATGGCGAGAGCCACAGGGATTCATTTAATGTTGGCGACTCAACGTCCTTCAGTTGATGTGATTACTGGTTTGATGAAGGCTAATATTCCGGCCAGAATTGCTTTTAATGTTGCCAGCATGATTGATTCAAGGGTGGTTCTTGATATGCCCGGAGCGGAAAAACTTTTAGGAAGAGGAGATATGTTATTTTTACCACCAGATCAAGCAAAACCTCGAAGAATTCAAGGTCCTTTTATTTCCGAAAAAGATGTTGTACAAGTTGTCAAATTTTTAAAACAACAGGTTCCTACAGTTCATTACACCGATGAAGTTACTTCACAAGAAATATCAATAAGAGGAATAAGAGGAGGAACGGCTTCAATCGGCGATGAAAAAGATCCTTTATTTTTGTCGGCGATAGAAATTATTTCTCAATTTGACAAAGCTTCAGCTTCGCTCCTGCAAAGAAGACTTTCGATTGGATATGCCCGAGCTGCCCGAATTCTTGATCAACTGGAAGGAGAAGGTTATGTTAGTCCGGCTGAAGGTTCAAAACCCCGAGAAGTTTTTCGCAGACAAGTTAATGAGGATCAATCGATAGAAGAATCCCAATAAATTAATTCAAAATATTTTCTCATCTCAAATATTTTCTTATATTTTCATTATGTCCCTCAAAAGTTTCCGCATAATGCATTTTTCCATCTTTGTCGGAAAGATAATAAAGATAGTCAGTTTGCGTAGGAGTCAAAATTGCCTCAATGGCAGCCAGCCCCGGATTAGCAATAGGTCCTGGAGGTAAATCTTTATTCTTGTAGGTATTGTAAAGCGAATCAACGCCTAAGTCTTCAAAAGTTAAACTTTTTTTCCACCAGGTTTTTTCTTCAGATTGATAACCCAAGACATATTGAACTGTAGCATCAATATCAAGTTTCATTTCTAGTTCTAAACGATTTAAAAGAACACCGGCCACTTTTGGTCTGTCTTCGGCAAATTTTGCTTCTCTTTCAATTAGAGAAGCTAAGGTGATGACTTCTTTTTCAGTTAATCCTTTTCCAATTGCTTTGTTTCTTAAATCTTGACTATATTTTTTATTGAAATTTTTAGTTAATATGGAAATAACCGCGCCGATTGAGGCTTCTCTGGGGATAAGGTATGTGTCGGGAAAAAGATAGCCTTCTTGAGCATATTTTAAAAATTCCGATTCAGGAATGTTTAGTTCTCTGGAAAAAATCTGGGCGATTTCTTCTTTTCTTAAGCCCTCAACAATGGTTATCCAGATATCTAAAGTTCCTTTAGTTAAAGTTTTGGCAATTTCATAGACATTCATTACGGGAGAGAGTCGGTAATCTCCAGCCTGGATTTTACTTTCAATGCCTAATTGTTTAACGACCAGGTAAAAGACAATTTTATTTCTTATCAATTCTTCTTTTTCTAAATTTTTGGCGATTTCTGTCACGGTTTCGCCCCGTTGAATAACAAATATCTTGGTGGTTTTGTTTTTATTATTAACAGGCAGAGTTCCTTCTTTATAATACAAAAAAACTCCAAAAGCCATTGTCAAAAATAAGACAAGTGCCAGTAAATTTTTTTTCATAGGTTTATTTTACTCTATTTTATAAATAGGTAAATTATTAAAGGTTTCCACGGCCTCTTTTAAGCGATATTTATTTTCTGAATAAAAAATAGACAAAACATCATTTTTTTTAACTAATTCATCAATTTTTTTAAAAAGATAAATACCCGCTATTTTGTCATAAGGGGCGCCTAAAATTTTTGCCAGAGTATTAAGATTGTAATTATTAATGGCGGTGATTTTACCTTTTTCATGACTGACAATTTCGCGTTTTCGCGCCCGCCCAATTTTATTATTTAATTCGTCAGAGCTTATTTTATCATCGCCACCCTGTTCTTTAATAATCTCCTTTACTTTTTTTAGTGCTTGGCCACTCTCTAGTATTTGTTTAGCCTCCTCCTCGCCTTGTTTGTCTATTTTTGCATCAGTAAAACAAAGATCTAATAATTTTCCCGCCAAGCGAAGAGCTTTGGCCTCGAGTTTTAAAGGTCGTTCTTTTTTTTGCTCCAAAACATACAAGACGTCTCGTGCTTCAAGAGTTGGTCCAACTCCTCGTCCGGCAGGTTCAAGCGTTTCATTAATATCGACAACAATTTTTATATGAAATTGTTTCCCTAATAATTTGAATTTGGCGGCGATTTTTTCCGCGTCAGAGAAATGTTTGATTTTCATTGTTTTCCCAACAGGAATATCTAAGACCAAGTGGGTAGTAGAGACCGCCACTTTTTTTGCCATAATCGAAACAATAATCTTGTCAAAAGATTCAAAAGACAAAGGTTCTTCAACTTTAATAATAATATCGTCGGCCGGAGCAATTCCCATAGCCCCATTCCAAACTATGCAGCCCCCAGTTTTTTCCACGATATGTTTAACCTTATCAGGAGGAAAAGAAACAGGGGCTAAAACCTCCATAGTATCGGCGGTGCCAGCCGGACTGGTGATGGCTCTTGAGGAGAGTTTTGGAATTTTATACCCAGCCGCAGCGATAATAGGAACAAGAATCATAGTAGTTCTTGTTCCGGCGACACCGCCAGTTGAATGCTTATCAGCAACTATACCGTCAAACTTGATTTTTATGCCAGTTTCTACCATGGCTTTACAGAGATGATATAATTCTTTCTGAGAAAATCCCTCCTTAAAAGAAGCAGCCACAAAATACGTTGTTAGAATATCACTCATTCGTTGATGAGTGATTTCGTCCATCAGGGTAAATATTTCCTTATAATTTAATTTCTTGCCAAGCAGTTTTTTTTTAATTGCCTCAATAGCGGCAAGTTTACTTTCTCCATTATTTTTCATGATTATGGTTAGCTGACTTCGGTATAAACTTCTATTATTTTCTTTTTCATCTCTTTAATTTTAATTAATAATTTAGCTAAAACGTAAATTTCTTCAACATTTAGAAGCCAAGCTAAAAATAAATATAACAAAACAAAAAAAGAAAAAATAATAACAAGAAGAAAGAAGACATTAATTGTTCTTACGGTATTTAAAATTAATCCATCCAGTAATTTCATCAACGGATAGGAAAAACAGGCAGAAACGAACGAAGCAAAATAAAATTTTACCGAGTTTTTCAGAATTCGATCAACTTGAAAACCCGTAATTTTTTTATAAAAAAACCACAAAAGAAAAAAAACATTAACGGAAATTGATATTGAAAAAGAAATGGCAAGCGACCAAACAGGTAGTTTTAGGACAAAGACAAAAAATAAACTTAACAAAGTATTAATTAAAACGGAGAAAGAATTAACAAAAAAAGGTGTTTTGGTATCGTGAGTGGCATAGAAACTACGGACAATAAGGTAAAAAATACTATGAAAAGGCAAGGATAAGGCAAAGTAAGAAAGCGTTAAGGCGGTTTGATTTGTTCCCTCCCAATCAAATTTTTCTCCCCCAAAAAAGAATCTGACAATCGGAGTTCTGGCAAAAACGAAGAAAAAAGAAAGAGGGATAGTTAAAAAAAGAATTTGCAGAAGAAAATCGGTGAAAATTTTTTTTATTTCAATAAATTTTTCTTCTTTATATAGTTCAGATAAATAAGGCAGCGATGCTTGTCCAATGGCCATTCCCACCAACGAAACAGGAAAAAGCTGTAGATGTTGAGCAAAAAAGAAAACAGTATAACTTCCCGGGCCTAGCAAAGAAGAAAGAGTTAAATCAATGGTTAAATCTATTTGGGTCGTAATGACAGAGAAAACACGTGGCAAAAACAATCTAAAAAATTCAATCAAGACGCTCTTTTTTATCGTAAAAGGACGGTAATGGAAATTAATAATAAAAATTAATGGTAGTTGAATGATGAAGAACAAGAGAGCGCCCAAAATAACTCCGATTAGCGGGCCATAAATCCAAAAAGACTGGGAGAAGAAAATAGTAGTTAAAACAATAGCTAAATTATAAATTATCGGAGCCACCGCCGTAATAATAAAGATTTTATTAGCTTGGGCCATGCCGGAGAGAATATTGCCCAAAACAAGAAATGGCAGTTGGCCAATTAATAATATCCGCGAGAAAGTAATAATGTAACTAATATCTTTTGGAGAAAACCCAGGGGTAATTATTGGGATAATAAAGTTAGCGGCGACAAAGATTGTAAAAATGAATAAAAAAAGCCCCAACATCATAAAATTTATAATTGAGGAAATGTTATTTTCTAACTCCTCTTGCCGCTTCTCGTATTTAATAAAAATTGGGATAAAAGCCGATGTTAATGCTCCGCTGATTAGAATTTCAAAAACGATGTCTGAGAGACGAAAGGAGGCAAAAAAAAGATCCAATTCTTCCTTTGAAAAGAAAATGGTTAAAGTACGGTATCTTAAAAACCCAAAAAATCTTGAGATTACAATCATTGATGCCAATATCAAGGCAGAGGAGAGAATGTTTTTCTGTTTTAGAAAAATTATTTTTTTGGTATTATTTAAAAATTTTTCCACGATTTGATTATATCACTCTCAGCGTGATTATATCAATTCGAAGGAAAATATTGTATATTTTTATTATGTCCGCCTTCGTTCAAATTCGTCCCGCTAAGCGGGGTGAAACTTTGCTTCGGCGGGACGTAAGAAACTGTAATTGCTCTCCGCCAATTGGCGGATCGCAAACAGTTTCTAACAGGAGGTGATAACTAATGCCGATTATAAAATCAGCCAAAAAAAAACTAAAACAAGACAAAAAAAGAACAAAACTAAACTTAGCTTATCGAAGGAAGTATAAGGAATCAATCAAGAAGTTAAAAAAAAACAAGAAGGCCAAGTCTTTAAAAGAAACATATTCAAAAATAGATAAAGCGGAAAAAAAAGGAATTATTCACAAAAATAAAGCAGCTAGGTTAAAATCAAAAATGGCCAAATTATTTATTAAAACAAAATGAGAAGGTATCAGATTAACTTATTACAAAAAAAAGAAGCAAGCTTTATTAGTAGAATTGTTTATTTCTCTCTTCATTATTTAAGATATGTTGTTGTATTAACACAAATTGTAGTTATTTTTGTGTTTTTTTATCGTTTTAAGGTCGATCAAGAGATTTTAGATCTTAAGGACAGCATTGACCAAAAGGAAGAAATAATTAAGGTAACTCTTCCTTTGATTGAAGAAGCCCAAGCCATTGACAATAAGACAAATCAAATAAAACAAATTCTAAAAAAACAGAACCAATTTATTACTAATTTAGATTATATATTCTCGATTTTTCCAGCCAAAGCGGTTTTAGCCAATTTTGAGATTAGTTCCTCAGTTATTAAATTAACAGGAAGTACCAATGACCTTGAGACGGTAAAACTCTTCTTCGAAAAACTAAAAAGAGATCGAAAATTTAAACGAGTGATTATTGATCAAATTAGTAAAAGCGGCTTTGGTTTTGAATTTTCAATTGTTATCTCTGTTTAGTATTTAATATGGACAAACAATTATTAATAAAAAAGATTTTAGCCAAAAAAGAAGTTAGAGATTATACACAGATAATTTTATTTTTTTTAATTTCTTCATTTTTTCTCCTGGCGGCGATTAAACCGGCTTTAACGATTGCTTTTTCTTTAAAAAGAGAAATTTTTGATTTAGAAAGAATTAATGCCATTTACGAAAGAAACATTTTGAAATTAGTCGATGCCCAGTTTAAGCTGGAAAATATTCGTGACAAAACTTATTTGTTGGATCAGGCGCTTCCTAAAAGCCCAGAAATGAAGACATTAGTTGACAATGTCAAGCAAGTTGCCAGCGCTGAAGGGGTGTTGATAGATAGCCTTAGTCTTTTGAGCGTTGATTTAAAAAAAGAGATAAAAGGCATTCAACCGAAGCCCTTAATCATTAATATGGAAATCAAGGGAGAATTTTCTACAGTCAATAATTTTATTAAAAAAATAAGTGATCAAAAGAGAATAAAGATAATTAAGAATTTAAAAATACTAAAAGAAACGGATTTCTCAACAGAAAGTGCTCATTTAAAAATTATAATGGAGACGGAAGGTTATTATCTATGAAACAGAAAGAATTTCTTATTATTTCCATCACTGTTTTTTTAACGATTGTCGCCTGGTTAATGGCCGATATTTATCATATTTCGATAACAGAAAAAGCAAGACTGGTGAGCCCAAAAGTTTTGAAACCAATAAATATTAATATTAGTACGGAAATATTTAAGGTATTAGAGGAAAAAAAATAATTTATGTACAAACTTTACCAAGATGAAAAAAAAATTCCTACTCCGGTTGCTTTTTTATTTCTATTATTAATGCTTTCTACTCTAGGTTTTGTTCTTAATAAACCAAAGACAACTTCAGTTAGCGCTAGTAAGTTGAGATTGGAAAGACTGGAGATTGCCAACATTACTAATAATTCTGTTTCGATTTTTTGGCGGACAAAAGAAAAAGAAGCCAGTTGGTTGATTTACGGCGAAGATGAAAGAAAACTCAATAAACAAATTTTTGACGATCGCGATTTAGCCGACAACAAAAACTCTTATTTTAATCACTATGCAATTTTTAAGAATCTTCAGCCTAATAAAAAGTATTTTTTTGAAATTGTTACAACAAAAGGAGTAATTAGACAGAATAATAACTCGCCTTTTATTTTTGTTACAAAAACCCAACTACCTCTTTCTTCTTCTTTGCCACCGGCAATGGGAAGTATTCAGGGCAGGAATGGACGTCCATTAATCAATGGTATTATTCTTTTGAAAATTGAGGGGGCTGGGTTATTGTCGGATAGAACAAAAGATAAAGGCGAGTGGCTTATTCCTTTCTATTATCTGACGAAGATTGATACCGACGAGCTTATTCAGCCTAAGGTGGATTCATCGGTAACAATTGAAGTTATAAGTGAGGAAGGGGAAATGTCGACGGTAAAAACCATTGTTAAAAAGACAAGTCCGCTACCCCAGACTGTTATTATAGGAAAAAACTATGAATTTAACGATGAGAAGGAAAAAGTTCTATCAGAAACAACAAAAGGTCAATTAAGCTTTGGCAAGATTGATATAATTTTTCCCAAAGAAAATGCGGCTATTGATGCGAAAAAACCTAATTTAAGAGGGACTGCTCTTCCTCACAAAAAAGTAAAGATTATTATTGAGTCCTTGCCTACCGGCAGGCAGGCAAAAACTCCTCAAATTTTTGAGATTTATGCGGATAAAGACGGTGTTTGGAATTCAGCCCCTTTTTATGATCTTGACCCGGGAAAACATCAGTTAACTATAATAACGGAGGACGAAAATAATAAAGAAGTAAAAATTACCAGAATTTTTAATATCTTAAAAAGCGGTGAATCCGTATTGGGAGAGGCGACTCCTTCAGGAACGATAACTCCCACGGAAATGCCAACGGACACGCCTGTTCCTACGACGCCGCCGGTGACGTCAACTCCGGTAGTTTCAGTGACTCAACCAGCCCCTAAACCGGGGATAAATTTCTTCCCGCTAACAGTGGTGAGCACGGTCTTAATGATTTTAGGCACGGGGTTGATAATGATATTCTGATGTGGTTTAATAAATTAATGGACATTTTTATTTTTATAAAATCAATTAATAAGATTGCCATAATGGCCTTTGCAATTACGTTCTTTTTTATTTGTTACGAAATCTATCTTCTTATAAAAGAGAAAAAATCAAAAAAGAAGTTAGTTATTCCAGAATTTAATGTTGATCAAAAATATGGTCAGGTAAAGATGGCGAAGCTGGCAATAAAAAAAGAAGAAAAAGGATTTTACCAAAAATCAAATCCCCGCTTAATAATTTTTTTGATTATTCTTATGTTTTTATTCGGAGGTCTTTTCCTTGCGGGAATCCTAATTAGGGAAGAAAACGCGAATCTTAATTTATCAAATGTATTACCCACCCCATTAGTTAAAGTAGTTTCTTCGCCGGGGATAAAAATATATAATGAAAAATGGGAAGAAGTTCCTGACGAAAAATTAACCTTTCTTAAAGGTGGTGACAAAATATTCATCGGAATTAAAAACATTTTTGGGGTTGATAACGATAAAGCCAGGATAAGGATAAACAATAATAAATGGGTATTGGAAAACGAGACGGTTAATTTAAATAAAGAGTTAAATTTATTTTACAAAGAGTATCAAATAGCTACCAACGAAATGCAGTTAACAATTGAAGCTCAGCTTCATTCGTACAAAGAAGGCTGGCTAGCTGAATAACATGAAAAGAAAAATTAATTTGGTGACCGTTTTTTTAATTATAATGACCGTGGTTATGGGTGGACTAACTCTTTTCATTGCTTCAAAACTTAAAGAAGAGAAGCCGGCAACAGTTCCCACCCAAACAAAAGCAGCCAATATTACCTATAGAAAATTAATCGCTTTAAATGTGGCTACTCCGGAATTACCAACTTCAACAGGTGAGGAGCCTACTCCAACGGTAGATGTTACTACGGTAGACACGGCAGATGAGGTTGAGCCATCAATTGCGGAGGGGGCAGGTGAAGAATTTGACGGGACGCCGACTCCGACGCAAATTGATTTAGTGACGACTCCTTTTCTTACTCCGGAGCCAACAGAAACAGAACTGGCCTACAATGATCTTACTCCAACGGAAACTGAAACAGCTTTGACAGCGACTGTCTCTTCGGCGCAGAAAGAAACGATCAAAAACCTACCTCAATCCGGTGTTTACACTATCCCCCTTTTAATTATTTTTGGTGCCTTAATGCTAATTTTCTTTTCTTTTATGCTGTAAGACGTATCTATCGTGAAGATTCTTTTGGGATAAATTTATTACAGGTATTTTCTTCAGCGAAGACACAATTAATATATTGATGGATTAAATTAAAAGTTTCATCTTTGGGGATCAAAACATACTTTCCCTGATATTGGCGTGATTCGGGTACAATAAAAAAATCTTCGGATAAAGAAATTTGATTAATTCTTATATTTTTTGAGAAAATGACTTTTTTTCCTATGTAAGCTAGTTCCATGTTTGGAATATCTCTTTTTACGACTTTGTCAACGAGTGAATACATCTCTTCCAGTTCTTTAAGGTTTAATTTTTTTATTTTGTTGATTGTTTTTTCATAAATAGCCGTTAGAACTTTTTGCTGTCTTATGTTTCTGGCAAAATCCGAGCCCTCGACTCCTTCCGCATTTCTTGAGCGGACAAATTTTAAGGCAAAATCTCCAGTCATATGCTGCCATCCTTTTTTAAAAGAAATATTTTCATATCGGCATTGATATTCTGGATCGCCGTCACATAAATCATTTTCGCGGCCCTTTATCGGATATTTAAAATCTTCAAAACTTTGTTCAACGCGTATATCAACTCCACCTAAATAATCAATCAATTCTTTAAATTCTTCAAAATCAACCAATATTGTATGATGAATCGGTTGTCCTACCACGGCTCCAATTTCTGCTTTGGCCAAAAGAAAGCCACCGCCTGATTTTTTGGCTTCGCCATAGGCGTAAGCCGAATTGATTTTGTCTTTAAGCGTTTCACTCCAAACATCACGGGGAATGGAAATTAAATTTATTTTTTGGTTTGTTAGGTTTAATGAAGCAACCATAATAGAATCGGTTAAATTTGGCCCTTCATAACTTGCGTCCGGTTTGCCTAAAAGTAAAAAATTTACTTTTCCGTCGGTTTGTTTAAAACTTCCTTCAGTGAGAAGAAACCAGATAGGTGAAACACCGGTAACTTTTTTAAAAAAAGCAGAATAAGGCGGAACAAAGATAAAGAGACAGATTGAAACAATAAAAAAAATTATTAACGTAAATAAAGGTTTTTTCTTCATGGTAAAATTATCCAGCCTGGACAATAATCTTATAGAATTTTTCAGGGTCTAAAGAAGCGCCTCCGATTAACATTCCATCAATTTCATCATTTTTAAGATAATAAGAAGCATTGTTCTCATTGACGGAGCCTCCGTAGATGAATTTAATTTTATTTCCAAGTTCTAGTTTTTTCTTTGTAGAAAGAATTTGTTCTAACGATTCATTTTTGCCGGTACCGATAGCGGCGATTGGTTCATAGGCAATAAAATCGACTCGAGGTGGAATTTTGTCTCTTATACTTCTGAGGCAAAAAATCGGCGTGATATTATATTTCTTGGCGAGAGAATGTTTTTGGAAAAAAGCTTGATTGGTTTCTCGGAAAAATTTTCGTCTTTCACTATGGCCAATAATTACGTAGGTAATTAAACCCGATAAGTTTTTGGCGGTGATTTCGCCGGTGTAGGAACCCTTTTCAAAACAGGAAACATCTTGGGCGCCGATTTTAATAAAAGGATGGTTTTTTATTTTACTATTCAGAAGTGGAATAAAAGGAGAAGGCGGACAGATAACTATTTGGGTATTTTTTTTTACATGGGCAAAATCATGTTTTAAAAATGAGTTTATCCATTCTTCCGCTTCGGTATAATTTTTGTTAGCTTTCCAATTGGCGATGATGTACTTCATATTTTATGGTTATAATTATAACCTATGACTTTTGATTTATCCAAACCAAGTCAGACTTGGTCCAAAGAATTAAATAAACAACAGGCAGAGGCGGTAAAAAATATTTCCGGACCTTCGATTATATTGGCGGGGGCGGGATCGGGTAAAACCAGAGTTTTAACTTTTAAATCGTTGTATCTTATTTTCGGTCATCAAGTGTCTCCTCAAAATATTCTTATGGTTACCTTTACCAACAAAGCCGCTTCGGAAATGAAGACAAGAATAAAACAGCGTTTAGGCTTTGTGGGTACTTTTCATTCCTTTTGCGCCAAAGTTTTACGGGTTGACGGAGAGGGGATCGGAGTACCGAATAATTTTTTAATTTATGATGAGGCGGATCAAAAGCAGTTGGTTGAAGAGATAATCAAAAAAAAAGATTTTGAAAAAAAATTTAGCGCGAGATATTTTTTGGAAAAAATTTCTTCGGCTAAAAATCAATTAATTGACGAGAATCAATATCCTCGACTGTTTAAAGACAGTATAAGCGAAAAGATAGCCATGGTTTATAGAGAATATCAAAAAGCCTTAATGAGAAATAAAGCCTTGGATTTTGACGATTTAATTCTAAAATGCGTCCGGTTATTTATGAAGGATAATGGCGTCCTGGAAAAATACCAGGAAAAATTTAGATATATATTGGTAGATGAATTTCATGATACCAACTATGCGCAATATGTTTTAACTAAATACTTGGCGGAAAAATACAAAAACGTTACGGTTGTTGGTGATTTCTCTCAAAGTATTTATTCCTGGAGGGGGGCAGAGATTAGGAATCTGGAAAAATTTAAAGAAGATTTTCCCAAAGCCAAAACTTTCTATTTAGAAAAAAACTATCGCTCAACTCAAAAAATCTTAGATTTTGCCTATGAGGTTATTTCTAAAAACCAAAGCCATCCGATTTTGAAACTTTACACCACTAATCGTCAAGGAGAAGAAGTGGTGATTAATCAGTCGGATAACGAGCAATATGAAGCGCTTTTTGTTGCTTATGAAATTCAAAAACTGATTAGTAATGGCGTAGCTTTAGAGTCAATAGCTGTGCTTTATCGGATGAATGCCCAATCGAGAATAATTGAGGAAGCCTTTCTTCATTTAGGGATTCCCTATATTCTTATTGGTGGAACAAGATTTTATGAACGGCGTGAGATTAAAGACATTCTTTCTTATGTGCGTTTAATCGTTAACCCGCTTGACGAAATCTCTCTTAAACGGGTTTTAAAAATCGGTAAAAAAAGATTTGAAAATTTTAAAAAATTAAAAAATCAAATTAGAGAATTAGAAACAGTAAAAATCATTGATAAAATTCTTCAGAAGACGGAATATCTTGGTTTATTTAACGAGAAAGATCCGGAAGATTTAGCCCGCCTTGAAAATGTAAAAGAATTACGGTCGGTAGCGATAATCTTTCCCAAGGTTAATGATTTTTTGGAGCAGGTAGCTTTGGTTGAGTCAGAATATTCGGAAAGCGAGAAAAAACAAAAAAATCGCCACGGCGCATATATGATGACTTTGCATCAAGCAAAAGGATTAGAGTTTCCTTATGTCTTTATTGTTGGTCTTGAAGAGGGGATTTTACCCCATTCAAGATCTTTTTACGACCTTTTTGATTTAGAGGAAGAAAGAAGGCTTTTTTATGTAGGGTTAACCAGGGCAAAAGAAAAATTGTATATCACTCATACTAAAAAACGTTTTCTCTTCGGCCGCCACAGCCAATCTGTGGTTTCGAGGTTTTTAGAGGAAAACAATAACGAATTTTTTTAATGATAGAAACTTTTCGATTATTCGAATAATCGAAGCGAAACAAAAACGTTGCCCTTTTGTTTTAATTTTAAAATAAATAGGTAAAAGCATATCGCAAAAAATAAGTCTTCATAACAAATAAAAACCCTATTTTTGATGACTATACTCCGTTGACTTCTTTTTCGATTATTTAAATAATCGAAACATGGTGCAAATTTCAAAAAGAAAAATATCAGACGAACTATTTTCCAAATTATTTTTATTATTCTTTCAAATCGTAGGAAAAAAAGACAATAGTGACGACTTTCGCCAAGTAGTTAATGATCTATTCTCGCCAGTTGAAAGAATAATGATTGCTAAGCGCGTGGCGATAATCTACCTTCTTTTAAAACAAATTGATAAAGCTACTATTTGCACCGTTCTTAAAGTATCGTCTTCAACCGTGGCCAAATACGCGATTCTTATTGAAAAAAGCGAAGGGATTGTCCCGCAATTTAAAAAAATCTTGAAAAGCGAAAAAATTAGAATTTTTTTAGAAGATATAATTAACTCTTTTTTTGCTCCGGGAGCGTACGGAGTAAATTGGAAAAGGGCTTGGAAGAGAAAAATAGTTTCCGAAAAACGGAAACAACTTGGAATTTAGACTTTTCGATTATTCGAATAATCGAAAATTGAAATATTTGTTACAATTTGAGTCATGACAGATATAAAAGTTATCAGCGACGGTTTTGATATTGAAAAATATAACGAAAAAGCGCCTCATCCACTTCAATCTTGGGAGTGGGGAGAGGCAAGGAAGAAGATGGGGATTGAAGTTTTGCGATTGGGTGAATTTGAAAACGTCTATCAATTAACCTTCCATAAGTTGCCTTATGCCAATTTTAAAATCGGCTATTTGCCCCGTTCGGTTTTTCCATCAAGTGAAGTTTTAGAGTTCTTAAGGGAAGAAGGCAAAAAAAGAAACTGTATTTTTATCAAAGTTGAGCCCCATAAACAAATCTTAAATCTTAAATCTCAAATCTTAAATCTAAATCTTAAATCTAAAAATTTTATTAAATCTTCCCATCCATTATTTCCCAACTGGACAATAACGTTGGATTTGACCAAATCCGAAGACGAACTACTAAAAAACATGAAATCGAAAACAAGGTACAACATTCATTTGGCGGAGAAAAAGGAAGTGGTGGTTCGCGAAATGACCAATGAGAAAGGATTTGAGATCTTTAGTAGGTTATATTTTGAAACCTGCAGAAGACAAAAATATTTTGGCCATAATTATAATTATCATAGAACAATATTTGAAACTTTAAAGAACAAAGCAGCCCATATTTTAATTGCTTTTTATAAAAACACTCCCCTCTCTTCTTTCGAAATATTTATATTTAACGACGTTTTATATTATCCGTATGGAGGTTCGTCGCTTGAACATCGTAATCTGATGGGTGCTAATCTTTTAATGTGGGAAGCAATTAAATTTGGCAAAAAACACGGGGCTAAAAAATTTGATATGTGGGGGTCATTACCGCCAAATTATGATGTGGACGATCCCTGGGCCGGATTTACCCGATTTAAGGAAGGATACGGAGGAAAATTTGTGGAATTGGTAGGGAGTTATGATTTGGTAGTTAATAAAAGTATGTATTCTGTTTACAACTCAATTTATAAATTAAGAGGATTGTTGTTGAAACTTAAGTCAAATTTCTAAAAGATTTATATATAACTAATTTTTGAGGCAATGCCTTATCTTTAAATAACTACAAATTCTGTTAGGCCCTTTTAGTCATGTAATCTTACGCTAGTTGTAGTATTTCTTTAGGGTGAAAATGAAACAAATGAAATATAATAAAAAAGACACTTCTTATTTATCTGTTAGCTTATACGGTTGATCTTGATATGACCCATCGCGATAGACGGAAATATTCTTTAACCCCCTGCTATGAGCAAGAATAAATATTTGATATATATCGTCAATAGTGGCAGTTTTTGGTAGGTTTACAGTTTTTGATGCGGTTTCATCTATTACTCCATTAATACCTGCAAGCGCTGCTACCATCGCTATATGTTTCGACGAAGACAACTCTGTTGCGGTCTTTAAACATTGTTTTGCATGTAATGATAACTTAGTATTTTGAAATGTTCCCTCTTTGATTGCTTGTTGAAGAATTATGTTTTCGTTGCCTCCACTATATTTTTTTACAAATGAAGTAACAGATTTTGGAAATTTATCAATCCGATCAGGGAATCCAAAAATGGGTTCAATCCCAAAACTACAATCCATAAGAAGAGACACTCGTGCTGCTGGAGGCTGTGTGACAGTAAGAATGTTTCGTAAATACCCCGTTTTTTTAATAACATCATTTAGCTTCTGCCAATCATTTCTTGATACTGTTCTGGTAGAAAAATCATATCGATTTTTTAAATAATCTTGATAGTATGCGTTTTTCGTTTTATATTTCATTGCCTCACACGAACCCCTAACTTTTCCTAAGTTCACAGACGCGCATTTAGAAGTGTAATTGACGAATGAAACAACATCACGAGCTAATCTCAATGATTCTTTTGTTGCATAAGGCAAATCATAATATAATAGTGTATCTGCAATACCTGAGACGGCGATGCCAATTTTTCGTTTCAAACGAGCAACCGATGAACTTACTTTAGAAGGATACCTAGTAATTCCATATTCAACTGCATTATCTAAAGCACGGACCACGATATTAACAACATCCTTCAGAAGATTAAAATTTATACCATGAGGAGTGCAAAATTTTGATATATTTATATATATAAATTGACAAGTTTCCCCAACGGACAATCCCATTTCTGCACATGGCGGAGCTGATGTATAAGGAAGAATGTCTTTTATAGGATTGTCTTTATTCATTCTTTCAAGGTTTATAATGCTTGGATCACCAATCGTCCAGGCACTTTCTGAAATTTTCGATAGAAGATCTCGAGCGCGTACCTTTTTTCCATCAGATAACTGATAAAGTTGATCTTTCATTACTGCCGTCATAAACGCATCGTCTACAACAACGGAACAATTAAAATGAGGCAGTCGGTGATGTTTTTTTAAAGCTATAAAACGACAGATAGATGGGTGTGAAACATGAAGATTCGCCATATTGCCAATATACCGATCATATTCCTCACTTTTTGTTTCCTTTACTGCCATGTCATTCAACCATAATAATAATTCTGTCGGATTTTTATATGGAGTCAGGTCAAACCCTGAACCCATGTTTTGTCGATAATATGCTTTAATCAGTTTTGCAGCCGATGTTTTTTTCCGAAGATCAGCGGGGATTATGGCGCAAGAAGAAAGCGCAGAGTTCTCATATCCTGGTCTTCCAGCATTAGTTAATGTTGGTGTTCCTGGAGTAAAATATTTTTCCGAAACATAGTAAGCAAAACGCTCTTTTGCTTTTTTTGTATCATTGGTGGGTGTGTTGAAAACAGATTCGACATTAAATAATGTTTTTACAACTCTATCAAACATTTGTTGAGGAGATTCGTTAGGGGCTAATATTTTACCAGCAACTAAAACTTTTTTGGCATATTTTGAAGGCTTATATTTAATTAGTCGCATGATAATAATCCAAAACAAACCAATTATAGTATAATTACGATGTAAAATCATGTCTATCCAAGAGAGACGAATTTCTACTAATGGTTTAATACCCCATGACGTTTTGAAAATTATTTATACCGATACATTTTTGTCTCGTCTACCTACTATAGAAATGGTTTCTTCTGTAATTGGAGGCGTAGCTCACAGAGTTTATTGTATTTCCTCAGCTCAAGAAAGATATTATTTAAAAATCCGTGGCGATAGATTTGTTCAAATACCCAGCATTATCTGTAATCCAGCAGATATAGGTATGGAATGCACGGCTTTACTGCAATTTCATCAAATAGCTCCCGAAAATTTTCCCAAGGTAATGTCTTTTAACTCTGAACAATTTTACATGGTATTAACTGACGCTATTCCTAACGGTGACAAATTAGAATCAATGTTTCTGACAAATAAAGTATCTTCTCAGATGATATTTAACTTAGCTGATACTTTAAGAACAATCCACGATCGAGCCAAATCATACGACCAAGGAATACGATCAGACGATGACGCTGCTAAATATGAAGAATTATTTCAGCATAGATTCGGATATAGACATAACTTAGTTTTAGATGAACTTGTAGCACATTTAAGAAGAGTCGGGAATAGACATTTGATTAGGCGATGCTTCTCCTAAAAATATTGGAGCGAACAACAATGGAGAATTATTTACTTTTTTTGATCTGGAAACTGCCCATAAGGGTGATGCAATGTTTGATTTTGCCTATTTATTAGCCCACGTTGTTTTACATACATTCACTAATCCGACTATTGCGGTTAATGCTGTTGAAAGTTATCTTAAAGGTTATGGGAAACAAGATTATAATGAAGAAATGGTAAAACAAATTGTTCTAGGTATTATTTTATATCGTTTGAGCAGCATCATTCCTTACCCAACACAATTAACCCCTGATCAAAAAGAAATAGTCCAGAAAAAAACTGAATTGGCTTTACCTCTTCGGTTAAAAGATGCTACTTGGCCAGAATTAATACATCTATTACAGTATGAGTAAAATTAATTTATTACTAATCGGTTTTGGACCACATGCAAGAAGAATATATTATCCAATTGTAAAAAACGAGGAAAAAAATCTTAATGCCAAGATCGTTTGTGCCGTTGATCTTCAAAGTCAGAAATCAGTTATTGAGGAATATTTATTTAAAAGAAAAGAATTTTTACCTGTTTATTATATTAAACACCCACATAAGGGGAGATTTCTTAATAAAGAAACACTGTTGATACTTAATAAAATAGTAAATGAATATGATATTCAAGGAATTATTATTTCAACAGAGCCGTTAGCGCATGTAGGATATGCTCATTGGGCATTATTAAAAGGTCTTCATGTTTTGATGGATAAACCTATTTCCACTGTAATAAACTCATCAACATACGAACAAGCGGCAGAACAAATAATTGATGATTATAAGTATTTGAAATTTTCATATTCTAAAGCTAAAAATAAATTTAACAAAATTATATTTAGTCTCATGGCGCAAAGAAGATATCATTCTGCCTTTCAAAAAATGAGAGAACTTGCTAGAGAAGTATTTGAACAAACTAATTGTCCAATCACTTCAATTCAATCTTTTTATTCAGATGGTCAATGGCGATTACCCTCAGAAATTATTAATATTAAATATCATTCATATAACGATGGCTTTGGAAAATGTTCACACACAGGATATCATACACTAGACATAGTTCCGTGGTTATTAGAAGCTACTAAATCTCTAGAAAAAAATATCAACAACGTTGATATTTTTACTAATTTTGTTAGACCTTCTGATTTTATATCTCAACTTAATTTAACAGATTACGAAAAAATATTCCCTGATTTTAAAGAAAAAAATACGTATGCTGAAAAACAATTTAGGAAGATAACGCGAGGATATGGTGAAATTGATGCTTTTAACTCTTTCGCATTTAAGCACAATAAAAATACTATTACTCTAGGTAGTCTAAATTTTGTCCATAATGGTTTTTCTCAAAGAGGCTGGATTAAGCCAAAAAAAGATTTGTATAAAGGCAATGGCCGAGTCAGGCACGAAACTCATTTTGTAGAGCAAGGTCCTTTTCAAGCTATCTCCTTAATTTCGTATCAATCTGCCGAAGTTGATCCATCCCAAAAAAATGGCGTTTATGATATCGGTGGTGAATATCATCTCGATATTCATGTTTTCAGAAATCATAATCTTTTTCCTAAATGGAAAATTTATGAGAAATACAGTATTAAAGATCTTAATAAAAACATTGTCACCGGTTATTCACGTGGTCATCAAGAAGATGCAAGAAGAAAATGTATTGTTGAATTTATTGAGTTTATTAAGGGAAAAGCAATAATAAGCAATTCAGATTATCTTAATCATGAAATCGGTACAAAATTACTATCAGGCATTTATCTTTCTGCCGCAAGACGATTTACGAATAAAAATCCTTTAGTTAATATGATTATTTAATTACATAAATGGAAATAAAAATAATCCGTTCATATAAAAAAGCACATCTTGCAAAAGGGTTGGTTGTAATAATTGATGTTTTAAGAGCTTTTACTACTTGTTGTTTTATTTTTAATAGCGGGGCGCAGGAAATTATCCCTGTGGCAGACCTTGATTTAGCCTACGAGTTAATTAAAAACAATCCTGTTTGTGTGTCTGTTGGTGAAAGAAAGGGTCTAAAAATTAAAGGATTTGATTATGGAAATTCTCCGGAAGAAATATCAAAAATTAATTTAAAAGACAAAACTATCATTTTTACAACTTCTGCAGGAACCTTAGGATTGGTAAGGGCAGAAAATGCGGATGAAATTATTACTGGTGCCTTCGTAAATGCACAAGCAATTATTAACTACATAAAAAAACGCAACCCTAAGATTTTGTCCTTAATAATAACAGACAACAAATATTCAGATAATGAAGACTTTATGTTTGCCAAATATATTACTAACAAACTTAAAGGAAAACAGACAATCTTTAACGATATTAAAACTCATCTTATGCAGCATCCTACTTCTGATGGCTTTTTAAAAACTCCTTTAACTAAACATGCAAAGAGGGATTTTTATCTTAGTCTCGATTTAGATCGATTTAATTTTATAATAAAAGCTGAAAAATATGGCAATTTGTTAGTCTTAAAAAGATATGATAAGTAACTTAAATCTAAAAAGATATACTCTACGAAAAGAATACTTCGGTGGCTTAATACATGACGCAAAAACAACGGCGGTTGAATTTCTTACAAACCATGAGTATGATTTCATTGTTTCAGTATTAAACAAAAATTCATCTTTAACCAATAAAAAGAAAAAATTGCGGATTAATGAATTTGTCAAAAAAGGTTATATTCAACCTGCTGGTAATGGTCAATTTATTTCTAAAGGGATGCGTGTTATCAAACCACCGAAACATATTAGAAATGGAATTCTTACGGCCCCAATCCGTATATTTGATAGTTATACTCAAAGGTGTAATTTCCAGTGCGATCAATGTTATTTTTCTTCTAGTGCATTTATAAAAGAAAAGCGTCGAACAATTAACCAAACAAAGGAAATAATCCGTAAATTCTATGAAGTAGGAACGATGGAATGGCGTTTTACAGGTGGAGAAGCGCTAATTATTCCGGATATATTTGACGCTATCAAAGAGACCAAAGGTTATGGTATGAATGTGGGAATTTATACAAATGGCTGGTGGGTTGATTCTATTGCAGAAAAAGTATTTAATTCCGGAATTGACGAAATTTCAATCAGTCTTGAAGGAAATAGAGAGACTAATGATAAACGGAGAAGAAAAGGCGGATTTGACAAGGTCATTGAAACTTTAAATAGGATTTATAACTTTAACGATAATAATCCAAAACAAGCAATCAAAGTAATTATTGTTGCCGCCGTTGGCAAAGACAATCTTAAAGATATTCCATTTTTGGTTCATTTAACAGCTAAATATAAATTTAATATTAATTTTATGCCTCTTAAGCCTAGTGGTCGCGCTAGATATACTTTGACCGACGAAATGCTTAATTCAAAAGAGTACATGTTTTTTGCAAAAACCGTGCAAAGATTACGTGAGGATAAAATTATAAAAAAATCTGGTATAAAAATTTCTCTTAAATACAAGGATCTTTTTTGTCCTTCTTACGAAGATAAATCAAACGAACCTCTCCCTTTTAATTACTCAGAGTGTGGAGCTCTTACTACTTATCTTAGTATGATGCCAGATGGTCATGTGTTTTCCTGCCCATTTATATTAGATGTTGACACAGAAGGGACATATATTGGTCCTAATATTATTGATACAACGGTCGAAAAAGCATGGAACCATCCAAATTTTGAAAGATATCGTAATGCAGAAAAAGCCGGATGCACTAACTGCAAATTCTACATGAAACAGTGCCGGGGAAAATGCCGAGCAACTATATTAGGGTTTGGTGGAAAAATTAAGAACGGAAAGCTTCTTGGTGATGATCCGCAATGTTTTGCTTCTTTAATGTAATTTTTTATATTTTCATGAGTTTCGCACTTAGTGTTTTGGAGAAGAATCTCAACCGCGTCGTCATTCTGGCTTGTCCAGAATCTGATTCTGGATGCGCTTCGCTTACCAGAATGACACCTGAAGTGTAAGTTGTGTGCGAAACTCGTGATTTTGATAAAATTAAGCAACTTTGGATTTGGTTGGTTTTGAAGTAGAGATTCAAGATAAAAAAATCGGCTTGTTTTTGCCTATGTGGTTAAGGCGAGGAACGTGTCTCTGTGACACAAGCCGTAAGACCTCAAAAAGAGTATAAAATATTAAAGCTAATTAATCTATGTAATTTAGTTAACTTAGGTAGTGGAAGGGATTAATTTAATTGTTTTGCGGGAAAATAATAATTAAGGATGAAATTTATTGTTAATTAAAATAAAATAGGGGAAACAAGAAAAATATGAAAAATACAATTAAGTGTAAAAAATGCGGGGCGGAGATTGAAATTTCTGAAGCTTTAAGATTCCAGATAGAAGAACAGACCAAGCAAGATATTGAGAAAAAACTAAAAGAAAAGTATGAAGAAAAATTCTCATTTGAGATGACGGATTTAAAAAAACAATTACAAGAAAAAAATGAAAAAGTTGAAACATATAAAGATCAGGAACTGAAACTGCGTGAGGAAAAAAGAAAACTTGAGGATGAAAAAAAGGAAATAGATTTAACCGTTCAAAGAAAAATTGATGAGGAAAGAAAAAAAACCGAAGAAAAAATTTTAAAACAAGCAGCAGAAGAACATTATTTAAAAGATAAAGAAAAAGATAAAATAATAAACGGACTAAAAGAATCGCTGGATGAAGCAAGACGTAAAGCAAATGTAGGGTCACAACAATTGCAGGGAGAAGTTTTGGAACTTGATTTAGAAGAAGAATTGAAAAAATCATTTCCTCAAGATGAAATCATTGCGGTAGAAAAAGGCGAAAAAGGAGCTGATGTTCGGCAAATAGTAAAAAGCCCCAGAGGAATTGTTTGCGGAGTTATTTTGTGGGAAACAAAAAGAGCTAAGGCTTGGAAGGAGGCTTGGGTGACAAAGCTTAAAGACGACCTTAGATCAAGAAAAGCCAACATTCCGGTTATCGTGACAAATATATTTCCAAAAGAAATTAATAATGGAATATTAGGGCAAAAAAACGGAGTTTTGGTAGTAGGTTTTAATTTATACTTGCCGTTAGCTGTTATTCTTCGCAAAAATCTTCTGGATGTTGGTTATCAAAAAGCGATTTCGATACACAGAGGAGAAAAAACCGATCTTTTATATGAATACATCACCAGTCACGAATTTATACAGCAGATAGAAGCTATTGTTGAAGTATATAAAGATATTGTGAAACAAGTTGGTAGTGAAAGAATTGTTTTCGAGAAAAGCTGGAAAGCCAGAGATGAACAGGCAAAAAGACTTCTTTTATCAGCCGCCCACATTATTGGCAGTATTCAGGGAAAAGTCGGGCAAACAGCCCTGCCGATAAAAGAGCTAGATCTTTTACAGCTGGAGAGCGGTGATTCAAATCAAAAAAAAGAATAATTTATTTTCTCTTTCGCCTCTTTTTCAGCTTGAAGAAGCTCATCTTGATATTTGAGTACAGTTAAGACAAGATTAGGAGATTTAGCTGATCCAAAAGAAGATCTTTTAACCAGCCTTTTTTTAATCAACTGCTTTGCTAAAAGATACTCGATCTCCGATTCTTTCTAGGTTTTTTTAAACGAAGGATCTTTTAATGATTCTCCCAAACGATTTTGGAACGTATTAGCACCTTCGAGGGTTGAAAAGATTATTAAACTTCGTTGATTTGGACAAAACTATAGTCTTAAAGTAAGATTTAAATAACACTTTTGGTATGAAAGGTCGTTTTTTAAACAAAAAGTAGATTTATTGTATCAAGGTAAAATTAAATATCTTTGGCCACCTTTGACGTAACTCACTAAAATTTCTGCACGCCATTAGCCTTCTTGCTGCTTCGTCATTTAAAACTTTTTTGCCTAGTTCATATTGCGAAGTACTCTTTTTGACTAAATGCTCAACCAATGAAGCTTGTCTAACGAATTCTTCTTGCGTTAGTGGATTGCCCATTGTTTTAGCTTGTTCTAAAATATAAGGATTTATGTACCCTGGGACTAAATTAACCCCATATATTTTTCCTTCATCATCAGCAAACGATCCAACTATTGCTACTAATTCATTCATAGTTAGGGCATCCTCTGTGCGTGAATGAGCATAAGGGTCTATAGCGTGAGCAAATTCATGTTGACGTCTTTCAATATAAGGTATTGAGGACGGAACACTTTTATCTGCCATTAATAATAAGCGTGATTCAATAGAATCTTGACTGGTAATTGCACCTAATGAAACCAATTCAATAGGTATAGATATTTCAATACCAGTCGTTCCCGTCAAGCGGTTTAATAAATCTAACTGACCTCTTCCAAATTCCATTATTGGAACGGCAAATCGTGCTCCTGTAATATTTTGCACAACAGGTTCGTCTATAATCCATTGTATTGGGGGTAAAGTCAATCTTGGTGATACCTCACACCTTGTTTTTAAAAAAGCAGCAAGCACATTGTTAATTTCTCTTTTATCTCCTTGTTTAAGTCTTTTAGGTAAATCTAAGGCATGGTAAGAATACTATCTTTGAAGTCTATGGTCTCTGTCTAAAATTTCCTGATAACTAGGATGAGGTGTTACTATATCAAGATCCGCAAGTGATTCATTCATTTTATTAATAATAACAAATTGAGCGCAATTTGACTAAAAAAGTAATTATTAACACCACGTTCTACTCCAAATCCCAACTTTTTTCCCTCGTCTCTTTTTCCGCATAAGGATTAATAATTTTAAATTGCTTAATTTTTCCACAACCCATGAATATTACAATACTCTCTTGCTGATAGTTTTTCCTCTCCGGTTAATCTGATTTCAAATTCCGCTTCGGGCAGGTTGCCTGGTTTTAAAAATTGGCGAAAACTTTTTCCATCAACTAAAAGCTCTATCCATTCAATGTAGTGTTTTTCTTCCATCGGATGAGGGAGGGAACCAACTTTGACTTTTATTCCTGTTTGGGTTTTTTCAATTATGGGAACGTGTTTTTCTTGGCCAATGTCTTGGGTTTTTTCCGTCAAAAGTATCATTGGTTTTCCACAACAAACCAAAGTTCCGCCGCCAACATGGATGAGTTCAACAATATTGCCGCAAACGGAACATCTATAGATTTGATTTCTTTTTATCATACTTTTCACCTCCTCTATTTTTATTGCCAGGCCTCGCCACGTCAAACGTGGCTTCGGCTAGTTTTATTGCCATGCCTCGCCACGTCAAACGTGGCTTCGGCTAGTTTTATTGCCATGCCTCGCCACGTCAAACGTGGCTTCGGCTAGTTTTATTGCCATGCCTCGCAGTTGATTTTAAAAGGACAGAAGCCACACCAAGGTCCAATATTAGATTCAAAATTGCTTTTGTTTACTTTCTCAACTATTTCTTTGACTTCTTTTCTAATCTTCAAAATATCTTGCTCGCTTCTTTTCATGGAAATTTTTTCTCCATTCTGAAGGAAATAAAAAGTCAAGACAATGTCTCCAACTCTCTTATTATAAAGACCCTTGTCTGACGCGGCCAGAGCATACATACCCAGCTGAAGACTGTTTTCTAATTTCTTTTTTTCGGGTTGTTTTCCGGTTTTATAATCAATAATTTCTAATTGATTCTTATTCAAAAAATCAACCCGATCCATAAAGCCGCTGATAAATACATCATTGTCAATTTTTATCTTAAACCATTTTTCCAAATCAATGATGCGGAGTTTGTTGTTATGATATTTTTTATAAAATTCTTCCAAGATTTTTTCGCCTTCTTTTTTCATTTTTGTTTCGTATCCTTTGGAGGTATAGCCTAAGGGAATCCAGGATTCTTGAAATAACTCCATCATTGTTTTAAAATCGGGACTTTCCCCAAATCGATAAAAGCGATAAAATTTTTGCAGAGTCTGATGAATAGTCTGACCAAAAGAAGCCGCGGCCGAAGGGGGAGTCGGGATTCTTAAAATGTATTGATATTTATATTTCAAGGGACAAGATCGATAGGTGTCTATTTGAGAAAAGGAAAAGGTATTGAGTCGGCCGATTGACGGTCTCTCTTTTGGGATAACTTCTTCTATCTTTTTAAAATCAAAAATTGACAATTGGTTTTTTTCTGATTTTTTTTCTTCTTTTTTCGCCAAAACAATTTCTTCTCCTTGTGTTTCAACGACAAACGGTGAAATTTTTCTTTCCCGTTTTCCCTCACCATAATAATACGAGGCGGTTAAATAAACTTTATCTTTTGCTCTGGTTAATCCTACATAAAAAAGTCTCCTTTCTTCTTCTAAGTGATAATTGCCGACGGGCAAAATTTCCTTTATTAATTGTTCGGGAATGGGGATTTGTTCTTTTCGTTCTCGAGTGGGAAAACGCTGTGAGGTTAAATTAACTAAAAAAACCACCGGAAATTCCAAGCCTTTGGCGGCGTGGACGGTTAAGATGTTAACAGCGTCATAATTTGTCCAATCAATATCAGAGGCAAGAGGCGACTCACCCAATTCCATGCTCATTTGGATATAGTCAACTACGGCAAAAACCGAAGCGTCTTCCTGTTCCACCTCATACGTTTTTAATTTGTCAAAGAACTTAGAAATATTCAAAGCAATTTTTTCCTCTTTTTCGCTTTTGTACTTCATCAATTTAGGAAGATAGCCCGAGTCTTCTAAGAAATAGTAAAGAATTTGTCCGGCGGTTTCTTTTTTCAATAAAGAGAGAGAACGGGTGATTAATTTATATAGTTTATAAAGTTTTTCCTTGGTTTCTTCTCTAATAACAAAAAGATATTTTTTAAAATTGGCAAACTCTTTTTTATAAAGCTCCGGATAAAAAAATGATAAATAAATTTCAATAGTCTCAAAAAGTGATAAATGGGTATTTCTGGTGAAAGAAGTCAGACGGGCAATGTCTTTTGGATCAAGATTAAAAATATCCATGTTTAAGACTCGAAAAAGAGACGGAGAATCAGCAATATCATAAAGGACTTTTAAATAAGCAATTAAGTCTTTGACTTCGGGTTGTTTAAAAAGCATTCCCGGTCCTAAGAATTGATAGGGGACGCCCAGGCGCGATAAGGTTCGGGCAAAAACATTAGCATGATTGTTGGCTCGGACTAAGATAGCAAAATCATGCCATTGGAATTGTTTTTTTAGATGTATGATTTCTTTAACAACCAATTCAGCTTCTTCCTCCGCCCGATCGGTCAGATATAAATTAACACTTTTGTTGTCTCCTTTTCCGGTCAGACTCTTTAGATTTTTTGAGATGCCTAAGCGCGCTTCCAAGGTATCCGGGTCGTTATGTTTAATCAATTGATAGGCGGCGTCAAGGATTTTTTGGTTTGAACGATAATTCTCTACCAAGACCACCTTTTGGGCGGTTTTATAATCATCCATAAACTGGAGGATATTAGATACGGAAGCGCCTCGGAATTTATAAATGCTTTGGTTATCGTCTCCGATAACCGAAAGCTTGGGATTTTCAGATGGGGGAGCCAGCAGTTTTATTAATTCATATTGGGCAATATTGGTATCCTGAAATTCATCAACCAAAACATACTTAAATTGCTCTTTATATTTTTTTAAAATGTTTTTTCTTTCGCGAAAGAGTTTTAACGTGTAAAAAATCAAATCGGAAAAATCCATTGCATTGTCTTTAAGTTTTAAATCTTGAAATTTTTGGTAGGCTTTGGCTAGTTCAAGATTTTTTTCGTGTTCTGTTTTATCTTCGTCTTTTAATGTTTTCTGATTTTTAGCCCAGTCAAGATATTCCTTGGGAGATATATCTTCGTCGCGTAGTCTTGAAAAATGTTGAATTAATCCCTCAATAAATTTATTTGGATTGCCTAAGGGCCGAAAATATTTTAGTTCAAAAAGAAAAAGATTATTTCTAAGATATAAAACTGATTGCGCTTGGGTTTGAAGTTTATAAGCAGGAGAAAGACCGATATGAGCGGCTTCTTCGCGCAAAATGCGGTCGGCAAAAGAGTGGAAGGTCGAAACCCACATTTGAAAATAGCCGTAGGGCAAAGCTTTGTCAATCCGCTCTTCCATTTCGCGGGC
>Ga0268276_1000934_pt1 | contig 31404 bp, 27 predicted proteins | sample saktaG_4_FD_190145 | JGI IMG/M metagenome (GOLD analysis project Ga0268276, IMG submission 190145) | Saline water microbial communities from Sakinaw Lake, British Columbia, Canada - sak_2010_1_5_45m | ecosystem: Environmental > Aquatic > Non-marine Saline and Alkaline > Saline ...
GGTCAACTCCTAATTTCTCCGCTAAAATATCCATGATATTTTCTACCGGGAAATTTATTTGAGGGCTGCCATAGCCTCTTCTGGCACAAGAAGGACCCTTATTGCTATAGATTGCTTTTCCTTCGTATTTTATATTCTTCCATTTGTAAAGTGAAGCAAACCAACCGGCTACACAGCCAAGATAGGGATAAGCTTGAATATTATGACCACCAATCTCTACCCATACCTGGCAATGAGCTGCAGTTAAAGTTCCGTCTTTTTTAACCCCTACTTTTAAACGAGTCTTTAAAGGATAGCTTGAATGGTCATACATATCTTCTTCCCGGGAAGTCACTAATTTCACCGGTCTTTTTGCTTTTAAGGCTAAAGCCACACAAATAGGGGTTATTGAATTCATTTGAATACTTGATCCGAAAGAACCTCCCAAAGTAATTCTTTTGACATTAATTTTACTAAGTGAGATATTAAAAATATGTCCTAAAAGTATCCGTACATTATGTATCCCCTGGGTAGTAGTCCAGAGGGTTATTCCTCCATTTGCTTCCGGTTTACATACTGCAGATTTAGTTTCCAGCTGCATATGGTAAACTCTCTTTATATTAAATGTTTCATCTACAATGATATCCGCTTCTTTAAATCCTTCTTCTACATCACCCACTGCAATATTTCGCTCACAGGCAAGATTGTTTTTTACATCTACTTTCTTTTCTCCTAAATATACATGGTCATATATCGTGGGAGCATTTAAATCCATAGCATCATCAAGGCTTACCACTGGTTCCCATTTCTTGCCCCACTCTACTTTTATTTTTTTAAGAGCAGCGAAAGCCTTCTCTTCTGTTTCTGCCGCACAAGCGGCAATGGCTTCCCCAACATGCCGAACTTTATCTTTAGGTAAAACCGTCCTATCACGATAGGTCTTATCGGGGATACTTACTATACGTTCATTGTATAAAGTGTCTGGTATATCGTCCGGCCCAATACAGATAGCTCCCATTTTCTCTGCTTCGGTACAATCGATTTTCTTAATCTCGGCATGAGAATAGGGACTGCGTAGAACTACCGCATATAATTGACCGGGAATATTTATATCACAAGAGTAAACTTCTTCACCGGTTACCTTACCTATATTTTTGATATCGAATCTTTTACCGATAACGTCAAACTGCTTTTTCTCCAACAAAACCACCCTCTTTTTAGCTATTATATAAAACCCGCTAATCTGTTCTTTTATGTTAACTTATTAACCCTGATTTTATTTTTTACTCTATAATTACTTAATCTAATTTTAAAAAATAGAGTACATTTTAACTTAACCTTAATCGAGTAGGAGGTAGATAATTAATTTATCTACGCGTCCTCTCCCACCTGTAAAAGGTACTCCTATTTATTTCAAAGATCTCACAGATCTGTTCTAGAGAATAATCTCCGGAACTGTACAGGTTAATGGCTTTAAATCTTACCTTAGTCTTAGGGGATAATTTATCTATATAGTTTAACTTGGTTGTAACCCTTCCCCAATAAAGTCGAATATAGGACAGGTAAGTAAATGTTCCAATACTTCCCTTCATTATCCATATACACCTCTTTTTGCTTCTATTTTAGTTTACTTCTTTTATCCTAGCAATGGTGCATATGTATTTGAACTTATTCATTATACTATATAAATTTTAAAAATCCTTCTTTTTTATGAATATTTTTTAAAAATTTTTTGATAAACTTCTGTAAGTTTTATCTCGCTTGCCTTATTATTCTTGGCAAGAAAAAATTGATTCTCATGTTTTTATAGGAGACGTGTTCTTTAGTATAAAAATTTATTCATCTTTATATAGACCTACCTCTTGTTTTATAAAAGTTTATTATTTGTTTAAAAAATTTTTCTAAATTGACAATTTTCGGCCTGACAAATTTTGCAAGAATGACCCTCCTCTTTATATGGTGTAACAATATTTTTACCTATCCCTATTATCCAGGACAAAGATTTTTGGGGAACCATCAAATAAGACTCAGTTAATTTTACTCCAATTTTATCGGCTGGAATAATTTGAAAAATATTTTTCTGTTGGCTTACATCCCAGTCACCATAACCTGGACTAAGATATCTGGTAGTTTGAAGATCTTGTTCCTTTGCATCTTGACAAACTAAACTTCTCATATAATTACTTAAAGAGCTAACTACCACTGTTCCTACAGCATCGAGAGCTACTGCTCGAGGATATTCCCCTTGGGTAAAAAATTCGGAAACTTTATTTTCTAAAGAGTCCCCTATGGTAACTACCCCAAGGATCAAATAACTTGTTCCCTTTAATAAATTAATTATTGAATTACTAAAATTTAAAGAAAAGCCATTTTTTAAATCTACTCTTCTACTTGAAAAAGATATCTGTTTAATTTTAACGGGAGAATAAATCCCTTTTGATTCAAAAAGATTATAACCTCGTTCAATTTCTTCCCGAGTGATTTTCATGATTGTTTTATTTACCTTTTTTAACTTATTATTATGACATCCTTGATACCGTAAGACTTCTTCTTCATCTATTTTTAATTTAATATTTTTTATAATTTTCATATAGATATACTCTTTTTATTTAACTAGTTTACTAGCCAGCTTAACAATTTGTTATTTTTAAACTTTTAAATTAAAAATCATTGCTTTTATAAATTCATCCTGAAAATCGGGGCGGGAAGATAATTCAATATATTTAACTTTTTTAGATATCTCTTGAGATAATTCCCTCATCTTATTAGAGCATAAAGTTATCTCTGCTCCTCTTCCCGCTGCATTACCGACTGATTCTATTTTCTTTAATGGTAAATTAGGGAGTAATCCTATCCTTGTTGCACTTTTTTTATCAATAAAATTACCAAATGCTCCAGCTAATAAAATTTCTTGAATATCTTCTGGGGGAATATTTACCTCTTTTAAAAGTATTTTTATACCCGCATATACCGCAGCTTTAGCTAATTGAACTTCTCTAATATCTTTCTGAGTAAGATATATAGGTTTGCCAGCTATTGTTTCATCACTTTTAGCTAAAAGAAATCTATTGCCTTCCTTTTCTTTAGTTATTCTTTTCTTAATCTCTTCGCTTATTTCAGGTTGACAATCTTCTCTATTTATAAGCTTGCCACTCTTATTGATCAGTCCTAATTTGAGTAATTCAGCAATTAAGTCAATTAATCCCGAACCGCAAATACCTCTAACTTTACCATCTTCTATTACCTTATAAATAATAAACTTATTATCTATTTTAACCTTATCTATGGCCCCTTCCGCTGCTCTCATTCCTGAACTAATCCGAGCTCCTTCAAAAGCTGGTCCGACTGCCGTTGAACAAGCCCATAATTCTCCCTTTGAACTTAATACTATTTCTCCATTGGTCCCTAAATCCACAAAAAGAACAGTTTTATCTTCCCTCCACATAGAAGTAGATAGGATCCCGGCTACAATATCTGCTCCTACAAAGGCAGAAATATTAGGAAGCATATAAATATTAGCAGTTGGATTAAGTGATAACCCAGGAATATCTTTTACCTTCAGGCTAAGGCTTTCCTTTATAACTGGGATATAAGGCGAAGGTGCTAAATTAATAGGATTAAGACCTAAAAAGAGATGGTGCATACAAGTATTACCAACGATTACAGTTTCGTAAATATTGCTTTTATCTATTTCCGCTTTCTGAGTAGTCTCTCTGATTATTTCATTTAAAGTAACTACTATTTCTTTTTGTAATTTCTCTAAACCGCCCTTAGGTTGTTGGGCAAATCCAATTCTGGAAATAACATCATCACCATGAATAACCTGGGGATTAGTCTTGGCTACAGCAGAAAGCTCTTCACCGCTTCCCGAATCAATTAAATATCCCACTACCGTAGTCGTCCCAATATCAAAGGCAATGCCATAACTCTTTTTCGCAGTATTATCGCTTTCTATATCAATAATTTCCTCATTACAGATAGTAACTGTTATTTTAAAATCGGCTTTTTTAATTAAAATAGGAATCTTTTTTAATATCTGTAGAGATATTTTTAAATTAGAAATATTTTCTATCTTCTTCAAAGATAATCCATTTTTGATTCTCTCCCAATCCGATCTTTGGTCATCCAAAGAAGGTTTTTTCAAATCTAAAAATACTTTCTTTAAATTGGACTCAAGAGAAAAATTATTTTTGATACAATGAATATCCCCTTTCCAATTAGAAGAAAATACTCTTTTAAAATCTAATCTAATTTCTGAAGGTACTTCTATTATACTATCCTGAAAAAGTTTAGCTTGACAGGCCAACCTAAAACCTTTTTTTATTTCTTCTTCTGATAAAAGTTCTTCTTCTATTGGAGTGGCAGTAGTAATTCCTTTATTGATTAATATTTTACACTTACCACAAGTTCCCTTCCCACCACAGGGAGTATCAATAATTATCCCAGATTTTTCTAATGCTTCCAATATAGTAGTTCCTTTATTTACTGTAATATTTTTTTTATCAGGTAAGAAAGTTATTTTTAGCATCCTTTTAGCTAAATACTCCTTTTTATCTTCTTTAAAATTAATAATTTATTATTTAAAATATAAAATATTTTTTTCTTTTATATTTTACTCTTTCTACATTTAAACTTTGTAAAAAGAAAAAATAAAATAGCATCTTTTTAAAATTAAACTAATCATTAAAGTATAAATAATTATATTAATAGGTTCTGCCACCATTCGCGGTGGGATCAATACTCCCCAGGGGAGTCCGAATAAAATATGCAAAAAATAAGGTATTAAAATGATTGAAGTGATTATTTGTCCTATAGAAATAGCTATGCCTAACTCAACAACATTAGGTTCATCCTTTTTCATTAAGATTAAGATAGTCGCAGGGATTATCCCGGTTAAAGCAGAAGTCAGAGTAAAATGAGGCATGTAAGCCCCCATAGGGTTGATAAAATATCCTAACAGGTCAGAAAAGGCACCTATTATTCCTCCTGCCAGTGGACCAAAGATAATGCCTCCTAAGATTATGGGTAATCTCCCCAGACCGATTCTGATTCCTTCTACTCCCCCAATAGCAACACGTAAGCTGGCAACACGAGTTAAAATTATACTTAAAGCAATTAAAAGACCCATAGTGGTAATTTTATGGGGCGATATTTTCATTTCATTTTCCCTCCTTAATATAGCTTTATATCTGCTACATCAAGAAGAGTCTTTGCAAAAGTTGTTTTTTTGATGTAGCAGCGAACGCGATAACCCACCGCAGGATTAAATCCTTTCGTTTAGAGACAACGTCCCATTCTCTAACACTTAACGCAGGTTATCTACTCTGACTAATCATTATTCTATTTTAAAACAATCCCACTGTATTCCCATTCTCATCAATATCTACTTTGGTTGCCGCCGGTACCGAAGGTAACCCTGGCATAGTCATCATCGTTCCCAAAATGGGATAGAGGAAACCTGCTCCAACAGATGCCCTGACATCTCGGACAGGTATACGGAAATTACGAGGTCTGCCTTTAACTAAAGGCTCATGAGATAAAGAAAGATGAGTCTTAGCCATACACATAGGTAGTTTATCGAAGCCTACTTCGGTAAAGAGCTTTATCTTCTTTTCAGCTAAGGCAGCATAATCAACTCCTTCTGCCCCATAGATCTTAGTGGCAATAGTCTCAATCTTCTCTTTGATAGACATATCTAAGGGATAGAGGTAATGAAAGTGGTTAGGTTTTTTGGTAGCCTCCACTACAGCTTCAGCCAATTCTATTCCTCCTTCTCCTCCTTTGGCCCAGACTTCATGGGTAACGGCAGCAGTTGCCCCAGCAGATAAAGCCTTCTGTTTAACCAGCTCTATTTCAGCTGGGGTGTCGGTGGGGAAGCGGTTGATAACTACTATGGGAGGAACTCCGTGTAAAAGAACATTTTCTATGTGTTTTTCTAAGTTCTCACAACCCTTGGCTACAGAGTCCAGGTCTTCTTTAGCTAATGTTTCTTGATCCAATGGTTTCCCGGCAACTACTTTTATGGCTCCACCGTGCATCTTTAATGCTCTTATGGTACATACTACTACTACTGAATCTACTTTCAGACCACTGGTACGACACTTTATATTACACATTTTCTCAAAACCCATATCTGCTCCAAAGCCGGATTCGGTCACTACATAATCAGCTAATTTACAGGCGATTAGATCAGCCAAAACTGAGTTATTACCATGAGCGATATTGGCAAAAGGTCCACAGTGCATCAAACAGGGACCGTGTTCTAAAGTCTGAATAAGATTGGGTTTTAGGGCATCTTTTAGGAGAACGGTCATCGCTCCGGCTGCCTTCAGGTCTTCGGCGGTTACCGGTTTACCATCAGTAGTATAGGCTACAGTCATCCGACCTAATCGGGCTCGAAGATCAAAGACATTGGTAGCCAGAGAGAGAATAGCCATTACCTCTGAGGCAACGGTGATATCATAACCGGTCTCCCGGGGGATACCATTGGTTTTTCCTCCTAAACCAATGACGATGTGGCGAAGTGCTCTATCGGAGATATCTACTACCCGGTTGATATTGATATTATGGATGTCTATTCCTAATTTATTACCTTTCTGTAATTGGGTATCTAATATGGCACAGAGTAAGTTATTGGCTGCTCCCACGGCGTGGATGTCTCCGGTAAAATGGAGGTTTAAGTCTTCCATGGGAACCACTTGAGCATATCCTCCTCCAGCTGCCCCTCCTTTGATGCCGAATACCGGACCCATAGAGGGCTCGCGAAGAGTATTAATTACTTTCTTACCTATTTTAGCCAGACCCTGACCTAAGCCGATAGAAGTTACCGTTTTACCTTCGCCTAAAGGGGTAGGGGTGATGGCAGTTACCACGATATATTTAGCTTGTGGTCTATCTTTTAGCCTTTTTAGGATATCGGGAGAGACCTTGGCTTTATATTTACCGTAAAGGTCTATTTCGTCTTCTTTGATTCCGATTGATGCAGCAATTTCAGTAATCGGTCTTAGTTTAGCTTCTTGGGCAATCTGTAGATCTGATTTCATTTTAGTTCCTCCTAAATGTTTATTTTTTTATTGTAAAATACTTTTTTTTATCTTATTTTTCAAAAGTTAATTTTCCTTCTCTGTAGGCCTGAATATAGCCTCTGCAAAAATTATCTTCTCCTAAAAGTGTTTTAGCAGTTTTAGTAAGAGCCATCATTTTTTTATCTGTAGGATCAATTATTGCTGCATCCATACCATGAGCCATAGATAAAATCATAAAGACTTGATTAATTAATTTTCTCTCCGGAAGACCAAAAGATATATTACTTAAACCTGTCACTAATCTAACTTCGGGATAGGCTTCCTTAACACTTCTTATCGTTTCCATGGTTACTAAACCATTTTTGTTATTAGTTGCAATTGGAACTACTAAAGGATCAATAAATATATCTTTTAGAGGTACTCCAGCATTAGTTAATACCTTTATCAATTTTTTAGCAATCTCAACTCTGGTTTCAGTATTATCAGGAATACCCCGTTCATCCATAGCAAGCGCTACTACCGCGCATTTATATTTTATTACAGTAGGCAATAATCTATCAATTTTTTCTTTTTCGCCAGTTATGGAATTAATTAAGGCTTTACCCTTGTCCCAATTATGTACTTCCAAGCCTTTTTCAATCTCTTCTGCGCTAGGACTATCAATGCATAAAGGAACATTTACTGCCTCTTGAACTGTTTTTACTAACCATTCCATATTTTCTTCTTTGTCACCGCTTGCAGCAGAGGAATTTACATCCAGCATATCAGCGCCGCAGTCTACTTGCTTTTTGGCTAAACCCTGAATAGATTTTATATCTCTATTCTCAATCATTTCTCTAACTTTTTTCCGAGCAGAATTTAATTTTTCTCCAATAATTATCATCTTTAATCTCCTTTTTTCAAATTAATTACATTATTTTTGGCCGAGGATATAATCCGCTTTCTTTAACTATCCGGGAAACAATATCTTCCCACATTACTGCCATGACGTGAAGGCCTCGAACTCCTTTTATCTTTCTTATTTTTTTAATAATCTCCAAACAAATCTCTATCCCTTCAGTTTTTTGGTCTTTTGCATTTTTCATTCTATCCAGGATTTCCTCCGGAATTGTTACCCCGGCCACATTAGTCATAAAAGAAGCTGCCCTATATGATTTAAGAGGGGTAACTCCTGCCATAATATATGTTTTCCGATGTAATTCTCTTTTCCTGACATCTTCCATCCACCTACTAAATCTTTCTACATCGAATATAGCCTGGGTTTGAATGAAATCTGCTCCTGCATTTATTTTTTTAGCTAAACGAATCGCTCTATACTCAAAGGGATCACCGAATGGATTTGCCGCAGCACCTATAAATAATTTAGGAGAGTATTTAATTTTTTCATTATTTTGGAAAATGCCTTCATCCCTCATATTTTTAAGCACTGAAACTAACTGAATAGAATCGATATCAAATACATTCTTTGCCCCGGGATGATTTCCTAAAGTTTGATGGTCACCAGATAAACATAAAACATTATTTATTCCTAAAGCAGCACTTCCTATAATATCGCTTTGCATGGCAATCCGATTTCTATCCCGGCAGGTCATCTGTAAAATTGGCTCTAATCCATTTTTTTTAGCAACAACAGAAGTAGCCAAGCTTGACATTCGTACGACTGCGGTTTGATTATCTGTAATATTTACCGCATCTACACAATCGCGAAGAAAATTTGCTTTTTTTTCAATCAATTTAGTGCTTACACTCTTGGGAGGTCCAAGCTCAGCAGTTACTACGAATTCACCTTGATTAAATAGTTTTTCTAAATTTGTTTCTGCTTTCAAAGTTTTATATCCTCCCTTACAATCTTTCTTACTCCTCCGCTTTTACTGGTTGACCAATCGCGAATAGGTTCGATTTCTGTTAAAGTATCTAATTTGCCCTGTTTTTTTAAGCGGTCATAGATTAATTGCCAGGCACAGGATGTATCTTCATCTACTTCGCATATTCCTTCTTGAGAACCGCCACAAGGTCCGTTTAACAATGATTTGGCACACCGTGTTATGGGACAAATACCAGCAGTTTTATCTAGAATACAATTACCGCAACAAGAACATAATTCAATCCATACTCCCTGCTCTTCAGGCATTCCGTCAAAACTTGTATCCAGCGCCGGATAAACCGGGACCTCTTCAAACATCCCGGCAATAGTCTGAACTCCTATTCCACACCCCATGGAAAGAACTGCATCACAAGAAATAATGTCCTCCCGAATTTCCTCTACAAATTCTTTTTCACATTGCCTCTTAATCGTTCTTTCTATAATTTCTATAGATTTACCCTTTTTTCTAAATGCTATTTTTATTAATTTAGATAAAATACCAACTTCTTTTTCTCCCCCTGCTGAACAAACTGTTACACAGGTACCACAACCTACTAATAATATCTTTTTATCTCTATCAATCATTTTCAAAATATCTTTTATTGGTTTTCTTTTAGCTATTATCATAATAAAACAATCCTTTTCTACTTCTTAATTTATTCTTCCAAAGATAATTCTTTATTAATAATACATTAGGTTATATCAAGTGTTATTTTTTGTAATTTTCTCTTTGTGTTCTCTATATTTTAGTTATATATTTTTTCTTTTTTCTACCTTTACTGCACATACCTTTAATTCCGGAATTTTCGCTACAGGATCAAAAGCTGAATTAGTCAACATATTAGCAGGACTTTCTGCAAAATGAAAAGGAATAAAAACTACCCCCTCGGGAACTTTTCCGGTTTTCAACACTTTCACCTCAATCTTTCCCCTACGACTTTTCACAGAAACTTTTTCTCCCTCGGTAATATTTAATTTTTCTGCATCCTTAAAATTAATTTCCATATACCCGGTGGGAACCTCTCTATTTAGCGCTTCCGTCCTTCTAGTCATTGTTCCCGTGTGATAATGAAAGATAGTTCTTCCGGTAGTTAATATAAATGGATAATCAGCATCGGTAAGCTCTGCAGGTTCTTTGAATTCTATTCCAAAAAATTTACCCTTACCCCGACTAAACTTTCCTTTATGTAAATAAGGCGTCCCCGGATGTTCTTTGGATGGGCAAGGCCACTGTAATCCAATATCTTCAATTCGCTCAAATACTATGCCTCCATAAATCGGAGTTACCGAGGCTATTTCATCCATAATTTCATCAGGTGAAGAATAATCAAATTCTTGAGATCCCATCTTTCCCGCTAATTCACAGATTATCTGCCAATCAGATTTGCTTCCGCCGATAGGCTCAATTGCTTTTCTTATTCTTTGAACTCTACGGTCTGTAGCTGTTAATGTGCCATCTTTTTCTGCATAAGAAGCGGCCGGAAGTACAATATCAGCCATTAGAGCCGTTTCGGTAAGAAACATATCCTGAACAACAAGAAATTCAAGATTTTCTAATGCTTTTTTAACGTGATTGATATCCGGATCCGAAAGCATGGGATTCTCACCCATAATATACATTGCTTTAAGCTTCCCCTCTACTGCCTCATTTAACATTTCTATAATAGTCAACCCTGTCTTTGTAGGAAGTTTTGTATTCCAGGCTTTTTCAAACTTTGCACGGGCATTTTCATCAGATACTCTTTGATACCCGGAGTAAACGTTGGGCAAAGCCCCCATATCACATGCTCCCTGAACATTTGACTGCCCTCTTAAAGGGTTAACGCCAGTACCCGGCCTGCCAACATTTCCGGTTAGCATGGCAAGATTTGCACAGGAAACAACATTATCCACACCTGTTGTATGTTGTGTTATGCCCATTGAATAAACAATTGAGGCGGATTTAGCCTTTGCATATATTCCCGCTGCCTTGATAATAAGTTCTTTAGCTATACCGGTTATTTTTTCTACTTTTTCTGGATTATAATTTTTAACTACTTCTTTTAATTCTTTGAATCCTTCAGTGCGTTTATTAACAAATTCTTTATCCTCTAAACCTTTATTTAAAGTTACATTCATAAATCCATTAAGCAGGGCAACATCTGTTCCCGGTCTTTGTCTTAGATGATAATCAGCAAATCGAGTTAAAGGAATAAGCCTGGGATCGGCAACTATAAGTTTTGCCCCTTTCTCTCTTGCTCTCATTATATACCGTGCTATAAGCGGATGCTGCTCTGTTGTATTTGAGCCGATAACAAAAATACAATCAGTATCTTCGAGCTCTCCTATAGAGTTTGTCATTGCTCCGCTACCAAAAGTTTTTCCCAAACCTACAACGGTAGAGGCATGACATAATCGAGCACAGTGATCAACATTATTTGTTTTAAGTACCGCTCGAGCAAATTTCATCATTAAATAGTTCTCTTCATTGGTACATTTTGCGGATGAGAGGACAGAAACAGCATCAAGACTATACTTTTTAAATTTTTCAGAAACTATACTTAAAGCTTCATTCCATGATATCTCAACAAATTTTCCGTCTTTTTTTAATAATGGCTTGGTTAACCGGTCTTTACTAACTACAAAATCAGTCGCATTCCACCCTTTAATACAAAGCTTTCCCTGACTCACTACATGTGATTTACAGGGAAGGATGCCAACTAATTTCCCATCAAAAACCTGTAGATAGTAGTTACACCCGCAACCGCAATATGGACATACTGTAAGCACATTCTTATATTCCGTCATCATTAACCCCTTCCTTCATCGGCATCTCATCTAATGTAGTTAATAGCGGCGATTGCTGCTTTACCTCCAAACCGGATTCATAATCAAATAGTTCTTTAACGTCTTTTCTTACTTGTTTAGAAATAGTCAGTAGGGGGATATCCATGGGACAGGCTTTCTCACATTCACCACATTCAATACATCTGTCTGCCAGGTGATAAAATCTTATAAAATGGAACATGGGAATTTCAGGAGGAATTTCTCCTGTCTTCGACCACTCCTCCTGCTCCATAGCACAATCCTGACAGAAGCATAACGGACAAGCGTTTCTACAGCCATAACATTTTATACATTTACTTAGTTGATATTGCCAAAAAGATAATCGCTCTGCTAAACTTTTACTTAAAAGTCCTTCAACACTTTTGTCTTTAAAAACTCCTTCGACTTTTTCCCCTATAAGAGGATTATTAGGATAAGGCCTTGGACATCTACACTCTATTGCTTCTTCTCTAGTACAGGCTACACCTAAAATCGCAATATTCTTCATATCTATTTGGTCTCTTTTAGAAAGCTCAATTAAAGATCTTTCATCACACCCCTTAGCTATAACTCCAATCTTTATATCCGGGTATTTTTCCTCTATCTGACGAATAATATTCTTTTTGTCCGGTCTGCAAGTATATAAAAGCGGATATTTAGGGGAAACTACCAGATCATTTAACTCTTCTACTTTATTAAAAATATGAGGGGCTATATGATTATTCTTTTTCCTCAGACCAAATATCACTTTAACTTTTCCATTTACAAGATATTTTTTAGCTAATTCTTGTACTTTCTCTATCATGTCTTAAACTCCCTTTTAATGGACTAGGGCCTAATTCTTTAATTTCAGCAACAAAATCAGTGATTACTTGAGCAAATTTTTGGCCCTCTGCAGCAGAAACCCACTCCAATCTCACCCTTCGTGGGTCAATACCTAAATAGCTTATTATCTTTTTAAGAACAGCCACTCTCTTTTTGGCTCGATGGTTACCGTTTTGATAGTGACAATCCCCAATATGACAACCTCCGATAAATACTCCATCTGTCCCTTTTTGAAAAGCTTTCATTACATAGAGTGGGTCAATTGTTCCGGTACACATTACTCTTATTATTCTAATATTGGGAGGATATTGATTTCTATTTATCCCCGCCAAATCGGCTCCTGCATAGGCACACCAATTACAGCAAAACCCGAGAATTTTCGGTTCAAACATTTTTATACCTCCGCAAATATGTCTATCATGGATAATATTTGTTTTTTTCTAAATCCTTTTAATTCAATTGCTCCGGAAGGGCATGCGGCACAACAAGTTCCACAACCTTTGCATAAAGCCGGATTTAGCTTTGCAACTTTATCTTTTTCATCTATTTCAATAGCCCCATAAGGGCAAACAGCTTCACAAAGTCCACAACCGGCACAAATTTCTTCATTCACTAACGCAACTATTCCATTAGCAATAATTGAATCTTTACCTAAAATTTTACCTGCTCTGGATGCCGCTGCTTTTGCCTGACAAATACTTTCTTCCATATTTTTAGGTGCATGTGCCAAACCACATAAAAATATTCCTTCTGTAGCAAAATCAACTGGTCGAAGTTTAACATGTGCCTCCAGAAAAAATCCATCACTATTGATAGGAACTTTTAATATTTTGGCCATACTAAAATTGTCTTCAGGCGCAATAATTCCTGTACTTAAGGCTACAAAATCTGTTTTAATATTCAAATCAGTTTGTAGTAAAATATCGCGTATGGAAATTTGTAATTTTTTATTTTCTTTCTTATCAATATATTCTTTTACTTGAGGTTTATTTTCTTCTTCGTATCGAATAAATATAACCCCCTTTTTACGGGCTTCAGTATAATATTTTTCATTAAAGCCATAAGTTCTAATATCTCTATATAGGATATAAATATTGGCACCAAGAAACATTTCTTTTACTTTTAAAGCATTTTGTAATGCTTTTTGACAGCAAACCCTACTGCAATAAGGATGTTTTTCATCACGTGAACCTACACACTGAATCATTACTATTGTCTTATTCTCTAAATTTATTTTATTTTTTATAAGCTTTTCCGATAATTGTAATTGAGTAAATACATTTTCATTCTCTGAATATAAATATTCCTTTCCTTGATATTCTTTTGCACCGGTAGATACAATAATAATACCGTGTTCTAATTTATATTCAGAAACTTTATTATTTTGTCTTTTATGAATTGTGGTTTTATACTTTCCTACAGATCCTTCAATATTATTGATTGTGCTATCGGTAAATAATTCAATATTGGGATGATTATCCACTCGAGTTTTTAAGTTTTCAAAAAGTGGCTCTATAGTATTTCCATCCGGGTCAAACCATAAATTCCTTAAATTACCACCTAATTCATTTTCCTTTTCCACTAAATAGATTTTATAACCTTGTTCAGCCAAGGATAAAGCCGCTTCCATGCCGGCTAATCCTCCGCCGATAACCAGACCACGGGAAATAACTTCCAAGCTAATCTCTTCCAGGGGTTCCAACCTATTTGCTTTAGCCACTCCCATCCTGATTAGGTCTTTAGCTTTTTGAGTTGCTTTTTCCGGTTCTTGAGCATGAACCCAGGAACATTGATCTCTAATATTAACCATTTCAAATAAATATTTATTTAATCCGGCTTCTTCTAAAGTCTGTTGAAATAAAGGCTCGTGAGTTCGAGGAGAACAGGAAGCAACTAAAATTCTATTTAAATTATACTCTTTAATTTTTTGTTTAATTATTTCTTGAGAATCCTGAGAACAGGTATACATATTTTCCATCACAAAGATTACATTTTTTAAACTTTTACAGTATTTAACAACCTGGGGAACATCAACTACACTGGCAATATTAATTCCACAACGGCATACGAATATTCCAACCCGGGGTTCTTTGTTATTAATATCTCTTTCTTGTATTTTTTCTATCTTATTTGATTCTTTTTTTTGTGGTACAGACAATATCTCAGCAACTTCTGCTGCTACTCCACTTGCCTGCACTACTGTTTCCGGAATATCCTTAGGCCCCTGGAAAGTACCGCAGACATAAATTCCCTTTCGTGAAGTCTTTAAAGGAGTATTAAATGATGTTTTACAAAATCCATTTTCATCTAATTTTATATTAAACTTTCTAAATAAATGCTTAAACTCAGGAGAAGAAATTAATCCTATAGACAAAACTGCCATATTATAGGTTTCTTTTTTTGTTTCTCCTTCCGGAGTTTCATATTTTAATAATAAATCATTATTTACTCCAATTTCCTCAATAGAAGAAGGTATGCTTCTTATATATTTAACATTTAGTTCATTTTTTGCTTTTTCGTAATATCGCTCGAAATCTTTTCCGTAAGCTCTCATGTCCATAAAAAAAATACTTATATCTATATCTTTATTATGTTCTTTAATTATGTTGGCTTCCTTAGTCGCATACATACAGCAAACAGAAGAGCAATATTCATTGCCGCAACTTGTGTCACGAGAACCTACACATTGAATAAAGGCAATCTTTCGAGGGTATTTATTGTCTGATATTCTATTTACCTCTCCGGATGTGGGACCGGAGGCACTTAAAATTCTTTCCATTTCCATACTGGTAACAATATTTGGATATCGTCCATATCCGTATTCTGGTTTCTCTTTAGGATCAAAATGTTTTGCTCCGGGAGCAAAAATGATTGCTCCTGCTTTAAGAACAATCTCTTCATCTTTTTGTGAAAAATTTATTGCTTTAGCTGTACAGGCTTTTTCACAAGCCCGACATCTATTTTTAGTAAGATACAAACAACGTTCGGGATCAATTATTGCTGCCAAGGGAACTGCCTGTGGATAAGGAATATGTATATTTTTTGTTTTGCATAAATTCTGGTTATACTCATCATCTATTTTTAGGGGACAAACTTGTGTGCAGGCTCCGCAGCCAGTGCATTTTTCTAAATCAACATATCTGGCTTTTTTAAATATTTTTACTTTAAAGTCTCCTGCATCTCCTTCGATTTCCATAACTTCTGCGGAAGTAATAATATTAATGTTAGGATTCCTTGCTGCAGCTACTAAACGAGGAGATAATATACACATTGAACAATCATTAGTAGGAAAAGTTTTATCTAATTTTGCCATATCACCACCAATGCTGGGGCCTGCTTCGATTAAATTAACTACATATCCCAATTCAGCCATATCTAATGCTGCTTGAATACCTGCTACACCGCCACCTATTATTAAAACATGATTATTAGCGTACTTTTCCACTCTAAACCTCCGTGATAATCACTCTTCGTTATTTTTTAAATTAATTTTACTTTCAGGAAACTTTTCAGATATTTTCAAAATAAATGCCTCTAATTTATTTTTTTCTTCTAATTTTTTATAAGCCTTGATAATATTATTTGCATTTTTGATAACTAAACTTTCCAATGAAAGAGAGGTGAAATCTTCTAATAGACTTTCGTATTCAGCAAGTAATTCAATAAATTCCTCTTTCTCTTCTTTCTTGGAAAAATCTTTAATATCCGTAAAATACAATTCAAATCTATTATCTATTAATTCTAATATATTAGACAAAAGAGAACTTTGAGAATTTTTTTTAATGAAATCCAATGACAAATTAATGCATAATTCAAACTCTGAAAAATAATTAGGAGATATTTTTTCTTTTTCCTTTTCTTTGTCCTTATTTATGGTGTCTTTAATTTTTACCCATAAATCGTATTTGGCATTAAGTTCATATAATTTACTAAAATTCTTTACGATTTCCATTTGTTTATTAAAATCAAATGGTACATGTCCTTCATCTTCGGCTATTTTTCTAACCACTCCCATTATATCTGCCATTCGAACTTTTTGGGGACATCTAAAAGAACAGGCATCACAAGTTGCACATAGCCAAATAAATTCATTGTTTAACACTTCTTCTTTCATGCCTAATAAAATCATATGAATAATCTTGCGAGGATTAAATTCCTTGTTAACTTCACATATAGGGCATACTGCACTACATTTACCGCAGGCAAAACAATTCATTAATGATTCTCCGCCAGGTGCGTTTGCAATTTTATATTTAAATTGAGGATCAAGTTGGCTTATATTAATATCTTTTTTCAAAATCGCTTTCCTCCTTAGAAATATTATCTTTTTTAAATAAAGGACCCAGCTCTTTGATTTTTTTATTCATTTCAGTAACTAATTCTACAAATTTTGTTCCCATATTAGGGGCTATATTATGAAATTCCACCCGGGCATCTTCAATCCCTATTTCTGATAAAATTTTCTTCAGATAAATAATTTTCTTTTTAGTTCGACCATCACCATCTAAAAATTTACAACTATCTTCCAGGCAACCCATCACCATTACCCCGTCAGCGCCGTTTTCCAAAGCATGTAAAATATGAATTTCCTCAACTCTTCCAATACAAGGAAAAGAAATAATTTTAATACTTTCAGGAAAAGATAATTTTAATGTCCCCGCCATATCAGCTGCCCGATAAGCTGAATTTTCACAGCATAATACTATTATTTTAGGAATAAAATCATTTTTCTTCTTTAAATCCATAGATAATGTTAATCCTTCCTTAAAATTATTAACTGCAAAACTTATAATTTTAACTATCTAAATCTGACCTATTTAATCCGTTATTTCAGATGTTACCTGTTCGTTTTCAAATCCGGGTAAAGAAATTGCGCTTGCAGGACAACAGCTGACACATATTCCACAACTCTCGCAAGCAAGAGGATTAACGGCAATTTTTATTTGGTTTGGTTCTGCATCATTTTCTAATTGTATAGCTTTATGAGGACAAGTTCGTAAACAAGTTAAACAAAGAGTGCATTTATCATTATCTACCACGGCACGGTCAAGATTATATTTAATAACTTTTTCTTTTAATAGGTCATGCACCTCCAAAGAGACCATTGCGCAATCATCTAAAGTGCTGTTAATATTTTTTAACCCCCTGCATGACCCTACCGTATAAATACCTTTCCGATTGGTGAAAATTGGTTGAAGACTAATATTTCTTTGTTGATAAAATCCCTCATCATCACAATTGATTTGCAACATCTCAGAAAGCTTATCAGCTCCACTTGCAGGTATTATTTCTTCTTCTAATACTAATAAATCACAAGGAATTATAATTTCTCCCTCTTTGTAATGAACATTATCTTTTACTAAAAGTTCATCGATAAATAATACTTTTATCTTCTTACCTTCTTTTCCCAATAAAATTTCAGGTTTTTTGTCTTCGTATTTTAAAAATACTATTCCCTTTTCTCGCGCTTGCTGATACAACTCTTCCAAACCATTTTCGGCCACATATACGTTTTTACAAAGAATATATACTTGTATCTGATATTTATTAATCAATTCTAAAGCCCGCAGTAAAAGCTTATCACCTTTTAATCTTTGGTCATCATTTACTATTCCGTTTATAAAACATACGGTATTAATACTTTTTAAATCTTCTTTACAATTCAATAACTTTCCCAATTCGGAAAGGGTAATTACCTGAGAAGATGGTTCAATCCCGTATTTCTCTACAGGGAAAAAATTCTGGCAACCGGTCGCTAATACTATTGCTCCGATATTAATATTTTTTCTTATCGTTTTTTTATTTTTAGCCTTACCCTTAATAACGGCTTTGAAATTTCCCGGCTCTCCCTCTAAGGATATCAGCTCACTTTGAGTAAATACCTGTAATAATGGATTACTGTTGACTTTCTTTATATTCTTATCAATTAAATCCATTAGAGAAAATTCCATTTTATTATCTGTAGATCGAAGTGATTGATTACGGCTTCCCCCTAAAGAAGTTTCTCTTTCCAATAATATTGTTTTGCAACCTAAATTTGATAGATTAATTGCAGTTTGCAAACCGGAAAATCCCCCTCCGATTATCAAGGTGGTTTGATTTACTTTCGTAGTTTTTGATAAAATCGGCTGGTTTAATTTTATTCTCCTTATACTGCTCTCTATTAAATCAATTGCGTATGCGGTAGCATAATTTTTTTCTCTATGAACCATGGCGCACTGTTCTCTAAGATTTACCAGTGATAACATATTATAATTTATCCCTGCCTCCTCTATGGCTTTTCTAAAAACACTACCTTTTAATTGGGGAGAACAGGCGGCTACTATTACACTTTCTAACCTGGTATCTTTAATCTTTTTTTTAAATTTAATCAAGCTTTTCGGTTTACACATAAAATCATTTTTTTCAATCACTGAAATTTCATTAAGACCATTGAAATGCTTAATTATTTTCTTGTAATTAACTGTTTGGGAAATAGTATCCCCACAACTACAAAGGAAGATGCCTATTTTTTTCGTCTTATGCATAATAACTTCTCCTTGTAAAATCTGATAATTAAAAATACATCTTTAACGCCCATCACTTATAATATATACTTGGAGCTGACAATTAGATAAAACAAAACATACATATTTTTAAATAACAATGGATTCTATTTAGATTTAAGAAATATCATAGCCTCTAAAGCTGCGTGTTCGGCATTAGCGATACATTCACTTATATCTTTCGGACCCTGGCAGCTTCCTGCTATAAAAATTCCTTTTTGATTTGTTTTAGTTATATGAATAGGATCAAGACTTTCATAAAATCCATCTTCTTTCACCCACAAATTCATATTCTCTGCAATTTTTTCATATTCTTTTTCAGGTTTCATGGCGGTTGACAAAACAGCTAAATCAAAAATATTTTCAATAATTTCTTTCTCGCGGGGATTTTCATACTTAATTCTTATTTTGCCATCTTTTCTTTGAGAAATCTGAGAAGGAATTGAGCGAAGGTATTTAATATTATATTTTTCTTTGCATTCGGTAAAAAATTTGGTAAATTCTTTGCCAAAAGGTTGAATATCCATATAAAATATTGAAACTTCAGCTTCCGAATCCTTTTCTTTTATAACACGAGCCATTTTCATTCCATAACCGCAACAGATTCGGGAACAATTTGGATTATTAATACTTCTGTCCCTGCTTCCAATACATTGTATAATCGCTACTTTTTTTGCTATTTTTTTATCTGAGGGTCGAAAAACATAACCCTTAGTGTAAATCTGATTTTCCAATTCTGTGGCAGTTATGACATTCTCATTTATTCCATATCCGTATTCAATCTTTTCTTTGGGATTCCAGGGTTCAAACCCAGTTGCAATAACAATAGCAGAAATATTAGATAATGTTTCTTTTTCAATCTTATGATTAAAATTAATCGCCCCAAAAGGACAATTATTCAAACAAATAGAACATTCTTTATTTTGAAAATTTAAACATCGCTCTTTACTTAACAAATAAACCCGTGGGATAGATTGAGGATGAGAAACAGATATTGCCGAGGAAGGACACAATTTTTCACAAAGACCGCATCCCTGGCATTTATCAGGATCTATAAATAGTATTTCTTTTTTTAAAGTAACTTCGAAATTCTTCTCTTCTCTCTTCACTTCTTCTATTTCAGAATTAGCCCTAAAAAATATATTAGAAAAATATCCTTCTGCATCTTTTACTTTCCTCTGCAATAAACATACTGAACATTCATTACAACTCTCTACACCTTTACAACCATAAGAAAGTGCTTGTCCGCCTATATAGGATTCTTTTTCTATTAAATATACTTTAATATTATTTTCTACGAGTCTCTGAGCTACCGTAATTCCGGCAATACCCGCGCCAATTACTAAAACAGATGAATTAGGCAAAATAATCCTCCCTCAAATAAATCTCCCTAATTGATTACCATACTAAATTGAAAATTAATGGTTTTTGTATAAAAATATATAAATATTTAGGCTACAAAAGTTTTTGCCTTGTCCACTGCAGAAGCAGCATCAGGAGAATAGCCGTCTGCTCCAATTTGATCAGCATAATTTTGAGTTATAGGTGCTCCTCCTATCATTATTTTTACTTTATCTCTTAGGCCGGCAGCTTCCAGTGCTTTTATAACTTCTGGCATGTTAACCATCGTAGTAGTTAAAAGGGCAGACATTCCTATTATATTAGGCTGATGTTCTTTTACAGCTTCCACAAATTTATCTGTCGATACATCTGTTCCTAAATCTATAACTTCAAAGCCTGCACCCTCTAACATCATTTTTACTAAATTTTTTCCTATATCGTGTAAATCTCCCTTTACAGTACCTATTGCTATCGTACCTATATTTTTTACTCCGGTTTCAATTAGCTTGGGCCGTAGGATACTCATCCCAGCATGCATTGCTCGAGCAGCGATTAAAACTTCCGGGACATATACTTCATTTTTTTTAAATTTCACTCCAATAATATCCATTCCTTTAATTAAGCCATCCTCTAAAATTTTCTTGGGTGTTAAATTCTCTTTTAAAGCTTTTTTAACAAGTTCTTCTACTTTTTCTGCATCACCTCTTTGTAAAGCTTCAGATACATTATTTAAATTTACCATAACATTACCTCCTATTTTTATTAAAATTTGATATAATTTTATGAAACAAAAAACATTAATGCTATAAATATAATTGCATTATTAGGTAAAATTATGCTTTTATACATTATTGTGGTGCATTTTTCATTCGCTATTTGCATATCTAACCATACATTAACAACAACTTATCCCACCTATTTTCACATAAAGGACTATAGTATTTCTTTAATATTTTCTATATCCACATTCCCTCCGCTGATTATCGCAACTACTTTATTATTTTCAAAGGGAACTTTACCGGCTAATAGAGCGGCTAAAGTTACTGCTCCAGATTATTCGGCTAAAAACTTATCTTCTATTAATAAAGTTTTTAAAGCTATTCTAAATCTCCTCATCAGTTACTAAAAGGACATCCTCAACGTATTTCTTTACTATACTAAAAGTTAAACCTCCAGGTTGAGTGCTTCGCAGTCCATCAGCAATAGTATTGATATTTTTTAACTCTGTCAGTTTACCCATCTGCAAAGAAAGATGCATACTATTACTTCCAGTTGGTAAGAAAAAAATCGATATCCACGCCTTTACAAAATCATTCGGGCATCTACTACTTGTAAACCTTTTTTAAATACAAATACAGGATTTAAATCTATTTCACTGATTTCAGGATTTCCTATAGTAAGTTTAGAAACTTTCATTAAAACTTCTTCTATGGCCCGAATATCTCGGGGAGGCTTACCTCTTGCCCCTTTTAAAATTTCATATCCTTTTGTCTCGGTAATCATCTCCCGGGCATCTCTTTCTTCTATGGGAAGGATGCGGAAGGAAATATCTTTCAATATCTCTACAAATATTCCTCCTAAGCCAAACATAATTACCGGGCCAAAATGAGGGTCTTTCATCATTCCGATAATAATCTCTGTTCCTTGAGGAACCATAGGATAAGCTATTACTCCGCTTATTTTTGCTTCTTTTTTGTATTTTTTCACCTTATAAATAATATCTTGATAAGCTGTCTTAGCTTCTTTTTCGTCCTTAATTCCTACTTTTACTCCTCCTGCATCCGTTTTATGAATGATATCTGGAGAAACAATCTTCATTACTATAGGAAAATTTATTTCCTTGGCCAATCCGGTAATTTCTTCTTCGCTCTTTATTAATTTAAAATCGGGAACAGGAATTCCATATTCTCTCAATAATTCTTTTGCTTCTGTTTCCAATAAAGACCTTTTTTCTGCCTTTGCTCTTTCAATAAGGTTATGCACTTTTTTCTCCTTATATTTGGTTAGCCAGTTGCCTGGTTAAGAAAGTTATTAGTGAATGGTTATTGTTTCTTATGTAGGGGACGGATTCATCCGTCCCGAGTCATTTGGTAATTTTTGCTAGCGGGTTCAATGAATCGAACCCCTACTTCTGACTCCTGGCTTCTAAATTTTGATTCCTTCTTTTATAACTATACGCTATACGCTCCACGCTAGGTTTATTCACTAACGACTATTTTTCCGTATCTTTTGAATCACTTTAGCACATCTTTCTCCGGTTTCATAATTGGGGATTTTATATTTTTTTAATTCTCTAATGGCCTCTTTTACTAATCTGCCAGCCATAAAATTAGCAAATATAGGTATTTTTATCTCTTCTTTTATTTTCCCTAAAGCAGTGGCAATCTCTACAGAATCCATAGAAGCAGTCGGAACAAATATGGCAACTATGGCATCATATTCAGAGGAAATAATTTTACTGACCTGAGCAAAATTTTCAGCTCCGCCATAAGCCAGAAGGTCGAAAGGATTCCCTAAAGAGACATGGGGAGGAAGAATTTTTTTTAGTTTATCTTTTAAGCTTTCGGAAGGTTCGGATACCATTAATCCTAATTCCTCTAATTTATCGGTAGCCAATACTGCAGGCCCCCCTGAATTGGTAATTACTCCGATTTTATCCCCCTTGATTTTCGGGTAATGTATTAACCCCCGGCATAAATCAAACATCTCCTCTACCCCTTCTACCCGCAAAATGCCGGCCTGTTTAAAAGCAGCATTATATATCTTGTCTTCTCCTGCCAGAGAACCAGTATGAGAGGAAGTTGCCCTCATCCCAGCTTTGCTCTTCCCCGCCTTAATAGCAACAATCGGTTTTTTAAGAACGGTCTTTTTAGCTTGAGCTAAAAATCTTCTTCCTTCTTCTAATCCTTCAATGTAGAGAGCAATAACTTTAGTCTGGGGATCATCTGCAAGATATTTAACTAAATCTACTTCGTCTACATCACATCTATTCCCATAACTTACAAATTTGGAAAAACCAAAACCCAATTCTTCTGCCATCATTAAGGCTGCCCCGCCCAGAGCACCGCTTTGGGTGATAAAGGCAGTTTCACCTGGAAGGGCTCTGACTTCAATACTGGCAAAGAGATTACTTTCGGTATTCATAATACCAGCACAATTGGGACCTATAATCCTGATCTGATATTGTTTAGCAATCTGTTTTATCTTTTCTTCTTGTTCTAAATTACCCACCTCAGAAAATCCTGCAGAAATTATAATTACCGAATTTATCCCCTGGTTACCCAAATCTTCTAAAAGAGAAGGAATCAATTGGCTTGGAATAGCGATAATAGTTAAATCGATATCTAAATTTTTAAAATCGGGATAGATATCTAGCCCAAAGATCTGACCCTCGCTCTGACTTATCGGGAATATATCTCCCTTAAATCCTCCCTCCACCATATTTTTTACTATTTCATATCCAGTCTTTCCTTCTTTCATTGAAGCAAAAATAGCTACTGAATGAGGGTTAAAAAAATTTTCCATACTTTTCATTTATCCATTCCTTCTGCTGTTTCATAACCTGCACGAAAAGCAGCAATATTTTTATCTAATTCGCGAGGAATATATTTTATTAAAATATTAATAATAGACTCTTTATCAAATGAAGAGATGAAAGAGAGAACACCTAGCAGAACAATATTTTCGGCAATAGGAAATCCTGCCTCTCTCGCTATTTTCCCGGCATCTATCCAGATTATTTTTGTATTTGCCTCTTTAAATAATCTGGTTATCTCCTCATCCTGAGGGTATTTTTCGGGATGGGCCATCATATCTATAGGATATATCCTTTTTTTATTTAAAATAACTGTCCCTCCCGGTTTGACAAATTCTAAACTTTTCAATCCTTCGGATAACTCCATTGCTACTATTATATCAGAAGAGAGAGGAGGAATCCTCGATCCAAACACATTACCTATCCTAATTTCACAATGAACCGGACCACCTCTCTGAGCCATACCTACTTCTTTAAAAAATTTAACTTTCTCACCTTTTTTTAATCCATAATCAGCAATAATTTGTCCTAATCTTATTACTCCCTGCCCACCTACTCCGATTAAATAAAAATTATTCTCCATCTTTTATCACCTCTATCGCCCCTACCGTACAAGTAAATTCACATAAACCACAACCAAAACAGGCTGAAGTAATTTCCATATAAGCTTTAGTGTTGGCATCTTTAGGATGAAATACCATCGCCGGACAGGCTAAAGAACTCAAGCATATCCTACAACCGGTACATTTATCTATATTTACTTTACGCTGGGGGAATTTAGCTTTTCTTCTTTTAGTTTGAAGAGCACACTCCCGGCAGGAAACTACTACCGAAACCCCCGGATATTCTATCGCCTTCATTATACTCTCTATCGCTTTTTCGCTCTGATAGGGATCAATTATCTGAATATCCTCTATTCCGCAACCCCGACAGATATCGACAATATCGACTCTTTTGGTATTAGTAGCTCCACTCAAATTAATAGTCCCGGGGTTTTCTTCAAAACCGGTCATAGCAGTCCATCCATTATCTAAAATAATTACCGTTAAGGGGACTTTATGATAGACAGCATTAATGAGGGGAGGAATGCCGGCATGAAAGAAAGTTGAATCTCCTATAGTAGCTATCACCGGTTTTTTAATTCCTGCCCATTTAAATCCCTGAGCCAACCCTATACTCGCTCCCATAGCCACCTCAGTCCAACAACTCTCAAAAGGTTTACTCATACCTAAAATGGTACATCCTATATCCCCGGTAATAATAATTTCATCTTTTTTGTATTTTAAATTCTTAATCGCCTTATCTAAGGCAAAATAAGTCCCTCGGTGAGGACACCCTATACAGAAAGAAGTAGGACGTTTGACTTCTAATTCCTTAGCTCTCTCTAAAATTTTAGGATCCTGCCCAGATTCAAGTTTTGTTTTTAAAAGAATCCCCAGGGCATTTTTTATCTTTTTAAAGGAATAATTTCCAATCAGAGAAAGGGTTTTATCAAATTTTCCTAAAATTTCAACTTTCTTGTTTAAGGAATAGGCAATCCTCATCACTTCTGCTTCTATAAGAGGGTCTAATTCTTCTAAGACAAGCACCCTATCTACTTTCTCTAAAAACTTTTTTATCCTCTCTTCGGGCAAGGGGTGAACCATACCTATCTTTAACCAGGAGAGTTTTAAGTTATATCTCTTTAAAGCTTCCCGAAAATTTCCCTCCACCGCTCCGGCATAAATTACTCCCTGTTTACTGCCATCCTCAAAATGTGTTTCATTCACTTTTATTCCAGATTCAGTAATATAAGAATCGCTAATTTTAGAAGCTTCGGCTAATCTGCTAAGGGCATCCTGATGTTGAGCCATACACCAGATGGCACCTGCCTTAGTATATTTAGCTATATTACGTTCGAAATGAGCTTCTCTTTTTTCTAATTTCAATTTTTTACCTATTTCCACATCAGAAGCAACATGAGAGACATCGGTGGTTGATCTTAAAAAAATAGGTCCACTAATCTTTTCAGAAATTTCAAAGGCAAGTTTTACATAATCTAAACACTCCTGTTGAGAAGCTAGATCGAGCATGGGAACTACCATTGATTTAGCATAATAGCGTGAATCCTCTTCGGGCATACCAGCACTCACTCCCGGATCATCAGCTACAAATATAACTAACCCTCCAGTACAACCACTATAAGCGATGGAAGCCAAAGAATCAGCAGCTACATTAACCCCCGACATTTTCATGGTAACCAGGGCTCTTTTCCCGGCCCAGGCAACACCGGCAACAATTTCAAAAGCTACTTTTTCATTTACACTCCATTCTATATGAATTCCCAGATCTTTTGCCTGAGGCAACAGAGTCAGAACTACCTCTGTTGATGGAGTGCCTGGATATCCACTGACCACTTCTACTCCTGATTCAATTACTCCTTCAGCAATAGCCTCATTCCCGGTTAATAATTTTTTCAAATTTATTCCTCCTTAAAAAGGGGAAGAGTAATAGAAGCAGTAGGTAAAACTAATATCTTTGCTTCCTCTCCGTATCTCGGTAAAATATTGTCTAAAACAGATTGGACTGATTTTGCCGGGAACATCCCCATTTCTAAAATATCTTTATCTTCTATTCCTTCTGATATCAAGTAAATTTTTGCTTTCTCTTTACACTACACTTTGCTATTAAATAAGAAATAACGCCAGAGACTACATTCTTTTCTGGATGAGCTTTAATATTTTTAATAATAGCTTCGGGTGTCTTTTCTTTAAGAAAATCTACAAAATCTTTCCCTCCTATCCCTTCATAACAAGGAGAGAGCATAATAATAGTACTTTTATCTTTAATTATATGACCTATAGCTTCTAAAGTCTTGGAAGCTTGATGAAAATTAATATCCATGGGATAACTACTAGCCAGAATTATATCCGCTTTTTCTGGAATCCTAACCCCATAAATATCATTACATATCTTTACTCCTACTTGATAAGCCTTATTTGGATCTCTAGCAACAACTTTTACTATCTGATTTTTCACATTCATAATTGTATTAACTATCATATCCAAACCAATCATTTTAGCTGCTTCTTCCATTTCCTCTCGAACAGGATTGCCTTCTATTTTCCCTAAAGCAGTTTCTCCTGCCTCTACATAAAGGTGATTATGGACAATGTTTTCTCTCGAGGATACTCCCGGTAAAATACTTTTTGCTCCTCCCCCATAACCTGCATATCTATGAGGAACTATATTTCCAGTAGATATTTTTACCTCAGCTTGGACTACGTCTTTATTTACCCATAATTCATTTCCCTTCTTGGATTTTCCCAGATAAAAAAGATTATTATCGGGATCATGTTGACTAACCTTTACCCTTTTGAAAACATCTTCTCCTACTTTTTCTTTTACTTCTTCTTCGGTCATCTTTCTATGCTGCCCTCGAGCAATTATTACTTTAATATTTTTATCAGAAATTCCTCCCTTATTTAACTCATCTAACATTGGGGGAATTAATAACTGGTCAGGAGTAGGACGAGTTATGTTGGTACAGATTACAACTGCGGTATTTTTCCCTTCGGCAATTTTAGATATACTTGGAGAACCAATGGGGTTTTTTATTGCTTCTTTAATCGCTTTTACATTATCCCTAACACCTGGTGTATCTCTTAATAAACAAATTTTTAATAAATTCTTCGTGGTGTGTTAAGAGGCATTTTGTCTTTACCGTAGGGAAGAAGAATTTTTTTCATAATGTTTTCTCCTTTTTATTAGATTTTTCAAAGAACGAGGTCTTTAAATTGCCGAAATTGGGTTTAAAAATCATTTTCTCTTTTTCTTATAATCTCTTCTATTCTCTCTTTAATTTTAGAAGAAACAGGCTCGGGAGTATACTCTTTAAGGATTTTCTTTGCCCCTATATTCAATTTATCGAAAAGAGTTTTTTTACCACTATCAACCCAGGCATGATATCTTTGTCTATCTAAATACTTGGGATACCATATTTTTTTAAAGTTCTTTAAAGTAGCTTCTTCTACAAGAAAATTGCCACCCGGTCCTACTTTGTCAATTACATCTACTGCCAATGTTTCTGTATTCACTTCAATCCCCTTTAGTATCTGCTTAACTTCTCCAATAATTTCATCATTTAATAGAATAGATTCGTAAGAAGAGGTCATCCCCGATTCAAGATATCCAGCATCATGGATTAAGTTTGCTCCGCTTAAGCCTCCCATGAGACAAGACAGAGCTATCTCAGCCCCGGCCTGCTGGTCAAGAACTTTAGCATCACTAACTCCACCAAGACTAAAAATAGGAAGATTATAGTATCTTGCTAAATCACAGGCAGCAGCATCCGTAAGAAGACTCTCAGGTGCGGCATATGCATCTATCGTAGTGGACATATCCATTACATCAAAACCTACACCGTAGATAAAAGGAGCTCCTTTTTGCTTTAGTTGATGCATTACTAACCCACTTAAAATCTCAGCATTGCCTGTAGCCAACAATCCAGCTAAAGTAACCGGGCCTGTTGCTCCAGCCATAATCGCTGGATTATAAATTACAGGAATATTTTTCTCAGCAGCTAAAAGCAACTTTTGCAGTGAAGGCTTACTATGTTGTAGAGGAGAGGTTGGCTCCTCATAAAGAATCAAAAAAGGATGCTTCTGAAGTTCTTCAGGACTTCCAGCTATTACTGCAGTAATATCCAAAATGTCTTCAAATCCACATTTATCATTTGCTGTAAAAATTATAGGTTTTTTGGTATTTAATACCATGGCCTCAAAGTGATGTCTATCTGATACAGTAGGAGGCACATCAGAAGCAGAACACATAGACATTACAAAATCAATGTTGGGAAGATAATCGCAAAATAAACTTAGTTTAGCTATATCCTCTTTTACTGCTGGCCTTCTTTTACCGGTAAACAAATCAATAATGTTAGGGCAATCGGAACCTGTTCCAAAATAAACCTTACCCTCCTCAAGAAAAAGGGAAGGTTTTTTATCTTGATTATATATGGTTATCTTTGATGGTACTCCAGACAATGCTTCTTCAACTAAAAGAGGGGGTATCCTTACTAGGTTACCTTCCGTAATATTTAAGCCTGCTTTCTTTAAAAGAGCTATAGCTTCCTGGTCAAAAACTTTAACTCCGGTTTTCTCTAAAATTTTTAGACTAGCTGAATGAATTTCTTTAATCTGCTTACGAGATAATACTTTAAAACAAACTTCATTTCCGATTTCTTGTGACATTTTTATTGCCTACCTTTCTTTAATAAATGAAATCAATCCCCATTTTTGCAATGTCTTCCTTCACTTTGTAATACTGATCAAGATACTCTTGCGTAGGCACAAGTTCTTTCATATCATAGAGTTTCTGAAATGGTTTTCCTTCGGGAGCTGTCGGTATATCGTTTTCATATTTATTGAGCAACTTATTAACAATTTCATTTGCTTTTTCTCTTGTCATGTTCATTTTAGTCACACTATGACCAACTTCTGCAGCAAACCTGCACTCAAGAGGAGTTCCATAATTATGCACCTTATTTCTGGCTGGAGCAATCTCCCACAAATTTGCACCACAAACAGCACTGGCTATCGCATGAGCTGCAGTTTCATAAAATAGCATTTCTGTTCCCGGACCTGCATTAGCAAACCCATTTGATGTTTGTACAAGATGTGTGTTTCTTGCAATTGCCTGAGAATAGATACTCGTTATCCATAGCATTTCTCTTCCGGTATTAGAGCCATATCTCAAATGAAATGGGAAATTTTGAGTAAATTGAGCAAAATAAACCATTAATCCCATTAAATGATATGCTACTTCCAAAATTGCAGTTCCTTCTGCTCCTCCTGCATATCCTCCATAAATTGCCCCCGAAAGACAACCAGCAATATTTCCATTCATTTGATAATGGGTAGCTTTATTTAACATTGAACTATTGGTCATAAATTCGGTTATAGCACCAACCAATCTTCCATCAGTATGCCTTACTCCCCACATATCATCGCTTACAGCTATCTGAGCCATATCTGATTCAGCTGTCCCAACAGCTACAAACCATGTTCCAGGCCTTCCCACAAGTCTCGCTGCTTCTCTCAAATTCATGGCATGCATTGCAGAGCCACCTAATTCAGAAGGGGTAGGAGATTTTATTTTTCTACCCATAAATTGATCAAGAATAGGGGCACATAAACCATCTAATAATGGTTCTTTTAAAAACGCTATGCATGCAGAGAGATGATCATGTTCATCGTATGTAATATCAGGACTTAATAACATAAATGGAGGTCTTGAATCTTCTATTTTCCTTGAACCAAACCTTCTAATATCAGCACCCTCGCCAACCATATACTCTGAAGGTGTAGCAAATAGGGCCTCTTTAACCTCTTCTTCAGAGAATTTTATTATCCTGTGTGTATCTTGATGATATATTCCTACTGCAAGGAAAAATTCAAATGCGGCCTGCCAAACTCTATCTGCTAAATCATCATCTGAGGTTACAGGGATTTGCGAGTCATACTTAATCTCATACTTTTTTATTACTTTTCTCATAGTTGGAATAAAGTGTTTCATAAGAAAGTCTTTTTCTTCTATAAACTGCCCTGTTTCTGCTCTCTTTACTATTTCCCACATTCTTACAACTGACATCTATTTATCCTCCCTTTCTTTTTCTTCCTTTAATTTCTTAACAATATCATCAACTAATTTTACTGCCTTAAAGGCATCTTTTGCATATCCATCCGCTTCTATTTCTGTTGCCCAATCTGAGGAGACGGGAGCTCCCCCTACTATTACTTTAAATTTGCCTCTCATACCTTTATCTTTTAGCATTGTTATCACTTCTTTCTGGCTGGGCATAGTTGTTGTCATAAGTGCTGAAAGACCAATTACTTGGGCATTATTTAATACAGCACTATTAATAATATCAAGTGGGTCAACATTTCTCCCCAGGTCAACAACTTCATAACCATTAGCTTTTAAAACAAGTGAAACTATATTCTTGCCTATTTCATGAACATCACCTTTAACTGTTGCTATTACTATTTTTATTTTTTCTTCTTCCCCACCTTTTTCTTTAAACAACGGCTTTAGAATAGACATTATTTCTATAAGGGTCTCTGAAGCTAACATCATTTCAGGAAGGAATATTTCAGATTTTTCAAAACTTTCTCCCACTTCCCTCATCCCTTTTGCCAAATCATCTATTATCTCTTTTGGCTCTACTTCATTTACAAGCGCTTTAACCAAGGTTAGCGCATTTGAGCTATCACCATCTTTAACATACTGCACCAATTTTTCCCTTCTATTCATTTATTTAAACCTCCTTCTTTTTGATTTATTAATTTTTTATTTATATCAATTCCTACCTAAGTTGTCCACCATATCTCTTAAAATTTGATAATCACTAAGTTTTTAATCAGATTCGGCAATTTAAATCCTTTGCGTTGAGGTTGTCTTTTTTAGTGAATAGTGAACGGTAAATGGTAAATAGAAAAAGCTTAA
>Ga0268276_1000935_pt1 | contig 31390 bp, 25 predicted proteins | sample saktaG_4_FD_190145 | JGI IMG/M metagenome (GOLD analysis project Ga0268276, IMG submission 190145) | Saline water microbial communities from Sakinaw Lake, British Columbia, Canada - sak_2010_1_5_45m | ecosystem: Environmental > Aquatic > Non-marine Saline and Alkaline > Saline ...
AACGGCGGCACGGTCTCGTATGCCTTCACCGCGCGCCAGCCCGGCACGTATCTGTATCACAGCGGCACCCGGCCCGACTTGCAGATTGAGATGGGCATGGTTGGCGCCCTGATCATCCGTCCCACCAACAGCATGGGTGCGGTGATCGCAATGCAGGCCTATGCGCATACCAACACCATGTTCGACCAGGAGTTTCTCTTCCTCCTGACCGAGATGGACGAGGACATTCACGATTTGGTCGAGCAGGGCCGCATGGCCGAGGTGGACACGACGAAATGGTGGCCCGTCTATTGGTTTATCAATGGCCGCACCGGGCCGGATACCATGCTGGATCCCCGCGTGTCCTGGCTGCCGACGCAGCCGTACGACTGCATGCCCATGTTCCATCCCGGCGAGAAGGTGCTGATGCGCGTGATTGGCGGCGGTCGCGATCCGCACCCCTTCCACCATCATGGCAACAACACCAGCATCATCGCCCGCGATGGCCGTGTGTTGGAAAGCGCGCCGGGCGCCGGCCCCGACTTGGCGCAGTCGGCCTTCACCATCCCCTCGATGCCCGGCACCACCTTTGACGCCATCTTCACGTGGACCGGCGCGAAGCTTGGCTGGGACGTCTACGGCCACACCAGCACGAACGACCCGCTGGCGCCGTTTGAGTATGCGCCCGACCACGCCAAGCCGTTCCCCGTCAGCCTGCCCAACGACCAGCAGCTCACCTTTGGCGCGCACTATGGCGGCAGCCCGTTCTTGGGCAGCAGCGGCATTCTGCCGCCCGGCGATGTCGGCTTCAATCCGAACGGCGGCTATACGTTCATGTGGCACTCGCACAACGAGAAGGAAATCTGCAACAACAACATTTTCCCCGGCGGGATGCTGACCATGGCGATGATCGAAGCATACCCGGCGACCAACATGATGACCATGGCGCCCGGGCACTAATGCCAGGCAATGCTCTGTGAAAATCAGGAGACAAATATGAACTGTTCAAGAATGACGCTGCGACCGCGACTCTTCGTGCTGGGTGTCTGCCTTATGCTGGCCGGCACGAGCCGGGGCGCGCTGACGGAGCTGTACCTCCGCGCGGCGCTGACGACAAATACGATGACGGACGGCAGGACCGTAGTCATGTGGGGCTTCGCCCAAGATTCCAGCGCCAGCAACCAGGACGGAACGATCACCGTACCCGGCCCAGCCATCGCCGTGGGGCCGGGCAACCAGGATCTGGTGATCCACCTTACCAATACGCTGCCGGAACCCGTCTCGCTCGTCATGCCCAGCCAGCAGGCAGCCTTAGGCAACCCCGTCAGAAATCCGGACGGCCGCGTCCGCTCTTTCACCCATGAGGCCCCGCCCGGTGGCATGGCGGACTATGCCTGGTCGAATCTGCAGGCCGGCACCTACCTCTACCATAGCGGCTCGCATCCCGCGCTCCAGGTGCAAATGGGCCTCTACGGCTCGCTCACCAAACTCGACGGCGCGGGCATGGCCTACCCCGCCGTTCCCTTTGATTCCCAAGTGACCCTGCTGTTCAGCGCGATTGATCCGGATCTGCACGATGCGGTTGCATCCGGCAACTACGGCCCGGGCAAGCAAGTGACCAGCACGCTCGCGTACCATCCCCAGTACTTTTTCATCAACGGCGTTTCGTACACCAATGGCCTGCCGCCCGTGCCGGCGGGCCAGCCGAACGGCCGCATTCTTTTGCGCCTGATTAACGCCGGCATAGATTATCATATTCCCACGCTGGACGGGGCGGATTTCCAGTTGGTTGCGGAAGACGGCAATCCGATGCCCTACACCCGTCAGACCTACACAACACCGCTCGCGCCGCTCAAGACGATGGACGCCGTGCTGCGCGTGTACCAGACCAATGTCTTCGCCCTGTACGACCGCCGGCTCGGCCTGGTGATCGCGACCAACGGCTTCGGCGGCATGCTCGCCCACCTCGCCGTGAACGCGCCGTGGCTACCCGATGCGCCGTTTGTCGACATCACCAACGCGGCGCCCCAGCACGTGCCGGTGCCGCTCGTCAATATCTACGGCACCAACAACGCCGACACGCTCGGCCTGTGGGTGTCAAACGCCGCCATGGGCGGCGCAAGCAGCGCCTTTGCGTGGAGCAATGCGGTGGCCCTTCTTCCCGGTCTGAATACGATTTTCGTCTACGGCTCCAACAGCGTGGGCGCGCTGGCAAATGACAGCCACGACGTGACCTATGATGCGCCGCCGTTCGTGGGCATCACCAACGCGGACTTCACGGTTCAGAACGAGGTCGCGAGCGCAACCATCGGCGGCACCAGCCTCTTCTGCGTCGGCAATCTGACGTACGCATGCCACTCGAACGAGCTGGCCGGGCCGATCGTGGACGCCGGCAGCATTGCCGCCGCCGCCGCATGGCAGCTCACGGTCAACAATCTGGTGCAGGGCCCGAATGTCGTCGCCGTGTTCGGCACCAATGCGGTCGACGTGCAAAGCTTCGATACCCTCATGATCACACGTCAAGCCCCCACTGGCACGCCCGCCGATCTCACGCTCTTCAGCATCAACCTGTCGGGCGGCGCCGTGCAACTGTCGTGGAGCAACGGCACAGCAGGCGTGCTGGCCTGCACCAACCGCTATTACTCGACCGATCCTGCCGACTGGTTTGTGCTGGCCGCCGATGTGGTCTCGCCGTGGTCACATGCCGCCGCGTCGAATTATCCGTCAATCTACTACCGGCTTGTGACCGGCGTGTTCACCAGCCAGTATGATGTGGGCGCCTTCACGCTCGCCATCAAGCAATCGGACAGCGTGCTCTTCCGCGAGAATTGGGTGTCATCGCCGCTCGATTTTCTCGACAACAACGGCAACAGCGTGCCGTTCAAATCGTTCGACGAGCTGCAGGTTGCCGCCTGCTTGACCGACGAAACCGGCCTGCTCAGCCGGCGCGATCGCATCCAGAGCCAGGAACCCGTCGGCGGCGATACCTTCACCGCCTCGCGCGGCAATGGCGTCTGGTTCGTGGATGCGCCGGCTGCCACGAATTGGTACGCACACAAGATGTACTCGATTCTGATTAACCCGCTGCATACCGGCCCGGACAAACCACTGACGTTCGTCGGCAAGGTCCGCAACGCGGCCACCCACACGGTCGCCGGCATCGTCCAGTCGGATGGCGTGCTCGTGCGCGAAAACTGGGTGGGCTATCCGTATCCGGCCCGGGCGTCGTTCGACCAGGGCGCGGTTGCCTCGGTCTTGACCGACCAGAGCGGCCTGCTCAACAACCGCGACAAGGTGCAAAGCCAAGAGCCGATCGGCGGCGACACCTTCACGGCCTCGCGCGGCGTCGGGGCCTGGTTCTACGACGCACCGGTCGCCACCAACGTGATGGCGGGCAAAGGCTATCTCATGCTGATTAATCCGCTGCATACCGGCGCAACCACGAATTGGATCGTGCCGAAACCATACTAAGCACATGCGCTTATGAACCACAGGAACACTGCGATGAAAATGACACTGTCTAGCACGCTCGCGTTCGTGTGTCTGCTTGCCACGGCTGCGTTGGCGTCCACGAAAGCGTTTTATGTCACGGACGAGGCGCCCAGCTTTCAGCACCTGGTGCGCATGAAGGATCTGACTCCCGCGCCGGTCGGTCTCTATGTTCAAAAGTGCGTCTCGGATGCCAACGGCGTTGACGACCTCGCCACGCCCACCAACTGGGGCTGGGCTGCGACCGGGAATGCGTTTACTAATTATCTGCCGCCCGCATGCTTCGAGTACCAAGTCGACACATGCCGCATGGGTGATGACGATGCCGGTGTCGGCTTCACCAGCAAGCCTGGCCAAGTCAGTGGCTCGATCGGCTCGTCCGATGCGACGCGCCGCGGCTGGCTGCGCTGCTTCTCCGCCACGCGGATCACCAACAGCGCGTATTACGGCGATACGCTCGGCAACACGACGGAACGCACGTTGAGCAGCGCAGCGGATGCCTATCAATGGCCGAGCGACCCCCTCATCACCAACATCAATCCGGCCTATCTGATCCCCATGACGCAGCCGCCGCCGACGCAGACCGTCAACGGCACGGTGAGCGGTAGCGTGCTGGTGGGCCCGGGCAACGATGTCCTGCCGGAATCTGTTTTGCTGGTTGAATTTCGCGATCAGTCCGGCGACACGTGGGAGCCACTCGCCAGCATGGTGCAAGTGGACGGATCTTTTGCGGGCTTGGTCAGCGGGCCCTATCCGCGGGTGGTGTATGTGCGTGCGCGGGTGGCCGATGTGTACACCCCACGTCCCGGCCTGCCCGTCAGCGAGAACTATCCCGTCTCGGTCACACCAGAACCATTCGCGCCGCTGGCAATCCTGCTGGCACTGGCGGCGTACAGGCGCCGGCGCACATGATCTGGGCGGTGCAGTCATTGAAGCCATGAAGACGGCACGAACAGTGGCCGGCATTACCGCGCTGCTCGCGCTGGCGGGCGCGGGCGCGGCACCGGCACGAGCACCAGTGTGTGTGTCCAACAGTCCTGCTCCGCCGGCTGCGCTCACCACTAACCACGCGCCCTCCGGCTTCGTCGGCGCGGCTGATGCCGCCACGCTGCGCACACAGTGGGGCATCGAGATCGCCAGCCTGCGCCTCTCTGCCCACGGCCGCATGCTGGATTTCCGCTACAAGGTGCTCGACCCGGCCAAAGCCGCCGCGCTGGCGGCGCGCGAGAACAGACCACACCTTATTGATCAGGCCACTGGCGCCATTCTGCGCGTGCCCAGTTCGCCAAAAATCGGGCCGCTCCGCCAAACCGCCGCGCAACTCGCCGCCGGCAAAATCTATTTCGTGATCTTCGCCAACACCCGCGGCATTGTCAAATCAGGCAGCAAGGTAACGGTCGTGATCGGCGCGTTCCGCGCCGAGAACCTGACGGTGCAATAAAAGTGAAGTACCGCACTTCATCCTTGTTTCACTTCATTTGCTCGTCACTCGTCAATCACTGTGATTGAAGAATGCCGATCAACGATTGCAGAAGTACGAAGTAAAGACCTGAACCCCGCTCATCGCGTGCCGCGTGCCGCGGCGTAGTCGGCCGGCGTGTCGATGTCCATCAGCACAAATGGGTCATCCACCGCGACGGCGCGGAGTGCGTCGGGATGCGCGCGCACAATGCTGCGCGCGCCGTCGGGGCACGCGCCGTTGCGCAGCTCGCCAAGAAAATCGGCGCCAAACACGGTGGGATGCCCGCGCCGGCCGGCATACGTCGGCACGACGATCGTGTCGGCTGCGGCGTGCGCAGCCAGCGCGCGATAGGTCGCGGCCTGCACCCCGGGATGATCCACCAGGCAGAGCATGAGGTGCGCGCGTGTGCTGCCCAGCGCGCGCAGGCCGCAGCGGATGGACGATAACATGCCGTCTTCCGGCTGCGGATTGATGACACACATAACATTTTCTGTTGTGTGCAGACGGCAGGCCGCGTCGTGTGCGGCGCTGGTCACCACGATGACCCGTGGCATCACTGCCGCGGCAAGTGCGCGGCAGATCTGTGCCAGAAAAGTCGCGCCGTGCCAATCGAGCAGGGCTTTCGGCCGGCCCATGCGGGTGGAGAAGCCGGCCGCGAGCACCAGCGTGCAGAGGTCAATTTCTTTGTGCATAGAAAAAGTGCAGTTGTTACTTGGCAACGGCTGTCATCATGGAAGCGGCGCCTCCCTCCGCGTTTGAGCAGGGGCTGCCGGAATTCCTTGACATATTTGCTCTATTCTACTATACTTTAGTGGTTTGTAACAGGTTTACCAACTTTTATGCTACTCAACGACATTTCAATTGAAGACATCCGCACGCCGCAGGACCTGCAAGAGGCCATTGCAGGTTTGCCGGAAGATGAACTGCTGCTGCTGAATTTCTGGGCGCCGACGGCCGCGCCGTGCAAGGTGCTCGCACCGCTGCTCGAGAAGGTGGCGCGCAAATACGCGCCGCGCGTGCATATTGCCAGGATCAACATTGCCGAGCAGCCAGAGCTGGCCCAGTATTTTCAGGTGCGCAGCATCCCGGCGGTCAAACTGATTTGCGGCGGCAAGATGGTCGGGCAATTCAATGGCGCGCAGCCGGAACAGGTGATTGACGACTACATCAAGCAAGCGCTGCCACAGCCGATTGAGCAGAAGAACGCGGTGGACAGCGCGCGCGAACTGCTGGCGGCAGGCGAGGCGAACGGCGCGCGCGCACTATTGCTCAAGGTGATCGCCGCGGACCCGGAAAACGTCAGCGCGCTGCTGACGCTGGCACGCTGCCAGGTGATGCTGAAAGACGGCGCGGCCGCACAGGCCGTGCTGGACAAACTGGATGCGCCCGATCGGCTGGATGAACTCGAGCGCGTCAAATTGTTGATCGAAGTGCAGGCCCGCTGCGTCGCGCTGGGCGGCACGCGCGCCGCGGCCGAACGCGCCAAGCAGAATGCGCAGGACATGCTGGCTGTGTATGCGTGGGCCTGCTGCCTGGTGATGGATGGCCAGCTTGACGCGGCCTGCGAAGGTTTGCTCAGCCTCATCGAGCGCGACAAGGATTTCCACCAAGGCGAAGCGCGCAAACTGCTGGTCGCTGTGTTTGATATTTTAGGCGCTGATCCGCGCGTCGCCGAATATCGTCGGCGGCTTGCCAGCGCATTGTTCATCTGAGGCAGTCTGGCCACACCGGCACCACCAGCACGCCCGTCATCTTTACCACCTCCACTATGCACATAGTCTCTCCCTTGACGAAAGAACGCGCGAAATATCATCCCAAGCTGCCGCGTGTATTTGAAGAACAAGGCATGTACGTCAGTGTGCGCGGCGACGCGCCGACGACCAGCGTGACGAATGCGGCCGAAGTGCGCGCATTGTTTCCGCACACCTATGGCGCGCCGGTCCTGACGTTTGCGCCGGCGCCGCAGAGCACGCCGCGCACGATGAATGTCGGCGTGATCTTGTCGGGTGGCCAGGCGCCGGGCGGGCACAATGTCATCGCCGGCTTGTTCGACGCGCTCAAGGCGGCGCACAAGACCAACAAGCTGTACGGCTTTCTGGGTGGGCCGGCCGGCGTGGTCGAGGCAAAGTATATCGAGATCAGCAACGCGCTGGTGAATCAGTATCGCAACACCGGTGGCTTCGACATTATCGGCAGCGGGCGCACCAAGCTGGACACGGTCGAGCAGTATGAGAAGACGCGCCAGACACTGAGGGCCTTGAACATTGGCACGCTGGTGATCATCGGCGGTGATGATTCGAACACCAATGCGGCGCTGTTGGCCGAGTATTTCGCGGCGCACACCGTGCCGATCCAGGTGATCGGCGTGCCGAAGACGATTGACGGCGACTTGAAGAACGCGCAGATCGCCACCTCGTTCGGCTTTGACACGGCAGTGAAGACCTACAGCGAACTGATCGGCAACATTTGTCGCGACGCGAATTCGGCCAAGAAATATTGGCACTTCATCAAGCTGATGGGCCGCAGCGCGAGCCATATTTCGCTCGAAGCCGCGCTGCAAACGCAGCCGAATGTGACGATCATTTCCGAGGAAGTGGCGGCCAAGAAGCTGACGCTGCGGCAGATTGTCGCCGAGATTGTCGGCGTCATCACGGCCCGGGCGGCCCACAAGAAAAACTTCGGCGTAGTGCTGGTGCCGGAAGGATTGATCGAGTTTGTGCCAGAAGTCAAGGCGTTGATCGACGAGCTGAACGAGCTGCTGGCGAAGGACGACGCGTTTTTTGCGACGTTGAAGACGTTTGATGACCAGGCCCAATTTGTCAATCGGCATTTGACGCCGGCTTCATCGCAGGTGTTCTCGTCGCTGCCGCTGGTGATTCAAGAGCAGCTGCTGATGGATCGCGATCCGCACGGCAATGTGCAAGTGTCGCGGATTGAGACCGAAAAACTGCTGATTGACCTGGTGGGCGACACGTTGCGCGAGATGAAAGCGAACGGGACCTACGCGGGGGACTTCAGCGCGCAACATCACTTCTTTGGCTACGAAGGCCGCTGCGCCGCCCCCTCAAATTTCGATGCGGATTATTGCTATGCGCTGGGCTACACGGCGGCGGCGCTGGCGCAAGCGGGTGTGACGGGCTACATGGCCTGCGTCAAAAATCTGGCGCAGCCGGCGCGCAAATGGGTGGCCGGCGGCGTGCCGCTGACCATGATGATGAACATCGAGCGCCGCCACGGCCAGCACAAACCGGTGATCAAGAAAGCGCTGGTTGAACTCGACGCCGCGCCCTTCAAGGCCTTCGCGGCGAAACGCGCGGAGTGGGCGCTCAGCGAGCAGTATCTCAATGCCGGCCCGATTCAGTATTTTGGTCCACCCAGCGTGTGTGATGCCACGACCATCACGCTCAAACTCGAACAGCAGTAGAAATGACCATGAAAAAAGTTGCGATTATCGGCGCCGGCAGCATGGCGTTTTCCAGCCGCATGGTGGCGGACATTCTCACGTATGATACGCTGCGCGACACGCAGTTTGCGCTGGTGGACACGGATCCCGCGCGGCTGCAGTATGCGGAGCGCATCACCCGCCGGATTTTCAAGGAGGGCGGCTACACCAAGGCGAGCTGCACGGCGGCGCGCGACCGGCGCAGTGTGCTGAAGGATTGTGACTTTGTGATCACCAGTATTCTGGTTGGCGGCTATCCGGCGATCGAAGCCGAGATTGACATCCCGATGAAATATGGCGTCAGCCAGGCGATTGGCGATACCCTCACACCGGGCGGCATCATGCGTTGCCTGCGCACGTTGCCGGTCTTGGCCGAGGTTATGCGCGATGTGCGTGAATTGTGTCCGCGCGCCCAAGTGCTCAACTACACCAATCCCATGGGCATGTTGTGCTGGGGCATGACGCATGCAGCGCCGGCAGTCCGCTTGGTGGGGCTCTGCCACTCCGTGCAGGGTTGCCTGCAAGACTGGGCCCAGCGCTTGCAGGTGCCGCAGAACGAGATCAACTTCGTCTGCGCGGGCATCAACCATCAAGCGTGGATGCTGCGGATGGAGCGTGACGGCGTCGACCTGCTGCCACGGGTGCGCGCATTGGCACTCAACCCGGAGATCTGGCTGGGCGACACGAGCCGGATGGAGTATGTCAAGCATTTTGGCTATCCGGTGACCGAGTCGAGCGGGCACAATTCGGAATACTCGCCCTGGTTTCGCAAGAACCAGGCAACCGTGGCACAATACTGCCCGCGCGGCGGCTGGAACGGCGAGCACGGTTTCATCAAGAAGCTGTACGACCGCAAAGACTGGCGCAAGCAAATGAATGCCATGGCGACATGGAAGCAGCCGATCAACCTGGCACGCAGCGTCGAGTACGGCTCGCAAATCGTGAATGCGATGGTGGGCGGGGATGCCTGTGTGATTTACGGCAACGTGCCGAACACGAACTTGATCGAGAATCTGCCGCCGGGCTGCTGCGTCGAAGTGCCGTGCTATGTGAACAAGAACGGGGTGCAGCCGTTGCATGTCGGGGCACTGCCGACGCATCTGGCGGCGATCAACCGGATGCAGATCAGCGCGCAGCAACTAGCGGTCGAGGCGGCGCTCGAAGCCGATCCGGAGAAAGTATTTCAAGCCATGGCGCTCGATCCGTTGACCGCGGCGATATGCACACTCGACCAGATTCGAGCGATGACGCGCGAACTGCTGGCGGCGCATCGGCCGTTCCTGCCGACGTTCAAAGGCAAGACCTTGGCGGCCAAGCCGGTGCTGATCGGCTGCAAAGTCAAGCAGGCCGAGCGGCATGTGGACCCGGCCGAGGCGCGCCTGCGCCGCCGCGCGCGGAAGAAATGAACGCGGCAGCGGACACTCCGCATCCGCCTGCGGACCGGGTGCATGACGAATGTTGAATACCACTTTTGCGGCACTCCGAGCCGCAACAGGCAGGACTGAGAAAAAAAGGCGTTAATGAATAAGCGCGTGAAGCATGCGTCTGTAAAATGCAATGCGCACGGGGCTACAGGTGGTCCCCGTGTACCAACACCTAACACCTAACAACGAACCTCACTCAAACAAGGAGCACTATGCACAACACTCTACTGGTTGGTACCTTTTTCATTCTGGCTGGCTTGCTGCTGGCGGCCAATGGCGCCGCAGCCGGCGTGGTCCGTGACGCCGCGACCGACGTCAAAGCGGTGGCCCATGACGGCGCAACCGTCGTCAAAGAAGTGGCCAAAGAATCCGCAACCGGCGTCAAAGAGGTGGCCAAAGACAGCGTGCCCGTTGTCAAAGAAGTAGTCAAGGACTCCGCAGCCGGCGTCAAAGAGGTGGCCAAAGAAAGCGTACCCGTTGTCAAAGAAGCAGTCAAGGACTCCGCAGCCGGCGTCAAATCGGCAGCCTCTGGTGGCGCGACTGTCGTCAAAGAGGTGGCTAAAGATGGCGCAGCCGGCGTCAAAGAGGCGGCCCAAGACAGCGTGCCCGTCGTCAAAGAAGTGGTCAAAGACTCCGCAGCCGGCGTCAAAGAGGTGGCCAAAGATTCCGCAGCCGTCGTCAAAGAGGTGGCTAAAGATTCCGCAGCCGGCGTCAAAGAGGTGGCTAAAGACGCCGTTACCCCGAAAAAGGCTGAGCCGGCCCCCAAGAAATGGTGGAAGTTCTGGTCGAAAGATTGACCCGCATCGTATTGCAAGTGTTTGCGCCGCACGCCCCGCTGATCGGGGCGTGCGTTTTTTGGTTGTCACCGTGCCGGTGCGGATGTTGGGCTGAAATCCGTGAGCAGCCTGCGCCCGCTACTCTAGCGCACATGATCGAGGTCTTTGATGGCAAGGTGAGTGCATGCGCGCCTAGTGTTGTTGCTGCTCAAGCTGAGACTTACACTCCAACTGCGCCAACTGCGCTGCTCGCGCGTACTTGTCTTCCACGCATGTGATCAATCACTGCACCTCTGCCACCGCACAATCAGCCATGACAGCAGGGATTACCGTGCCAGCATTGTGCAGCTCCTTGATAGCGGAACGAACGCACAGAAAACCTTGATTTCCCCTGTCCACAATGTTACACTATCTGTCGACATGCTCTGCGTCACCACATGAGGAGTTCGGTTATGAGCCAATACCTTGTCAGCACTGTTCTGGCGGCGTTCTGTCTGGCGGCTGTCCTACCGGCGGCGGATCCCGCGCCCGGTTCAGGCTTGGCCCCGCCGCCCATTGCGCAGTCTGGAGTACTGACCACTAACACGGGATTGTTGCCTGCGCGCGGGGCGATGCCGCAGACATTTGATGTCGCCAGCATCACCGCGGCCGTGAAGCAGCAAGTGCAGCGCGAGGTGCAGGAATTTGTGCGGGCGTACAACGCGCACGATGCCAAGGCCATCGCCGCGGAGTGGTCGCCCCACGGCACGTACACCGACTCGGGCGGCACCGTGTACAAAGGGCGTGCGGCGATCGAGAAGTTCTACCAGGATGCCTTTGCCGGGAATCCCGAAGCCACGGTGACGGTGGCGGTGGAAGAAATCAAGCTGATCAACGCATTCACGGCGGTGGAGCGTGGCACCACCACGGTGATCGCAAAGCCTGGGGCGGAGTCGACAGCGGAACAGTACATCGCCACGCATGTGCGCCAAGGTAAGGAATGGGTGATGGTGAGCGTGGAAGACTTGGTGGACAGCACGCTGGATAAATACGCCGTGGTGAAGGATCTGGCATGGCTGGTGGGCACGTGGCAGGCCAGCACGAACGGTCTGCGCACCGAGATGACCATCACGCGCGTCGGTGACGGCCCGTTCTTCCAGCGCACATGGATTACACAGGCTGATACCAACGTACTGGTGCAGGGCGCGCAAGTCATCGGCTGGGACCCGGACCTGCGGCAGGTCGCCTCATGGACGTTTGACTCGCGCGGCAATACCGACAAGGGCCTGTGGTCGCCGCAAGAAAGCGGCTGGGCGATCGAATGCAATGGCATGCTCGTCAATGGCACGCCGTTCAGCGCCACCTATCTCATGACCTGCAGCGGCGACGACACGCTCAGCATCAACTCCATGAACCGGTTCGCCGGCGATGTTGCCCTGCCCGATGTGCCGGAACTCACCCTGACACGAGCGGCACGCTGAATGTGCCCGATGGCCTGACAGTCATGCACGACAGTAACACTATACTTAGAGAGTCTCCCATGAGAACATTCACGCACATTCTAGTTGTAGTCCTCGTCGTAGCGCTTGCGATTGAGCCATCGGTATGGGCGCGTGGCGGCGGTGGTGGCGGCAGCCGTGGCGGTGGTGGTGGCGGCTCACGGCCCAGTGGCGGTGGCGGTGGCGGCGGCTCGCGGCCCAGTGGTGGCGGTGGCGGCGGCTCACGGCCAAGTGGTGGCGGTAGCATGTCACGCCCCAGTGGTGGCGGCGGCGGCGGATTTTCAGGTGGCGTCTCGCGGCCAAGTACGCCCGCCAGCCGGCCGAGCGGCGGCTTCTCGCAGCCTGGCGGCGGCTCACGGCCCAATACGCCGGCCACCCGGCCGGGGACAGGCGGATCAAGACCGTCTGCGGGCCAGGTCAACGATTTTCTTGGATTGCCTGGTGATGCCGGCGGTGGCCGGCCTTCCACACTACCGGCGCAGCCCGGCGGCGGCAGCCGACCAGGCACCGGCGGCCGGCCTTCCACCTTGCCGGCGCAGCCCGGCGGCGGCAACCGGCCAGATACCGGTGGCCGGCCTTCCACACTGCCGGCGCAGCCCGGCGGCGGCAGCCGGCCAGGTGCGGGCACCCGGCCAGGGGCTGGCGACCGCCCAGGCGCGGGCACCCGGCCCGGCGCGGGTAATCGGCCTGACGCGGGCACCCGGCCCGAGCGCGGCAACTGGCAGCACAATAACAACAACAACCGGACGGTCCAGAACAACTTCTACGGCTATGGCGGCTATCATGGCGGATGCCCGTATAGCGCGTCGTGGTACTCGTCGTATCCGGGCGCGGCCTGGACCATGTTTGGCGTGACGGTGGGCGCATTTGCGCTCAGTTCGTTCGGCACGATAGGGCATTTCTTTGACGACGACGTCGTGGTGGTCCAGAATCCGATACCGTACAACTACGGCTCGACGATCTACTACGAAGGCGATACCGTCTATGTGAACAATCAGCCCGCGGGAACAACCGAGCAATACTATGACCAAGCCAGCACGCTGGCATCTGCGGGTGCGACGGAAGAGACGGAGCAAGCCGCGGACTGGCTGCCGCTGGGCGTGTTCGCGATCACCGCGGCGGATGCTACCAACACCACGCTGACGGTGCAGCTGGCGATGAACAAGCAAGGCGTGCTGCGCGGTAACCAATTCAATTTGGCGACCGGCATGAACGAGATCGTCAAGGGCTCCGTTGACAAGAAGACCCAGAAGGTGGCCTGGACCGCCGGTGCCGATACCGGCGTGGTCTATGAAACCGGCTTGGCGAATCTGACGGAGGAGCAGTCCACCGTGCTGGTCCATTACGGCAAGGACACTTCTGAAGTGTATTCGTTGGTGCACATCAATCAGCCGCCCGACGACACATCGGGCAATTGAGGGCACGCCACACGGCCACTAATCCAAGGACGACGCATGAAGACCAAAGAAATCATCAAGCAGGCGCGCAAGTATTCCGCGCCCTTCCGCATTACGAAGGGCGCCAAGTTCCGTCTCAAAGACCATGATCCGGGCGACACTCTGGACTTGAAAGCCGAGGACAAACCGCGCGCCAAGGAAGCACTCGCCAGCGGGGTGCAGGCGCTTGCGGAACTGCAGGACAAACTCTACGCGCAGGATCACTGGGGCGTCCTGCTGATGTTCCAGGCGATGGATGCGGCGGGCAAGGACGGCGCCATCAAGCATGTCATGTCCGGCATCAACCCTCAAGGGTGCGAGGTCAATTCGTTCAAGTCGCCTTCCGCGGAGGAACTTGACCACGATTATCTGTGGCGCTGCATGAGGGTGCTGCCCAACCGCGGCAACATCGGCATCTTCAATCGCAGCTACTATGAGGAGACGCTGGTGGTGCGCGTGCATCCCGAATACCTGGCCAAGCAAAAGCTCCCGCCGCAACTGGTCACCAAGCACATCTGGCAGGAGCGCTTCAAGGACATCCGCAGCTTCGAGCAGTACCTGACGCGCAATGGGATCATCGTGCGGAAGTTTTTCCTGAATGTTTCGAAGGGGGAACAGAAGCGCCGCTTTCTGGAACGCATCGAGAACCCTGACAAAAACTGGAAATTCTCCGGCAGCGATGCGGCCGAGCGCGGACACTGGGACGACTACATGGCCGCCTACGAGGACATGATCCGGAACACGGCGACCAAAGAATCACCTTGGTATGTCGTGCCGGCGGATAACAAGTGGTTCGCGCGCGTGGTGGTGGCGGCGGCGGTCATTGACGCGCTGGCGTCGCTCGATCTTGCCTATCCCAAGGTCAGCCAGGACAAGCTCAAGGAGCTGGCCGTGGCCAAGCGCAAGTTGCTGGCAAAGAAATGAACGCCGCAGCGGTGGCCGCGGTGCCACGGTAATTTGTGCCCGGCTGAAACGATGGTATAACCATAAGCCGGGTGATTGACCACTATGAAAAAGGCAGCACAAAAGACCGCGGCAAAAATCAACAATGTGGTGGAAGATACGCCTGAGTTCTGCTCGCGCGCCGGGCGCATCGACACCGGGGGCGCGCTGCGCGATCGACTGCCGCGCAGGTCGCCTGCGAGACATGTGTGCGCTTGAGCAATGACAACGTGCTCAGCAGCGTGCTGGTCATGGTGATTGTCACCGCCATCAGCGGGCCCATCCTCACCCAAGTCTTCTCGACCAAAATCAAAGCGGAGAACGCTGGCACTGCGACGCGGAACAGGTTATGATACTAATGAATGCGCTTACTAGGTGTCATGCCCATTGTGGCCGCGGGCGCCTGCTTGGAGCTGGCTTGGGAGCTGCTTGGAGTCCCGTCCCGCCAGCGGCGTGGAGCGCGGATGACCGCGGCTGCAGAAGCCGCCCTCACCGCGGGCGGCTACAAAGACGCGGCAACGTAGAAAGCGCTCTCATTAGTAAGTGATACTGGTTGCCTGATTCCGGATGCTGCCTTATACATTGCCGCGTTGCGCGAAAATGTAATTAAAAACCAACTCTTGCTATACTATTTGAACTGTCGTGCCGAGCGATGCGGCACGCACAAGCAACCACACTGGAGACTGCCATGCGTATTGGAAAAAGCGCCGCGCACTGTATACTCGGCATGATTGTTGCCGGGTTCATGCTGGGCGGCTGCGCCAGCGTGTCGGTGGAACAAACCCGCTATCAGCAAGCAGCAAGACCGGATTTCATTCAAGTCTACAACTTTGCGGTCAAGCCGAACGAAGTGCTGGTGGACCAGGGCGTGGGACTGACCCTGGCGCGCGATGCGGGACTCGTGAACCAAACCGACGAGGAAGTCCAGCTTGGCCGCATTGCGTCCCAAACCTTGGCGACCAAACTGGTGGCGGCCCTGCGTAAAGAGGGCATTACGGCGTATCGCGCGGGTGACAACGTGAAGCCCACGACACGCACAGTTATTCTGGTGGGCAAATTCCTGGCGGTGGACGAGGGCAACCGCACCATGCGCGTGCTGGTGGGCTTTGGCCTTGGTCACACGGAACTGCGGGCACAGGTGGTGGGGTACCAGAACCACGTCAAGATCGCCGAAGCCGTCACCGCCACGCAGAGCGCGCCGCGGCCGGGTGTCGCCGCATCGCTGGGCACGGGCGCCATCGCCGGCTCGATTGGCACCGCCGCCATCAGTGGTGGCGCAACCACGGCGGGCGGCGAATTGTTCATGTCCACCGTCGAGGCGGACGCAACCCACACGGCCAACGAACTGGCGGCCCGCATAGCCAAGGCGTATCGCAACCGTGGCTGGCTGCCGCCGCAGTAAGGGGGATATCAGCATTCTCTCACAAAGGCACAAAGACACGAAGGCAGCGTTTTGTCCGCAGATGACGCAGATGGCGCCGATGTTCAAGCGCAAAAAACTAACCGCGAAAGATCACCATAGAGCGCAAAGAAATACTAGCAGTGTTGTTGCTGGCCTTTGTGGCTTAGTGCCTTTGTGAGAGATGCGTTGGGTTGCGCTTGTCAATCGACAAAAAATGTCGATTGAACCAGCTCCTTGACTCCGTTACTCTTTGTAAAAACTGCTGCGGTGGCACGTCCGCTCAGGCGGTGGCTTCGGCGCGCTCGATAGCCGCGCGGCGCTGCTGAATCTGGTGCAGGCGGGCGCAGTCGAATTTCGCGCGGCGGTCGAAATGGAAAATCCCGTTCTGCTCCTGAAACACATCCGTTAATTGCGTGTAACAATAACCAAACATGGCGGGTTGGTCGAGCAAGGCCGTGCACAAGCCCTCAAAGCGGGTGTAAAACTCCTCGATGGATTTCGGCCGCTGGCCATAGCCCCATGAGCTTGCACCGGCAGCCGCTTCAGGATTCCACCAGATGCCGCCGCATTCGCTGACGAAAAACGGTTGTTGACGATAGGGCACATTCACCTGCTCGCGCCCTTGTTTGCCAAACGCCAATGCTTGCTCGAAGGTGTTGCTGAACGCCGTACCGGCCGCCAGCCCGGCGTGGTGTTGTCGCAGCACGGCCGGGTCCGATTCGTAGTCATGGCAATCAAAAATGTCCGCGTCGGTGACGCGATGGGAATAGCCGGAGGTGTCCAGCACCGGGCGGGTCGCGTCCATCGCTTTGGTGGCGAGATACATGCCGCGCGTGACATCATCGAGCGATGACATGGTATCACCCAGCGCCTCGACCGTTTCGTTCAAGGGGCACCAGCCGATAATGCTCGGGTGCGAATAATCGCGCCGCAGCACTTCGAGCCATTGGGTGATAAACGTCGCACTGCGCGGCTGCTCGCTCCACTGGTTGGGTACGTAGTTTTTCCAGTCGCCGAATTCGCCCCAGACCAAGTAGCCCAGCCGATCGGCATGATACATGAAACGTTCTTCGAACACTTTTTGGTGCAGGCGCGCGCCATTGAAGCCGGCCGCCATGGACAAGGCAATGTCATGGCGCAACGCATCATCACTGGGCGCGGTCATGATGCCGTCGGGATAATAGCCTTGGTCGAGCACGAGGCGCTGGAACAGCGGCGTGCCATTCAGTAGCACGGCATGGCCGTCAATCGTGACACTGCGCAAGCCGGCATAGCTGGTGATCGTGTCCAGCACGGTGTCATTGGCGTCGCGCAGCTCGATGCACAGGTCGTACAAAAACGGATCAGCGGGTGACCACACGCGGCGGCGCGCGCCCGGAATGGTCAACAACAATTGTGGGGTGAAATCAGCATCGGCGGCGGCACTGGCCGTGCAGACATCGCCGCGGGCGTCGCGCACGACCGCATGCACGCGCGTGCCGCGCCGGCTGTTGGTCACCGGCAAGTCGAGTTGCAGCGTGCCGGCCGCCAGGTTCGGCGTGATGCGCGGGCGGCCCAGATGCACACGCGGCACGGGCTCGAGCCAGACGGTTTGCCAAATGCCGGTCGTGCGCGTGTAGTGGCAGCCGGCGTTGGCATACGGGCTCGATTGCTTGCCGACCGGACGGGCATACTCATACTGCAGATCGCGGGCGCGCACCACAATGGTGATCTCATCGCCGGGCGCGGCGACGCCGTCGAGCGGGCAGGTGAACGGGGTAAAGCCGCCGCGGTGGCGTCCAACTTCCGTGCCGTTTACCCAGACGGTCGTGTCATAATCAACCGCCTGAAAATGCAGCAAGACCACACGCCCGGCCCACGCTGCCGGAATGCGCGCGCTGCGCCGATACCAGACCACATTCATGAAATCCGTGTGGGCAATGCCACTCAAGGTTGATTCGGGGCAGAACGGCACCACGATGCGTTGCGCCAGCTCGCGCTGCAGCAGGCCGCGTTCGCGGCCGCTGTCACCGGCGTCAATCTCGAATTGCCATGCGCCGTTCAGGCACAGCCAGTCGGGGCGCACGCATTGCGGGCGGGGATACTCGGCACGTGGCAGCGGGGCGGTCATGGCATGGACTCAAGTGTAGGCGATATTAATGTCGACATACGCACGCGACAGATCACAGGTCCAGACGGTGGCGCGGGCGGTGCCGAGATTCAGTTGCAGCCGGATCTCAATGTTCTTTTCGCGCATGATGGCATCGAGCACATCCTTGGGCACGCCGGCGGCGATGCCGTCACGGACGGTCAGCACATTATTCAAGAAGACGTGCACACCGGCGGGGTCGAACGGCACGCCCGCCCGACCGGCGGCGGCGAGAATGCGGCCCCAGTTGGGATTGCAGCCGGTCAGGGCGGTCTTGACCAGCGGGGAATTGGCGATCGTGCGTGCAATCGCATCGGCGGCGGGTTCCGACGGCGCGCCTTCGACCGTCACGCTGACAAATTTCGTGGCGCCTTCGCCATCGCGCACGATCAACATTGCCAGCGCGTGGCAGACGGCGTCCAAGGCCGCGCCAAAGCGCGCTTCATCCTCGGGCTGCAGGATGACGCCCGATGCGCCGTTGGCGAGGATGACGGCCATGTCATTAGTGCTGGTGTCGCCATCCACAGTGATGCGATTGAAACTCTGATCCACGGCATGCTTCAGCAGCCGCTGCAGCGTGTGGCGCTCAATGGCCGCATCGGTAGTGATAAAAGCCAGCATCGTTGCCATGTTCGGCATGATCATGCCGGCGCCCTTGGCGATGCCGCCGATGCGCACCGTGCCGCCGCCAAGCGGCACCTCACACGCGCGTTGCTTGGCGAAGGTATCCGTGGTGAGAATTGCCCGGGCCGCGTCCGCGCCGCCGTCGGGCGTCAGGTTGGCCACTAACTGGTCCAACGACGCAATAATTTTCTCGACCGGCAGCGGCACGCCGATAATGCCGGTTGACGCCACAATGATTTCGTTGGGCGGGCAGCCCAGCCGATAGGCGGTTTCTTCCGCGCAGGTGACGGCCGCTTGATAGCCGGGATCGCCGGTCGCGGCGTTGGCATTGCCGGAGTTGACCAGGATGGCGCGCAGCGTTGCCGAATGCAGGTGCGCTTTGGACAGCAGCACGGGCGGCGCGCAGAAGAGATTGGCGGTGAACACGCCCGCGCCGCGGGCTGGCGTGTCGGAAACAATCAGTGCGAGATCCAGCGTGCTCTTGCGCGTGCCGCAATGCAGCGCGGCGGCGCGAAAGCCACGCGCAAACGTCACACCGACATCATCGCGCAAGTGCAGGGTGTTGGGTGCCATTGTTCCTTGTGCTCCGGTAGCATGTCAGCGCGGGCGGCGCCGCCGCCCGCGACATCAGAGGGCATACCCGCGCTGGAGGGCGCGCTCATTGGCTTCCTGCAGCTCCGGCCGCTTGGCCGTCAACTCGCGCATTTGCCGTGCGACCGCCTCGAGCGATACGACCGCCGTGGCGCGCACGAAGCAGCCCAGCGCAACCATGCTGCTGAAGCGCACATCCCCGAGTTCGCCGGCAATGTCCGTCAGGCGCCCGCCGGCGATGCGCAGCGACGGGTCCTGCGCGGCGTGTTGCTGGACGAGCGACTCGTTGACCAGCAGCAGCCCGCCAGGCCGCACGCGCGGCAGAAATTTTTCATAGCTTTGCTGGTTCAACACCACCAGCACGTCCAGCGCATCCACGACTGGCGAGGCAATCAGCGCGTCGGCAATGACGACGCTGCAATTGGCCGTGCCGCCGCGCATTTCCGGGCCGTAGCTCGGCAGGAACGTGGTCTGCAAGCCCTCGCTCATGGCCGCCTGCGCGAGAATCTTGCCCATCAACAAAATGCCTTGTCCGCCAAAACCGGCGATGATACATTCCATGTGCATAGAACTCCTCAAGCCGATCAAGAACAGGTTTGGTAGAGTCGGATGATTTCCTCGACGGCGCTGGCGTGCGGCACCAGCTGCGCCTCGGCATCCGCGCGGCGTTTCACCTCGATCTTGCCGTCGGCCAGCGAGCGCGTGCTGATCGTCACCCGCAGGGGAATGCCGACCAAATCCGCGTCTTTGAACTTGAAGCCCGGACGCACGTCGCGGTCGTCCACCAGCACGTCATAGCCTTTCTCGGTCAGCGCCGCCACCACGGCGTTCGTCGCCTCCATCACCGCCGCATCCTTGAGTGCGAGCGGCTGCACCAGCATGTCAAACGGCGCCAGTGCGCGCGGCCAGATGATGCCATTGGCGTCGTGATGCTGCTCGATTGCGGCCGCCACCGTGCGGGTGATGCCGATCCCGTAGCAGCCCATGACAAACGCCTGCTCTTTGTTGTCGGCATCCAGAAAGGTGGCTTTCATGGCATCCGAGTATTTCGTGCCGAGTTGGAAAATATTGCCGACTTCAATGCCGCGGAACGTGGTCATGGGCGTGCGGCAGCGCGGACACAGATCGCCGGCCACGTGCAGCACCATGTTGCTGAAGGTCGCAGTTGGACACTCGCGCGCCACATTGAAATTGCGCGTGTGATAGTGCTTTTCATTGGCGCCGACTACGCCGTTGACCACGTCCTTGACGGTTTCGTCGAACAGCACAAAATCGGGCGCAATACCGAGCGGACCGCAGTAGCCGGGCACCACGCCGCTGCCCTTTTTCTCCGCCAAAAACTCGGGTGCGGCGATCTCGACATCATTGGCGCCGGTCAAGGCGTGCAGCTTGACCGCATTCACCTCGCGGTCGCCGCGAATGAACACGACCGCCAATTTGTCGTCACAGCGGTAGAGCAACGCTTTGATGCACTGCGCCGGCGGCAGGCCCAAAAACGCGGCCACCTCCTCGATCGTCTCCTTGCCGGGCGTGTGCACTTTTTCGAGCGGCAGTGGGGCGGCCACGGCTGGCCACGGCGGCACAACGCCATCGGCAGTCTCGTCCGTCGCGGTGTAGCCGCAGGCCGCATCCGGACAGGCCAGGACGACCGATTCTCCCGACTCGGCCAGCACCATTAGTTCGTGCGCCACCGTGCCGCCGATCGCGCCGGAATGGCCGACGACCACGCGCGCGTCCAGCCCGCAGCGCTGGAAAATGCGCACATAGGCCGCGCGCATCACCTCATAATAGCGCAGCAAATCTTCCTGGGTCGCATGAAAGGAATAGGCATCCTTCATAATAAACTCACGCCCGCGCATCACGCCGAAGCGTGGCCGCACTTCATCGCGGAATTTGGTCTGAATCTGATACAGGCAGAAAGGCAATTCGCGATAGGAACGCACCTCGCGCCGCACCAGGTCGGTCACGATTTCCTCGTGGGTCGGTCCCAACACGTAATCATGATCATGCCGGTCTTTCAGGCGCATCAGTTCCTTGCCGTAGACGAACCAGCGGCCGGTCTCCATCCACAATTCGGCCGGTGACATGGCCGGCATCAGGATTTCCTGCGCGCCGGCCCGGTTCATCTCCTCGCGCACGATCTGCATGACTTTTTGCAGCACGCGGAAGCCGACCGGCAAATATTCGTAGATGCCCGCGCCAACTTTGCGCATCAAGCCGGCGCGGATCATCAGCTTGTGGCTGATAACCTCGGCATCTTTCGGGTCTTCCTTCAGCGTGGGAAGCAACGCGTGGGTCCAGAGCATAAACACCTATCGTGGTCGTGAAACAAAGTATCCGTAAAGTATAGCGAAAAACCGCGCGGCGCGCCAATGCCACACCCAAATGCGGCTAAACTATTGCGTGAGCGAATCTACTGCTGGCTTTTAGCCAGTCCCGCCCTCGGCGTGGAGGGGAGCCGCCTCTGTGCGGCGAATCGGCTGCATCTGCTTCTCCATCGGTGATCCAGCATCCAGCACGTCGCTGCGGAACGGCATTCCGCGGACGCATGGTATAACCCGCCGCCGCCGCGTGGCCACAAAGTCAGACATACTAATGAATGCGCTTGCTTGGTGTCATGCCAATTGTGGCCGCGGGCGCTGACCGCGGCAGAAAGGAGACCGGCCTCACCGCGGCCGGCTACAATGCAGATGTAGCCGCGGGCGTTGACCGCGGCAGAAAGGAGACCGGCCTCACCGCGGCCGGCTACAATACAGATGTAGCCGCGGGCGTTGACCGCGGCAGAACTGCAACCGCCCTCGGTGCGGGCGGCTACAATACCGGATGTCTGATGTAGCCGCGGGCGTCTGCTTGGAGTCCCGTGCCGCCAGCGGCGTGGAGCGTGGATGACCGCGGCAGAAAGGAGACCGGCCTCACCGCGGCCGGCTACAATGCAGATGTAGCCGCGGGCGTTGACCGCGGCAGAACTGCGGCCGCCCTCACCGCGGGCGGCGACAAGGACGCTGCAACGTAGAACGCGCTCTCATCAGTAAGGTATCCCACGGAAAGCACAGAAGACCACGCCACGCACAACACCTGTAAACGGGCCGCCAGAGCGCCTTGCGCTAACGCCATGCACCCCGGATTGCGTCAGCTTTTGCGGCGGTGCAGGCCGGGCAGTGCGACGAGCAGCAGCCACAGCGCGGCGGGTTCAGGTATGTCCCAACCGAGTTCGATCACTTCAAAGTCGTGGGCGTGAATGGCCGCGAACTGCGGATTGAGCACGTCGTTGTCCCAGCGCGGGTCGGACGTGCCGGAAAAATACATATCGCTGCCCGTGTCCGCGACGATCAGACCATAGGTCTGCAGCGCCTGCAAGATGACCCGCACGGCGAACGGCTTGTTGGAGATGACCACGCTGGACTTGAGCCGCAGGCGCGCGCCTAGTGGAATCGGGCTGTTCGCGTCGGAGGTGGCGTTGTGCGCGGCGGGGAACACATAATCTTTGACGCCGTGGACGGTGCCGCGAATGGCGTGGTCGATGTTGCTCGTGACAAATACTTCCTCGGCGCGAACCAGGCCGGGCAGAATGGCCAGGCCGGCGGCGTCGGCGGAGGTCCAGCCTTCCGGCCGGCGCCGGTTGGTATCCAGCTCGAAAATGGCGCCGCTGCCGGCCTCCCAGCGCGCGCCGGTCCAGTGCGTCGCCCAGGTTTCATAGAGCAGCCGGCGACTTTCATCCAGCAGAATCAAATGCCGGTCGCCGCTCGCACCGCCACCAATGACGCCACCTTCGATCATGCCATTGGTCTTGGCTTCATGGGGGATTGGATAGCCGGGCGGCTGGCCGGGCGCATTCGTGTCGCTTTCATCGGCATAGTCAAAAGTAACCCAGCGCAGAGGCGTGTTCGACGGCACGACGCCATAAGAGATGCCGTAGGCGAGATCGGCGCCAAAATCGGGATGCATGCCGTCATTGGCGCCAATGTACGTGATGATGGCATCCGACGCGGCGGACAGCGGCGCGTTGGTGATCGGAATATACCACCAATTATCAGCGGGAAACAGCGGCGTGTGCAGCGGGCCGTTGACGGCCACGGCGCCGTGCACGTGCGCGGCCGCGCCAAGAAGGACTGCGCCATACAAAACGTGGAGCATGTGCCGGGATTTCATATGCATCAACTATAGTATAGCAAAAGGGGCGGCGGCAAAGAATATGCCAGAGTTGTCTTGTGGCCACCCGCGCCGAGGGCGGTTACTCTTCTGCCGCGGTCATGGCGGGACGGCGGGTTCTGCAACCGCAGCGGCAGTATCTCTCCCACCAACACAGTTCCTTAATAGTGGAGTTTCACAAGCGGCCGGGCAACGCGGCCGGGCAAGTTGACAAAAAAGGCCTGTTGTGCGACAATTTAACGCTATTGCGTAGAATTCATTTGCCTCTCTAGAAACCATGAAAGCGACGGCAGTACATGTTGGATTGATTGGCTGCGGCACGGTGGGCACCGGTGTCGCGCGCATTCTTTTGACCGAAAAGCGCGCCTTGCGCGAGCAGCTCGGCCTGCCACTCGAGCTGGTGCGGATCGCCGACTTGAACACGCGCCCGCGCAAGGGCGTGCCGACCACGCCCGGCCTGCTGGTGAAATCCGCCGATGCGATTCTGAACGATCCGCACATTGAAATTGTGGTCGAACTGATCGGCGGCCTGACCGTTGCCAAAGAGGTCATTCTGCGCGCGATGCGCAGCGGCAAACATGTCGTCACGGCCAATAAAGCGCTGCTGGCGATCGCCGGCCCCGAGCTGCACGCAGTGGCGCAAGAACACAATGTTGATTTGTTCTATGAAGCCAGTGTCGCCGGCGGTATTCCGATCATCAAGGCGCTGCGCGAAGGCTTTGTCGCCAATCGTTTGGATGCCGTGCTCGGGATTGTCAACGGCACCTGCAACTACATCCTTACACGCATGACGCAGGACGGTCTTGAATTCCGGGCCGCCGTGCGCGAAGCCCAGCGCAAGGGCTATGCCGAGGCCAATCCGGCGTTTGATATTGACGGCTTGGACGCCCGCCACAAACTCGGCATCCTGGCCTCGCTGGCCTTCGACCAGTGGGTGCCGCAGGAGGCCATTTACGTGGAAGGCATCCGGCGCATCACCACGCTCGACATTCAATGCGCCGGTGAACTTGGCTACGTCATCAAATTTCTGGCGATCGCGCGCGCCGGCGAACGCGGCATCGAGCTGCGCGTGCATCCCACGCTGCTTCCGCAGCACTCGATGTTTGAAGGCGTGCGCGATGTCTATAATGCCATCGAAGTGCGCGGCACGCCCATCGGCACAACCATGTTTTATGGCATGGGCGCGGGCATGAACGCCACCTCAAGCGCGGTCATCGCCGATATTGTCGACATCGCCCGCAACGTCCAGCACCCCCTGCAAAAGCGGCGCCCGCCCTTTATGTTCGGGGCGGAAAAGCAACGCCTGCTGCCGATGGCCAGTGTCTGCACCAAGTACTACCTGCGCTGCACGACGGTGGATCGCCCGGGCGTGATTGCCGCCATCTCGCGCGAGCTGGGCGCGCGCAACATCGGCTTGACCTCCGTCATTCTGCATGAAACTGCGCGCGGCGCGTACTCGACAATTTTGTTCATGACCCATCAGGCGCGCGAGGCCGACGTGCAAAACGCCTTGCAGGCCATTGACGCCCTGCCGGTCATCAAGGCCAAGACCGCCATGCTGCGCGTCGAAACCGAGACCAACTAATCACGATGAACGCACCCCGGATCGAATTGTATGACACGACCCTGCGCGATGGCACCCAGGGTGAAGGCGTCGCCTTTTCGGTGATGGACAAAATCCTGATCACCAAGCGCTTGGACGCCTTCAAGCTTGATTATATCGAGGGCGGCTGGCCCGGCTCGAATCCCAAGGACGTCGAATTTTTCGAACGCATGCGCGACGTGCCGCTGACGCACGCCAAGATTGCCGCCTTCGGCTCGACCCGCCACGCCAAGCACACCGCCGCGGATGATCCCAATCTGCAAAAATTGATCGCGTCGCACGCGCCGATCATCACCCTTTTTGGCAAGAGCTGGCTGCTGCACGTCAAGGAGGCCCTGCGCGTCAGCGCCGACACGAACCTGGCGATGATTCACGATAGCGTCGCGTTCTGCGTCACGCAGGGCCGCACGGTCATTTTTGACGCCGAGCATTTCTTCGACGGCTACAACGACGATGCCGGCTATGCGCGCGCGGCGCTGGCCGCGGCGGTGAAGGCGGGCGCGCACTGCCTGTGCTTGTGCGACACCAATGGCGGCATGCTGCCGGCGCGCGTGCAGGTAATTGTGACAGACATATGCGCTGCCTTTCCCCGCGTGCGGATCGGGTTTCATGGCCACAATGATGCTGCCTGCGGCGTGGCCAATGCACTCACGGCGGTGGCCGCCGGCGCGCGCCACGTGCAGGGCACGATCAACGGCATGGGTGAGCGCTGCGGCAACGCCGACCTGACCGGCATCATTCCCGGCCTGATTCTGAAAATGGGCTGTACCGTCAAGGCCGACCTGCGCCAAGTGATGGACGTCAGCCGCTACATTGACGAACTGTGCAACAGCCTGCCGCACAAGCGCCAGCCGTATGTCGGCGCGAGCGCGTTCGCCCACAAAGGCGGCATTCACGTCAGCGCGGTGCAGCGCGACGCGCGCACGTACGAACACATTCCGCCCGAGACGGTCGGCAATCGCCGGCGCGTACTGGTCTCCGAACTCAGCGGCCAATCGAACGTGTTGTTCAAGGCCAAGGAGCTCGGCATTGATCTGCAGAGCGGCAGCGCCGCCGCCAAATGCGTCCTCGAGGAAATCAAGCAGCGCGAGCATGAGGGCTATGAATACGAAGCGGCCGACGCCAGTCTTGAACTGCTGATCCACAAAGCGCAGGGCACGTTCTCGCCTTCGTTTGAGGTGACCGCCTTTCGCGTGATTGACGAGGAGAAGAACGGCGCAGTGGTCTCGGAGGCCACGATCAAAGTGCGCGTGCAGGGCTGTGAAGAGCACACCGCCGCCGAAGGCGATGGCCCGGTGCATGCGCTGGATGGCGCGCTGCGCAAGGCGCTGCGGCCGTTTTTCCCCGCCCTCGAAGAAATCAAACTGGTGGATTACAAAGTGCGCGTGCTGACGGTCAAGGGCCTGGCCGGCACGGCCGCGAAAGTGCGCGTGCTGGTCGAGTCAACCGACGGCACGGATATCTGGGGCACCGTTGGCGTCTCGACCAATGTGATCGAGGCGTCGTATGAAGCCCTGTGCGACTCGCTGGAGTACCATCTGCTGAAATCACAGCGCGGCACTAACACCACCAAGCACCATGACTAGTTCCCCGCACCTTGCGCGAAAAACACCCACGCCACATCTGGCCGTGCCGGCCCAGGCGCATTACGCCTGGCTTTGGGATGTGGACATGAGCAATGAGGAGTTTGACGCAATTCTTGCCGGCCGTGCCACGCGTGGCGCCTTTGACACCCGCTGGGCCATTATTCGTTTGGTCGAGTATGCGCCGTGGCGCGAACTCAAACAACGCTTGCCGCACCAACTCTTTCTTCACTATTGGCCGGAAATACGCCAGGGCGTCCGCTCGGATGGCTGTCGCGAAGGCATGGATTTCATGTATGAGCGCTGGCGTGGCCAACAGTAGCGCGCACTGGCAACGCCTGTATGCGCTGCAGGACGCGGCTGCGACCGTGCTGCGTGGTGTCGACCATGGCTTTTACCTGACGGGCGGCACCGCCCTGTCGCGCGGATATTTCGCCCATCGCTACTCCGAGGATCTTGACTATTTCACGAATGATCGCGTCGAGTTTGCGTTGTGGCGCGACCGCTGCATTGATGCCCTCGCGCACGCAGGCCACGCCGGCTGGTCGCTGGATGTGCTCCGGCGTGACACCCGCTTTGGCCGCATCATCCTGCATGCCGATCTCGACTTGAAACTGGAATTCATTAACGATGTGCCCTGCCACTGCGGCGCCGTGGTGCCGCATCCGCAATTCGGCCGGCTTGATACCTTGGAGAATATTCTCTCCAACAAAATCACCGCCTTGATGGATCGCGCGGCACCAAAGGATGTTGCCGACATATTTTGGTTGTGTTGCCGCGCCGGCATGAGCCTGAACGCCGCGCTGGAAGGCGCAACCGGCAAGGCGGCAGGCATCTTTCCGCCGCTGGTTGCCAAACAGCTGTGTGCGGTGGCGGCGCGCGGCGTCCCCGACGTGTACTGGTGTGCCGACAAGCAACCATCTGCAAATGAGTTCGCTGCCGGCATGCATGCCCTGACAACCACCCTCCTTGATTAAGCAGCATCCATGGACATTCCCAAACAATACGCCCCCGCCGAGATCGAGCCCCGCATCGCCGCCGCCTGGCAAACCGCCCAGGCCTTCAGCCCGCGCACGCATGCTGGCGGCACCCCGTACGGCATCGTCATGCCGCCGCCGAATGTCACCGGCGCGCTGCATCTCGGCCACGCCATCAACAACACCCTCCAGGATATTCTCATCCGCTATCACCGCATGTGCGGCGACAACACGCTCTGGCTGCCCGGCGTGGATCATGCCGGCATTGCGACCCAGGCCGTCGTCGAGAAAAAACTATTCGAGGAAGAAGGCAAGACGCGCCACGACATCGGCCGGGAAGCCCTGGTGCAGCGCATCTGGGACTGGAAGCAAAAATTCGGCGACCGGATTGTCGTGCAGTTGCAGGCGCTGGGCTGCTCGTGCGACTGGGCGCGCCTGCGCTTCACGCTCGACGAGCAATGCGCGCGCGCCGTCCGCCACACCTTTTACAAAATGTTTCGCGATGGTCTGATTTATCGCGGCAAGCGCCTGGTCAATTGGGACACCATGCTGCAGACGGCCGTCTCCGACGATGAAGTCTACCACGAGACCATCAAAGGCAACCTCTGGCACATTTGGTACCCGGTGCAGGGCAGCGACGCGCGCGTGCTGGTCGCCACAACGCGCCCGGAGACCATGCTGGGCGACACCGCCGTCGCCGTCCATCCCGACGATGCGCGCTATCAGCATCTGATCGGCAAGACCGTGCTGCTGCCGCTGATGCAGCGTGCAATCCCGATCGTGGCCGACGCCGAATTGGTCGACCCGGCCTTCGGCACCGGCTGTGTCAAGGTGACGCCGGCGCATGATCCGAACGACTATGCCTGCGCCCAGCGCCAGCAGTTGCCGCTGATCAACATTCTCAATCCGAACGGCACGATCAACGACAACGGTGGTCGCTTTGCCGGCCTTGACCGCTACGCCGCGCGCAAAGCCGTCGTGGCCGAGCTCGAGGCGCTCGGCCTGCTGGATAAAATCGAACCGCATGAAACGCCCGTCGGTCATTCCGACCGCTCCAAGACGCCGATCGAACCGTATCTCTCCGATCAATGGTTCGTCACCATGGCGGAGCTCGCCGAGCGCGCCATGGCCGCGGTCAGCGATGGGCGCGTCACGTTCCATCCGCAACGCTATGCGAAAATGTACCTGGATTGGCTGTCTGAAAAACGCGACTGGCCGATCAGCCGCCAGTTGTGGTGGGGCCATCGCATTCCTATCTGGTACGCACAGGGCGTGGATGAAGCGGCACTGCGCGCCGCATTCGTCGGCCGTGACGACGTCGCCTGGCGCTGGGATGCCGACCATCAGCAATGGTGGCTGTGCGCGCGCGACCACGATCTTGCGCCGGACGCCGTGCCCGGCTGCACGCTGCAGCAAGACCCGGATGTGCTGGACACCTGGTACAGCTCCGCGCTCTGGCCACACTCGACCCTCGGCTGGCCCGATGCCACGCCGGAGTTGCAGACGTGGTACCCCACTAATGCCCTCGTCACCTCGCGCGACATTGTCACGCTGTGGGTCGCGCGCATGGTCATGACCGGCCTGTATAATCTTGGACGTGTACCGTTTGGCGACGTGGTCATTCATGTCAAGATTCTCGATGGCCAGGGCCAGACCATGTCAAAATCCAAAGGTAATGGGGTTGACCCGATTGACATCATCGAGCAATACGGCGCCGACGCCTTGCGCTTTGTCATGGCGTACACTGCCACGGAAACGCAGGACGTGCGCATGCCGGTCCAGTTCAAATGCCCGCACTGTGGCGCGCTCACGCCGCAAACGCCGAAAAACATGACGGCGCTCACCTTGCCCTGCGCGCACTGCAAGAAGAGCATGGCCACGCGCTGGGCCGACGAGCCGACCCAGCTGCAAAACGGCCTGGCGCTGCTCACCAGTGAACGCTTCGAACTCGGCCGCAATTTCTGCAATAAGATTTGGAATGCCAGCCGCTTTGCCTTGTTGAATCTCGAGCCGGGTGTGCCGGTCTTCACACCCGCGCAGTTGCAGCAAGCCATTGCGGATGACCGCTGCGGCGCGCTCGGCGCCGATGACACCTGGATTCTTGAGCGCCTGGCGCTCGTCACCGAACTGGCGACCACGGCGATCGAGCAATACCACTATCACGACTACGCCGCCGGCCTCTATGAGTTCATCTGGAATGAAGTCTGCGACTGGTATCTCGAAGCGGCCAAGTCGGAACTGCACGGTGACCCATCGCCGACCCGCCGACGCGCACAGACGGTGCTGGCTTGTGTCCTCGGCGCAATGGTGCGCCTGCTGCAGCCGGTCATGCCGTTCATCGCCGAGGAAATCTGGCGCGTGCTGCACGAAGTCTGCGGCGCGGCCGCGCCCGGCTTGCTGGCGCTGGCAACCTGGCCGCGCGCCGTGCGCGGCTTCTGTTCGCCGCAACGCCTCCAATTGGTGAATGACAAATATGAGCTGATCCGCCTGGGGCGCAGTTTGCGTGGCGAATTTTCGATCGCACCCGCGGCGAAATTACGCTTTGCGATCCGGCCGCATGACGAGGCCAGCACCGTCTTCTTGCGCGAGCAATGCGACACGCTGCAACGCTTTCTCGGCGCGACGGAAGTCATGGTTGATCCGGCGTTCGTCCCGCCGCACCCCATGCCCACGCAGGTCAGCGCCGACGCGACCTTATATATGTTCCTCGACGGCGCGTTGGATGTCGCCGCCGAAACAGCGCGCATCACCAAGCAACGTGCCGAAACGGAAAAATTTATTGCCGGCATTAGCGCCAAACTGGCCAACGAGAAATTTGTCGCGCATGCGGCGTCCGAAGTCGTCGACGCCGAACGCGACAAGTTGCGCGAGGCCCAGGAACGCCTGCGCAAGCTGGAACAGATGCAGGCTATGCTTTAGGATCTCATTGTTCAATTGTCAACGCTCATTTGTCATTTGTCAATTTCTGCAATGATAAGTGACCATTGACCAATGATCAATGAAAAATGAAAAATGACCAATGATCTGCACAACTTCTCGCTGCACGAGCCTTGCCCCAAGTGCCTCGAGCGCATCACGGATCTGGAGCGCATGCTCGGCTATGTATTTCAGAACAAGGCGTTGCTGCTCAAGGCGCTGACGCATTCGTCGTATGCGCATGAAAACCCGCGCACCAACCTGCGCCACAACGAGCGCGTCGAGTTCCTGGGCGATGCCGTGCTCGATCTGCTGCTGGCAGAACATCTTTTCAGGCGTTTTGCCGAGCGCTGGGAAGGCGACTTGTCGCTGATGCGCTCGTGGCTGGCCAGTGAATCGTCCTTGGCGGATGTGGCGCAGAGCATCAATCTCGGCGGCTTTTTGTTCTTGGGCGTCGGCGAGGAAACGTCGGGCGGGCGCAATCGCCAGGCGCTCTTGGCCGACGGGCTCGAAGCCGTGCTGGGCGCCATCTATCTGGATTCTGATCTGGACACCACCCGGCGCGTCGTCGAACATCTCTTCACCGCCAAACTAGAAAGTGTGGATGAGGAAAAAGAGCGCGTCAATTACAAGAACGCACTGCAAAGCCGCATGTCGGCGGCGGGCCGCGGCGCGCTGGACTATCGCCTTATTTCAACCGGCGGGCCTGAACACATGAAACGCTTCGAGGTCGTGGTCTGCAGCAAAGGCGAGCAACTTGGGCGCGGCATGGGTTCGACCAAAAAGGAGGCCGAGATGCAAGCCGCCTGCGCCGCACTGCTGGCGCTTGACCAGGCCCCGCAGCAGTAGGTAGTGCCACAAAGTCGCGAAGACACAAAGAAACAACGGCAATCAGTATTCGGTGATCGGCTGCTTGGAGCTGGCTTGGCTAGTCCCGTCAACGGCGTGGATGGTCAGTACGCCAGTACGTCGGTGATCGGTAATCAGTG
>Ga0268276_1000936_pt1 | contig 31379 bp, 37 predicted proteins | sample saktaG_4_FD_190145 | JGI IMG/M metagenome (GOLD analysis project Ga0268276, IMG submission 190145) | Saline water microbial communities from Sakinaw Lake, British Columbia, Canada - sak_2010_1_5_45m | ecosystem: Environmental > Aquatic > Non-marine Saline and Alkaline > Saline ...
AGATTCACTATTTGCAAATGCGTTTTTAGTAATATCAAAAACAGAGGATTTTACAATTAAAGGAGTTAAAACTTTTGGCGGAATTGCAAGAAAAGGAATAATAACTGCTGAAACATACACTAAAAATGCAAGTAAATTTGCTGAAAATGAATTAGAAAATGTTGAAAATATTAATAAAAAAAATATAAATAATGTAAGAGAAATGATAAAAAAAAGAAAAGGATTTTTATAAAAAAAACTTAAAAAAAAAAACATTTTTTTAAAATTTATTTTTAACTAATTCATTTCAATTTCTAGGTAAGAATGAAAGCATTAATTTGAATCCTTGAGAAGCTTTTCCTTTTACTAAAGTTCCTGAAATTGGTTTTCTTCCTTCTGTGAAAACGTGCAAACTTCCCCACAAATCTCCGCCACCAAGTTTAAAGTGACCTGATACTCTCATTATTTTCATATTAGAAAAATCAATTTTCTTAAATTTACTTCCTTCCATTGCATTAACTGTGGCTGTAGTCAAAGCTCCTTCAGAATTTGTAACATCCGCTTCCTTAATGTCATTTTGCTCAAGTCCCATTTTTATACAAGACATGATATCGTCACCCTCATCAAACTCAAGAGTAAGAGTCTTTTTTCTAAGTGGTTCTTTTATCAAAACTGAATCAATATTCTTAGGCATATTATCCCCTCACGGCAATTTACAGAGTTAAGCACATTGCATTTTTAAGGGTTGGTTTTGGATTGAAAGAAACTAAAGGAATAATTATTCGCCAAAAATTATTTCTTTGAATTCCCTAGCATAGATAATCTTCTTAACGGATTAATTATTTCTTTCTCTGCTTCTTTTTCCTTACCTGCGTCAACAAGAAGAAGAATTGTATCATCAGAAGTGATTTTCTCTTCTTTTGAAAAATTATATTTCCTATTTGAATAAGTTGCAAGAGCAGTGAAGTTTTTTCCAGTAGCTTTTCCAAGAACTTTTCCTAAAAAATTAGTAATTGAAGCTTTAACTTCAATCATATCAAATTGACCTGTACCAATATTTACTAACTCACTTACAGCTGGTCTCTTAATCATTAATTCAACTGAATTAGCTGCAAATCTTTCTGAATTAATTGGAATAATACCCAATTTCTTAACCATTGCTTCAATATCTGAACTATCAACACAAGCAAAAATCTTTTTTGCTCCAGCTTCTTTAGCATACATTGCTGAAAGTAAATTGTCTTTATCAAGCTCACTTGCTGCAATAAAAACATCACACTTATCAAGTTCTAAATCATCCAATACTTCTGGTTTTGTTGCATCTGAATTAACTACATTAATTCCGAGTTCTTCAGTAATCCTAATGGCTTCATCTTTCTTTTTTACAACAAGAACTACTTTTTCATTATCTTCATTTGAGAGTAAAGAAGCAAGTTCACTTGCAAACTCAGTACTTCCTACAATTACAACATACATAGTTCCACCAGACACTTAATAGTTAGAAAAGAGTATTTTTATATTTTTGGATAGCCCTTTTTTGATTAATTTTCAAATCAACTAATCAAATTTTACTTCCAAATCCTATACTTTTAATCATTATTAAGAAAGGAAGTATTTCCATTCTCCCAATAATCATGTGTAAACTTAATATGAATTTTAAAATTGGATCCATTGCATACAAAGCATCCCAACTAAGCAAACTTAATCCTGAATTACCTTGCGCAGATACAACAGTAAATATACTTTCCACCAAACCATACCCGAAAAGCATGAATATTACCGAACCCACTACAATAAAGAAAAGATAAAGAGCCAAGTAAGAAAGAGCTTTAAGAGCATTATCATCAGAAATAGTTCTATCCCCAATCTTTATAGGAAAAATCATGTTCTTTGGCAAAAATGCTTTGTGAATTTCTCTTCTTATAACTTTAAACAAAATTATTATTCTCCAAATCTTTAATCCCCCTGTAGTTGATCCATAACATGCCCCAAAAATCATAAGTATGATTAATACAAAAACTGAAAGAGCAGGAAATTTATCGATAGTGAAAAAAGTTGTCGCCCCTGTGCTTGTGAGTGAAGACACAACATAAAAAAATCCTTCAAAAAAAGAATTATTTTTGAAAACAAATAAATTTATAAAAATTAATACTGTTGAAATCAAGAGTATGCCAAAAAAGAATTTTATTTCAGGATTTAACAAAAACTTTCTTATTCGCCCATGAACCAAATCAAAATGAGATTCAAAACTAAGTCCCCCAAGAATCATTATTAGTATTGAAACCAACATTGCGTTAGAACCATAAAACCCAATACCTGCGACATGGGTTGAAAATCCAGCAGTTGCAATTGAAGTAAAAGAATGAAAAATAGCATCAAATAAACTCATTCCAGTAAAAGAAAATAAAATTATGCCGAGTAAAGTATAACCAAAATAAATTAATAAAATGGTTCTTGCAACTTTTACTGCATTCATATAAAAATCTTCATTCCTTCCTTCAGCAACAAATAAATGATGGGCTGTTTGAGGCTTTTCAAATATCAACAAAGCAAGTAAAACTATTCCAAACCCCCCTAGCCACTGAATAAACCCCCTCCAAAAATTTATTGCATAAGGCAAATTTTCAGGATTACTAAAAAGAGACATTCCAGTTCCGGACCAACCTGAAACTGATTCAAAAAATGCATCAATTGGGGACATTCCAACAAATAAAAAAGGAATTGCTGAAATTATCCCAATAATAAACCAAGCAAGTGCAATTGCAATAATTGCGTGCCTAAAACGAGCTTCTTTTTTTCCTAAAAAAACTCTTAAAGCTGAAAATGATAAAAATATAACTGCACCAAGCAAACCAAATATTTCAACAAAAGCAAATTCCCCATAAATTAAAGCAACAATTAAAGGAATTACCATTACAATTCCAACAAAACGCATCATGTTTGAGATTGTGTAAATAATTGTAAACAAATCCTCTCTATCTAGTTCAACCAACTAACTCACCAAACTTAAATAATTGAGGAAATTAGAATAAAAATCTTTCACCCACCCAAAAAATGAACTAAAAATGAATTTTTGGGAAACTAATTAGAATTTGAACTTAGAAGTAGGAAAATCAAAAGTTGCAAAATAATCTTTAGGGTTTTCAGCTCTTCTAATTAATTCAATAGTTCCATCTTCATGCATCAATAGTTCTGCACTCTTTAATTTCCCATTATAATTGAAACCCATTGCATAACCATGAGCACCTGAATTATGAATTGCAATTAAATCCCCCAGCTCAATTTTAGGGAATAATCGATCAATTGCAAATTTATCATTATTCTCACACAAAGAACCAACAATATCATATTTTTCTGTTCGTGGAGCATTTTCTTTGCCCAAAACGGTAATATGATGATAAGCACCATAAAGAGCAGGCCTCATTAAATTACTCATGCATGCATCCACCCCAATATATTCTTTGTAAATGTGTTTTTCATGAATTGCCCTTGTAATTAAGTATCCAGCTGGTCCAGAAAGCATTCGACCATTTTCCATAAATATTTTTAAAGGAGATAAATTATTTTTTACAATAATTTCATCATATTTATTTTTTATTTCTCTTCCGACATAATCTAAATCAACTGAAATTTGTTCTGATTTGTATGGAATTCCTATTCCTCCACCCAAATTAACAAATTCAAATTTAATTCCAACAGTAGCAGAAATTTCTACAACTAAATCAAAAAGCATTTTTGCAGTTAGAACAAAAGCTTCTTTTCTCATCTCATTTGATGCAAGCATTGTGTGCAAACCAAATCTTTTTACTCCTTTTTCTTTCAATATTTTATAACCTTCAATCAACTGTTCTTTTGTAAATCCATATTTTGCATCCTCAGGTTTTCCTATTACATTATTTGGATCAGTAGTTCTAAATGGGCCGGGATTATATCTAAAACTAACTAACTCAGGAAGCATACCATCTAATGATTTTTCTAAAAATGAAATGTGAGTTATATCATCCAAATTTATTATTGCACCTAGTTCACTTGCTTTAACAAATTCAGTTGCAGGAGTATCATTTGAGGTGAACATTATATTTTCCCCAGTTATCCCAACTTTATTTGCAATAATTAATTCTGGTAGAGAACTGCAATCAGCACCCATTCCTTCCTCTCTTAAAATATTAACAATAGAGGGATTTGGACAAGCTTTAACTGCAAAATAGTTTTTGAATCCTTTATTCCAACTAAAAGCATCATTCAATTTTCTGGCATTTTCTCTTAACAATTTTTCACTATAAATATGAAAAGGAGTAGGATAAATTTTTGTAATTTCTTCAATCTTTTGTTTATCAAAAAATAAGTCATTATCATTATTCATAAAATCAACCAATCACAAAAAATGTCCAACATATAGGGGTTATTATTAAATCAAATTTCATTTACAATTTAATTACAATTTCAAATTATTTTTAATACTCTCCACCGCTTTAATTATATTTTCTCTATGCCCAAAAGCACTTACTCTAAAATATCCTTCTCCACTTGGGCCAAACCCTGAACCGGGAGTTATTACAACATGAGCTTCATTTAATATTTTATCAAAAAAGTCCCACGATTTCATGCTAGCAGGAGTTTTTACCCACAAATAAGGAGCATTAACTCCACCAGAAACAACAATTAATCCTTTTTCTTCAAGGCCTTTTTTTATTATTCTTGCATTCTCCATATAATAATCAATTATTTCTTTACATTCTTTCATTCCTTCACTTGAAAGAGCAGCTACCCCCCCATCTTGAACAATATTACTTGCACCATTAAACATTGTAGTTTGTCTTCTATTCCACATGGAATTTAATTTTCCTTCAATTGCATCCTCACAAAAGCATTTTTTAGGTACAATAGACCAACCCAATCTTACTCCAGTAAAACCTGCTGACTTCGAAAAACTGTTAATTTCAATTGCACATTCTTTTGCACCAAGAATTGAATAAATTGTTTTTGGTAAATTTGAATCAGAAATAAATTCATTATATGCGGCATCAAAAATTATCACAGATTTATTTTTTATTGCATAATCAACAAACTCTTTGAGTTGCTCTTTTGTTGCTACAGCTCCAGTTGGATTATTAGGACTACAAATATAAATCAAATCAACTTTTTCTTTAGGAACACTCGGAAAGAAGTTATTCTCTTCACTGCATTTCATGTACTTTATCCCTTCATAAGTTACTCCAGAATTATTTCCACTTCTTCCAGCAATTACATTAGTATCAACATACACTGGGTACGCTGGATCTTGAACTGCAACTACACAATCATTAGAAAAAATTGATTGCAAATTTGCTACATCGCACTTTGCCCCATCACTTACAAAAACTTCATCAGCTAAAATTTCAACACCCATTTCTTTGTAGTAATTTACAATTGCATCCCTTAAACTTTTATTTCCCTGTTCGTCCCCATAACCAGTGTAAGTTTTAACATTTGCTAATTTGTCAACAGAAGAATGAAGCCCTTTAATTATTTCACTAGGCAATGGTTCAGTGGTATTTCCAATTCCCAAACGTAATACTTCAACATTTGGATTTTTTTCAACGTAAACTTTAACTCTTCTTGAAATTTCAGGAAACAAATATCCTGCTGACAATTTGTTGTAATTTGAATTTATTTTAGCCATTTTTAATTCACCAAAAATAATTTTATTCACAAAAGACTTTTCAAAATATTAAATTAATTTAAAATCTTTTAAAACTTGCTCCACCTTCATTCTATTCTCAGGCAATAATTCACACAAAGGAAGTCTATATACTTCTTTACATAGTCCCTTCATTGCAAGCATGGATTTTATTGGAATTGGATTAGTTTCAATAAAACAAGCTTTGAACAATGGAGTTAATTCTTCATTTAATTTTTGTGCATCTGAAAAATTTTTATCTAAACCCAATTTTACTAATTTGCTTATTTTGTCAGGAATAATGTTTGAAGCAACACTAATAACTCCATCCCCACCACTTTTCATTAAATCAAAAGTAATACTATCATCCCCACTAAGAACGGTAAAATAACCTGGTTTCTTTGCAATAACTTCCCTTATTTGATTAATATCCCCACTTGCTTCTTTTACCCCAATAATATTTGGGCAATCCTTAATTAATCTTATAAGAGTAGAAGTTTCAATATTAACTCCGGTTCTTCCTTTAATATTATACAAAATTATTGGAGTATGAACAGCTTCTGAAATTGATTTAAAATGTCTGTACAATCCTTCTTGAGTTGGTTTATTGTAATAAGGATTTACTAAAAGCAAAGCATCCGCTTCATCAAGCTCAGCATTTTTAGAAAGTTCAATTGCTTCCTTTGTAGAATTGCTCCCAGTTCCTGCAATTACTTTAACTCTCTTTCTTGCTTTATCAATAACAAATCTAATTACATCACTATGTTCAAAATGATTTAGCGTAGGTGATTCCCCAGTTGTTCCACAAACAATAATCCCATCAATTCCGCCTTTAATTTGCATTTCAATTAATATTTCTAAAGCATCATAATCAACTCTATCCTTTTCATCAAACGGAGTAATTATTGCAGTATAAGCCCCAGTGAATTTTTTCTCAGGCATTTTAATTTTCTCCAATTATAGTTTTCATTAAATCTTCAATTCCAAAAAAACCTTTCTTTCCATTAACAAATTCTGCTGCCAAAACTGCACCAAAAGCAAAACCTTCTCTTCCTCTCGCAATATGCTTAAGTTCAATTGTATCAACAGGGCAATCAAACAAAACAGAATGAGTTCCTGGAATACTTCCACATCTCACACTTGCAACATGCAATTCATTTGGCTCTGGTTTTTTATCAGTAAATCTATCACCAACTATTTTTGTTTTTCTTTTAATATTATCAAGAATTATTTTTCCAATTATTTGAGCACTTCCGCCCGGAGAATCTTTTTTCTGATTGTGATGAATTTCATAAACAGCAGCATCATACTCAGGAATGTTATTCATTACTTTTGCAGTTTCTTTTACACTATGAAAAAAAACATTCATCCCAATACTAAAATTTGCACTCCACAAAAAACCAATATTTTTAACATTCTCTTTCATTTGAAGCATTTCTTCATACCAACCAGTAGTACCCATAACTAAATTTTTTCCTAAATCAGAAACTAATTTTGCATTTTTTAACGCAACTGTTGGAGAAGAAAAATCAATACAAACATCAACATTTGAAAGTGAAGTTTGATTAATTTCTTTATAATTTGCACTCGGTTCAATTGGATCAATTGTAACTAGTTGGTGCTTTCGTTCAAGCGCAACTCTTTCAATGGCTTTACCCATTCTACCGTAACCAATTAATGCAATACGCAACCAATCATCCCCTCGAATACGTATAATTAGTTAGTAATTATTTATATAATCGTATTATTCCATACGATATTCGCAATAAATGAGGTCTTTTTGCTCATTATGATCAAAATTAACCTTTGGAGTTCGAATAGTTCGCTAAAAAGAAAATACTAATATTCTCTTAAAACAGGAAAAGTTTCAGTCTGAATTACGCCTTCTATTGATCTAACTGCCTCAAGCACTTGATTTAATTTATCAAAACTCTCCGTTTGAATCATTGCAATAATTGTAAATCTTCCAGTAACTTCAAATACTCTCACTGCACCAAGTTTTTTTATCTTCTCTGAAATTTTTAAAGTAGGAACTGAAGAAGAAGTGGTTATTTCAACAAAAGCAGTTGTAGCAGTACCAAGTTCAATGGTGAATCTTCTTAACACTCCTTTTTTCTGCAATTTTGATACTCTTTGTCTTACAGTACCTTCAGATATTTTTAATTCTTTTGAAATTGAAAGAAAAGAAGTTCTAGAATCATTTAGTAAATACTCAAGAATTTTTTTATCTATCAAATCAAGTCCACGCATAATTAATCAATAAAATATACAAGGTGAAAGAGTTTAAAATCAGAACTTTTTTCTTTAAAATTAATTAAGTTTTTAATTAAATACACTCCTTGTAAATAAAGGTGATTAATTGATAGAAAAATTAAAAAACACAGTAAAAGAATTTATGGGATTTTTGAAAGAATACAATGTAATGGCACTTGCAATCGCATTCATTATGGGTGCAGCTGCAGTTACTTTGGTAAAATCTTTAGTGGATAATATAATAATGCCAATAATTGGATTTTTGGTTCCAAACGGAGCATGGAGAGAATTCATTCTTCCAATAGGGCCAGTGCTATTCAAATTAGGAGCATTTTTTGGAGATTTACTAAACTTTGTAGTAATAGCTTTTGTTGTATTTACAATAGCTAAATTTATTATGAAAGAAGAAAAAGTAACAAAAAAATAATTGGAAAAAGAATAAATCACATAAAAAGTATTAATTATTTATTGATTTGTAAAGAAAAAGTTCTTTACAAATCTTTTATCTTTTTTTTAAAAAATTAAATCTCTTTATAACAGCCAAGAACTTTTACAAATTCGCAGTGCTTACTTAATTCATCCAAAGCATTTGAAACATTTGCAAAAGTTAGTTTTCCTTCAATATCAACGAAAAAAACATATTCCCAAACATTTCTTTTTGAAGGGCGAGATTCAATTTTGGTCATGTTAACCCCAAATTCCTTAAATGATTTTATTGCATCAAATAACGAACCAGGAGTATCTTTTACTGCAAATAAAAGTGAAACTTTGTATTTTGATTTATTTTCTTCCAAATAAAATGGATTTACCTTTTGAGGCAAAGCAAATACAGCAAATCTAGTTTTATTTACAGCCAAATCCTGAATATTATTTTCAATCACTTTCAAAGAATATTTTTTTGCAGAAGCAAGAGAGGCAATTGCACCACTTGCTTTTTGCTCAAAAGCCTTTTTAGCAGCAAGTGAAGTACTTGCACATTCAATTAACTCAGCTTTTGGATAATTCTTTTCTACCCACGCTCTGCATTGAGCAAATCCTTGAGGGTGAGAGAATATCCGTTCAATATTTTTAACATTTTTTTCATTTGACAAAAAACAGTGATTGATATCCAAAAGCAGTTCAGCGTAAATCATTAAATTCTTTTCTGAAAGCAAATCAAGTGTTGTAGTAATACTTCCGTCAGTGGAATTCTCTATTGGAACTACCCCAAAATCAGCTTTTTTTTCAATTATTGAATCAAAAACTTTTTTTATTGAAGGTTCAAAGATATATTTTCCCTTAGGAAATACTTTTTCTGCTGCTTCAAAAGTATAACTCCCCTCTGGGCCAAGCAAAGCCACTTTAAAATTATTTTTTTCAGCCATTTTTAATCACTATTTTTTATTTAATACTCTCTTTAGTGCTTTAATAAGTTTCTTATTCTCTTTTGGAGTGCCGCTAGTTACTCTAATCCATTCAATAAGCCCATATCCGCCAACAGGCCTAACTATTACTCCTTCTTTTTGCAGAGCAACAAAAACACTTGCTCCATCTTTAACATTCACCAAAACAAAATTAGCACTTGAAGGAACATAACTCAAATTCATTTGCTCAAAATTCTTTTCTAAAAATTTTATCCCTTTTAAGTTAGCAGATTTAACTTTTTTAACATGATTCAAATCAGTTAAACCCGCAAGAGCAGCTTTTTCTGCAACACTACTAACATTAAACGGTTCTCTAACTTTTTCAAGAGCAGTAATAAAATCAGGATGAGCCAAAGCATACCCTAATCTAAGTCCTGCAAGACCATACATTTTTGAAAACGTTCTTAAAATGCACAAGTTAGGCTTTTCTTTTATTTTTGTAAAAATTTCTATTGGTTTATCTACATATTCATAATATGCCTCATCCATCACAACAAGAACTGAACTTGGAACTTTACTTAAAAATTCTTCAACCTCTTCTTTTGTTGCTAAAGTTCCTGTTGGATTATTTGGATTAGCAATAAAAACAACTTTTGTTTTTGGCGTAATTGCTTTAAGCATTGCAGAAAGATCGTGTCCATAATTTTTTGCTGGAACTATTATTGGAACAGCTTTGAATAATTTTGCAACAATAGGATAAATCGCAAAACAATACTGCGAAACAACCACTTCATCCCCTTCACTTAATACAGCGTGTCCAATTAACTCAATCAACTCATTTGAACCGTTTCCCAGTGTAATATTATTCATCCCAAGTCCAAAATTTTGAGCAATTTTATTCTTCAAATCAAAATAACTCCCATCAGGGTAAATGTGTATTTGTTTAAGTGAATCTTTTATTGCTTTAATTGATTTTTTTGAAGGGCCAAAACTATTTTCATTTGAAGCCAATTTTATCAAATCACTCGCACTCATTTTAAGTTCTCTTGCAACCGCAGAAATGGCTTTTCCAGGAACATAAACAGGCAAATAAGCCAAATTTGAATTAAGTTTAACATCAAAGCTACTCAACTAAACACCAATGAAAAAATCATAATAGAGAGTTTTTTTAAACAAATCCCCTTCAAAATAGTTTTTAAACTACCATGCTCTTTTAGATATATTATGCAAAGCGCTTTTGATATTAAAAAAATCAGAAATGAAATTGACCAAATCAATGAGCAAATAATTATTGGATTAAAAACTAGATCAAATTTACCCATTAATTTGAAAACCTTCACTCAAAAGGTTACAAATGAAATTGATAAAGAAATTATTGAATCTTACAAAAAAATACTTTTTAAAATATGCGAAAACAAGGAAGATGAATCAACTTACAAAAATTCAGTTAAAATTGATGCTGAAAATATTGCACTTTGTAAAAAAAGAATTATTGTTTTAGGCGAACAAGTAGCAGAGTACAAACTTTCACAAAACCCTTCTCTTTTTGATTTAAATAAATTTGAAGAAATTGAAAAACAATTAATAGTGCCCCAAAGAGAGAAAGAACTTATTGATAACGCAGAAAAAATGAGTGAGAAATGCAAAATTGAAAATATTGATAGTGTAAAAAGTTTTATTAAAGAAATAATAAAACTTAATACAAAAGTTCAAGTGCAGAAAATACTTAACATAAACAAAAAGGGAATTCCTTTTTAATAATTAAATTAATTTTTCTTTCTTCAACTCAGCTTTAATTTCCTTAACACTCAATTTGTAATATTCCCCTTCTTTGATTAATTTATCCCCAAAATCATCAAGTCTAAAAAGTAGCCTTCTAATTCTTTCAACATCCATTCCCACATCACCATAACACAAAATGAAGAGAAACAATTAAAATAAGAACTACTAAAAAAAGAAAGCGCCCAAGGAAAGACTTGAACTTTCGACCATCCGGTTAACAGCCGGGTACTCTACCTACTGAGCTACTTGGGCATTAATCAATTTACCAACTTGTTTTACTAAATTGGCTCACCGATTAATGAAAATCAGCCAAAAATAGTTTATAAATTTACGCTTCTGACTAAAAAATTAATTCTAAGGAGTATTTGAAGAAAGTACTTCTTTTGGAGGGTTATTTAGCAAGTATAATCTAACTTGCTTTTTAAATTGCTCTAAGTGTTCTACAGGAAAAGTAGCTCCAGCAGCAGGAATGTGCCCCCCACCGTTACTTTCTGGAATACCTTTAAGTGACTCTCTTGCCAAATTACCACAATTTACCTTAAAATCCTGTCTTCTAATTGAGCACTTTATTTTATCTGTAGGCTGCTCAAAAATTATAACAACTTTTGAAGGATTTTCTTTTGAAAGAATATTACTCAATTTACCTGCAAATCTATTATCCGCTTTGTAAAAATAAAGTTCTGAATCAGGAAAATATTCAGCTTCCAAGTAAAATGCTTCCCTTAAAATTTTTAATCTAGCAACAAACAAATTCTTGAAACCCACATATTCGGATTTTAACAAATCAATTGGTTTTTTTGATTTGCACAAAAATTCAAACAAAGAGTTTATTTTCTCAGGGTATTGGGAAGTAATGCATCCAACTATTTCATCAAGTTCAATTAATTTATTTCTATTAAATTTATATTTTTTTGAAACATTGTCAAGAAAATCACTCCACTGCTCATGAGCAAAATCCCCAATTACTCCAATAGCACAAACCCAATCCTTTCCATTAAATAAATCATAAACCATTTTTGAAGCAGGGTATCTTGAAGCCTCTACTTTAGAAAAACTATGCGGCTTTATTACAACCGTTCTAAAAGGAGAATTAGTAATCAAAGAAGATTGATGGTGATCAATAATCAAACAAGGTCCGGCTTTTGTTCCTATATCAGTTAAAATATCAGAAACAAACCCTTCATTTAAATCAAGGAAAATTGTTTTCTCAGGATTAAAACTGTAAAAGTAATCAAGAGGAAAACTAAAACGTTTGGTGTAGTGATCATAAAAGAAAACCTTTGATTCAATTTTTCTTGAATCAAAAAATAGTTTCATTTGAACCGCAGCAGTTAAACCATCCTGATCATTATCAGAAACAATTGCCACTCTTTTTAACAGATCAAGCGAAAGAAAATCCTCAATCTTTTTTAGTGAAGTAACATAAAGTGCTTTATCTACTCCTTTTGAAAAAATGCTTAATGAAGAGGATTTTATTGAATTTTTCCTCTTTAAAGAAGCTTTCTTCTTTAGAGAAGTATTCTTCTTAGAGAGTACTTTTTTGTGCAATTTGCCCACCAAAGCCTTTTTTTTCTTCAAAACCATGAAGAACTAAGACAGCTTGTTCTTTTTTAACTTTCCTTTTAATCCAAAAGCATTTAAACCACAAAAGAAGTACTTATTGTATAAGAAACTCAAAGGTGGTTGAAATAATGGTTTATGAACACACTAATTCAAAAGGAAACAAATATTATTTGCATGCAAGAGGAAAATTATTTTACTTTGCAAAAGACCCTAAAGACGGAATAGATATGCCTGTTGGATACACCGTAATTGAGAACTCAACTACTGGGCTTCCAATGATAAAGAAAAAATAATTATAAAATTTAAATAAAAAAATAGGGATTGATTATGGGAATAACACCTCTACCAAGAACTGATAGAAGAAGAAGAGAGCATTTTAATCCCGGAATGATTGTCCCTTCCCATCACCATCATGTTTCATTGACTCCAAAAGCAAGAATAGTTCGGGCAATGGCAATCAAAACCGGAGGAATAAATCGTAAATTATACACAAGGGCAAAAAAAGGATTAAAAAAAATTGAAGGACTGTACTCAAACAAATTAACATTAAGAGATATTAGAATAAGACAAGCTTTGTTTCTTGATGAAATTGCCGCTTCAAATGCAGATCACGCGGTTGAAGGATTAAAAAAAGTTGGAGCATTAGAATCAACTGCTGAAATAGAAAAAGTTAAGTATTCAACGCAATTAGAGCTTGAAAACGGAATTTGGGATAAAATGTTTGCAGGATTTATAAAAAACTTTCGAAGATCTCTTCCACAAGCACCTGAAGTAATAAGAATGATTCAACAAATAAGAGGATTTACTAAAGTTCCTTTAAGTATTCACTTTGAAAGATCAAAGCACTGGAACGCAATTAGTAAAATTGAAGCAGAACTGCTTGAAAAAAAAGTTAATCCTGAGGAAAACTTAAAAGAGGAAATACAAAGAGTACTAAAAAGAAACATGAACACCCCTGCGGGAGAACATAAAAAATTAGCAAGATTAAGAGCGTTGGATATTATTATTGCTTCATCAATTTATGCAGATTTATTAATGAAAACAACAGGGCAACCAATAGTTGACAAAATAGCAAGAGAGCAATTTTGGAATGATGCATATAGTCAAGGAATGGAAAAAGCATACCCTCAAATCGCTCAACATGAAGATGTACTTAGAGCAATTATTAATTATAATAAAGAAAGCCCAAAAAAAAGCACCCCTCTTTTAGGCACCAAATAATCTAGTTATTAGCCTACTTCTAAAAACCATTTATATTTAAATCAGTTCGATTTTCATTATACAATGGTGGTTTAATGAGTAAAGCTGAAATTAAGGAAGAAAAGGACGAGAGAAGCAAACTTGAAAAAGAACTATTTTGTGACAAAAAATCAGCTTGGGAATTACTCAGCGAAGATAAAAGACTTGCAAATAGAATGAGTGATGATTATAGAGAATTTATTGATGCTAATAAAAGTGAAAGAGAAATTGTAACTTACGCTGAAAAAGTAGCAAAGAAAAACGGATTTGTAAATATCAAAGAAGCCACTAGCTCAACTAAAAAGATTTATGCACTAAACCACGCAAAAAACTTTTTACTAATTGAAATAGGAAATGATAACTTAGCAAGCGGAATGAGAATTTTAGGATCACACATTGATTCACTAAGACTTGATTTTAAAATGAGCCCAATTTATGAACAAAATCCTTTTTTGATGATTAACCTTCATTATTACGGAGGAATAAAAAAATACCACTGGTTGAATGTCCCTCTATCAATGCACGGAGTAATATTCAATAAGAAAGGAGAAAAAATTGAAGTAACTATCGGAGAAAAAGATGATGAACCGGTTTTTGTTATAAGCGATTTACTTCCACACTTAGAAGGAGCAGAAGGAAGAGAAAAATTAGCTAAAGATATTATTAGAGGAGAAGACATGGATGCAATAGGAGCAACAATTCCTATTGAAGACAAAAAAATAAAGGAAAAAATTAAAGCAACCTTTTTGAAAGCCATGAATGATAAGTACAAAATAACTGAAGAGGATTTTACAAGTGCAGAACTTGCACTTTACCCCGCAGTTAAATCAAGAGAAGTAGGAATTGACGGTGGAATGATCGGAGCACCAGCGCACGATGATAGAATATGCTCTTACTTGGGCCTTGCAGCATTTTTAGAAGGAAAATCAAATAAAACAAAATTACTTCTTTGGGTTGATAAGGAAGAAATAGGAAGTGTAGGAAATACTTCAATGGAATCAATGTTCCTTGAAAACACAATAGAGCAAATAATTTCTTTACGAAAAGAAAAAACAACTGCTAAAGAAGTTTTGTCAAACTCAAAAGCAATTAGCGCAGATGTAACAAGCGGATTTGATCCTAAATTTGCTGACAAAATGGATATGACTAATGTAAACAAACCAGGATACGGAGTGGCTGTTGAAAAGTACACCGGAGCTGGGGGAAAATCCTACGGAAGTGATGCTAATGCTGAATATATGTCTTGGATTAGAATAATGCTTGAAGACGCAAAAGTTCCTTGGCAGCACGGAGAAATAGGTAAAGTAGACCAAGGAGGAGGAGGAACTATTGCATACATTCTTGCAAAATACAATATGAATATAGTTGATATGGGAACTCCAATCCTTGCAATGCACTCTCCATTTGAGTTAGTAAGCAAAATTGATCTGTATGCAACTTACAAAGCGTACAAAGCATTTTATGAAAGAAAGTAAAAAAGAGAAAAACCATTTTTTTGAAAGTGTGAGGCAAAAAGCCTCATGCTTAATTATTTTAAACCAACCTTACTCTAATTTAATATGGTTTTAAACAAAGTAGATTCAATTATTCTGTTCAATTTCAAAAACTATTGGATTCACCCACTTATTAACAAATACTTAACAACAAAAGAAAATGCTACTCCTAGCGAACACTACGAAGGAATTCTTGTTGTTAGAAAAGGAAAAAAGAACTTATGGTTATCACATCCATTCAATTACACTCAAGCAAAAAAAACTTTTCTTAATGCTGAAGTTAGATCTTACAAAACAAGTAAAGATTTGAAAACAATTCTGAACAAAAAATGTGGAGCAAAAGTTGGATTTGATGCTCGACACACTTCAGTTTCAACATTAAAATCATTAAGAAAAATGATTAAAGGAAAAAAAATAATTAACGTTTCAAAAGAACTTGAAAAATTAAGAGAAATAAAAGATGATGTTGAAATTGAAAAAATAAAAAAATCGGTTGAAGTAACAAAAAGAATTTTAGCCAAAGTTAAGAATGAATTAACAGAAGGAGTAAGTGAAAAAGATCTTTATTGGAAAATAAAAAATAAATTTGAACAAGAAGGATTTGAATTAGGGTTTTGCATAGTTGCTTTTGGAAAAAATACCTCAAATATCCACCACATTTCTGATGAAACTAAACTTGAGAAAGAAAATGCAATAATGATTGATGCAGGAGCAAAATACAAAGGGTATTATGCGGATATTACAGAAAGTTATTGGTTTGGAGCTAATGAACCAATTGAATTTACAAAAATCATTAATAAAGCAAATGAAGCACTTGCTCGAGTTGAAGGTAAATTGAAAGAAGGAACTATAGCAAAAGAACTTTGGACTGCTTGCAATATTAAAATGCCTCATGCACTGGGGCACGGAATTGGAATTGAAGAGCATGATTTACCAGGCGGAATTGGAGATAAATCAAAATGGAAACTAATGGATGGAATGGTTCTTGCAATTGAACCTGCAATTTATACTAAAAAATTCGGAGTAAGAATTGAATTTGATTATTTGATTACTAAAGATGGATTTGAGAAATTATAAATTAAAAATTTGAAGACAAACTATTAGTAAAAATAAAGGAATTGAAAAAATGTATTTGCACGAAGCACAAGAAAGAATTCTTTTAAGCATAAAAAATAGGCACATGTGCATAATTATTGGAGAATTTGAAGTGAAATATTTAGGAAGAGCTTCATCAACCCTCCCTTTAGGAAAGAGACTGGTTCTAATAAAATCAGATTCAAGTGTATCAATTCATGAGAACAGATTAATCCGACCAACTAATTATATGATGGATGCAACTATCTCTTGTGAAAAAGCAAAAAATGAAGAAGGGAAAGATGTTTTAGTATTGCTCGCAAAAAAACTAAAACCAAGAGAAACTATTACAGTAACTTTTGCTTCAATTGAAGATATGCACTCATATGATTTGCCCGAAAGTAATGATTTGAGATTAAGCGGATCTGAAAGAGAATTAAATGATGCACTATGGATGATTTAAGTTTCTTAGAAGCTGGACTTAAACCAATCAATCAACAGCAATATTTTAGAAAAGGAATTTGCGATATTGTTGCAGAAGATGCAAAAGGGCGAATGGTTGTAATTGAACTAAAAAGAAGACAAGCAGATTATGCTAGTGTTACGCAACTGAAACGATATGCTGACGAAATAAAGAAAATGAAAGGAGTAGAAACACGAGGTATTCTACTTGCTCCAAGCATAAGAAAAACTGCACTTGAATTATTGAAAGGATATGGACTTGAGTTCTTTAGTTATGATTTTGAAGTAGGTGAGCGAAGTAAAATAAAAGGTATTGGAAAAAGTCAAATGAAACTAAACGAATATGCTGCTAAATAATTAAAAAAAAATTAATACTTGGACAAACCAACATCATATAAAATAATCTAATTTAAATATAAGTGGTGGTTGGTTGAGTAATGGAACAAAAGAAATAATACTATTTTCTGGTTCAAGTAATCCAAATTTAGGAAAAGAAATTGCTAAACACTTAAATATCCCTGAAGGAAAAATCAACTTAAAGAAATTTGCAAATGGAGAAACTTACGCTCAATTTTTAGAAAATATTAGAGGAAAAGATGTTTTTTTACTTCAAACTGCTGTCAATCCAATTAATGATAATTTAATGGAATTATTAATAATGATAGATGCAGCAAAACGTTCATCAGCAGGAAGAATTGTTGTAGTGAGCCCAAACTTTTTTTATGCTCGACAAGATAGAAAAGCTGCTTCAAGGGAACCAATTACCGCAAAATTAGTTGCTGATCTATTAACAACTGCAGGAGCAAACAGAATAGTTACAATTGATTTGCACTCTGATCAAACTCAAGGATTTTTCAATATCCCACTTGATAATTTACCAACAACAAGTATTATGATGAAAAAAGCTAAAGAACTAATAGAAGGAGAAGGAGTTGTTGTTGCACCTGATGCAGGTTCAGCTAAAAGAGCTACAAAAATTGCTTCAAGAATGAACTTGGAACTTGCAATAATAAACAAAACTAGATTAAAACACAACGAAGCAAAAGCACTAAATATTATTGGAGCTGAAGTGAGTGGAAAAACTTGTTTAATTTTTGATGATATGATTGATACTGGAGGAAGCCTTTGCACCACAATTGATATGCTAAAAGACAATGGAGCAACAAAAGTTTATGCATTTATTACTCATGGAATACTAAGTGAGAATGCAGTACAAAAAGTTGAAAACTCAAAAGTGGATAAACTATATATTTCTGATTCACTACCATTAAAAACAAAAAGTGAAAAAATTGAAGTTATTAGTATTGCAAAGTACCTTGCAAGTGCAATAAAATGTATACATGATGACGAAAGTGTAACTGTTCTTTTTGATGAGCAGGATTAATAAAAAAAATAATTTGCGAATTAAAATAAGTTCAAATTAAAATCAATTTAAATTAATCAGTTCAAATAATTTATTTGCAAATTTCAATTACATCCAAAAGAGCACAAGTACAATCGGTTTTCAACATTGAAGAAATGCTCGGATTTGTTTTATTGTGATCAGAGGAGATAAACTCTTTAACATACGTTCCATGAGAGGTCCTAAGAGTTAAAACCAATTCTTTATCAGAAATTTTTACTGCATTTAAAATTGTAACTTTCTTTTGCCGTTCTAATTTTGCTCTTCTTTTTTCAACTCTTGTAGGAGTATGCTGAGCAACTTGAATCTCTTTATTCATTAATAAATCATTCAAATCAAATTTATCCTTGCACACAACAAAGGCATTGTAGATTTTATCATGCAAAGAATCTTTTACCACTGAAACGTTACTAACTTGACACATTACAAGCGAATTAACACTAAGTTTACTTTTATTAGTTAAATTAATTTCATTTTCAATCTCATTAAGATTTGCAATTCTTTTCTTTGGCATTACTAACTCCGCAACAAATGGCCTTCCTTTACCAAGCATTAACACATCCAAATCTTCCCTTCCTGCCCCATGCATAATTAATAATTTCGCTCCAAAATGTTTCAGAAATGAAGAAGCAATTAATTGTTCAATACTCTCTGCACTAAAGTGGCCAGTATCATTACAATACCAACAACCTGCACCTCTGCATTTGTTACAAAAATATTCCGTTTGAGCAATTTCCCTTGAGTATTTACAATAATTTCCAGCAACATAAACAGGCCTAATTTTAACTAAAACTAAATTTTTTGTAAAATCAATTAAAAACGAAACATCAGGCTTAAAAGAATCCATTTTTTTATTTAACTCAGTTTCAATCTTTTTTATTAACTCAGTTTGAACACTAAACTTTAAGTGACTCTTCTCGGCATCATCCATTGCTTGTGGCCAACATACACCTAATTTAAATGAAGAAAATTCAACTTCACCTAAAACATCCTTAATTTTTTTGAATAAAATATCAACAAGCTCAGTTTCAAAGAATCCATCAAAATGAAAATCAGTTGCAAAATGAAACTCAGCACTCTTTACTTTGTCCCTAAACTGAAACTCATGAAGCAATTTCTCATATCTTTCAAGAGAATCTGTTAACGTTAGTGCACTCATAAAAATAAACCTATTTAGAAGAACATAAAAAAGTTGGTAATGCACTAAAACAATTATTTTTAAAAAACAGAATAATAAGATTCCAAAATAAGGAACCTTATTAATCAAATTTCAACTTAATTTATATTTATTCAATTTAATTCTTCTTACTCATTCCTAAATTCCAAATTTGCTTAAGCCCAACAATTAATGCTGCTGGAGCACTCAACGCAACTATGTTTTGGAAAACTGCTGTAACTAATGTAGCTATTACTGGAATTAGAGCAACTGACTGTTGAACAGTAATTGATCCAATTAATGTAACTGCTACTACTGCGATTAAAAATTCATTTCTATGCTTTTCATTAATGTTTAGAAATCCTACTACAACACCAAGAACAATCAAGACTAAAGTTATTAGCCCAGCTGCACCTTGAACAATTGCAGGAGAAACCCAAGCAGCTAATCCCAAAAGCGCACAAAGAATTATTCCAACTAAGAAAGCCATGCTTCCTACTTTTTGAGCAACCAAAAAACGCACCTCCCTTTAAGTTAGAATAACATTTACTTAAATAAAATACTTTCCAAAGTAAAAAGATTTAATTAATTAATAGTGAAATGATTCTGTTTGGTGTGCAAGTACAGCCTGCTCAATTTTAACTTTTTCAATTTCGGTTAAGGCTAAAGAATCATCAAAAGAATAAGCATTCATTATCCCTCTTAAAAATAAAACTCTCTTTAATGCCTGCATTTTTTTATTAAAAGGATAAGATTTTTTTATATCATTAATTTTAGAATCATTTAACAAATACTTTCGCATATCCATCTCACCCTTAGATTGGGCAAGTTCCAAAAAATAACCAGGAAAAATCAAAGAAGAACTGCAAGCAATTCCGCTAAAACCATTTCTCAAACAATAAAATGCCATATCTTTGCTTGCTTCAAAAAGCTTTGTCACTTGATTAAATTTTGACAATTCATTAATGTAATCAATATCCTTTGAATATTCAATAATTCCAATAAATCTTTCGTGAGTAACTATTTTTTCAATCCAAGGAATAGGAATAACTGCCCCTGATAATCGAACATCATCATAAAGAACAATATTTGCACTAGTGTGTCTGAAAAGTAAATCAAAAAAATCAACAAAACTTACTTCATCTTCCAAAGCAGATTTTGGAATTGATACAACACAATAATTAGTAAACTTTTGAGCTTCAAGAACTCTTTCAATTATTTCATCAGTATTTTTTCCAAAACAACCCGTGAGCATAAATCCTTTCCCATTCACTTCCTTAAAAACTACTTCCATTATTGCCACTCGATTGTCAAAAGAAAGAAACTCTTGCTCTGAATAAGGGCCGAATAAGAAAAAACTTTTTACACCTTTATTCAACAATCGCGCAGTAAGAGTTTTTAGGGAAAGAAAATCAATTGATTTGTCTTCATTTAATGGAGTAAGCAAAGGCACAATAAGTCCGGAAAGATTTTGAAAAGATAAGGAAATTATTTCCCTCTTACCAAAAAAACCAAGTCTTCTCATAAATTAGCCCCTATACTTTACCTAACTTCTTTTTCAAAATACTTTGTCTTATTGAATCCTTAACAGAATCCCCTACAAGAACACTTTTCATAACTTCAAAAACATATTTATCTAAAGAAGCAAAATCTACTTTCGGAAAATTTGTTAACAATTGTTTAACTGAATCAAAATCAAAATTAAAGTAAGCAAGTCCACTCAATCGCTCAACCTTATTCCCTCTATCAGTTAAATTTTCTTCAAACAAAGCAAAATCTATTTTTGAAAATTTAGTGGTGTAATATCCATCAACCCAAACATCATTACACAACAAAAGTGCATCTTTTTGGTTAACATCTTTTTCTTTTAGTACTCTTTGAATCAAAACCTGCTTAAAGAAAGAATCATTAAACTCAGGATCCTTTGCCAAATTATCCCTGTGAAGTTTTTTGTCATCCTCACCCTTGCTTTCAATATAAAGTTCATCGACAAAAACAAAATGTTCCTTATCAAAAAATTCATGAAACTTTTTTTCCAAAATTTTTTGTTTTGCAATAGTTTCGTGGTGCCCAGAAACCAAAAATACTTCAATTTTATTTTCTTTGCAAAAAGAATGTAAAGATTTGACAAAATCCTTAATTTTGGCATCATTTGCAGAATATGATTTATAGTTAGTCAAAAGCCCTTCTAGCTCAACAAAACATAGTTTCTTCATAAAAGAAAGAGGAAAAACAAAGTTTTTATACCCTACTAACGTAAGCTTTATTCATATGAGTAATTCTTTAGGCCTATTTTTGATTGGAATGGGACTGGGAGTAGCAATGACCCAATTTATTTTCCCTCAACTTGGCGAACCAATAAGAGGATTCTTCTGGATTAGTTGGTTTATTTTAATTCTTGCTGGAATATTCTTCATAATAAAAAGCGGAAACTAATTTTATTAATATAATTTAACTAATTTTACTAAAATTATGCTCTATTCAATAATTTGGATTTTTCAGAACAATAACCGAATAATTATAAACTGATAATTCCTCTTAAATGTAAATGATTCGAAGATTAATTATTGGAAAAGAAGGTACTGAAAAAGAAGTAGTTCTTGTAGGAACTGCGCACATCTCAAAAGAATCAATGGAACTTGTTAAAACTACTATTGAAGAAGAAAATCCTGATGTAATTGGAGTAGAACTTGATAGAGATCGATTAGAACAATTGCTTTCCGGGAAAAAATGGCAGGAAACTAATTTAGTTGAAATAATTCGAACAGGAAAAACTTACTTATTTTTATTAAACATATTTCTTTCAAACATGCAAAGACAAATAGGAAAACAAATAGGCATACAACCAGGAGCAGAAATGCTTACTGCATTAAAACTTGCACAAGAAAAACAAGTTCCAATCCATCTTCTTGATAGAGATGTTAAAATTACATTAAAAAAAGCTTTTAGTGAAATGAGTTTAAGTGAAAAAGTAAAATTAGGGGTATCTTTTGTAGGGGGGTTTTTTGGAGCAGGAGAAAAAATTACTGTTGAAAAAATTGAAGAACTGAAAAAAGAGGATCTAATAAATAATTTAATGAAGGAACTTGGAAAACAATTCCCTTCAATAAAAAGAGTATTAGTGGATGAAAGAGATTTGTATATTTCTGAAATGATTAAACATAGTCCTGGAAAAAAAATTGTTGCAGTTGTTGGGGCAGGACACTTAGAAGGAATAATAACTCACTTGAACTCTGATAAAAAAATTGATTTGAATATTTTAAACAAAATTCCTCAAAAGAAAAACTGGCTCAAATATGTAACAATTGGCCTCCCAGTTTTATTTGTTGCACTATTAGGTTATTCATTAATCTCTAAAGGATTTGATGCAACTTTAGGAGTATTACTTTATTGGATACTAATAACAGGAGCTTTTTCTGCTCTTGGAGCACTCTTAGCACGCGCACACCCTTTCTCAATAATTGCAGCTTTTGTTAGCGCACCAATAACAACACTACACCCAGCACTTGCAGCAGGATGGATATCAGGGTTAGTTGAAACAAGATTTAATTCACCAAGAGTAATGGATTTTGAAAATTTGCCAGAAGTATCTTCAGTTTCACAATTTTACAATAACAAAGTAACGCATATTTTAATCGTTGCAGCACTTACTAATTTAGGTGCAATGATTGGAGTAATAATTGCATTCCCTGCAATCATTACTTTACTTGCATAAAAAAAGTTTTATTACTTAAACTAATTCAATCACTCAAGTCTTGATCCTTGAGCAACAGTTTCATCTACAAAGGTTATTTTAAATTTTCCTTCATTATTCTTTACTGCCAAAATCATTCCCTGACTTTCAAATCCTGCGAGTGCTCTAGGAGCTAAATTAAAAACAAAAATTGATTTCTTTCCTTTAATATCATCCTTTGAATAATAAAATTTAATTCCAGCTAAAATTGTTCTTTTACCTAACTCAGTTCCAAAATCAACAGTCATTTTGTATAATTTGTCTTTACCAACAATATCCTCTACCTCTTCAATTAAACCAACTCTTAACTCTACCTTAGCCCAATCTTCAAAAGCAATAACCATTTTCTTTCACCAAAATATTAATTGCACTAAAACATTAAAATAGGTTACGTAACTAACTATTTAGAGAAAATGCCTAAAAATAACAACACCTTTACTAAATACAGATTCCTGTTTTTGGATATTGATGGAGTAATAACTCCTACAAATGAGTTTATTCCTGATATACCACCCCAAATATCTGAGGAATCAATAAAATTACTCAAACAATTTGTTCAAAAAAAATTCAAACTCGTTTTCATTACTGCACGTTCATCAGTTGAAATAAGAACAAAAAATGGAGTAGAAGAAGTTCTGAAAAAATATAACCTATTAAATGATTCACTAATTTATGCTTCAAGTGGACTTGAACACGTAACTTATGCACATGAATTCCACACAAAAAATGGCAAACCTTTATTCAAAAACGGAAATGCAGTAATTCAACTAAAACCAGTAATTAAAAGAGAAACATTTGCACACTTGGATCAAATGATGCTTTACAAAATGCTTCTAGGAACTGATATTAGAAATGCATTAAAGTATGAAGGATTCAAATTACGCTCAGCAAGAGAAAAAAGACTCCTTACTGATGCCAGATTCTTCTTTGAACTTGAGAATAACAAAACGCATGAAAGAAAAAGAATGGCCCAAGCAGCAAAAATTATTGTAAAAAATCTTTCAGAATCATTCAAAAAAACTCACAAGTACGGAAGTCCAGTTGAACTTGATGTATTTGATATAGGCGCAGGAATTGCAATTGAACCAAAAGAAATGGGAAAACACATAGGAGTACTAAGAGCATTAAAACATGAAGGAGTAATGCCTAAAGACAAAATAATTGCTTATGCATTTGGGGATTCAGAGAGCGATAAATTAATGAAAATAAGAAAAGATATAGTGTTTTTCAAAGTGAAGAACAATAAAGAATTCTTAAAAATTGCACAAAATATTTTGGAAAAACAATAATTAAAATAAAAAATAAACTGAATTAATAGTTATCTTTCTTTTCTTTTCTTAATATAAGGAAGCAAAGTTCCTTTTTTCTCTGCTTGCTTAATTAAACCTTTAGCATAAATCATTCTTTGCACACTACCAATTGCTGAAATTAATGCAATTAATAATAAAAAGTATTCTAAATAATTAAAACCAACTGCAGCAAGCAATAATCCAATTAATAAAATTACTAATTTATCTGCATGTTCCCCAATCGCAGGCCAATCTCTATTATCAGTAATTATAATCAAACCAACTCTAGGTTTAGCATAACTTGATACAGCTGAAAAACCTAATGCTAAAACTGCTGGAACTGAATAAATTGGAATAAAAACAAAACTACCAAGCATTGCAAAATCTACTAACTTATCTATCATTGTTTCAAAATAATTTCCCCAATTGCTTCGCTTGTTCAACGCTCTTGCAGTAGTACCATCAATAAGATCCATTATAGGAGCTAAAATGAAAAAAATTAATGCTAAAAGCCAATTTTGTTGAGTAACAAAATATGCTCCTATTAATGCGAGCACTAAACCAAAAACAGAAATTAAATTAGGATCAACTTTTAATTTTATAAAAGGCCATGCTAAAACGTTTTGCAAAAAACCTATTTTTCCTCTTAACTTTGAAATCATATTACTCACAAACCAATTTTACAACCATTAAAAAATAATTAATCTCTAATCACTACAGGAGTTACTCTTTTCAGTGCTTTTCTGTAAGAATTCATTAATAATCATCTTATATTATTAGGACCCACAAAATTCTGAACAGTCCACTCTTGAGGACTATGCAAATAAGGAACAGTCAATAAGGACTCAAAAACATTTGGATTAGATCTAATATTTAGTTTAACAGGAAAAGGGTTAGCAGGAACCCCTGTTTTTTTATACAATAAATCACAAAACCTTTTTTTTTCTAAATCCGCTAAATCTCCAACAAAAATAAAATCTAAATCAGTAGGAGCAGTTTTTTTCTTAACAATCCCGCCAAAAATAATCACACCATCAAATAAAGGATTTGCTTTTCTAAAATCTTTAACAAGATCATTAAAAGTACTAAATAAGGGAGCTCTTTTTTTATACGCCTTCAAAACACCCAAAACAACTTTTTTTTCAGAAATAGATTTGGATTTCAAAAAACGTTTAATTATATTTGCCCTATTTATTTTTGGCATTCTTTCAATATTAGAAACAAATTTGAGAGCCTTTCTTTCAGGCCCTTTTTTTGGAAACATTTTCCTAACTTTTTTTAATGCAAAAGCCATTCTTCAACAACCAACATTAATTCAAATAAATATATTGCCTCAGAGTTGGATTAACTAATCACATGTAAATCATTAGGGATTTACTTCATCATGGGCATATATGTATGGGGGATTTGGGTTTTTAAAGAAAGAGGTTTAACAAACACATTTTAATAATTTGCCAAACACATAATTGTTATGAAAGAATATTTATTTCGTGATGTAAAACCTTATTCGATTGAAGTCATTGATTCTAAAGGAAGTTACTTAATTGACAAATCAGGAGAAAAATATCTTGATTTATTAGCTGGATGGTGTGTTGGAAATAGTGGTTGGAAAAACAAGAAAATATTAAACCAATTAAAAAAATTTAAAGGACCAACATATGTGATGATGGACTTCCAATACAAAAGATGGGAAATTCTAGCTGAAAAACTTGTAAATTTAATGCCAAATGATAATTACACTTGTTTTAAAGCAACTGGCGGAACTGAAGCTGTTGAAATTGCAATGAAAATTGCTCGAGCACACACAAAAAGAAAAAAGTTTATTGCGTTTAAAGAAGCATACCACGGACAATCATTAGCAGCATTATCATTAGTAAAAATACCAGCACATGAAAAACACTTTGGAAAACTATTCGAAGATTTTTTACAAGTTGAAACAAACGATTGGGACAAAACCACAAAAGAAACAGTAGAACTTATTTCAAAAGGAGACATATCGGCATTCATTTGCGAACCAATTATTCTAAATCTAGGAGTAGTTATTCCTCCAAAAAGTTTTTTTGATGAAGTTGCAAAAGCATGCAAGGAAAATAACACTTTACTTATAATGGATGAAGTTGCAAGTGGTTTTGGAAGAACTGGAAAAATGTTTGGATTTGAACACTTTGGAATTATCCCAGACATTATTACTATTGCTAAAGGAACAAGCGGAGGATATGGCGGGATAGGCGCAACAATCGCAAAAAGCGAAATCGCCGAAAGCATGCGTTTTGAATTTAGCAATTATTCAACATACGGTTGGCACCCATTCTCAGTAGAGACAGCAATCGCAAATATTGATTATATACAAAAAAATAATTTAATTACAAAATCAGAAAAAATAGGAAATTACTTTATGAAAAAACTTTCTGAATTCTCAAATCCAGAAGGAAAAGGATTATGCATTGGAATTCCTTGCAAAAATAAAAATATTACTACTGATTGTTTTAATGATAAGTTAATACTTGGGTGCTATTTTAACAGAATATTAATCTGTCCTTCGCTTGAAATAAGTAAAAAAGAAATTGACAAAGCAATTTCAATAATAAAAAAACATTTTGAGTAAAAACTTTTTATAAATCCCCGTTAAGGGTTTTAGAAGAATTGTTTGTACCATTTTTCATATTCTTTGTGATTTCCAACAAAGTAAAATCTCACTTCATTTGTTTCTTCAAAAAGTCTATAAAGAATTCTGTTTTGTCCAACTTCATCAACAAAAAATTTTGCTTTTCCGCCAAGGTGCCTTTTCTTAGGGAACTCAAGAATTTTCTTAATCTTTTTAACAACCCTTATTTTTGACTCGGAATCTAATTTATCAAAGTATTCTGTCCACCCTTCATCATATTTATCAGTGTAAATATCTAATCACTCCAAATATTTTGAATATTCTCCAAGAGCTTCACTAGAATTCAATAATTTTCTTTTACCAATAGCTATCTCACTATCAATCTTATCAAGTTTTTTATTAACTATTTCTTCTTCACTCAAATGATGTTGACTAAAATCCATAATAGCCAATCTAATTGCTTCAGATTGAGAATTTGCATAACCTTCTTTAACCATTGTTTCCACAACAGCTTTTGTTCTGCCCCTCAAAGTAACATTCACTAAACCACCACAAATAATATAAAACAATTGATTTAAATATGCACCGATTATGATTCAAATTGAAGTATTTATAAATCCCTATAAGGTTTACCGGGATTTACTTCATCATGGGCAATAAAGTGATAAATATTAGGGTATTTAAAAGAATCATTATTGTTTTTCGCCAACTAAAGTGTACATTGTCCCTAGAGTGTTGTTTTTAATAGATTTAATATTCACAAACCCAATTTTTTTAAATATTTTAATTGCTTCACTTTCATTTATTAAAGATGAAGAACGAGATTTGGCTGTGCGAAGCATTTGGTTAGAAATAATATCAAATTCTTTTTTGAGTTTTTTATAAGATTTGGCGTGAACTAAACAACTGCGAAGGCTTCTTACTAATCTTTCAGGATCACCTCTTTTGGTTCTAGCAGTCACAACAAATTTACCGCCAGAACTTAATGAATTGTAACAATCCAAATAATGCTTTTCTATGTTAGGGACAAGGTGCGAAGTCATCATTGAACTTATCCCATCAAAATCTTTTTCAAGAACTAATTTTTTAGATAAATCTACTCTAATAAGAGTTAGATCTTTTGATTTTTTTGCTTTAGTTTTTAATTTTGCAAGCGAAACTTTACTCACATCAACTCCTGTGACTTTTCTTCCTTTTCTAAGAAATTGTAAAGTTAAATTCCCAGTCCCACAACCCACATCAAGAATATCTTTTGCAGAATCTAACTCGTGTAAATGACTTTCAATAACTTTTTGATAATGCTTTCCACAAGGCATTACTTTGTCATAAGCAGTCAATAATCTAGAATCATCAAATAAATTATTTTTCATATGTAAAGAAGAAACAAAACTTTTTATAAATCCCTATAAGGTTAAAATAAATTTTACAATTCTCCAATCGCTTGCAATAATTTTCTATGCCCTGCAATTAGTTCGTTGAACTCTATTAATTCTTCTTGAACTATTTTACTTCTATCTTTTGAATTCTTTGATTTCTCCATTTTTTATCCACCCCAATTATTTTTTAGCTTCTTTTGTACCCAAATTTTCTTTCATAATCTTTGTGTGTTATCCATTCAAGTAATACTGAAATTATTTCTATATTGTTTCCTTTAATTGTATAAATTACTCTCCAACCGTTAGGCAAATCATACTTCCACAAATTTTTAACATCATATTTTTGAATATATTCTTTCGGCCATTGTTTTGAAGGAATTCTAATACCTGCTTGTTCATTCTTTTCCAAATCATCCATTGCTCTATTAAGATAATCTGCAAGTTCTTTTTCTTCTGTTCTACCATTTTTCAATTTGTCAAAAGACTCTTTAAGCACAGGTTCGACAAAACCAACTCGTTTTAAACGTTGAAAATTCATCTCATCACTAAACCTTTTTCTTTCATTTTCTCAATTGAAACTGGATCCCAAACCCAAATAATTTCTTTATTATCTGTAACAAGAATCTTTCCAGATTGCTCCAAATAATCAAGAGTAGTCATAAAAGTTTGCCACATCACTTTTTTTGGAAGAGACAACCAAATCTGCCTAACAGTCTTATCACTTTTTGCTTTCTCAATAGCTTCCTCAATCATAAGAACCGTATCCAATTTAGGATAACGAAGGACTTCTGTTTTAAACTCAACCTTAGAATACATAAACAATTAGTATATCAATTGATATATAAAGCTTTTCTTTGATTTATAAATCCCTATAAGGTTAAATGGGATTTACTTCATCATGGGCATACAGCCATAGGCGATTTGGGTTTTTAAACAAAATGTATATTATTTTTTTATGGTACTTTTAGAAAAAAATTTAAATTTAATGAATGAAAAACAAAAAGAGGTTGTACTTACTCAGTGGCAGAAACATCAACACGAAGACTTTGAAATCGATTTTGATGTAAGTGGAGAAAAAGACATGCTTATTGGTTTTGTTCTCAAAAAAGGAGTATGGAATCCTTTTTTAGCATCAGGAAGATATCACGCCAGATATTTATTTTATCATTCGGATTTATTCCAGGAAAAGACTGTTATTGAAATTGGCTCAGGCACAGGATTAATGAGTGTAATTATGGCGAAATATGGTGCAAAAAACATTATTGCAACCGACATCTCAAAATTAGCTGTTGAGAATACAAAAATAAACCTAAAAAAATTTGGACTTGAAAAAATATGCACTGTCTTTGAAAGCGATTTATTTGAAAATGTAAAAGAAAAAGCTGATTTAATAACATGGATGATTCCTTTTTTTTCAGGAACTCCACCAAAAGGAGATACAATATCAGCAAGTATGATAATGGAAACAAAAGTATTTGAGAAATTTTTAATTGATGCTAAAAATTATCTCAATCCAAATGGAGTTTTATTAATTCCTTCTTTTAGTTTAGGTGGAGATTTTACCAACCCATCAATTATGGGAAAAAAGTTTGGTTATTCAATAAAAACAACTTGGACACACAAATCAATTAACGGAATACAACAAGGACTAATACATATGCATGAACTTAAATTAGAAAAATAAACTTTTTATAAATCCCAATTAAAGGAGTCTCTGAAAATTATCCCCATAAACGACTAAATAAATTAATTTAAATTTTTAAAAACCATCTTTAGCTAATAATTCTTTAGTAAACATACATTAATTAAACACAATATAAATAATATTTTATGCCTCGCACAAGTTCAGATAAGCAACTCCTTTCAAGAAAACTCTCTCAACTAATGAGAATTCCCCTAGAAAAAAGAGCTAAATCATATAGACAATGGCTTATGCATCAATCAAATAAATTAAGACTCATCGCGCTTAGAAAAGAAGGAGCCATAAATAGAAAACAAATACTTAAGGGACTAACTAAGGTTGTTACAAAAGCACAAATCAATCACCCTAAATTTAAAGGAATACTTCTTTGGGGAAGTTTTGCAAGAGGAAAAAGATTTCCTAGAGATATTGATTTCTTACCAGTTCTAAACTCACCCTTTAATGAAGTTCCCACTGGAAAAGAAGGAGGGTATAATATTAGAAAACTTTTTGAAGAATTTTCAAGAGAAACAAAAAAACCATGTCACACAGGAGCAGGAAATGAATTTTATATCAGCATAAAAGATAATAGGAATTTAATGCGAAGCATTGAATTCTTTACCCAGTACTACACTAATCTACAAGGATTAAGAGAATGGAACTTTATAGGAGACCCAGCAACTAAAGCAATACTTGCAAAAGCAATACAAAAAGCAAAAACAATACAAAAGAAGTCCATACAAGATTAAATGAAATTTAATTCATTTTTTAAAAAATAAACTATTAATAACTATATTATGTGAATTACCACACCCTAAAGGGTGTGGCTTCTCGCTTCAAGAAAACCTAATTGGTTTCTCAGCGAAGCTCAATCCCTGAGCTAAGATATTCCTCGCAGCATTCACATCTCTATCCAAATTCAAACCACACTCACAAACGTATGTACGCTTAGATAACGGCATGGCTTGAATGGTTTTGCAATTGCTGCACTTTTTGGATGTGTTTCGTGGATTTACTCGAATGAACTTGACGCCAGCGCTTTCAGCCTTGCACTCAAGCATCCGAGCAAACGTTGCCCATGAACAATCCAAAAAATTACGCACATTCCAAAACTTTTTTTCAACCATTTTTTTAACATTCAAATCTTCAACCACAATAACATCATTTTCTTTTACAATTTTTGTTGTAAGTTTATGTAAAAAATCATGCCGTTGATTATTTACTTTTTCGTATAATTTGGCGAGTTGTTGTTTGGCTTTCCAACGACGACAACTACCTTTCTTTTTTCTT
>Ga0268276_1000941_pt1 | contig 31253 bp, 25 predicted proteins | sample saktaG_4_FD_190145 | JGI IMG/M metagenome (GOLD analysis project Ga0268276, IMG submission 190145) | Saline water microbial communities from Sakinaw Lake, British Columbia, Canada - sak_2010_1_5_45m | ecosystem: Environmental > Aquatic > Non-marine Saline and Alkaline > Saline ...
TTTATTTTCTCTTTATATTAAGGTCAGGAATTGGTTGAAAACTTGGTTCGATTGGGAATTAAAATACAATAATCAAGGTATCATGGTAGCTGGTGCTTGATAATAACTTTTTCAGGAAACCCTAATTATTTGCATAGCAGTACAGACAATGATGCTGACAGGTATTATACGTACCGATGTCGCGACTGGCAAAACAAGCACACTCGTTGCGGGTCGGTTTTAATTGGCGCGTGAATCGGATTTCGGGGTACAATTGCTGCAGCAAATCTATATCGATGCAATGGCCTTTTGAAATGCCGGCGGCCTCTGCGATATTGTTTTCGCAGCAGGTAAAAACGCTGATTCCATGATTTGCTGCAATTGCATTTATCTGTCGGGCGATATCTACTTGTTCGAAGAATTGTGGCCGATAAAACCGGATTTCATTATGTCGTTCAAGTATATTGAAACGGCGCTGCACTTTGCCGTAGAGATCGACAAAACTAACATGGCAGCGGGTTACAATTCCTTCCAGCTTTTCAGTGAGCTTTTCAAAAGTGACGATGCGTTCTTCTGCCGGTGTAATTGTAGACAGAATAATCGGATCGAAGCGCCAGAGGACTGTTTCTTTGCCATAATGCTCTGAGAGATACATAGCATTTTGAATTGCGGTCTGAAAATCCGGTGTGTTTGGCTCAAACATCTGTTTTGCCCGGTCGTGAAATCCATTGATTGTGAAGTGAAACAGAAAACGATGCTTGTATAATGATCCGATTTTATTAAGAGTGGGAATAAACGGTTTATAATTCTTTGACCAGAATACAATTGCGCCGATATCATCGGGTTTCAATGAAATACGATAGGATTTATTTGAAAAAGGATTGGGAACATCGACAAATCCTTGTGTGATCTGTTGATGAAACCAGTCTCCGTGAAAAGCCGGAATATCGGTTCGCCGGCTGGCAGAAATGATCTGGCCGGGACTGTTTTTCATATTGGGAATGGGTTTGGAGTTAAAGGAATATTACTCTTGGGTAATGGTATCCTCATATGAAGACAATGTCCGTTTTTCCCGGATTACATGAATAAGTTTGTATGTATCGTCAGAAGGATGCAGGTCAAAAGCGGTTTCAGCTTCCTTAATGGCATATTCATACCAGCCTTTTTTAGTGTAGGCAAGGGCCAGGTGGTGATGGGCTTTGTACTGATCCGGGTTTGCCTGGGTGGCGGCTTTGAATTCCAGGATCGCTTCATTGATTAGCCCCTTTTCAGAATACCATTTACCAAGGTCGAAGTGGCTTTTGTAATTTTTATCACTACAACCGGACAGTAGAACGATGCTGACAATTATAACGCAAAACAGTGTAATTTTCTTCATGGGTACTCCTGGAATTAAACGCCTCATTACAGAGATAAATATAGCGGAAAGCAAACTAAAAACAAATAGATTGTCGGAACCAACGCCTGTTCTGTCACGTTATTTTTAGAAGAAATAAAAAGAATGTGTATATTATACAACGATATAATTGATGTTTGCGAGTGAGTTCCCGACTTGAATAAAGAAAAAACCGCCTGTTATAAATTTATCCTGAGCGCCCTTGTTTTGAGCGTCATCTGCGGTTCTTTGAGCGCCAAACCAAAAGAAAAATTACGCTTGATCGGCGCCGATCGCCTGGAACAGACAACCCGTAACGGGGTCGCGGTCAAAAAACTGACCGGGAATGTCCATTTCCGCAAAGGTGTTGTCGATTTGGTCTGTGAATTGGCTTACTGGTTTGAAAAAGATGAGCGGGCGGATTTTTATCGCAATGTTTACGTCACAAAAGAGAAGCAGGTTCTGCAGGCCGACACCCTGAGCTATTTTGCAGCGGATGAAATCATTCTTGCCAATGGAAGAACAAGTTTCAACGATGGCGAGGTGACATTAACGGCCCGGAAACTGAAGCATTATGTTGATGATGATATCTCTGAGGCCCGGGGAAATGTGTTGCTTCAGGGTGAGAACCGCAGTGTTATTTCCGATTATTTGATTTATTATTCTACTGCTAAAAAAGCCGTGGCGTTGCAGAATGCCGTCATACACGATCCTGGCCGGAATACATCGCTTTACGGGGACAGCCTGGTGTATTTCAGTAATACCGAGAATATCGAAGCGTCGCAGAATCCATACATTGTTAAACTGGATTCTACGGGCAAGGAAAATTTTCGGATTAAAGGCGATGTGATCAAAGGCTATGAGGACCAGGGGCATTTTATCAGCATTGGTAATGTCAAAATCTGGCGGGAAGATTTCAGCGCCTACTCCGATGAACTGGAATATTTTGATTCACTGGAAGTTGCCGATATGTCCGGCAAACCAAAGGTGTTTCGGGATGGTCAGGATTTGTCTGGTGAAAGGATGAAACTTCGCCTGAAAGATGAAATGCTGCAGTCCCTGTTTATCTATGATAATGCAGTGGCCTCGTCGCGGTCAAAAGCCTATTTGCCCTATAATGAGACGGACTCGGCGTCTGTCGCCAATCGTGATTCCATTCGTGTTTACGATGAAATCACCGGTAAAATGATGGAAATCTATTTCCGGGACGGCAAGACCGATTCCATCCGGGTCTCCGGGATGGCAAGCAGTTATTACAACGTGACGGAGGACAGTGTTATTCAGGGCGTCAATATTGCCAGCGGTGATACGGTTGTAATGAAATTTTTCGATAAACGCATAAACCGGATTACCGTTATCGGCGGTTCGGAAGGCAGATATATCCCCGATAAAACCAATACCGGCATGGATACAACGGTGGTTTATTCCGGGGAACGGATCGATTATCACCTGAATGATAAACGTACATACTTATATCAGCAGTCATCCATACAATCCGGCGATATGAGACTAACCGCCGGTAAAATTCAGATAGAATGGAACGAAAACCTGCTGTATGCCTATCCAATTGGCCCGGCGCCTTACGATTCTCTTTCCGATGATTTACCCACGCTCTACCAGTCCGGCCGGGAACCCTTTTCCGGTGATGAAATGATTTACAATATAAAAACCAAAAAAGGGCGTATTGTCGAAGGGAAGACAAAAGAGGAGGACGGGTACTATTACGGCGAAAATATCAGCAAAGTGAACACGAAGGAATTTTACGTCAGCAACGGTGTATACACGACGTGTGACATTGAAGATCATCCCCATTATCACTTTAAAAGTAAAAAGATGAAGCTGATTCATAGAGACAAGATCATTGCTCGGCCGATCGTGTTTTATATTCAGGATATTCCCTTGCTGGCACTGCCTTTCGGTATCTTTCCAAACCAGGGAGGGCGCCGTCACTCAGGCTGGCTGATGCCGACTTATGGTGAGAGCGGTCAAGACGGCGGCAATATTCGGGGGCTTGGTTATTTCTGGGCGCCGAATGATTATTATGATCTGAAACTGACCATGGATTTCTACGACCGGGTTGGCATTGTGACCCGGTATGCGACGAGCTATAAATTGCGCTATGTTTTTGACGGATCAATCAGTGGAAGATACACGAATGAGTTCCTGTCGGATTATGCAAAGCGGGAATGGACCCTGAATGTCCGGCACAGCCACAAACTCAGCCCAACGATGCGGCTTAGTGCGAACGGCAGTTTTGTCAGCAGCGACGATCTGTACAAGCGCATGAGCTACAACCAGAATGACCGCCTGAAACAGCAATTGATCAGCAACGCCACACTGTCAAAGACCTGGCCGGGAAAACCCTATTCCATGTCCATGACCCTGAACCAGACAACCAATCTGCAGGCCCAGAATTTGATCGGAACGCCGCCGAGTAGTGAAGGACAGAAAATCAGTTATGTCAGCCGCTCGCTCCCAAATATCTCATTCAGCCGCAGCTCGAAACCGATTATTCCGCTGAAATCCGGCGCCAGTGCCTCCAGCGGAAAATGGTATAACAATATCTATTTCAGCCTCAGTTCACAATTACGAAACAATCAAAACATTTCCTATCTATCAGATCTTATCAGTGATTCATTGCAGTGGGAGAAACAGGACATAAGCAAGAGTGCCATCACCCACAATATTTCCATGAACAGCTCCCAGAAAGTGTTGAAATTCATCACGTTGAATCAGAATATGAGTATTCAGGAAGGCTGGATTATGGACTATGAGACGCCGGCGCTTGATGATTCAGGAGCGTTTATCATTGAAAGTAATAAAATCCTTACTGATCCGGTCACTAAATTCAAAGCCCGTCACACCGGCAATATTTCTTTTAACGCCCAGATAAAACTCTATGGCATGTTTCCGATCCGGATCGGAGCGCTACAGACAGTCCGGCACATCATGACGCCGCAGGTCGGAGTCTCCTATCGCCCGGATTTCACCAAAGAGATTTTCGGATGGAACCCCGGCTATATTGAAACCGGAATCGGTTCCGATGGGAAAGAATGGCGTTACGATCCGTTCCGCGGAACGCTGCTGGGCAGCACTCCGTCGGGCGAATCTCGCTCCATGAACTTCAGCCTCAGCAATATATTTCAGGCTAAAACCAAACGGGGTGACGAAGAGAAAAAGATTGATCTGTTCACCATGAATTTCAGTACCAGCCACAATTTTGCCGCCGACAGCTTGCGCTGGTCGCCGATCAGTACATCGATCCGCACCCAATTGTCAAAGAAATTAGCATTGAATATCAGCGCCAGCCATGATCTTTACGCGTATCGGAGCGGGCGCGTAAATGAATGGAATGATGAGTGGCACGGTATTCCGGTGCCGCGCCTGACAAATGTGAGCGCCTCCACGGGATTTGCCTTTTCCGGGCGCCGCTTCGGAATAATGAAGATGGAAAGCGATATTCCGGACACCACAAGTCTTGATGATGATCTATTGGGAACTATCGATACTGACGAAGAACGAACGGACCGGTTTTCCGAGCGGTCCCAGGGCAACGAATTGTGGAGCGCCAATTTCAGCTTACGCTACAGCCTTTCCAGATCAAATCCGGCGCTAAAAAACGAATCTTTTTTTATGACCGCAAATGTCAAACTGAATCTCAGTTCCAAGTGGAAAATTGGCTGGAATGCCAGTTTTGACCTGATGCAAAAAACGATGGTTTCCCAAAGATTCCAGATTACCCGGGATCTGCATTGCTGGCAGCTGAGTTTCAACTGGACGCCCAGCAAATACAGCTACGCCAGCCAGTATAACCTGACTATAAATGTAAAATCGCCGATGCTTCGGGATTTAAAATACGAAGAGCACGGCGGCCGCAGCAGCGGATTTGGATACTAAGCACTCCGGATTGTCGTATACCTCTGAACAAACAGACAACGTTTAACAGAATATTTGTGTCCTATCTCAATTGATTGATTGTAAAATAGGTGTATTTTTCGTATATATTAAAAACATTAAGAAATGACAAAATGGCGAGCAATTTATTCAGAGTGATTAGTAAGATTTTGAGGACTTATCAATGTCTCTGATTGTAACGCCCTATTTTGTTCCGATGGTTGCCGCGATTGTGGTGTGTCTGCTGGTGCTGATGTACGCGATCCGGCATCGGGAGACGACCGGTTCGTCTGCGTTTATTGTACTAATGGGAGCAGTAACTCTCTGGCAGGTTGCGTATATGATGTGGTTGTTGTCATTGAATCCTTCTGTAAAAGTATTGTTTGATAAAATCAGTTATATCGGGGTGGTTCTTGTTGCTCCCGGATGGTTGTGGTTTTCGTTTCAATACTCCGGAGAAAAGAAATGGATGTCGCCCATTCGAATCGCGATTGTTTTGATTGTACCGTTGATTACGTTGCTGCTGGCGTGGACAAATGAGTTACACTGGCTCATCTGGCGGGATTATGACTTTTATCAGGCCGGAGATATTCTTCTTCAATATGTTCATTACGGGCCTGTGTTCTGGGTGTTGATAGTTTATACGTATTTTTTATTATTAATCGGCTCTTTGATTATCGTTAGTACTGTATTACATGCATCGTCTTTTTATCGTCGGCAGGCATTTTTTTTACTGGCCGGAGTTTTGTTTCCGTGGCTGGGAAATGCCGTGTATGTTTTTAAGTTAGTTAATATTCCAGGGCTGGATTTTACTCCTTTTTTATTGGGATTATCGGGTATCCTGGTGGGGGCAGGATTGTACTTTTTCCGATTGCTGAGCATCGTGCCAATCGCCCGCAAAGCCCTGATCGAAGGGACTGAAGAGGGTTTACTGATTCTGGATGGAAACAACCGGATTGTAGACCTGAACCCGGCGTGCCGAAAGATAATGAATATCCAGACGGAAAATGTCATTGGCGAGCTGATTACTAATGCTTGGAGCGGTAATCCGACTCTGCTGGAGAGATATATTGATGTGATGAAATTGCATACCGAAATCCAGGTTGAAAATTCCGGGGACACGCAGTATTTTAATTTGCAGATACAACCCCTGTACAAGGATAATAATGTTTTTCTGGGACGCTTGATAACGTTGCGGGACATTACGGAACTACGGAAAATACAGATCGAAAAAAACCGGATTCAGAAACTCGAAACCATTGAAATAATGGCCGGCGGAATAGCCCATGACTTTAACAATCACCTGTCTATTATTGATGGGAATTTAAAACTGATCGAACTGGCCTTTGCCGACGGGAAAGACATTTCGAAATACATCAGCAAGATTTATGGCGCTTCCCAAAAAGCCGGCACGGTGACAAAACAGTTACTGACATTTACAAAAGGAATTGAACCGAATAAGGAATATATCGAAATCCCGGAATTTCTGAATGAACTGGCAGATTTACTGCTGAGCACCAGCAATGTGAATTATACCGTTGATATACCTGAAAACTTGTGGGCGGTAAATGCCGATAAAGACCTGCTCGGCCAGGTATTCAGTAACTTGATAATTAATGCTGATCAGGCTATGCCGGGCGGTGGCGTGATAGAACTTCAATGCAGCAATATTGAATCTAATAAAGGACTTCCCGATGTTTTAAATCCAGAACATCGATACGTCAGGATTAGGATAAAAGATCAGGGAATTGGTATTCACCGGGACCAGATGGTAAAAATCTTTGACCCCTATTTTACCACCAAAAAAAAGGGCAGCGGTTTAGGCCTGGCGATCAGTTTTGCCATCATCCAAAAACACGATGGATATATAGCGGTGGAATCCACAATTGGGCAGGGTACGGTTTTTACCGTGTATCTGCCCGCTGTCGCTGACCGGTAGTTGAAGTTGAAAACAACCAGGGAAAACGTGGTCGGGAAGGAATGAACATGGTAAAAAAAACCGGTATTGTCTTATTGATTCTCTGGATTGCAGGTTTTACGGCATGCACCCGCCAGATTTACCAGACTGCGTACCCTGCTCTTAATGACGGCGCCTACGACACGGAATTTCCCTACAGGAACTGTTCCAAAGAATTGAAACGGATCGGCGATACCGTGAAAATGGTCAATTCAATTGCCTATTATAAAAGTTATATTTTTGATGATGCCAGCCAGATATTGCGCCGAAACCTGACCCCTGAAATCATCAAAAATAGCGCCACTGGTCATATCTTTTTTAATAATTCAACATCCGGAACCGCTACAATCATTTTCCATGCAGGTCAGCGGCTGGCGCTTCTGACCTGCGCTCATGTAGTCAGTTTTCCGGATACTATTATCAGTTATTTCACACTGTCAGACGGCAGACCGAGTATGTTTATTCAATCGGTCGCTGTAAAAGAACGGCAATCCAATTATGTCACCGACCTGTGGAAAATTCCGGAGCTTGAAGTTCTTGCTACCGACGATGCCAATGATATTGCTCTGCTGGGTGGCAATCTTTCGGGTACCGATGTACCGATGGTGCCGGTGTTTGATTATCCTTTTGGCAGTGCCAAAAAACTCGAATGGGGCAGCTTTGTCTATTTGTTGGGGTTTCCGAGGGGGTACAAGCTGATTACCCGGGGAATCGTCAGCGATCCGAATCGCAGCAAAACCGGAGAGTTTATCATCGATGCGCTGTTTAACCGGGGCTGCAGCGGCGGACTGGTTCTGGCGGTCAAAGATGGGGTCCCTAACTTTGAGTTTGTCGGGATAGCCCGATCGGCGGCAGCGGAATATGAGTACGTTATCCGTCCTTCGACTACCTTTGATCAGTCAAAATACGACCTGACTTTTCCTTACAGCGGCGAGCTCTTTGTTGATTATAAAGCCAACATCAATTATGGCGTCACCCATATTGTACCGGTGGAACAGATTCAAGTTTTCTTCAAAGACAATAAACGGAAGTTCCTGGACCGGGGCTATAACTTTTCGGGATTTACAGGTGATTAGCTGTATTTGAATCCTGGTACTGAATAATTTTTTTCTTGCATTTAAGTCTTTTTTTTAAATTTAGCCTGTTTTCAAATAGGGGCAATGATGAAGCGGCTTCGGGCCGCCCGGTTTGAACGCTTCAAGGATCTTTGAAACGAGTTTCTAATTGTTGCCTTTGCGACGGAGAAATTCTAACAAATAGTGCCGTTGCCCCGGAAAAAACATTGGATTCAGGACTATTCCGTATACCTCACAGCCGATCATTATTATGATTTCCGGGAATGATATGAAATCGGTACCGGCGTTAAAGAACTCATCCGCGTGAAACATTGCCCCGGAACCACCGGCTATGATGCTTGCCAGCTCCTTTTTTTGCCGAATGAGCGTAATGACTTCCAAGGCTTCATGGATATAGGTGCTGAAGAGTGCGGAAACCAGGAAAACGTCGATATCGCCAGGGATTAATTTGGCGATGTCTTTGGAGTGCGTTCCAAACCGGGAATAGGATTTGTATAGTGAAAACGGCGAGGCGTCTTCAGAACGATAATAGGCGGAAGCGTCGGCTAACTTTTCCGGGACCGGAGTTTTGTGTGGTTTCGGGTATCGCAGATCGATCAGGCTAATATTATGTTTGGCTTTCAGAGAGGCGCCAATGGACAGCAGGCCCAGGGGAATGTTCCGGATCGGGGTAGCGTAAAAACCATCGATGGGCGGCTGAATCAGGCAGACATTAAACATGTCGGAATCTGCAGGATTCTCAGGGAACTTGCAAGATTCAATTGCATGGGCAGTTGCATCTTAGATGTATCTTTTTTTGAGTAAGGGCTGAGAATAAGTTTAGTCTGTTATTATGAAGGAGCAGTGCGACTGTGATAATCTGATGTCAATGCTCTGTGTTGACCCAGAGTCAGGGAGGTAAAATATTATTGATATTTTTTAATGACGAGGCAGGCATTGCCGCCGCCGAAACCAAAGGAATTACTCATTGCCCCGTTTAAATCAATGGATTCTGCGCCATCGGTAACATAGTTAAGCGGACAGTCAGGGTCGGCGTCTTTATAATTAATGGTAGGCGGGATTGTACCGCTAAACAGACTCATGACAGTTGCCACAAATTCCACCGATCCGGCAGCTGCCATCAGATGACCGATCATTGATTTTATGGAGCTGACCTTCAGAGTTTTTGCATAATCGCCAAATACTTTTTGAATCGCGGCAGTCTCACATTTGTCATTCAGGACCGTGGATGTGCCATGGGCATTGATGTAGCCAATATCTTCAGCATCCATATCAGCGTCCCGCAACGCAGTCTGCATCACCCGGATCATGCCGTCACTTTCGGGTTCCGGCGCCGTATAGTGATAGGCGTCGGCAGTATTGCCGTATCCGGCGATTTCAGCATAAATTTTGGTGCCCCGATTAAGCGCATGTTTCAGATTTTCCAAAACAACAATCCCGGCGCCCTCCCCCATAACGAAACCATCGCGATTTTTATCAAAAGGTCTGCAGGCATTGTCGGGGTTTTCATTCGGCGTCATAGACCGTGTGGCACAAAAACATCCAAAGGGCAGCGGATTTATACATGCTTCGGAACTTCCGGCGAGCATGATGTCGGCATCGCCTCTCTGAAGAATCCGGAAAGCATCGCCAATGGCGTTTGATCCCGTGGAACAGGCAACCGAGGGGGCCGAAAGGGGACCTTTCAAGCCATATTTTATGGACACCATGCACGCAGCCATATTGATAAGCATCCTGGACACAAAAAACGGATTTAAACTTTTTGGTCCATTTTCACGAAGCGCAGAATAGCCTTCTTCAAGGGTCTGTGAGCCTCCGATGCCGGAACCAATGATGACGCCCGCCCGGTTCTTTTCAAATGGGAAAGATGCCAATCCCGCATCTTCAATTGCCATTGCCGACGCCGCGATTCCAAACTGGGTGAATCGATCCATACGACTCGCCGATTTTTTATCAATCCATTCCCCGATATGAAAATCTTGCACCTCTGCAGCAAGTTTCGACCGAAAATCCGCTACATCAAAATGGGTGACTTTCCCGATTCCGTTTCGTCCGGTCGTCAATCCTTCCCAGAAATTCTTAACGCCCACACCAATTGGCGTTACAGCGCCCAACCCCGTGATTACTACGCGATATTCTTTCATCGGAAATTCCTGATACTATCCTTACTCATTTCGCTGTTTTCCAATTGCAGAGACCCGGGCTATTAAGACGATTTACAATGGTGTCTGTACCATAACAATTTTAATATAATCGCCGGTATTTTAAAAACAACGGAAATGTTCAGGTGTATTTGCCGGGACGATGATGCGGCAATGTTTCTCAGGCCGGTATTCACCATAGTTGAAGCAGGTTTTTTGTGCGAAGCGGGTCGCCTGCCTGTTTTGTCATTATGAAGGAGCGGCGCGACTGTGATAATCCGACCAGGCTTTCGAAAATGGTGAAGGAGAGCAGTTCTCCCGCAGAGCGGGATCGTGATTACAGACCGTCCGGGGGCTTATGTTTATCAGTCCAACTACTAACGGTACAGGAAGTCCGGACTGTACGCGAGGCAGTGGGGAAACTGGTATAGTTGGGATTCTGAATTGCAATGATACCGGGGAAAATCGCATATTAAGCAATAACCATCATTCTGGTTCGTTGATATATCATTTCCGCTACTTGATATACCATTTTTACCACTTGATTTATCATTTGTACCTGTTGATATATCGTTTCCGCCACTTGATATATCATTTTTACCTGCCGCGGAATGATTTTATCCGCTTGCGAAAGCATTTTATAGAGCCGTGGAGTTATTTTTTATTACTGCGGAGCTATATTTCTTTACTGTGGGAAGACATTTTGTTGTAGCGGAGTTTTTAATATTGTTGCCAGCGATTAACATCAGCGGTGGTAATAGAGTGCCACGAAACTGCATGCATGTGTAACCACTTTGTTAGAAAGGTGTTTTGCTTTATTGAATAAATCCTTGTCATTTGTGGGGAAAAAATCCATAACGACCTTCTTCAGGGTTCTTTGTAAAATCTGTAAATGTAATTCTATCTAACAATTCAGTTGATGGGTGCTCATTTTCAATAATTATTATTTGGCTGTCACTATGTTTCGATACAAGGTATTCATAGAATTTATCTTTTAAGTCTGTTCCTACAAGACTGTCCTCTTCACCCTCAGGTTCGTAGTAAGATAACAAAGGTGAATCAAGTACTACAAAACCAGGGTGAGGAAGAGACTTTTTCATACAATATTCCATAAGTCCAATAGTGATCGCTGCATGTGTTATAGCCCGTAATCCTTTGCCTCGACTTCCACGTAGTTTTCCGTTAATTACAAAATCAACTGATTTTTCATCAAAATATACTCTTTCTGCGTCAGGGAAATGCCATGCTTTTAGAATTGTTTCAATCTGCTCTGCAATCTCGTTAAGAACTGTTTTTGAAATATCTGTTGAAGAGGTATCGATAGATTTATCAGTATCAGTCTCAGACAATAATTCAATTTTTTGTTTTTCCAAAATATTTACTCTTTCAAACATTTCAACTCTTTTTTGTACTTCACTTCGTTTATCGATAAGTTCAGAGAAAGTATCTTGAATACTTCCAATACTTGGCGATAATATTTCTCTAATTTTAACATCAATTGTATTATATCTTTCTTCTATATTTTCAATCTGATTTTCTAATTCTCCAAGCTCTTCGCGTAAATCAATTACGGTCCTATCAAGTTCCTCAGATAAGCGGTTTATTTTTTCTATTTCAGCACTAGCAGCTTGCACGACAATCTCAACATTCCCGTCACATGATTCAGTAAGATGTTGATGTTCTGGTAGAGCACCACAGAGAGGACAAGGCGCTTTCTCCTGATGCACAAAAAGCGAGCCGGATTCTTGTATTGCAGACAGACGTTCAATATCAATTTTGTAATGACTATTTAGTAATTCAAACCTTGCAAGTAACTCATGTATTTCACTGATACGGCCATTTATATTTTCTATTTCAGAATAGAGTTCAGATCGCGATTCTATGAACTGTTTTAGGTTATTTTGTGATTTCTCAAGATTTTCACGTGTATCACTAATAGATATATTGAGTCGTTTGAGTTGATCTTCAACTTCTTTTCTTTCTATTCCAATATCCGTTAGTTTCATATGTAAGTCAGCCAACCATTGCTCTATAAGTTCGACTTTTCCAGTAACTTTTCCGGTAACTTTTGGGGGTGTTAATTCAGATACAAACGCACTATCATCAACACCAGTAAGAAGTAACTTCAGGGCAGAAAATTCACTTGTCTGGCTTGTATACTGATCTGTTTGGAAAGGTGAATTTCTTTTAATGATTTCATTTTCTTGCACAATGATAAGTCGAGCCAAATCTCGAAAGCTTAAGCTTAGCGTAATACCGTTAGCATTTTTTCTTATTTTTTTATTAAGAAGTCCAACTTTTGATAGCAACCAACCTGATATATTGTCCACTTCTCCATGACTGTGCTTGGACTTTATAATGACGGAATCTTCGTCCACTTCTTTATCGTCTAAAAATCCTTCAAATAATCTATATTGGCCACCGTCAACACTTTGTTCGAAAGAATATATTTCATCACCTTCAGTTGATATTATTAATCTGCCAATATTATAGCCGATGCGCTCAGGTATATCACGTAGCGGTAATGTCCCACCTAGAAGAAAATCAATAGCTTCAACAATAAATGATTTACCTGTATCTGATGCACCACAAATGACATTTAAACCTGATTTAAAATCTATAGAAGCAGCAGGTTTGCTAGGGCCAATTAATGCCAAATGCCTCAATTGTAAAGAACTTCTTTTCATTGTGCACTACCTACTGTTTTCTTTATTGGTTGAAATTGTGTTGTCCATTTATTGTATAACTGCCGTGTAATTTCTGATAATTTTTCATCACTAAGTTTATTAAAATGTTTTATAACCCAATTGGCACGCTCTTTTAGCTTGGTCATATAAGGCGTACTCAAAGAGCACAAAAACACTCCGGTTTTATCGGTAGCAGAGTACCGAATCCCTTCGGCGGTTGGGGTTTGTTCTGCAAGATTGCGGCTAATCATCAGAGAAAGACCTGATTCTATAATATGGCGTCGCACAAGTATTTCACCTGTTCGTAGCGGCAGTGGAGCATGGAGACTTTTAGGTCCGCCAGCGTCTCCAGAATGAACCGTTAAATAATCGTATTCTACTAAACGATTTAGATCTAGTGAGGAAGGATAAACGGCCTCCAATAAAGCCAGTGACCTAATCCCAGTTTCCAAAGAACTATTGAAAGGACTAATCTTCATCATCTGGAACCCATATTAATCGGTCTTCATTTGCTAATTGATGACAAATCCCTTGTTTGTCTTGTACTAGTGTTACTATAGAAAGAGGACTTGATGTTGCCGATAAGCTGACCGACTGTGATAACGTTGCATGCATCCTTACTAGCCCATCATCGTGATTTATTTTACAAGTATCAATAACACCTTGAAAAATTTCTTCTTGCAAATTTTCAAATGTTCCAGTTGGCACTGTATCACGAGCAAAATTACGCAAAGATTCTGCATGATAGAATCGCTCACGTTGTCTTAGAAAATCTTTTTTCAAATCAAGATTTTTCTTTAATGATTTTACATCGTTAATTTTTTCGCCAGCGTGATCGCTGTATGCTTCGTATATTTGTTCAATATATCGACTTTCAGTTGGCGCAATTTCGTTTGGTGGCCCATCTGGTTTAGGTCGGACAGGTAAACCACCACCAAATCGCACCGCGTGAAAAGCTGTCTTTGAATGCTCTTCAATAAGGTCGACAAGAGACATAGATATAAAAATGGAAAAATTAAAATTCTCAAAATAATTTAACAAATCACCTTTAAGTTTTACATTCACATTTTCAGTGATTTTTGTTTCACAATATTTTTCCCAATTATAGTTACACTGTTTCTTTAAAGTTTCAGGATTTGCTAGCATTTTTCCAAGTTTTGTACCAATTCCCTTAGAAGCCACAAAATAGTATTTTCGTGGTGGAGTATACTCACCATGAAACGTGTAATAGATAATTTTTGCTATTTCTATCCAAATATCACTATGTGCCAATGGTGCATTATAATGTTTACATTGATAATTGTCCCAACCACCTTTGAATGTGTTATTAGAAATAAAGCCAACTATATCAAGTCCTTGGTCTCCCGAGCCTGCAAATCGCTTAACTTGATAATAAATAGATTCAAATGATGATGCCCATTCCTCGGTAAACTCTTCCCATTCACTAGGTGAGAACAGCTCGACACGCCGAGTTTTTGGAATAGGTATTCCAAATGATACATGCCCTGCTGTGTACAAACCTTTTTGGGGATTAGGTGCTATTTTGCGAAGTTCGTCTATATCAATCATATTAACCAATTTTTTAAAAAATAGTCAATCACAAGATAATTTGGATATCCACATTTTATTGATAATAGTGCATTTCGGATATTTACTGTTTCCAATTGTTTAATATTCCTGGTACCGGCCATATCTAATTCTATATAGTCCCAAAGCGCTAACTGATCCATTAAAACCGGTTTGAATACTATTCTGTTCATATCTGATAATAAATTTAATCGCCATCATTTCAAAAACAACGAAAATGTTCCGGTGTGTTTATGCGACCGATGAGGATGGTGCGTTTGTTACAGGTTGTTTTCTATTTGAACTGTGTACATTAAAATTTCAATTTCCTTAAATGTCTCATTGTTTCCCTTAGCGTCTGGTCAAAGTTTGGCAAGAAGAATGTTATGTGTTGTAGTATGTTTGTCAGGTTTAACCTGACAATAGCGATATAAACAATAACAGATCAGAAAGCGTAGGCAAAATTTGGTTTTTTTACAAAGCATGGGGTCGGCAATGGTTTGTGCCGTTTTAGATATGTGTGTCAAATGTAGGCAGGGAAAGTACCGGATAGGATGTTACAGAATCGTTATAGAATCAACCTTGACAATCCTGAGCAAAGGGTGTAATTTTAGGCGCTTTTTAAGAATAGGACGTAATAGTGAAAAACCATCAAAACTCGAATTGTAAACCGGCGTCCTGCCTTACGGATGGTATAGATTCCCGGGCGGCTGTTGCCCGGAAACCTCTTTACAGAGATTTAAATATCATCAAAGACAGTAGTCGTTGGACTATAGGGATTTCTCACGTTTAGACAGACACTTTGATAAAGGAGAGTTTGCATGGAGTCAAAACTCGAACATTTAATTGAAAAGATAAAAACCGACGGGATCGCAGAGGCCCAAAAGTCCGCCGCAGAAATTGCTAAAGTTGCCAAAAAAGAAGCAGACGGCATTATTAAAAAAGCCAAAGCCGACGCGGAGCAGATCATTACCGACGCCGGCAAAGAGGCCGACAAGCTGAAAGCCAATGCCGAATCCGCCCTGAAACAGGCGTCCCGTGACACTGTTCTGGTGACCAAAGAAAAACTGCTGAAACTCTTTGATGCAGCCTTTAAAAAAGAACTGGGTTCTACGCTGTCACCGGAATTCGTCAAAGAGTTGATCGTAAAAATCGTGGACAGCTGGGGCAGGGATAAGAACCTGGAAGTATTGGTTTCCGATAAAGACCTGAAACAGCTGCAGGATTTGGTCTTTGCACAGGGTCGCTCAGGATTAAAGGACTCGGTCGCAATTAAAGTGGACAAGGGGATATCCAAAGGGTTTCGCGTCGGCCTGAAGGACGATGACGTCTATTACGATTTCACCGATGAGAGCATCGCGGAATTCCTGGGTGAGTTCCTGAATCCCGGCATTAGAGAGATATTAGACAAGGCCTGATGGATAAATACATCTACTTCGCCGCTCAGCTGCCGTTGCTGGTTTTTGATAAAGAACCGGCACACGGTATCGAAAAGTTCCTCGAAGAGGGGCGGAAGTGGCTGAGCGATAGCGATTATACGTTACTTAGCGAAGTATCCATTAATGCAAACCGCCCCGTGAAAGCTGATCCATCGGTTCTGCGGGAATATAAATTGTATGAATTTATGCTGCGCAATGAACTGAAGCAGTACCGTCAATCCCTGAAAGAGCGACAGGAACACAAACCGGGCCTGTTTTCTCCGATGGTGCTGAAAGAGGGCAACCCGCTGGATGTGGAGAAGAAACTTCTGCAATTGCGCTGGCAGCTGATCAGCGAACTGGAATTCGGGCATTATTCGGACATTGAATTTTTTATTTTATACTATCTCAAGCTGCAGATTTTGCAACATTTGCAGCAGTTTGACAAGGAACAGGGCAAAGAAAAATTTTTAACCTATACAGAATTGGCTTATGAACAAGACTAAAGGTACAATTAGCGGTATTAACGGAAACATGATTTCTGTGGAATTTGATGGCAATATTATCCAGAATGAGGTTGGCTACGCGATTACCGGCGACGATCGCCTGAAATCCGAAGTGGTCAAGATTCAGGGCAATGTTGCCTATATGCAGGTGTTTGAAATCACCAAGGGCCTGAGAGTGGGCGATGCGGTGGAGTTCTCCGGCGAGATGCTTTCCGTACAACTGGGCCCCGGTATTCTGGGCATGGTCTATGACGGTTTACAAAATCCCTTGAATGAATTGGCCGAGCTGCACGGGTTTTTCCTGAAGCGCGGGGTGATCCTGGATGCTCTGGATTTCAAGGCGGAATGGGAATTTACGCCGGTAGCGAAGAAGGGTGATTCGGTTCACGCCGCAAGTGTTCTCGGGCATGTCCCGGAAGGCATTTTCGAGCATAAAATTTTTGCACCCTTTAACCTGCAGGGCGATTTTAAAGTCACATCCATCGTGGAAAAGGGCAAATACAAGGTCAACGATACCATTGCCACCATTGAGAATGATAAAGGCGACAAGCACGAACTGAGCATGTTTTTCGAATGGCCGGTGAAGCTGCCGATCGAGTTTTACCGGGATAAGCTGGTTCCCAAGAAACCACTGATGACGCAGACCCGGATTATCGATACGTTTTTCCCGGTTGCCAAAGGTGGTACCTATTGTATTCCGGGGCCTTTCGGCGCCGGAAAAACTGTACTTCAGCAGGTAACCAGCCGTTTTGCCGAAGCCGACATTGTGATCATCGCTGCCTGCGGTGAACGGGCCGGAGAAGTGGTGGAGACCCTGCGGGAATTTCCCGAAATTACCGATCCCCGGACCGGAAAATCCCTGATGGAGCGGACGATTATCATTTGTAATACCAGCTCCATGCCGGTGGCTGCCCGGGAAGCCTCGGTGTACACGGCCGCGACGCTGGGTGAATATTACCGGCAGATGGGATTGAATGTATTGCTGTTAGCGGATTCCACTTCCCGCTGGGCCCAGGCGATGCGCGAATTGTCCGGCCGCCTGGAAGAGATTCCCGGCGAAGAGGCCTTTCCGGCATATCTCGAATCCCGGATTGCCCAGTTTTACGAACGGGCCGGTTTGGTGGAATTTGAGGACGGGACGTTTGGCAGCCTGACCATTGGTGGAACGGTAAGTCCCGCCGGTGGAAATTTCGAAGAACCGGTGACGCAATCGACGTTGAAAGTGGTCGGCGCGTTTCACGGACTTTCCCGTGAGCGTTCAAATGCCCGCCGTTACCCGGCGATCGATCCGCTGGACAGCTGGTCGAAATACGTTAGTTTCATTGATAATAAGCCGATTCAATATGCCCGTGAAATTCTTCGCAAGGGCAACGATGTTCACCAGATGATGCTGGTAGTTGGCGAAGAGGGCACGTCGATTGAGGACTTTACGATTTATCTGAAATCTGAATTTCTGGATAATGTCTATCTCCAGCAGAACTCCTTTGATTCGGTGGATGGCGCCACATCACCGGAGCGTCAGAAGTACGTGTTCAATTTCGTTTACAATGTTTTGGCGAAGCAATTTACTCTAAAAGAGAAAGACGAAGCCCGGAATTTCTTTAATAAATTACGGCAGCTGTTTATCGATTGGAATTACATCGATATGAAGGACGGCGAATTTAAAAAACAAGAAGCCAGAATAACCAAATTGATTGAGGAAAACTCAGACAATGCAGAAGGTGTATAATAAAATATTAAGTGTGACCGGGAATGTTATCACGGTTAAAGCGGAAGGCATCGCCAACGAAGAGCTGGCGGAGATCAGTACATCCCGCGGCAAATCCCTGGCCCAGGTGATCAAACTGGACCATGATATTGTGTCGCTGCAGGTCTTTGCCGGCAGCCAGGGAATTGCCACCAATGACGAGATTCGTTTTTTAGGGCATCCTATGCGGGTCACCTTTTCCGATGACATGCTCGGCCGGATTTTTAACGGCAGCGGCGTCCCCCGGGACAAAGGCCCGGCGCTGGCGGAAAACCTGATTGAAATCGCCGGTCCGTCGGTCAACCCGGCGAAGCGTATTATCCCGCGCAATATGATCCGAACGAATATTCCCATGATCGATTTGTTCAATTCGCTGGTCGTTTCCCAGAAGTTGCCGATTTTCTCGGTCTCCGGTGAACCCTACAACGAACTGCTGGCGCGGATCGCCCTGCAGGCGGAAGTGGACATGATCGTGCTGGGGGGGATCGGTCTGAAATACGACCAGTATATGTATTTCAAGAATACCATTGAAGAGGGCGGCGCCCTGAGCCGTTCGATTTTTTTTATTCATACCGCATCTGATCCGATTGTGGAAGGGTTGATGGTCCCCGATCTATGTCTGGCAGTAGCGGAGAAATTTGCCCTGAATGGCAAGAATGTGCTGGTGCTGCTGACCGATATGACCAACTTCGCCGACGCTCTGAAAGAGATTGCCATTACCATGGAACAGGTTCCCTCAAACCGTGGTTATCCCGGTGACCTCTATTCTCAGCTGGCGTGCCGCTATGAAAAGGCGGTGGACTTTGACGACGCCGGTTCGGTCACCGTCCTGGCAGCGACGACTATGCCCGGTGATGATGTCACCCATCCTGTTCCCGATAATACCGGCTATATTACGGAAGGACAGTTTTACCTGCGCAACGGCCGGATTGAGCCTTTCGGTTCGCTGAGCCGTCTGAAACAGCAGGTCAATGATAAAACCCGTGACGATCACCGGGCCATTATGGACGGATTGATCCAGCTGTATGCGCAATACAATGAGACCGAAGAAAAACGGGCAATGGGTTTCCGGATGAGCGAGTGGGACAAGAAATTGCTGAAATACGGCAAACTCTTCGAAGCCAACATGATGGACCTTTCGGTGAACATTTCCCTGGAAAACGCCCTGGATAAGGGCTGGGAAATCCTGGCCGAATGTTTTACCCCCGAAGAGACCCGGATGAAAACCGACCTGATCACGAAATTCTGGCCCGAGGAAGCGAAGTAATGGCGAAGATTCGTTTGACCAAAAACGAATTGAAGAAGCAGAAAGAGGCGCTGAAGCGTTATACCCGCTATCTGCCGACACTGGAGTTGAAAAAGACCCAGTTGGTGGCGGAGATTCGGCTGATTTCCCAGCAGGTCGATAAAATAATTGATGAGATCAACCGCTTTGAGAAAGAGATTTTCCACTGGGTGGACGTCTTCGGCGAAGACATTGATATCAGCGTGTGGTTCTCTGTGGAAGAGCTTGTGACCAACAGTGGAAACATTGCCGGGATTGATATCGAAATATTTGAAAACGTCATATTCAAAGACGAAGAATACGATCTCTTCGAAACCCCGTTGTGGGTGGACAAGGGCATTGAGGCCTGTAAGGAAAAGATTCGTCAGCAGCTGAAGATTAAGACCCTGGAAAAGCAGATGGCCGTTTTGCAGGAAGAGCTTCGGATTACGGTGCAGCGAATAAATTTGTTTGATAAAGTAAAGATACCGGAAGCCAGAGAGAATATCCGGGTGATTCAGATTTACCTCGGCGATGAACGGACGTCGGAAGTGGTCCGCGGGAAAATTTCCAAGGCCAAGATACAGAAGAAAAAGGAGCTGGCAGCGGCATGATCGTTCCGATGCAAAAAGTGACCCTGTTTATCAGCGCCCGCCATCAGGATGGGGCGTTGAAAGAACTGCGTAAATTGGGCGTGGTTCATGTCCAGCATGTCAAAGCGCCGGTATCGGAGGATATTTCTCAATTGGAAATGGCGCTCAGCGATGTCGAGAAATGCCTGTTGATTTTAAATAGAGACGGACAATCTTTTACTGATATAAATAGTGCTGGTGTGAATACCAAAGAAATTGTATCAGAAGTCCTGCCCCTGTCGGTCGAAAAACAGCAGCTGGCCGGGCAGATTGACGAAAAGGAAAGCCTTGTTGATTGGTTTGAAGCCTGGGGTAAAGTATCTGTAGCGGACATTGAAGCACTGCAGGAAAAGGGCATATTTATCCGGCTCTATAATATTGAAAAGAATTTGCTGAAAGCCTTGCCCGAAGGTTCTTTCGCGGAAATCATTTATGAAGAAAAAAACCAGGCGAAAATCGCTCTGATATCGGATTCTGCCGAAGCGCGTCTGGATGTAAAAGAGGATTTTGTCCCGCAGGACGATTGGAATACCGCTACAAAGGATCTGGCGACGCTAATGGCCCGGTCGGAAGACATTGAACTTCGGTTAAAAGAATTGACTGAGGCAATAAATACAATTTTAGCATATAAAGAAAACCTTGAAAAACGACTGGAGCTCGCACGGGTGAAGTCCGGGATGCAGGATGTGGATGAAATCGTCTACCTGCAGGGCTATTGCCCGGAGGAAAAGCTTGCAAATTTGCTCAAGGTTTCTGAGAATGAGAGTTGGGGTATTCTTAGCGAGGAACCGGAAGCAACCGACAATCCACCGACACTGGTCAAACCCAGCTGGTGGGCGCGGATCATTCAACCGGTGTTCAGTTTTCTGGGCACAGTACCGGGATACCGGGAGTACGATATCAGCCAGTATTTCCTGGTTTTCTTTGCGCTGTTTGTTGCCATGATCATCGGCGATGCCGGCTATGGCATGATCTTCCTGTTGATCAGTATCTTTGCCCATTATAAATCCGTGAAAAGCGGTCAGTCTCTGCCGCTGGCAATCAAGCTTTTTTATGTATTGAGCCTGACGACAATTGCCTGGGGGACAATCACCGGCAACTGGTTTGGTTCCGTGCAGATTGGCGCATTACTGTTTTTCAGGGCACTGACCGTTCCACAGCTGGCGACATTTCCGAAACTTTTTCCCGATCTGACCGTCAACCCGCAGCAGAAAGTCATGTTTATCTGCTTTGTGATTGCAATCGCTCACCTGGGGCTGGCGCACATTCTGAATTTTGTTAAACATTTTCCACAATTGAAATGTATTGCCAACCTGGGCTGGTTTTCTCTGATTTTCGGACTGTTTTTTCTTGTTTTGAATCTGGTACTGGATATGGAAATGCCTGTCTTTGCCGTTCCGACGGCAGGCGCCGGGTTGATCCTGGTCATTTTGTTTATGAACCAGGAAAAGGGGATTAATTTCTTTAAAGGAGTGGTATCAGGATTGGGAGGCGCATTCAATGCCTTCTTAAATGCGATCAGTTCATTTTCCAATATCATTTCCTATATCCGTCTCTTTGCCGTTGGGCTGGCGTCGGTGGCGATTGCCACCAGTTTTAACGGGATCGCAGCGCCGATGATGAAAGGCGCCGGGATTCCGGCGGCGATTCTGATATTGATTATCGGACATGGATTGAATATCGTGATGGGATTATTGTCAGTCATTGTCCATGGTATCCGCCTTAATGTACTGGAATTTTCCGGTCAGCTGGGCATGGAATGGGCTGGCTATGAATATAAACCGTTCAAAGAAAATGATAAAAGTATAACAGAAAGGGAAATACAATGAATATTGGATTGATAGGACCTGCTGCAGCTTTGGGTCTGGCTGCTATCGGCTCGGTATTAGGTACCGGTATTGCTTCACAAGCTGCCGTAGGTAGCTGGAAAAAATGTTTTGCCAACAACAAACCGGCGCCCTTCATGTTGGTGGCCTTTTCCGGTGCGCCGCTTACGCAGACAATCTACGGATTTCTCCTGATGCAGTTTATTAATGCAAGCGCAAAGGATCCGTTGACTCTCCTGGCTGCCGGTCTATTCGGTGGTTTGGCTATTGGCCTCTCTGCTCTTTTTCAGGGCAAGGTGGCAGCTCGCGCCGCCGATGCGCTGGCCGAGACCGGTAAAGGTACCGCTAATTACTTTATGGTCATCGGTATTGTGGAAACCGTGGCACTGTTTGTGATGGTTTTTCTACTCTTGATATTGTAGAGATTCAGCGTAAATATTTCTTTGAACAGCCGTCCGGTTGGGCGGCTGTTTTTATTTTGTTTCGACACGGAGTTTTTGTGTAGTTGTACAGCATGCCGTACTTCAACTTCTTTCTGTCTCGATTCTTGCATCTTGAATCTCAAATCTCCCGGACTATTTTCCTTAGTGACAATAAAGCCGGATATGGCTATATTAAGTTTAAATTGATACCCGAGATGAATTGTTGACCATTTTCTCCCAAATATTTACTAATCCTAATGCTGATCCGGGGAATCCGGTGTATGATATGTGTTTTGAAAATCTAAAATCCAAACCTCATAACAGCTATATATGGAAAATATGAAACGTATTTTTTCTTGTTTACTGGTTATTGTTCTTGTCAATATTGGGTTTGCCCAAATCCAGCCGGAAGAGGTGTTATTCATTCCCTGGAATGTCGATTCCCTGGGAAATGTCGGTTATTCGCTCGACCCGGAAGGACGGGTCGGCCCGCAGAATTTTCAGGTGAACGGCGAAACGGTTTATCTATTGGATCAGCAGAATGAAGTGATTAATGTTTATTCCACAGAACGACTGATTGACCGATTACCGGCAATGCAAATGACTCGGGACTTCATTATTCAATCGGCGGATGAGTACATCTGTCTGGCGGATAATGGGATAGTAGTGTATCAAAACCGAATGCCGGTGGAGCAGATATACCAGGCGAAACCGCTGCCAACAATCCGGAAGATATTTTCAGGAAAAGGCGAGATCATCGCCGTCAATCATGACGGAACAGTCTCGAAAATGGTTGATCGGCGTTTGGCAAAATCCGAGCTTCAGGGAACACCGGTTAATGAGAACCGCTACAATCTGAAGAAAATTTCACGGTCACAGGCAGAGATCGCCGTCTATGATGAACAGGGAAAGCAATCCGGTCGGATCGATCTGCCGATTGATGAAAACAACCTGGGTTCTTTTGAACTGATTGGCGTAGACCAGTCTGGTAAGCTCTTCCTGGATTTCAATTTCATTATCCGGGATATTCCGCTGAAAGTCCGGCGGGAAATTTGGATAGTGAATAAAAAAGGCGAACAATCAGGAAAAATCTCTGTTCCGACCCATTACTATGCCATGATGTGGAACGACCTGCGGCTTGCCGAAGATGGAATCCTGTATCATATGCTTTCAGCGGAAGATGGAATTCATATTATCAAATGGGATTTGTCGCAACCGGTGACAGAGTTTTTTAAAGGTGTCTATCCCGAAAAATACCGGAAATACCTGCATTATAATGAAGCGATTCAGTCCGAGTCATTAGAAAAAAAAAGTCCGCTCAGTAAACCGACCGCAACAGTAACCCGCGCCGAAGCCCTAGCCATTGGAGACACTTATGTTGTTCATGGGTGGACGGCAAGCTCCGCCAATATTACCGGCGGTTTGATTACGGATCCCAATGGTAATCAGCTCCGAACACCCTCGTGGGTGCATGTAGAAACTAACTATAAAGTGCCCTATAAGTGGGGCGGCTTCAATACGTTACCGGAATTTGATCAGGGTTTATTGGCCGGTAAGTCCGCCGGAGACAATGCTACAACTGACGTCAGCAGCTACGCCGTTGGTGTGGACTGCTCGGGTTTTGTGTCACGCTGCTGGAAATTGTCATCCCATTACAGTACCCGGATGATGGATGATGATATCGCTCAGGCGTATTCTACATGGGAAGATCTGAAGCCCGGTGACGCGATTCATAAGGAAGGCCATGTCCGCCTGGCGGTAGATAATAATCCGAACGGAACGATTCTGGCGGTAGAAGCAGCCGGGAGCAGTACAGATTGGCGGGTTGGTTACCGAACCTATACCTACTCCGGATTAAGTGAATACACACCTCGCTATTACATCAATATGACCGGCCCCAGCTTTCCCATAGCTCAACCGGTACTGCTGTCGACGACAAATGATTCAAAAGCACATGTCATCTGGAATCTAAGCTCTACTGACAATATTAGCGGCCTTCAGATTCAGCATTCCAGCGATGGTGTTGGCTGGGAATCATTACTCGGCGATTCACTGATTTCTACAGCCATTACTGAATTCAGCCGGGAATGGACCGACGGTCCGATCTTCATTCGCCTGAAGTCCATCAATAATGAAGATGGCATTGTCGAAAGCTTACCGTCGGATACGTATGGATATTATTCACCGCCGGCCTGTGCCGGTAAAGTGCTGATTGTTGACGGTTTTGACCGGGGTAGCGGCAGTTGGGGAATGCCCTATCACGCCTTCGCTCAATGGATGGGAAAGGCTTTAGCGGAGCTCAAAATTCCCTTTGAAACTGTCGCAAACGAAGCGGTTATTTCCGGGGCCGTGCAGCTCTTGAATTATCAGGCGGTGTACTGGATTCTTGGCGATGAAGGTGTCGTTGATGAAACCTTTTCCGCCAGCGAGCAAAACCTGGTTGCGAGCTATTTGAAAAATGGCGGTCAACTCTTTGTCAGTGGGTCTGAAATTGCCTATGATTTGGACGGAAATGGCGGAACCGGTGACAAGTCTTTCTTTTTGAATTATCTGCACGCCGATTATGTGCAGGATGACGCCTACGATTATACAGTTTCCGGTGTTACCGGTGGAATATTTGCCGGCCTGGCCTTTGAATATGATGACGGTAGTGCCGGAATCTATCAGGAAGACTATCCTGATGTAATTTTACCAATGTTAAACGCTGCTGCCTGTCTTGAATATTCAGGTGGCGTTGTAGCCGGCATTCAATATGAAGGAGTATTTTCTGACGGATCCGTTCCCGGTAAACTGGTGTATTTCGGATTTCCATGGGAAACCATTACCACCCCGACCTTAAGAAAATCAGTTCTAAAAAATATCTCCGAGTGGTTCGGGTTCAGCTGTGCCGGCATCGATCCGGAGACCCCGCTGGTCCCGGAAAAACCCACTCTCAGCCACGGTTATCCGAATCCGTTTAACAGCCGGGTTACGTTTGAATTGATCACGCCGAACAAAAAACCATTTGATATATATGTCTATAATTTTCAAGGCCGAATTGTCCGGCAGCTAAAGCATACGAATGCGATAAAATCAGAATACTATCTCATCTGGGATGGCCGGAATGATCTTGGCCAGACGGTTGCTTCCGGGTGCTACTTTTTCCAGGTTGCAACTAGTAAACATGTTTTAACAGAAAAAATCATATTTTTAAAATAACCGGAGGAGTAATCATGGCAAAGCTAACATTTCTGGGAGCGACAGGTACGGTGACCGGATCGAAATATTTACTGGAAGCCGATGGAAAAAAGTTATTGATTGACTGCGGAATGTTCCAGGGTTTAAAGGAATTGCGGTTGCGTAACTGGGAAGATTTTCCGATTGATCCAACATCAATCGATGCGGTTATTTTAACTCATGCCCATATCGATCATACCGGCTATCTGCCGAAGTTGGTCCAATTGGGATTTAAGGGAATAGTCTATGCAACTCCTGCGACAGCTGATCTTTGCCAGGTTATGCTGCCCGATTCAGCGCACCTGCAGGAAGAAGACGCCAAATATGCCAATAAAAAACAGTTTTCCAAACACGAAACAGCGCTGCCGCTTTATAATCTGACCGATGCTGAGAATGCCCTGAGATTGTTTGAGCCATTGCCATATGGAAAATTAATCGAGTTATCTCCCAATGTTACGCTCTGTTATCGCGATGCAGGCCATATTCTCGGCTCGGCCTTTGTGGACATTCGTGTAAAACAGGAAGACGGCGAACGCCGGATACTGTTTTCCGGTGACCTGGGACGTCCGGCACAGCCGATTCTTCGCGACCCTCATACGGTGTTTGGGACCGATTACCTGGTCCTTGAATCCACGTACGGCAACCGGCTGCACGGGGAAACGGATCGCAAGGAAGATCTGGCTAAAGTCATCAATGACAGCTACGAGCGGGGTGGCGTTCTGGTGATTCCGTCGTTTGCGGTTGGGCGGACACAGGAACTGCTCTATACTATTCGGGAACTTGAAAATGAAAAGCGCATTCCAATTATGCCGATTTTCGTGGACAGCCCGATGGCCATCAATGCTACCAATGTGTTTATGAAAAACACTCAGGACCACGATATGGAATCCAAATTGGCTAAACTGAAGGGCATTGATATCCTGAAGACAACGGATTTACGGTTTGCCAAGACAGCCGAACAGTCCAAAGCGATCAATAATATTTTCGGGAAAGCGATTATTATTTCCGCCAGCGGGATGGTGACCGGTGGGCGAATTCTGCATCACCTGTTTAATCGGCTGGCAAACCCGAACAATACGGTTTTGTTTATTGGTTACCAGGCCGAAGGAACCCGCGGTCGTACAATTCTGGAAGGCGCCGAAAGCGTCAAGATTCATGGCCAGCAGGTACCGGTTAAAGCCCATATCGAACAGATCAGCGGATTTTCAGCCCATGCGGATTACAACGAGATTCTGGCCTGGTTGTCGAGTTTTAACGAAGCGCCCAGGAAGATATTCATCGTTCATGGCGAAGCATCGCAGTCGGCAGCGCTGGGCGAGCGGATTCAGGCCAGCTTCAACTGGGAAACCGCTATTCCGAAATACCTCGAGACCTATGACTTAGACTGAAATTATGGAACTGTTTGATAAACAAACCGATAAACAGGTCCTTTTACCGCCTTTGGCGGAACGGATGCGGCCAACCGTCATTGAGGACTTTGTCGGTCAGGAACATCTGACCGGCGATGGCAAAATACTGCATAAAGCGTTGGCGGCCAAAGGGATATTCTCAATGATATTATGGGGGCCGCCGGGTTCCGGAAAGACCACGCTGGCCAGGATTATATCCAGGCAAATCAGTGCAAAATTCTTTCAGATCAGTGCGGTATCTGCAGGGGTTAAAGACGTCCGCAAAATTATCGATCAGGCGGATTTGAATCGACGCCAGGGCAATAAAACCATTTTATTTATTGATGAGATTCACCGGTTTAACAAAGCCCAGCAGGACGCCCTGCTGCATGCTGTTGAGAGCGGAGATCTGACACTGATCGGAGCAACCACGGAAAATCCGTCTTTTGAAGTGATCGCGCCACTGCTGTCCCGCTGCCGGGTATTGAAACTGACGAACCTGAGTGATGAAAATCTCGAGACGATATTGTCCCAGGCAATGGATAATGACATTATTCTGCAAAAAATGGATATCCTGCTCGATTCCGATGCCCGCCAACTGTTGATTCATACGGTAAACGGCGATGCCCGGAAATTGCTGAATGCCATTGAGATTTGTCTGCAATTGACACATACGGATACCGAAAAACGGGTACATATTAACCTGGCTCTTGCGCGGGAGGCACTACAACAACGGAATTTATTGTATGATAAAAAGGGTGATTACCATTATGATGTGATTTCGGCTTTAATCAAAAGTGTCCGGGGCAGCGATCCCGATGCGGCGGTTTACTGGCTGGCCGTAATGCTGGAAAATGGGGAAGACCCCCTATTTGTTGCCCGGCGACTGATCATTCTGGCCAGTGAGGATATTGGTAATGCCAGTCCCTTGGCGTTGTCTGTAGCAACATCGGGTTTTCAGGCAGTGCATGCCATCGGAATGCCCGAAGCCGCGATCGTTCTGGCGCAGGTTACCAATTATCTGGCCGCATCGCCGAAAAGCAATGCTTCCTATCTGTCTCTGCGCAAAGCCCAGGCGGCAGTCAAGGAAGGCGAACTTCCCGTAGTGCCCCTGCATCTTAGAAATGCGCCGACCAAACTGATGAAATCCATGGACTTTGGAAAGGGCTACCAATATCCCCATGATTTCCCGGACGCCTTTGTCGAAGAGCGCTATTTGCCGGACGGAATGCAGGCGCCGGGTTTTTACCAGCCGAAAAACTTCGGTACGGAAAAATTTATTCGTGAGCGCCTGTGTAAACTCTGGCCGAGCCGGTATCGGGACACAGATTAAAGCCGGGCAATCCGGCTGAGCGATTAGACTTGCTTGCTTTTCATTTAATAATAGACTATTAACATTCGGTCTTTTTAATTTTGATATAATCACTGAATTGTTGTGTAAATTATCAGATGAAAGAAAACCCGATACCACTCTATTTATATAATAAACAGCACCTTAATATTTATTTGGTATTGTCTCGTATAATATTTGGTACCAGTGCTGGTTATATGTTGTAATTTTTTTTAAACGGAGCTTGATTTTAAATATAATAACAATTATCTTGGAGTGTAGTTCGAAGACTATAAGGGGCTTATAGATGAGAAGAAAAATTGTACGGGTGGGCGCAAGCCTGTGTATCTTATTACCCAAAGATGTAATTAAAACGATGGAGTGGGATTTTGGTGATCCCATTGATCTGATTCTGGATGAGGAAAACGAAAAAGTAATTTTACGGAATCCGCGGGAAGAGGAGAAAAAGAAAAAATCCTATCTCGAAGATTTCAACGGGTTTCTGGAAGATTACAAAGACGTTTTAATGGAAATTGATCCGGTTGAAGAAGTAAGCAATTGAGGTTATTATGCGACGAAAAATTATTCGGGTTGGATCCAGTCGCGGCGTGTTGCTTCCCCGGGAAGTAACCAAAGCGATGTTCTGGGATTTTGGTACTGAAGTCGATCTGGATGTCAATAGCGATCGTAAGGAAGTCACTTTGAAAACAATCAAAGTTAGCCTGCCGGAAGATTACGAATTAGAGCATCTCAGAGGCATTGAAGATCAGTTAATGCTGCATGCCGATGTGCTGGGAGGTATTGATGACTGACGATCAGAAAAAAGAACTGAAACTACTCTGTTATGTCAACTGGATGCTGGCCAAAAAGTTTGAAGATGACTATGGCGTCCGGGATTTTGAAGCACTGAAAAATGTGGTCGGATTACCGGGCGGCGGTTCACTGACATGCTTTTTAGGAGAGCGTTTATCGAACCGCAAAGATCTGTATTCACAGTTGGGCTGGTTTGTGTATTACATGGTGGACGGCGAGCCGTTTCTCAGTAAAAACCGGTCGGTTGTACTGTTGATGCTAATCTGGACCCTGAACTATTATCGCCTGGAATTTGATATCGAGGGACTCGCCGATTTTGTTGTGTTACTGGACACAATGAAACAGGGTAATTCAGACATTTCTCTGTGGTTTTCAAACAATTGCCGTTAGTATTTCAGATTCAGATATCCATAACGAGTCCAATCAATAAAAACACCTCCCGGCGAGGTGTTTTTTGTTTTTAAACCGCGATAAAGCCAAAGGTGATAAGAATGAGTATTGAGACAATTATATCGGCAGCCCGGGGAAATATCCCGATTGATACCTTATTCAAAGACGTTCAGCTTGTAAATCTGTTAGCTGCTGAAATTGTCAGGACCAGCGTAGCGGTCTTCGACGGAAAAATTGTCGGATTTGGTGATTATGACGCCAAAGTAACAATTGACGCTAAAGGCTTGTATCTTGCCCCTGGACTGATTGACGGGCATGTTCACCTGGAAAGTTCCATGCTGAGTCCGGAAGAATTTGCCCGGGCGGTGGTTCCGATGGGCACCACTGCAGTTATCGCGGATCCCCATGAAATTGTGAATGTGATGGGCTTGGACGGATTACGGTACATGCTGGACGTCAGCGCTGAATTGCCTCTGGAAGTTTATTTTATGTTGCCCTCCTGCGTGCCGGCGACGCACCTGGAAACCGCCGGAGCGATTGTGACGGCTGCGGATATGCGGAAATGGATCAACAATCCCCGGATTTTAGGAATTGGCGAAATGATGAATTTCCCCGGTGTCCTTTTTGGTGATTCTGCTGTTCTTGAGAAGCTGACTGTAGCGGGTAATAAGACGATTGATGGTCATGCTCCTCTGGTGCGGGATAAGGATTTATCGGCGTACATTTCCGCTGGTATTCGTTCGGACCATGAAAGCACGAATATTGACGAGGCCCGTGAAAAACTTCAAAAAGGGATGTTTCTGATGATCCGGGATGGATCTGCCGCCCGCAACCTGAAAGACCTGCTGCCGCTGGTGACTCCGCTGAACTCACGGAATTGCGGATTTGTTACCGATGACCGGCATCCCGATTTTCTGCTGGATTTCGGACATATCAACTCTATGGTCCGCGACGCAGTCGCATTTGGAATTGATCCGATAATCGCGCTGCAAATGGCGTCATTGAATACGGCCCGGCATTTTGGCCTGAAAACGAAAGGAGCCATCGCGCCCGGCTATGACGCTGATCTGATTCTGTTTGACAATCTTAGCGATTTTTCGATCAAGATGGTTTTTAAAAATGGCCGCCTCGTGGCAAAAAATGGTCAGATTGTAGCGTTCAATAAGCCACAGATTTCTGAATTACCCGGAACAATTCGGGTAAAAGATTTGTCGGTTTCAGATTTGGCAATCAGGGCTGTCGGAAAGATGATGAATGTCATCGATATCATTCCGAACCAATTGCTGACCAAAAAAACAGCGCTGAAATGCCGTATTGTTGGAGGATATGCTGTAAGCGATTCAAGCCGGGATATATTAAAAATGACTGTCGTGGAACGCCATCACGCCAGTGGTAATATCGGGCTGGGTTTTACCCGCGGAATCGGATTGAAAAGCGGGGCGATTGCGTCAACCGTTGCCCATGATTCCCACAATATCATTGTGATTGGCGTCAATGACGAGGATATGCTTTTTGCGATCAATGAAATCCGGAACATGAACGGCGGACAAGTGGTGGTGGACAATCAGAAAGTACTCGCTTCGTTGGCGTTGCCGATTGCCGGCCTGATGAGCGACAAACCGCTGC
>Ga0268276_1000942_pt1 | contig 31229 bp, 19 predicted proteins | sample saktaG_4_FD_190145 | JGI IMG/M metagenome (GOLD analysis project Ga0268276, IMG submission 190145) | Saline water microbial communities from Sakinaw Lake, British Columbia, Canada - sak_2010_1_5_45m | ecosystem: Environmental > Aquatic > Non-marine Saline and Alkaline > Saline ...
CATTCCCTGCGGTCTGTAAAACCAATGACATGATAAGCTTGCTCACCTTCCCTTATTCCTTTCTATCTCTGTTTGCATGACTATATCTATAATTTTATTATATTTGTAGTCAATATACAATGACATCTTTCTATGACTGCGAGATTTACGATATTGCAACGGGAATATGGACTCAAATTACTCCCACTAACTATCCACACGAATATCATACCGCAGACTATAATCAAGAGGAAGGAACAATTCTTGTTGTCGGGTCTAGTTATGCCCCTCATAATAGTTGTGAAATCTATGATTTCGCAACAGGTATATGGACACCCATTGATACGCTAGAAATAGGTCGTTGGAACCACTGCTCTGAAAAACTTCTCAACAACAAAATTCTGGTAATAGGAGGGACTGAAAGTGGATCTGAACCTAGATGCGAAATTTACAATCCCGATAGTAATCAATGGCAAACTGCTGCTTCAACATATTATTCATACGGCAATTTCTCTTCTGAGGTGCTTTTTGATGAACGAATCTTGGCCATCAGAAGCTGGTGCGAAATCTATACATGGAACTACACACCTCAAGTTTCTCAACCTCAGACCTTAAACGGTTTAAACGAAGCTTTGGTCGGAGATATTCTAACTTTCTCAGTAATCGCTTCCGATCCTGATAACGACAGCATTGCTGTTCGCATTGATTGGGATGATGGCGAATTCTCTGAATGGACTGAACTTCAACCCTCAGGCACTACTTTTGAACTTTCTCATTCTTGGACCGAACCAGGCGTATACGAAGTCCGCGCTCAAGTCGCAGACCAATGGTATTTTCTTAATGAATTATGCCATAACTCAATTTCTGAATGGAGCGAACCCTATGTCATCACTATCATTCCGGGTCAATCTAGCGATCCAGCAATCGAGCTTATGCCGAAGATGAGCGCTTATCCCAATCCATTTGATAAATCAACTACAGTATGTTTTTATGGAGCTGTTAATTCACATGAAAATGCACGTATAGAAATTTATAACATAAAGGGAAAAAAAATAAGAACTTTGGAAAATTTGGAATGCATTAACCGTGTTAATGCAAAAACGATCCCGATAAAATCGGGATTTTACTCCATATCATGGAACGGAAGAGATGATAAAAATCGACCAGTCACAAGCGGTATCTATTTCTATAAATTAATGATCGGTGAGAATGAGATTGCATCAAACAAAATGCTGCTTTTGAAATAATATGATTTGGAGTCGGTGACTCTGTCGCCGAAAGATAATAAAGCCGACGGAGTCGGCTACTCCATAAAAGACTGCTCCAAAAAAAAGAGGTGATCCGAAAATCACCTCTTCAAAGAACAAATTATATTAGAAGCTAATGATTTTCGAGTTACCGATTTTTGATGTCCTCGAAATTTCTATCTTCAAATTTTACTTCCACTCCATTGAACTGCCGCTTTATGTCCTCGATCTCTAAAGCTGGATTTTTGCTGTATAAAAGTTTTATATGGTTGTATTTATTACATACTGTGATGATATTTTGTGAGGGATTCTTTTCAAGGATGATATAAATGTGATGCAAATCATCACGTTCCTCTAGATATTGTTCAAGTTTAATGACATCATTGCCCTTAATGTCATGGGCGTAGATGAATGCGATTACCTTTTTGTGGCTTTTGGGGGAGACTTTACTTCTAGTGAATCTACCTTTCATTTTACCTCCGTGCTTTGGTAATAATTAATATTCTCAAATTGCCTTTCAATTAGTTCCTAAGTTTTTTTTTAATGCATTTTTGATCATATGAACAAGGTCATCGATCTCAAATGGTTTAAAAATTATGTCGTGCAAGCCATCCTTTTTGGCTTTTACCAGCACATGATTCGGATCATATCCAAAACCGGTCATCATGATTATCGGAATTGTGTCATCAAAATCTCTGATCTGTGAATAAAGCTCGTATCCATCCATATCCGGCATTGCAATATCGCTGAGTACAAGGTCGACATGCTGTTCACGAATGGTCTGCAGCGCATCAAAACCATTATCTGCAGTAATCACTTTGTAGTTCTTTTTCGGGAGTACATAAGAAAGAAAATCTAAAGTATCCTGCTCGTCATCAACTATGAGTATGGTTTTCATAAACATGTTTTTCCTGTGATCTTAGTGTATGCCTGCATATATTTTTCGCGTGTCTTTTCGATAATATCTTTTGGAAGATGAAGAATGTCATCATCGGCTGAAATATCCTTTTTATGTTGTATTCCCTTAGATAAAAGATAATCCCGCACAAACTGTTTATCATAACTTTTCTGAGATCTGCCCGGTTCATACTCATCTTTGTCCCAAAAGCGTGAGGAGTCAGGAGTGAATATCTCATCTATCAGAATGATCTCATTATTATAAAAACCAAATTCTAATTTAGTATCCGCAAGAATAATATTTTTTTTCTCAAGAATATCGTGAGCAAAGGTATAGAGATGAAGACTGATCTCTTTTATCTTTTCTGCAAGGAGAGGATCGACTACACGTTTTATTTCTTCATAACTAATATTTTCATCATGTCCTTCTTCAGCTTTTGTCGAAGGTGTGAATAAGGGTTCGGGAAGTTTTTCAGATTCTTTGAGATCGTCAGGCAATTTTATTCCACAAACCTTTCCGGACTTCTTATAATCCTTCCAGCCGCTGCCTGTAATATAACCGCGAACAATGCATTCAATGGGAAATTTCTCAGCTTTTTTGACCAGCATCGAGCGTTTATCAAGGTCATCAAAAGCATCCTGAATATCTTTAGGGAAGTCTTTCACTTCTGTTGAGATGATATGATTCGGAATGATTGGAGCAGTGTGATCAAACCAGTAAGCTGATATTTGATTAAGGATTTTTCCCTTATCCGGAATCTCATCACGAAGAATGTAATCGAACGCAGAAATTCTGTCAGATGCAATGATAAGAAGCTCGTTTCCCAGATCGTAAATATCGCGCACCTTTCCTTGCTTGAGAGGAAAAATATCTCTAAGTCGTGCCATTTATGTGATCATTCCCTTTGCTTATCTTTCTCAATATTATATGAATAGGTGATCCTCGCAGATTTTTCGAGCATTACAGTTACACCACAATAGCGTTCGTTTGAAAGCGTAATTGCTTTCTCAACCTTAGATTCATCAATATTATCTCCAATAATTGTATAGATAATGTGAATCTTTGTGAAAATTTTTGGATGAGCTGTAGAAAGTTCTGCATCAGCAGAGACAGTTATATTTTTGTAGGGAACTCTCATTTTTGTGAGAAGAGATGCAACATCCATACCTGTGCAACCGATCAAACCTATGAGAACCAATTCTTTCGGTCTGCATCCTTGATCGTAGCTCATGTCTTTACCTGCATCAAGTATAATTGCATGATTGGAATCTGAGACTGCGCTGAATTGTAGCTTATCGATCAATGTCACTTTTGCTTTCATATTTCACAAAAAGGTTACAAAGGATGGAATCGTTGTCAAATTTATTTTTTATATTTTGTAAAAAAATTAGAAAAATTGTGGGAAGATTATCAGAAGTATCTGAATTATTATATTTGAACAAATACCGGCAGCAATATCATCGGCAAGCACACCCCATCCATTAGGAAGTTGTTGCAATTGATTGATGGGAGTTGGTTTTACAATATCAAAAACACGGAACAGAACAAGTGCACAGATAAAGACCATCAAAGTGTGAGGCAGGAACATAACTGCGAAGCAAAAACCGATAAGTTCATCAATAGTGATCTTTCTGCTGTCATGTCCCAAGTCCTTTTCAGCACTTTTTATGATGGGAACAAATATCAAGCTAACAGCCAACAGAATTCCGATCAGTAATAGGTTTCCAACAGTACTGAGCGGTGGAATGAGATAATAATATAAGGCAGCAGTGACAATTGAGGTAAGCGTTCCGGAGGCAATAGGAAAATATCCTATAAAACCTACAGAAACGAATAAATTTCTAAAAAATTTCAGCATGATCAATAGAGTGCGTCGGTTTCTATCCTCTCAATATCAGCTCCAAGTGAAGCAAGTTTATTCTCAAAATATTCATAGCCACGATCAAGATGATATACTCTGGATATTTTTGTTTCTCCATCTGCAGCGAGAGCAGCAGTAATGAGTGCAGCAGCAGCACGAATATCAGGAGCCATTACAGGTGCTCCTGAGAGTTTTTTGCCGCCATTGATGCTGATCCTGTTTCCCGATAATTTTATATCAGCCCCAAGGCGCTGCAGTTCGCTTATATACATAAATCGGTCAGAAAAGATATTTTCATTTATAATGCTCTTGCCCTCAATTGTAGATAGCAAAGCGGCAAAGAGCGGTTGAAGGTCGGTCGGGAATGCGGGATAGGGATTAGTGGATATTTCGACGGGATTTCTCTTGCCTTTATTATAGATTGTGATTGAATTCTCCTGCGTTTCTACAGTATATCCAATGTCGCGTAGTTTGCTCAACACAATGCCAGAGTGCTCCGGTATGCAGTTTGTGACTGTGATCTTCCCATTGGTGATAGCACCTGCCACAAGAAGTGTGCCCACTTCGATCCTGTCAGGAATAAGTGAATAATCAGCAGGATGGAGTTCTTTCACTCCCTGCACGGTAATGCTCTCTGTGCCGTGTCCTTCGATATGAGCACCCATTTTATTGAGGAATTCTGCAAGATTGCTGATCTCTGGTTCGCAGGCGGCATTTTCTATGACTGTGGTACCTTCTGCGAGAACTGCAGCCATGAGCACATTTGCAGTAGCACCGACAGTTTTATTCTCAAAAAATATTTCAGAACCTTTCAGCCCTTTGGTTTTCGCATATATGTAACCATGTTTTATCTGGATGGTCACACCCAGCTTATGAAGCGCTTCCAGATGATAATCTATTGGACGGGCACCAAGTGCGCAACCTCCAGGAAAGGATACTTTTGCCTGTCCGCAGCGAGCGAGTAATGGACCAAGTGCGTAGATCGAGGCACGCATTATTTTCACAAGTTCATATGGGGCTTCATGGTTCTTTATTTCTTTTGTATTGATACGCAATTCATGGTCTGTGAATTCAGCTTCGGTACCGATCGTTCTGAGCAGTTTTATCATTGTTAGTATATCGGAGAGATTCGGAATGTTCTTTATATGATATTCTCCATCGGCAAGGAGTGTGGCAGCCAGAATAGGGAGTCCGGCATTCTTCGATCCGTTTGCAGCAATTGTTCCTGTGAGTTTGCGTCCACCGCGTACTAAAATTTCATCCATTTTGTAACCAACTTCTATGTATTATTTTATGAGAATTAAAACTCGATCTAAATTATTGTAGTCCTTCTTAATGTCAATGATTTTGTAATTATATTGTTCTGTCAGCTTAGAGAGTTCTTCTTTTTGGTAAGCTCCGATCTCAAAAAATATTCGACCATTCTTTTTGAGATATTTCCCGGCATTCTGTAAAATTTTGTTATAGAATTCCAGCCCGTCCTCTTTCGCAAAAAGCGCCTCTCTCGGCTCGTGATCCCTGACCTCTTTTGGTAATTCCTTGAATTCCTTTTCACTGATATAGGGTGGATTGGAAATGATGCAGTCAAACGTGCCTGTAGCTTTATCAAAAATATTGGAATGCAACAATGAAATATTCTCGATTTTCAAGTTATCAATATTCTTCTTTGTGAGTTTTAATGCTTTTTCAGAAATATCAGCTGCAACAATGTGAATATCCTTCTCCGAATCTTTGAAAGAATTACTTATCGAAATGGGAATATTTCCAGAGCCGGTTCCGATATCCAGAAGCGACCACGTATTCTGTTTGGATTCCTTTATATATGAAATTACTGCATCAACAAGAATTTCTGTTTCAGGACGCGGAATGAGAACTCCTTCCTCAACAAAGAAAGTAATTCCATAGAATTCTGTAGCGCCAAGAAGATATTGAATAGGATAGTGGGAAGCCCTGCTTTTGATTAATTTTTTTATGTTTGATAGATATTTCTCAGCAAGGGGTTTGTCGTATTTTAGATACAGATCGAGACGGGAGCATTCCAGCACATGAGCAATGAGCAGTTCTGCATTCAGGTGTGGAGAAGGAATTTCTTTTTCCGTGAAGTAATCCGATGTCCAGAAGAGCACGTCATTGACTGTCCAGACTTTGTTTTTATTTTGCGAAGTCATATAAAATGAAAAGAAGGGCTATGGCGAATTGTTGTCAAATTTATTGCCTCACTTTCGTATCCATCCGCCTATAATTATGCCATATGGCACTATCAACTGGCGGATCAGACGAAAGCAGACAGATAATCCAACCGCAGGTGCTTATGTTAGTGGCAATCATTGCTATAAACATTAAATGAAGCAATAATATATTTTAATCATGAAAAATAATTTTCAATATAATCCAAATAAATATCATCTCTAATTTTGAATTTCTTTGTTAACCAAAATTTATGTGCAAGACCAATTGTAATAAGAATGGTTTTATCAGCAGAGATGTTTTTCACAACCTCATTTATGTTATTATAAATAGATGTATTCCACTCTTCTCTCAATTCCCACAAATCTGGAACTAATTGCTTATTATATTCATATTCAGATTCAAAGAATAAATCGGAGATTTCAGATTGATATAATTTGAAATCATTCCATTTAAGTAAAAAATTATCCCTGAAAATTGAACCAAAATCTTCATAACATTTATAATAATTTCGTTTATTCTCAGTATTCTTAACGTTCTTTATTATCGAATCTTTTTTTGCTCCCCACTTCATTCCTTCAGGAGTATTAGGCTGAACAGGGCAAATTTTAATTCTTTTTCTTTTAGCTAGAGGAATTATAACTTCATAGTATTCCGGTTTAGAATTACATGTCACACGATTAAATAATTGATCTTCACTTAATTCGGCACAGATTATATCAGGATTCAATGAATCAATCGTATTTTCTAAAATTTTCATACTATATGAATGAATAACATTATGAAATTCATGCATAGTTCCTAATATAATTACCTTTTTTTTATTAATCATTTTCTAACACCTCTCGTTACTTTTGAATCATCAGAAACATAGATTATTTATTGCCACATAATGTTTGGCTGTGCCACGAATTCCTTTGTTGACAGCTGTGTTATCGGAAATTTTGCAATTATTCAGATACAATCAAATAAGTTTTTTTGTTGTTCTATATCAATTTTTTTATTTCTTTTTATCTCTTCAATATTACCATTTAATCTTGTTAATATGATGTTATAATATTCACTGGATATTTCTATTGTTATAAATTTTCGTTTCAATCTTTTGGCAACTGCCACAGTTGTTCCTGTACCACCGAAGGGATCTAAAACTAAATTGCCTTCTTTAGAACTTGTTTTTATTATTAATTCTAATAAATCTTCCGGCATCTGACAGGGATGTTTACCTATCCTTTCTTTAAAAGTACCACAAACTCTTGAAAATTGCCAAACATCATCGGGAATTTTCCCTAATGGATTTGCTCGTTTATCTTTATAAATAAGCTGTCTTGCAGAAGGAATCCTGATATTTTTATCGTTAAATGTAAATCCCTCTTTTTCTTTTGTGAAATATAAGAGGTGAGTATGAGAACGATTAAATTTTTTCCTCTGATTTTGTCCAAAAGTGTAGTACCAGATAATCCAATTTCGATAATAAAAACCTGTTCTTTTTAAAATTATATTTATCTCTGCTGCAAATTCATCACCGATTGCAATGTATATTGTCCCATTATTTTTTAGTAATCTATATGTTTCTTTTATCCATTTTTCCGACCAGTTATAGTAGTCTTCATACGACATATTATCATTATGAACATCATATTTTATTCCAATATTAAAAGGTGGGTCTGCAAAAATTAAATCTACAGATTTGTCTGGAAATGTTCTCATGATTTCTATGCAATCCCCTAAATATACTTTGTTAGTTTCCATTTTTTTATTTCTCCAGATTGAACAACTGACAGGGTTTCATTTTAAATTGTAATTTTGTAGGATCTGGAGTTCCACCTTTTCTTTGCATAGTGATTTTTCCAATGTGTAAACTTCCTCTTGGTGAAATGCAAACTTCACCTTTGCCAAAAAAATTCATTACAGTGTTAATATCAATAAGTGTCCAGGTTGTTGTGTTGTTTACTCTGTCAAGTCTTGTAACTAACATCCAGTCAGCAGATAATCCACCTCTTCCCCGGATTATATCGCTTATTATTACAATTCTGTTTCTCTCAAAGAACTTAATGATTTTATTTTGGATTATTTTTGGCATTTCGTTTAAGAACAAGCGTCTGTTATCTCTGAATGTTTTAATACCTGTCTTCTTTGTAAATTTTTGGGGGTTTAGTTCTCCTGTAAAAAGTTTAAGCCAAAACGAAACATCATCTTCAAATTTCCACATTTCCTGGTAGTTTGCAACAGCTCTTTTATCAATTTGATTATAATCAGCATTTTTGTTTGCTTTCTTTAGTGATAAATTCTCAATTTTAAGTATATTTCCAATCTTTATGATAATACTTATCTGGGCATCGGCTTTTTTGAATTTTACAAATTGATCATACTCTTCTTCATTTACACCAAACTTACATAAATCGCTTTTCTTTATTCTAGTGGGGATTTGAATAGCTTTTACAGAATTGAGATTTTTAATACTGTAACCCATAATTTTAAGCCATTCTTGTGATTCTTCATCCTTTTTCCAATCGTTAAACTTTTCACAAATAGCTTTTTCGTTTGCAAACCCACCTTTTGCAGTTTTTGAACCAAGTTCTGTTTTATTCATTTTTTTCTTCCTTTAGAATAATTTCCTATAATGTTTGGCGTGTGCGGTGGGATCGCCCCGATGAATCGGAACCAACAGAAAACGAACCAACCAAAGTTTGAATCCATCAGCAGACGGATCAGACGAATGCAGACAGATAACCCAACCGCAGGAACGCTTGTTAGTTGCATTCATTTATTTCAGTTTTGATTATACTATTACGATCAATGACTGTAGTTTTAATAAACAAAGAATCAGTCATAAATACATATTTTGAATTATAACCAATAATATAATAATCTTTCAAATTAGAAAAGTAAGAGTTGTTAAATTCAAGGTCGTAAATTTTAATTCTATTACTAACATCTAGTTTAAATCTAAATACTTTAGCGTAAGAAGATATAATTATATTTGATAAAAATATGAATATAATAATTAAAAAGAGAATAGCTTTCATTGGTTGTGCAAAAAATTTCTTTGCGACTTTACTTGAAATCTCAAACACTAAAAACACTGATATTGCTTGAAGCATAAAAAACTTCTCAGGAATATTTTTGTAAAAAAAATAAACAGTTAATACAATGAACAAGGTAAAAAACAAGATATCATATATGTTCATTTTCTTCTCAGAACTGCTTGGGTTATTTACTGTTCTTGAACACACGTGCATCATATAGAAAAAGGCTAGCAATGTAATTATCGCGCTAAGAATTGCTGTTTCTATCTCTTCAACACCAATTGCGACATAATCTCTTAGAGAAAAATATTCATGCAAATTAGTGTTAAAGCTATTGTAATATATTTTATTTGAGAAATACCCTCCAATAAAAATCAAAGGTGTAATTAAACCGATAGCTGTTACTAAAGAAGATATTTTAAAATCCAATTTAAAAGAAGATTTATCAAGAACTTCATTAAATTCATTTTTACTTAAGTCTTTGATTATATTTTTTGTTGCTTCTAAATTATCCAATGAAATTTTGTGAGTAAAAATTTCTTTGTCTAAAATAAGATCTTCATATTCGCAATCTGATTTCTTTAATCTCTTATCAACGATTATTTGAATCTGTGAATAAATGTTAATCAATTTTCGAGATTTAGGATCGGATAATACCTCATCTTTCAGTATCATTACTTCTGGTTTAATCTCTTCAAATTTTATCTTGTTGGAATCATTTAATTTAATTTTCAATATATTAGTAATTGTAAAAAAAACTAAGTTGTCGTTTTTACTATTATTACCATAAATCTTAAAATCTTTTAGATTGCGAATTCTATAAAGAAGACCTCTGAAAGCAAAACTTTGTAATTTGATTAATTTTTTGATTTTGTTAAATTCAAATTTTAGAGAAAGTCTATAAAGTGGAATGTAAATATACTTTAATAAAAATTTAAATATCAGATTTCTCATAATCTTTCCTTGTAATTGCAACTAATGTATGTGTCCCCGACCAAATAGGTCGTGGATCCTCCAGAGGTTGGACAAATATTTCCATTTAGATTCATAAAAAGGTCTGGGATCCGTCAGTTGACGGACAAGTTACTCCCGATTTGGGAGTGTATATGTACTGATTAAAATTCTTATGTCCCAGAAGGTGTTGCATATATCCAAGATCAGTACCATGTTCCAGCAAATGCGTTGCGAAACTGTGGGGCAATGTGTGAATATTTTCCTTATTTCTTTCTCTTGTATTCATAAAAATCCTATGTGGATTTCTTTCTGTTTTATTGCTTAATATCTGTCAAGAAGTTTGCGCTGGAATTTATAATTATAAATCCTCACAGTTTGGATTCGGATTTGATACGGCTACCAAGCAGGGGCTTAGTAGCCAGATTAAGGAAAAAAAGACGCGCACCGAATTCGATGTGCGTCCTTAGTTTATATGTTTTATGCGGAGATTATTTCATTAATACCATTTTCTTGGTAACCTGCTTTTCATTTGTTTCAAGTCTATAGAAATATACGCCATTGGAAACGGTCTTGTCATGGTTGTCCTTACCGTCCCATACAAAATCAATGGCAGTGCCAACAGGACTTGTTTCAGGAATGAAGGTTTTCACAAGTTGCCCTTTGATGTTATATATTTTGAGTGTTGCGTTTTGTGTATTCGCGGGCAATGAGAAGGAAATCGTTGTCGAGCCGGTAGCAGGATTGGGGAAGTTCTGGTTGAGTCTGAACTGATTAATTGTATATGGATCATCATTTGAGAACGTAGGAATTTCATAGCTGGAAGCAGGATCTCCAATAAGAATATCATCAACATGGATGCCATCTTCCTCGACATTGCCGTCAGAAGCCATCAGGAATCTGATATAAACCTGATCTTCGCCAGCGAAATCAGAGAGATCAGAAGTTTCTGCGACCCAATCTACCTGCGTGCCATCATAAAGAGGCTCTCCGGTTGGTTGGTAACTTCCTGTGCCGGGTTCTGTATATTCACCCTCGAGGGCTGTCCATGTTGTGCCGTCAGTGGATGCCTGAACCTGTGCATAGTCCCAGTTGGGTTCTATATCCCATTTTACATTGAAGTACAGACTTGCACTACCCTCCAAGCTGCTCAGATTGATTGGATTCGTGAGTTGCAAAATAGCCGTTGTCCAGGAGGGATAACTGCCACCGGGGCTGTCTGTAAAAGAATGAGTTGGTGAAACACAGTCTTCTTCAGTTGCTCCCCAATCAGCGGAAGTCCATTGAGCCGTTCCATCTTCAGCATCATCAAAAAGCTTTGCAAACCCAAGATGGTAATCATATTGTGCATCACCGTTCACTATTAGTGTTCCAACATAGGGGACATGACCTTCGGCAGTGACATAGAGGTGATACGTAAAGTTTGGAAGACTGACTTCATAGCTTCCTATGGATGACTGTACGGAAGCGTATTCTTCACCGTTATCACTACGCAAATAAGATAGTGTCGCATTGTCTATCATCATGAAATCATTAAAGACATTACCAGATATGAAACCGCTTTCCACTGGATCGAGCACAATATCATGAGCGTTCGAGCCATATCCAAGGAAATAATTGAATTCCTGGTAGGGATCATATCCCCATTTATTTATATATATATCATAATATTCAACCGGATTGCCTTCCTCAGAAGCATAGAGACCGGAAGCATTTGTGGTGGCAACAAAGACAGGATCATCAGTATTGGGATTTGCTCCCTGTTCATAGAAGCAGACTTCGGCATTTGTGACAGGAGCCCCATTCTGGCTTTCTGTTACAATACCGGATACAGTTCCGTATGCCACAATAACAGGGAAAATCTCTTCATAAAGATCATATCCCGATTTCGCGATGATCGCATCGACAGGAATCATAGTTGTCGGGGTTACATCACAAGTTATATCTGCTGCAGCGTTGAAACCTGTTCCGTCAACATTAACCCATAGCGTGAAATCATTCTCATCTGCATAAGCTTCAATAGTACCTTCGAGATTGAGTGCAAAGGTGTCCTCCAGACCGAAATCTGTTGTTACGTTCAAAGAAGGATTCGTAAGATCGAGAGCAGTTACATTAAGCTCTTCTATGAAGAGGAAGTACTCATCACCCGGATTTTGTCCGTAGATCATTAGTATCGGACCGTAACTATAGTTCAAATTAAGAATTGATGTGCCGGTCGCATTAGTAACTTCGGTAGCCGAGATGTAGTCCAGCCCTTCTGCCCAGACGTTAACTCCCACCTGAGGAGAGACGCTATCCGGAGCCATAACTTCAACTGTGACCTGTGTTGGAACGTTCACATTGATTGTGTCGGGATATAGAGTTACGACACTTGCAGTAACAGTGATATCTCCAACATATTTGTAATAATTATGGGCTACGATTGAGATATGCATAATTCCCGCTTCTTGAGGAATGATGTCAAGAACGACAGTTCCTTCTCCCAAAAAATTTGTTATACCATAACCATAAATAGTATCGTCATCATAAACAGTAATTCTTGAAAAAGCAGGAGCAATTACATCAATTTCTGGGGTTCCAGCCATTATTGTTTGAGGGTATGTAGCAGATAAATTTGTAGGTGCTTCTGTCCAGAGTTCAAGAGAAGGGTCACCGAAAACATTCAATTCGTAGCAGCACCATCTTACAACTTGCTGTGCTTCAATGAACGGGATAGCATGTTCTTTTGAAACCTGATTTGCTCCTCCGATAGAATAAACTCCATCATCAAAAAAAGCATCAAACCATTCTCTGTTAAATATTTGAGAAGCTCCATCAGTTCCACCCGCTTCACCCCAGCCGTAACGAGAATTGGCTATAAAGGTTGAAGTGGCTGTAGGCATAGTGGAAATCTTTTCCGCAAAACAATCTGGTCCATAATATCCGTCAAAATGCCAGTTATCCATTGAACCAGAATAGCATGCCTGAGAATAGCCATTAATAAAGTTATGTATAATTCCATCATTGGTAATGTGATAAGTTGTTAAGTCTGAATTATCAATATTTAAACAATGAGTGGGATTGCCATGTCCAAGATGACAAAGCAGGTTTGGTCCGAGATTTAATTGAGTATATAAATCTGATGATGTCCAATTTCCATCCATTTCATACAAAGTGGATATATCCCAATCAGCAGGAATACCAACCGTTGTATAGCCATTATTACTGCATCCACCGATTAACTCATTCATATAAGTTCCCCCATAGGTAGTCGGATAATAAGGTGGCCCCCAAAGATACTCTCCAACAAGCAAAGCAGTCTGCACTTCATCAGCCACAGGTGTTTCTGAATAGAGCATCATTTTATTAATGGCATTTGAGATTTCTGTAGGATTGTTCATACAGATTCTTCCAATATAAAATTCTGCAAGAAGGTCTGCTTCATTGGGCTCACCCCATCTATTATCATTATCATTATTCCAATCAGGACCTGAACCAGGAGCAGAGGTTCTGTCCAAACATGCATAATACATATCAGCAGGAATATCATATTCAGTATAACCGCTAGGATTAGAAAACAATCCACGATGAGGAATAATATTATCAGAAGGATTGTTAGGTGCTGTATCACCTCCTAAAAGGACAAATTTAATTGGACCATTTGAATACTGGTCAATAAAATAATTTCTGATTTTATCCTGTTCATCTACTCCAGTGTAATTAGTATAAATATCGCTAACTAATTCAATCTTAGTTCGATATCCACGATGAGAATGAAAATCTACCAGAGGTTGAAAATCATCAGCATAGTCTGCAGAGGTTACAATAAGGTAATCATAAGCATCATCGTCTCTTGTTTTTGTAATTATGTAATTATCAATTTGTTCTGGATTATCAACTAACTTTTGTAATCTTTTTTCTACCTGAGGATTCTTGAATAAGAACCGTCCAGATGATTCAGCGGCTTCGTTGTATTCAGTTTCTACTGAAACAACTATTTCTTTGTAGTATGACAATTCGCCGGTTGCAGGGATATATTTAATTGGGGTTAGAGCCAGAAATCCAAGAGAATATCCAGCAAGGTAATGTGTGCTGTAATTAGTATATTGGCGTGATGGAAATTGGATTTCGCTTTGATAGATTTCCGGATTAGGTTCTGTGAATTTAGCACCTTCAATTTTTGATAGAGGAACTTGTTGTTGTTTTGGATAAAGAATATAATTTCCTAAATTTACTTCGTCTTTCAGTGCAAGGGACACACTTACGATACTTTCATTTTGAGGGAGTAATAATCTGATTCCAATATAAGGAATCGCAGGGTCACCAGGATTTCCTAAAGAGACTGCATCTTTCACCTGCAGTTTTGTAAAGTTCTCAGCGGGCACCAAATTAGGTTCGTCAAAGTAATATGTTTTAGAAATGGTGTCTGCATGACAAGTCATTGCTCCTATAAGAAGCAGTAATGTTAAGATTTTAAGTGCTTTCATTTTATACCTCACTTATGTTTTATTTATCTAAATATAATCATTTTTTTGATAATATCTTTTTTGTCAGTGGAGAGTTTATAAAGATAAATGCCGTTTGCCACAGGTTTGCCAGATTCATCTTTTGTATCCCAGATAACTTCATTAATTTTTAATTTTAAATTTTGAATTTTGAATTGTTTAACCAATTGTCCTTTAATGTTGTAAATCTTTAATTCAGCTTCTGTTATATCTCTTGGAATAGTGAAAGATATAGTAGTTGAATTTCGCACTGGATTTGGATAATTGTAAATATTCAAATCTGATATTTCAGAAGGTTGGAAAGGTTGTTCATCTATTCCTACCAATGTAGTTGTCATTGGAATTAGAACTTCTGTAAATTCACCATCAATTACTTCAATATCCTCAATAACAACATCCCCATAAAAAACCCTTTCTGCATAAATATCGTAAATGCCCGCAGGAAGTTTGTATTGGAAATTTCCGATGCTGTTGGAGAAAGTGAATTCACCGGTTTCATTATTAATTTTAATGAGAACATAATCTACCGGATCGCCGTTTGTTGGATTGTATGTGTAACCCTCGATACCGCCAAATGATGGTGAATTATATTCATAAGGTCCAATATCGATGATTGCACTTCCGTTACCATCTCCATCCCAAACACGAACATTGTAATCCATATCGAATGGACAATAATATCCCAATGTATCGAATCCGGCATCTATAGCGAGACTTCCTTCTATAAGATGAAAATCTCCATTCTGCCAATCAACAAAAAGGGAATCTGCTGATAATGAATCCACCCAGATATTGCCTCCCCCATCGATTAACGGATATTCCAATGGGAAATCTATAATACAGTTACGGAAAATGGGGTTATCTGATATTGGGAAATAGTTAATTTCTTCGTTTTCTATAAAAACACAATTGTTGTATGTGACAGTACCACCACTTCCAATTGCATAATCATTATTAATAGTTAAGTTGTTTTGGCAGGATATATTTCTCCAGCTTACCTCTACACCAACATAATTTCCGTTAAATGAAATATTATTACTAACCTCAAGGTAACCAGGTAATCGAAAATTTCCGTTATTTGAGATATTATTAAACGCTTTTCCTGTATTATGAATACCTGAATAAATATCACATCCTTCAAAATAATTATCCGAAATATCAACATAAGCATAATCTATATCTACACCATAAGAACCACCAATAAAATTATTGTTTTTGATGAAAAGGGAATCATCTGTTTCATCATTGCTCAAAATACCAGTAGAACAATTAAAAAAATTATTTTTATAAAAATAACCCGGTTCGTTCTCAACCGCACAAGTTATACCTACACTATTATTGCCTGATATATTGTTATAAATACAATATGGAGTGTGTGCTATGATTCTATAATTGCCAATACATTCATTATTTGCGATCAGTGCAGGTTGAAAGTTTTCATACGGTTTTCTTATCTGAATATTTACTTGCCATAAACTATTTTGAACAAAAGAATTAATATTATTATCATAACAAAAAGAGTTATCAATGATACTGATTTCTTTTGTTCCTAATGAACCAATAACACCTGAAGCATTATTTATAAACAGATTTTTTTCTGAAATCATTAGACCATTATAAAAAGATATTGCACCTACCGCCACTCTTCCAAGATATATGCCAATTGCACATGAATATTCAAACTTGCAGTGATAGAATACACACATATCTGCCTGTTCAGGAACATATATCGTTCCCCAACAATGATCAGGATCACCCGTTATCCGGGTAAATGTTATACTGTCCTGCTCGGTTCCTTCTGCCACTATCCTTCCATCAACCCAGAACATTTTGGCAACAGAATCACCACCATAAAACCAGAAATTCTGGTTAAATTCCTGCCAGCTTGTACAAGAAGCGCCGCTCAATTTTATTATTGTACCAGGTAAAATGGTTAGGGTTACACCTGCATCAACATAAATATTTTCTGTTACAAGATAAGGATTGTTTTCAGGACCCCAGGTTGTGTCTTCTGTTAAATGACCGCCGACTTTAATTGCGTTCGCAATGGAAAAAGCAGAAAGCAAAAAGCAAAAAGTAAAAAAAAGAAAATCATATTTTTTCATAATTACTTCAATGTTCCTTCTGTCATTCCCGCGGAAGCGGGAATTTAAACTCACCCCAACCCCTCTCTTCAAAACAAGAGAGGGGCTTTTACGAGATGAGACAAATAAAGCAAAAGGTTATTTGATCAGCAACATTTTTTTCATTGCTGATGATTTACCTGCTGTAATTTTGAAGAAGTATATTCCTGATGCAACTGATCTATTGTTGCTGTCTTTACCATTCCAGGTTACTGTATGTGCGCCGTTTTCAAAATGTTTGTCAACTAACGTTGTAACTCTCTGACCTTTTATATTGTAAACTGTGAGTTTTACATTAGAAGAATTCTTTAAACTGAATGAGATTTTAGTTGAAGGATTGAAGGGATTTGGGAAGTTTGTTAAATTAGAAATTAGAAATTCGGATTTAGGAATTACATTATCATCAACATCCACTGTTCCCTGCATTGGAATTAGTACCTGTGTAAACTGCCCATCGAAAACTTCTATTTGGTATTCTATCACATCATCAAAGAAAACTCTTTCTGCATAAACATCATAAACACCTGTTGGAAGTTTGTATTGGAAGTTGCCCAGACTATCAGAGAAAGTAAATTCACCCGGTTGGTTATTGATTTTCAGAAGCACATAATCTACCGGATCACCGTTTGTTGGATTGTATGTGTAACCCTCGATACCACCAAATGATGGTGAATTATATTCATAAGGTCCAATATCTATTATCGCATTCCCATCATTGTCTCCATCCCAGATACGAACATTGTAATCCATATCAAAAGGACAATAATATCCCAATGTATCGAATCCGGCATCTATGGCAAGACTACCTTCTATAAGATGAAAATCACCATTATGCAAATCTACAAAAATGGAATCTGCTGATAATGAATCTACCCAGATGTTGCCGCCACCATCGATTAATGGATATTCTAATTCGAAATCTATAATACAGTTTCGGAAAACAGGATTGCCATTTATGGTATGTTGTGTTAATTCTTCATTGTTAATTATTATACAATTTTCATAAGATACTGTAGCACTCCAAATATCATATGTATTATTTATTGATATGTTGTTAATGCAATATGGATTATATCCTACTTTCAACCCATATCCTTCATTATTATAGCATATATTATTATAAACTTCTAATCCACCAGGAGTCCATATTTCACCATTATTTGAAATATTATTGTATATCTTTCCAGAAGCATTTTCAGTAACTAAATCGCACCCATCAAAATAATTATCCGAAATCTCTACATAAACATCATCCGCATAACTACCTGTCCCGCCGCCAAACATCTCATTCTTTTTAATATAAACCCTATCTTGTTCATCAAATCCATCTACAGAAATGCCGGTCCAACTTGAATAAGGATAAAATTCCGTTTTATAGAATTTATTACTGTAAATGTAGGTCGGCACCTGAGATATTTCACAATTAATAGATATACTGCAATCCTGAAATATATTATTTACTATGTATAAGGGATAGGCATTAGAGCATCTTATTCCCTGTTTTCCACAGATATTATTACCGGTTCCGTAGAAACTATTACCGACAATTAAAGGAACGGAATCCATATCATAACTATAACTGGCAATATAATAGGTGCCATAAGGGAAAGCAAATTCTTCTGTCGTCCTGAAAATATTATCCTTTATCAATACAGATTGAACAGTTCTTCTCAAGTGTATTCCATAGTAAACATTCTGAATAATGCAATTTTCTATCGTAACTTTCCCATTACCAACTTCTATTGCTCCGAATAATACATTACCTATGGCTAAACCTATCTTGAAGGGATATTCAAACTTACAGTATTTGAATTTTGATATTTCTTCACTCTCCTCGGATAAATAGATAGTTCCCCAATGGTAACTTACTATATCAGGATTACGGGTAAAGATAATGCTGTCCTGTTCTGTGCCTTCCACAATTATTCTGCCATTTACCCATATCATCTTTGCTTCTGCTTCTCCACTATGCCAATAGAAATTCTCTACTATATGATCATATTCCGATAACTCGGCAGATGTTAGTTTTACAATAGTACCGGGTGCTATTGTAAGGGTAACACCAGAGTCAACGTAGATATCGTGGATTACAATATAAGGATTGTTCTCTGGTGTCCAGATAGTATTTTCTGTTATATGCCCTTCAACCTCGATAGAAAGGAGAAAGGAGAAAGGAGAAAGGAAAAAGGAAAAAACAAAGATTAGAATTAAAATATTTTTATTCATTAGTTCCTTTATAATATAGTTTTATGTAATGATTTATGCAGAAGCTTTCCGCCGGTCACAGACAAAGCCGGGACTCAGTTTCGGGGCTGGCGGATAAACCTCTACGAATTATTTTCTTATTTCATCATTAACATCCTTTTAACAGATGTTCTGTTTCCTTCCTTTAGCTTATACAAATAAATTCCGTAAGAAACCTGTTTGCCGGCATTGTCTCTGCCATTCCAGTTTACACAGTGCACACCCTTTTCCATCTCATTGTCAACAAGTGTACAAACTTTTTGACCTTTGATATTGTAAATGGAAATTTCAACTTTGGTGGCGGATGGAATAGAAAAGCGGATAGTAGTTTCCGAATTAAATGGGTTGGGATAATTAGCAATCAGGAGAGCATTTTCTATGTCTTGAGCATAAGGTTCTGTCTCAGGCTCATTAAAGAAGGATAGTCTTGATTCAAGATATTTTACGTTTTCTTGATATTTAGCAAATGTTGCAGGTCTTGCTGAACAATTTACCGGCATAGCTCGTGTGCTATCTTCTGCCAGTTTCAGATAACAATATCCTTCATCGATCATAGCATAGATAGAATCATCCGGTGTTGGCGGATTATTGATAATCTCTTCAAATCTTTCAATTGCTGTGAGATAATCCATTTCGTTCATATAAGTTTTTGTCTTTACATCTTCTTTCATTTTGCAAAGAGGTGTGCCGTATTCTGCTTGAATTTCATCAAGATATGCACGGAATTCTGCAAAATTCCTATCTGTGAAATTCTCAATGAAGTATAAACATTTTACAGCAACAACTGCTTCGTTAGATTCGGGATAATCTGTAATAATCTGTTTTAATGTAACATCAGCAGCATCATAATTTTTATTGTTCATATCTTCCATAGCTGAACTCAAAAGAATTCTCTTCTCTTCAGGAATTCCATTTTCAATAATGAAAGCTTCTTGAGGGAAAAATCTTGAGATATCGTTAGGAATAAAGGTATTATCCGAAACATCAATTTGTGGGTCACCTTCTTGCCAATCTGTTGCTATTAGAAGATAGGTATCCCATCCGCCTGAATCTACATTATCTTGAATTGTATTAGCTTCTGCACCACAATCTACCATACCATCATAAGAATCTACATTACCTATAAATTCTGCCGCACCATTGTTTCTGATTTGATTGGACTTAAAGGTTGAAATAGGAAGCTTTCCATTAACAAATCCGAACCAGCTATTTTCATAAATTTCGCAATTTTCAAATTCAGCTGAATGGTCACTAATACTACAACCATAATAATTGTGATGGATATTTGTATTATAAATTTGAGAAGGATTGGTTGATGTATATCGCAAATAAATACCACTGCCCCAGGTATTACCAAATATTTCATTTCCTATACCATCATTATCTTCGTCCATAATTACACAAGAACCATATCCATTAATCCATCCATCAACGTTGCAACCTTTTAGGGTAAGAGTGGCATCATCTCTAACAATAATACCACCAGCATCGTATAAGTCACTTTTATAGAATGAAAGATTGCCATCTCCTTTCATGCTAATATTTTGAATCCCGGAAATATCACAATTCACGAACCAGTAATTTGTCCCATCCGATGGATTCTCAATGAAAATCCCATCCCATGCTTCCGAACTTGAGGAGATTGTAATTTCGTCTCCAGGATTTTGATAATCATCATTTGTTGTAATAATCCCCCCATTTTGAGCGATTATACGGTCGCCGGGGATTGGTTTTTCCCCGCCCGTTTGATGACCGGGAGGAGTCGCTTCATATGTTGTGGGCGTTGAGCCGGTGATGGTGCTGCCCCAGTCGAGGAAGAGCTGAGCATCAGTTCCATCAATAGTAACAGTGGATGCATTTGATAGATTAAGTTCGGAGCCATTATTAAGGTTAACATCGCCTTCAATATTAAAATTGGAATTAGTTGCAAAATCAACAATAGAATTTATATTGAGAGTAATACCAGCCGGAACTGTAATATCTCCTGTAATTATTTTATCTGATGTCCAATCAGTATTTTCAGTGATTAGTCCAGAAACAAAGATATTATCTGGAACTGAAAGAAAATCATCTATTATATAGGGTTCACCATACCGAGAGATACAGACCAAATCAAATTGATCTATAGGGGTTCCACCTTCGTAACCTTGAGTTTTAACTCCAATAAATCCTTTATCACACATTTTATATGAAAGTTTAGGGGTGGTACCAGAATTTCTAAATACATATAAAGAGCTGCCATCAGATAATATGATGTTTATAATATTGGAGTAATAATATTGCGTTATATAGTAATATAAATTAACATGATAATCATCATATCCGACGTATGTTTGTGTTAAAGCTGAATGGATACCAGTAATTACATCACCTTGTTTTTCAATTATATTTTTCATAATATAATGAAATAATAATTCACTATCAATAAAGGCATCCCAAGAATCTGTATCTTCTGGTGGAACCCAATTAGATGTATAATCAGTGAACCAAGTTCCAGGAAGATCCGTACCATACCATAAATCACACCACAAAGCATATTTTATATTAACAGGATCACTCCACTGATCATATATAAAACCGTTATGCTCAAAAGTATAGGTTCTATCTTCATCTTCCCATTCAAACCTAAAAGGGTGATTACCTCCACACCATCCACCTGTACCAGTTCGATCATGAACCAAGACAATGGCAGATTCAGTATCGTCATCAAATATTGTTGTTACTGCATTATCAAAAGGATCTGGGTTTTGTAAATAAGGCTCTGGGGAATACCATGCCTGATTATCTGGATCTTCAGGATTCTCATTATTGTAGTAAAAATAACCATCATCATTATAATAAAGAATACCATATCCGTTAGGATGACTGGCTGATTGATCCCTTATGAATTCGATATAATCTTGGGGGTCATCAAAGTTTTCTGGACTTTGATTCATCCATGAAATCTTCCAACCAGCTTTCGAAATTAAAGCAATCATATCACAATCTTCCGTAAATCCTTTTCCTGGCATTATAACAGCGAAGGCGAATACAAGTACAAGTAATAGTACTATTATTGGGTTTTTGTTCTGTAATTTCATGATAGTCTCCTTTGTTTTTTTATTTTCCATTCAAGTATAAGTTATAATTATACCATAAGATAAAAACGGTTTAAATTTTTCATTCTAATCTTTCATACTTGGGTAGCTATTTCATTCTGTATTATTTATGCAATTTTCCATCTTTAAATAATATTTCATCATCAACCTTTATGATTTTATCGAGCATATAGAACTGAGCGATCATATTGGAATCAATGCTGGTAGCTTCGAGTTCATCCCAGCCGACTTGCAAAGTAAGCGCACCGAAAATCTTAGTATTTATATATGGATGATAAATATTTTGATGTAATGCCGGATTCATTCCAATGGTAAAAGAGCCGACTGTATCTTTATCGCCACCGGCATTCCTGAAAAGTGTTTGAAGCTTTTCATTATCCGTTTTTGCCTTCATCTCAGTGATCTTATTATTCTTTATAATGATATCAACATCTTCAAAAAGCTTATCGAAAAGATAGGCAAAATCCGTATGGAATTTTCCGTTTATTTCGCCCTTTTCGAGCAATACGACAACAAGTCCACCTGGAAGTTCGGAATCTGTAGCAGGTGAATTTGCAATGCCGTCTTTGATCTGGATCACTCTATCCTTTGGAAGATTTATCTCGATCATACTGCCATTACCATCATCAATGGAAATATTCTTAGATTCGGCAAGTATGTCTTTTACCTTGTTACATCTTTGAGTAAGACTTTTCGGATTTTCATTCAATGCTTTCCAGTACATTTCGCTTCGGAGTTCTGCCTCAGCTTCCTGGAAATTGTTATAGATCGTATCGATTGTAAGGAAGCGAACATCTGTTTCGTAGGTCTTGCGTACGTTTTCCCGTTTTGCTTCTTCGATGAGATCGCTTTTTTTGATGAGCTCTTCGCTGAGATTTTCGTCTTCAATCTCATCAAGGAATTCTCCGGAAAAGATAATATGTGCATCTACATCATTAATAAGGAAATCGCTGATCACATCCTTGGTGGCATAAGAAAGCGGGACGTGGCGTATGAAATTATACTCCATTTGTTTTGTCCAGAAGATAGGTATCGCATAAGCACCTTGACGGGCGATCTCTACCATAAGCTCTTCAACAAGTTTTCTATGCATCGGCTGATAGCTGATAACAACTTTTTCGTTTTCTTTTATACAAAGATTGTGAGTAATGATCTTGTGGGCTATATCTTTGAAACGGATCTTGATGACCCGCTCTCTTCGCCAGTCATCAATTTCTTGATTAAGAAATGCGTGAATGACATTGTTTTTATTGAGCTCCGCAGCTCCGAGAGAAACATCGACAAAATAGTTCTTTGCAACAGCCCGAAAGTATTTTTTGATAGTGCCCCGCACGTGCTCGGATTCTACCAGTTTAATAAGTCCGGCGCTTTCAAGCTGCTGCATATCATACCAGAGGGCGTTGGGCTTGATCTTGAATTTCAATGCAAGTTCTTGTGCTGTATATTCTCTGTCAACCATATAACGAAGAATTTTCAGCCGTCGGTCAGAAGAGAGGGTCTTGATACCTTTGAGGGATGAGATATAAAATATTTCCTGCATAGAATTAAATTTTCCTAATTCAAAGATCGAGCTTGCGGGAGTATTTCATCCCGCAAACCCATCTGTAATTTACTGCAATAAGAGTAATTTTTTCGTAATTTCTTTCCGGTCTGTGGTGAGTCTATATAAATAAACTCCACTTGCGACCGGTTTATTAAAGTTGTCTTTGCCGTTCCACTCGATCTCAAAACGAGGTCCTTCATCAATATTAGGTGTGAAGGTTTTCACGAGCTGTCCTTTGAGGTTGTAGATGGAAAGTTCAGCTTTCTGAATATCCTGCGGCAATGCAAAGGAAAAGGTTGTGGAATTGCGTACTGGATTCGGGAAGTTCTGGTAAAGTGATACGACCTGAACAGGACGAGGATCATCAAGGCTGACAACAGGAATTTCATAACTGCTGTTCGGATCTCCAATAAGAATATCATCAACATGGATGCCGTCTTCCTCGACATTGCCGTCAGAAGCCATCAGGAATCTGATATAAACCTGATCTTCGCCAGCGAAATCAGAGAGATCAGAAGTTTCTGCGACCCAATCTGCTTGTGTGCCGTCATAAACAGGTTCTCCGGATGGTTGGAAAGTTCCTATTCCGGGTTCTGTATATTCACCCTCGAGGGCTGTCCATGTTGTGCCGTCAGTGGATGCCTGAACCTGTGCATAGTCCCAGTTGGACTCGATATCCCATTTTGCATTGAAGTGCAGATTAGCACTGCTCTTCATGCTGCCCAGACTGATGGGATCAGTAAGCTGCATAATAGCTGTTGTCGATGAAGGATAGCTTCCACCCGGGCTGTCCGTAAATGAATGTGTTGGGGATACACATGTTTCATCAGTTAATTGCCAATCAGCAGAAATCCATTGGGTCATGCCGTCTTCAGCATCATCAAATAGAGCTGCATAACCAAGATGATAATTAATGACCATATCACCATTCACGAGCAATGTTCCGGAATAGGGGACATGAGCAGGTGCCGATACATACACATAATAATTGAAATGGGGAAGGGAAACGCTATATGTGCCATTAGAAATATCAACTGCTGCATACTCTTCTCCATTATCCTGTCTGTAGTAGTGGATAGTTCCGCTTCCAATATACATAAAATAATCATACACTGCACCGGACACATTGCCACTCTCAACAGGATCGAGCTGCATGTCATGTGTGTTCGCACCATATCCAAGGAAGTAGCTCAGTTCCTGATAAGGATTGAATCCCCATTTATCGATATAAATATCATAATGATCGACTGCTTGTTCTGAAGCAACATTATAAAAACCTGAGGAGTTTGTGGTAGCAGTAAATAGAGGGTCGTCATCGGGTACTGCTCCTTCTTCATAGAAACGTACCTGTGCATAGGAGATAGCAGAACCATTGTCACTATCAGTCAGTATGCCGGACACAGTTCCGAATGCAACAATAACAGGGAAATCCTCTTCATAAAGATCATAACCAGACTTCGAGATGACGGCAAGTACTGTACCAAGTTCATCAGGAGTCATAAGCAGGTAGCTATTGCTTGTGCTGGTGTAATCGCCGTTGTTCAATTTTGCCCAAAGAGTAGTTCCTCCATTAGTACAATATTGATTAATAGAAGCTTCCATATTCATTGCGAGTGTATCATACAAACCAAATGTTGTCGTAACATCGATGTTAGGATCTATTAAGCTAAGAGCATTGACTACGAGAGCTTCATTAAAGAGAAGGTAATCTTCATCAGGACGCTGTCCGCAGATTTGAAGTGTGGGACCAAATTGATAATTGATTGAAAGAATTGCTTCTCCGTTCGTGTCTGTTACTTCAATGTCTGAAGTGTAATCAAGACCTTCTGCCCATACATTTACGCCTATTTCAGGATTGATGCCTTCACTGTCCATAACGGTCACTGTAACATTGGTTGCCTGATTAACATTAATATTATCGGGAGTGATATCTACCTGAACTGGCACTATCGCATCAAGAAGTGTGGTATAAGGTATTGTATTATAAGCAGTGACGGTAAGTGCCATCTGCCCGGGATTTACAAGCGGAACATCGAGGTTCACGGTCACGTGACCTGTTTCATCAGTGTAGCCGTATCCGTACAGGGTGCCTTCCATATATAATCCAATAAGAGCATTCTCGACACCGACCACTTCGACTTCATAGGTAGTTGAGCCAAGTGGAATTATCGGATTATGATTAACTATCATTGATGTAAGTGCATCGGTGCGGAGTTTCAAAGAGGGATCTCCGAATACTGTCCAATACTGGAATTCGTTTTGTCCGCCTGTGTTTTCGTCCATCATCTGCATGGCACCGCTGAAATAGTAGTTACCAAGAGTGGTTACTTGCTCATGCAAAAGGAACATATTCGCGTGATATTCAGCAATCATTGGAGGTTTCCAATCTTGGCTGATAACTGATGCATAACAACCAATAGCTCCTGTTGGTCCCCCAGTTGTATTATTGGTTGCTCGCAACCATGATTCACCAAAACAAGTGGTGCCACCGATAAAGTTGCCATTATAACAAGCAACGCAGATGATAAAGGGCAACATATTATCATTTGTGAGGGCATTAATATTTGAAACCGAAAATCCTGTTGTGCTCCATGATGTTATTGATCCGTGACCGCAGTAATTGACTATTCCGCGTCCTGCATTTAGTGCATTTGTAACATCGGAAGCTGAGCAGTTAGGATCATAGATCTGATCTACTTCTGTGTAGTTCCAGGCAAGCAAAGAGTCGCGGATGATATCCATCATTACATAGTCTGCCCAGCCATTATATCCTATACCTGAACCCAGAGAAGAAGCAACACCTGTTCCTTTATGCATCCAGTCACCGGAAATAAATGGGTCGGATTCATAGTAGAGAACTCTGTCAACCTGTGTTTCTACATGAACGCCGGTTTCTGCCGAGAATCGTCCGATAAAAGCGTCCGGATAATAATCTCCGCCTTCCAGGCAGGCATAAAGAGGATCTTTGTTGGTGCCATAAGGTTGAACCTGTGCTGCATCTCCAACAAGAAGTATAAAGGTCAGCTGATCGGTGTTATAGAGATTTTGGATGTAATTCTTGATAGAAGTATAATCATTTCCAATAGTACTGACATTCACCATCTCGGTGGGAATACCTTTTTTATTTTTCCACTCATATAAGGGCTGCATTTCATCTGCAAAATCATCATAAGTAATGATGAGCATTTTACCGACTGCAGGAGTGGGAGTGTGGCGATTGTTCTGTGCAGCTTGTTCAAAATTTATGAATTGGGTCTTGTAAATCTCAAGGAAAGATGCAACAACTGATTCTTTTTCAAAGAGTCCTTCATCCTTGGTGTTTATGTCACTATAGCCGTTCTCGGTCACCTGCACACTTATATTCGTGTACACGCGTAGTTTGTGCTGTACAGGATTATATTGGAAGGGCTGTACTTGAATGACCATACCGCGAGCATCTCGCAAGATGTAAGGATCGCGAGCAAAAACGATATCCTGCGGATACCATGCATCTTCATTATACATAGGATCGAAGGTATAAGGTACATCTTCCGGGTTGATTTCACGAGAGAAGCTTCCTTTTGAAGGGATTACATAGATGTTATCGAATTCTTCATATTCTGAATTTACAACAGCAACTTCCATATTTGAGCGGGGAGGAATGAGGACACTTCTATTAATATGAGGAAGTTCCGGGTATCCCCGGTCAAGGAGGAGTCCTTCATGAGGGATGATGATCTTCGAGTATGCCTTGCCGTCAATCAGCACCTCTTCTTTATAAAAGCCATTGACCGCATACTCGAGATCAACAAGATTATCATTTGATGTGAGCACATTCACCACAACGTCTTTTTCAGCATCATCGCCGAGTGGTACCCACGTTTGCTGCCCTGCAAAAAGAGCTGATGCAAAAAGCAACATACTAATAAGAATAACAAATTTTTTCATTATATGTTCTCCCTAACGTAACAATATCATTTTTTTAGTTATTTCTTTATTATCGGTCGTTAATCTATAGAAATATATTCCATTGGCAACCGGCTTTTCAGTCATGTCTTTACCGTTCCATTGAACCTCATGAAGTGGACCAGTGGATACATCAGGAATGAAGGTTTGCACCAGTTGCCCTTTTATATTATATATTTTCAATTCAGCTTTTGAAATATTCATAGGCAGCATGAAAGATATGGTCGTGGAATTGAGAACAGGATTCGGGAAGTTCTGTTGGAGTCTTGTAGTCACGATTTGAGGATTGGGGTCATTATCGAAAATTGGAATGGGATAACTTGTGGTAGGATCGCCATAGAGCACATCATCAATGTACCAGCCCCAATAATCATGTTGTGAAGTATCTGAGCCAAAATGCCAACGGAGGATCGCATTATCACCAGTATAACCGCTGATATCAAACTCAACCTGCTCCCATTCATCGATCTGGCTGCCAAAGCCCTGTTCATCATCAAGTCCAGTGATGTTTCCGGTATATCCTCCTACCGGTGTAATGACGTCAAAACTTACTCCTCCATTTGTCGAGATGGATACATTGCCGCCATCCCAGAGTGTAGAGGTTCCTTCAAAATCATAGAAATGCCAGAATGTCAGCATACCGGAGCTGTTTATGGAAAATTGCGGGGAGTCAAGGGTCCAGTCTGCGTTATCAACACCATAGTAACCATCGATCACAGTAGCCCAGCAATGCGTGCCGGAGTGTGCATATATCTCACCACCGGAAGGGACACCCCACTGCCAGCCGTTTACATTATTACTGACAAAATTTCCGTCATTCTGTTCAAAATCTGCAAATATCGCTGCATATCCAAGATGATAGTTTATTCCCATATTACCTTCAACAATTAAGGTTCCCGAATAGGGGACATGTTGAGGTGAAGAAACATATATGTCATAAGTAAAGTTTGGAAGAATGACTTCATAAGTTCCACCAGAGACATCAACGGTTGCATATTCTTCACCATTATCACTACGATAATAGGAAAGTGTGCCGGAATTAAGTACGAGGAAGTCATCGATAAGTTGTCCAGAAACCATGCTGGTTTCCCCAGGATCCATAGCAATGTTATGAGTGTTTGCACCATAATTAAGGAAGAATCCTAATTCCTGATAAGGATCGAATCCCCATTTATCTATATATATGTCATAATGATCGACAGGATATTCAGTGGTAATTTCATAATAACCGGATGCATCCGTTTCATCGCTGAAAAGAGGTGGTTCTGTAGGATCGCCGCCTTGCTCATAGAATCGCACTTCAGCACTGGTTATTGGAACACCATTGTCAGAATCTGTAACTATACCAGAGACTGTACCGAACACTTCAATGGTGGTAAAGGTTTCCTGATACATATTATAACCGGATTTCATAATACTTGCAAGCACGTTAGTGATGCAGGTCGGGGTATAGGTTATCTGATCTTCTGAAGAATATATCGTTGTGTCTTCAGCAACAATATAAAGTCCATATGTGCAACCGGGTTCATCTTGAGAAAAGTGTACTGTACCAGGCAAATTCAATCCGAAGGTGTCCTGAAGTCCGAAATCTGTAGTAAGCCATATTTCAGGATTTGTGAGATCAAGACCGCCTGTGATGGCAAAGGGTTCTTCGACAAGATTATATCCGTCACCTGTTCTCCATCCGATCACATTAAGTATCTCAGGTCCGCCGTATTCGCCGCCGAAGTTTAACGTACAGCTTCCTGAAGCATTTGTTATACCTGAAGTTGTTCCGTACACGCCGGGTCCGGTAATGAGAATATTCACATCAGGAATAGGAGTTGTGCCATCTTCTTCAAATACTTCAATAGTTACATCAGTCAAAGTATTAATTGGCATGGAGCTGGGTGTGATATAGACCACTGCAGGAGTCGCGACAATAACAGAGGTAAGAACCGGCTGGTATTGGGGTTTTGTGACAACGATGTCAGCAGTTCCAGCAGTAGTAAAAGGAGGATCAAGAGTAACAACTGCATTTCCGAAAGCATCAGCAAGCGCTGTGCCGTGAAGAACACCGTTCATAGAAATTGCCACATAGGAACCTTCATCTGCCTGCACGGTGAAGCTTGTTGCGCCAATTGGAAGCAGACCCGGGAAGGTGACGGAGTTTGTTAAACCCTGTGTCATATATACTACAACAGAGGGATCGCCAAGAAGGTTGTATGCCTGCCAGTAGTAGAGAGGAGTGGAGTGCTGTGGATAGCCCAGATTCGCAGCTTCTGTAACTGCAAGATTGCCTACAAAATTCAGTGCATCCTGGCATACATAGTCGCTCACAAAAGGAGCATCATAAGCGCCCCATGAGGTTTCTGCGTATGTGGGAGTGACGCCGCTTCCTACGTCAGGGAATGCACCAACAGACCAGTATACATCTTCATGCCAATAGGATGAAGGTGCAGAAGCAATGTAACCAATCGATCCAGTCGGGTCGCCTGTAGTAGCATCCGTTGCTCGTGCCCACGTTTCTCCAAAACATTCAGGGTAACCAAAATCACCTGAGAGACAGCAGTTTCCAATCGCAAGTGTATACATGCCTACATTCGTAAGTGCATTGACCATGGACTGTGTCATGTTTGGATTACTCCAGCTTGTCTGACCTCCATGAGCGGTATAATTTATCATGCAGAGACCATCATCAATAGTGTCATAACATCCAGTGTATGAAGTGAGATATAAGTGAACATCAACAAATCCATGAGCAACATTGAAATAATTATCAGTACCATATAAAACTGTGGGCTGAGCATGACTGGGATTATGAGAACCATCAACACCTGCTATGAGTGTTGCATTATCCAAAAATGAAGGATCAGCGAATTCATACTTTTCATAATAAAGAGTTCTATCAATTTGAGTTTGTAGCTGGGCTGTAGTTGTGGCAGAAAATCTTCCATAATACATTTCAGGGAACATATCGCCGTCAACACTGCAATAATAAAGGTCTGTAGCCTTATTTGAAGATGATCCGGTCTCGGAAGTAACCTGTCCGGTATCGCCGACAAAAAGCACAAAGCTGGGTGCCGGATCAGAAGGAGTTCCCGCATTATACTGTGTATGAACCCATGTTTTAATTTGATTGGACGTAGTCCCGATTATATCGGTGTAACCAACAATAACTTCAAATCCCTTTTGAGTTTTCCATTCAATAAAATCTTCGAGTGTTGTTTCAAACATTCTATGTGCAACAATGAGATATTTCACAGGATAGGTTACAAGGTCAGGATGGCTGGGATAGCCGTGATCTCGTCCATTGAAAAGTCTATCATTGATAACATTGAAATAAGGTGAAGCGGTTGCTGCTTTTGTGTATTCGGTCTCTGCGATGTCAGGATTGTGAAAGGTAACCTGAACTTTTATGTTATTGTAAAATTTGATTTTTTCTTCAACAGGATTATAACGAACAGGTGCAACGACCAATTGGGCTAAACGAAGACCCCGCAATGTGCCAAGAGCTTCAACTGTTGCGAGTTCCTCTTCATTATACGCATTTACATTATACTCATCTTCATCGAATTCAAATGGAACTGTAGAGGGATCTGTGCTTTTGGAAAGCGAGGGCTGCACCGGCATGATCTTATTGAATATCTGATAATCTGAAAGA
>Ga0268276_1000943_pt1 | contig 31205 bp, 33 predicted proteins | sample saktaG_4_FD_190145 | JGI IMG/M metagenome (GOLD analysis project Ga0268276, IMG submission 190145) | Saline water microbial communities from Sakinaw Lake, British Columbia, Canada - sak_2010_1_5_45m | ecosystem: Environmental > Aquatic > Non-marine Saline and Alkaline > Saline ...
GCCCGCCGCAAAGATTGGCGGGCTACAACTTACATTCGCTTGCCGCAGAAGCGGCACACCGGCTGTTCCAATACAGCCGGGTGTTTCGCTCTGTAAGTTGTCCGCTCATTAAAAGGAGGATTACATGGATCTTTATAAGATGAGTCTATGGCAGGTGTTTTCAGCGGGCGGGCCGGTAATGTGGCCGATACTTTTATGTTCTATTTTTGCTCTGGCGATAATAATCGAGAAGTCCTGGCACTTGCACAGGATAAAGATAGACATGCAGGAATTCCTGCGTAATATCCTCGATAATATGAAGAGGCATCAGACTAAAGAGGCGTTACAGATTTGCGAAGCCACCAAGAGCCCTATCGCCCATATTTTGAAGGCGGGAATTTTAAAATACGACCGCACGCGCGACCAGATCAAAGAAGCGATAGAAGACGCTTCTTTATATGAAATACCGCGCTTAGAGAAAAATCTTACGGCCCTGGCTACCATTGCGCATGTCTCTCCGCTTTTGGGGCTTTTAGGAACAGTGACCGGAATGGTCAGGGCCTTTCAGGTCATCCAGGCTAAAGCCACCAGTTTCCATCCGGTTTCTCCCGGAGACCTCGCCGGCGGCATCTGGGAAGCTTTGATTACTACGGTAGCAGGTTTAATTGTAGCCATACCGACATTCGTTGCCTATAACTATCTGGTCAGCCGCATCAATAATTTCGTATTAGAGATGGAGAAGGCGGCTACGGAATTAGTCAATTTTCTGACGGAGTAGGAGGGCGCCCATGTATTTCAAACGACATATGGAATTAGAGCACGGCCTGCGGCCGATAGATATCGCGCCTTTAATAGACATAGTATTCCAGCTTTTGATATTTTTTATGCTTACCTCCAGCTTCATCATGCAGCCGGGGATCAAGGTTAATCTTCCCAAGGCGGTTACCAGCGAAGTGGTCAAATATGAAAACATAGAAATCATTGTCTCCGGAGAAAACGTCACCTATTTTAACGGCAAAGTGGTGACTACCCAGGAATTGAATAAATTGCTTAAGCAGGCGGCTAAAAGGGACCAATTTGTACTGATTAAAGCGGACCGGCGTGCCTCCTTAGGCAGGGTTGTGGAAATCTGGGATACCTGCAGGGACTTAGGCATAACCCAGATCAATATCGCCACTAATCAGGAATGATCAGCTCAATTTTAAAGAAAGCCCTGTTGATTTCCGTAATCGGGCACCTCGCCGTGTTTGGTATCTTTAGTTTTTCTTTCGGCCGCAGGATACCCGCAGGAAACTACGCTGACATATCTTTTCAGGGCGCGATTTTAAACAGCTACGACCTGATAAATACTTCGCCTATTAATAAGATAAAAGAAATTTTTCTCAAGAAACCGGATACTTCCGTCCTGAAGAAGAAAAACATAATTTACCCTGTGATAGCGGATTATTATTTTAAGCCGCAGGTGAATCTGGCGCAAAATGAAGAGAAGGCGTCTTTTATCCTGAAGCAGGGATTAACACCGCCTCTTTTGCCTAAGAAGGAGTCGGTGATTATGTTTTACCCGCCGTTGCCGTATCACTTCATGCTCTATTTTAAAGACCGGCAGGCCGTGCATATGGAGATTATGTTTAACATTACACCCCTAGGCGATACGAATTCCATTGAAATCAAGAGAAAGATTTCTTCGGGAAACCTGGAAGTCGACCTTTTGAGCATGCGCTATCTTAACCCCTATTTATTTATACAGCAGAAGAGGTTTACTCCCAACAGCTGGCATACGGTTAAGATAGACCTTTCCCCCAAGAATGATTAATCTAGACTTCTCTTTAGCCGTATCCCTGTATCTGTTTATCGCGATCACGGCGATGTTTATCTTTTGGCTCTCCGGTAAAAAGCAGAAAGATAAGGACCTTTCGCTGGATGAGCGTTTTATCTGGTTTTGCTCAGTCTGCACCTACACCTATGTCAACACTAAAGAAGAGTCAATCTCTACCTGCCCGCGTTGCGGCAGCTATAATAAAAAGGCCCCTCCACCGATCAATCCTTGACCCCGCCCTTCATTCAAATATAATATAGCATTGGATGAAGAGCGGGGTTGACCTGCGATATTTTCAGTGGTATAATTCCAAAGATATGAAAAAGAAGATCACTGGCTGGATCAAAAAACAGCTTAAGCAGGCGCAAGCTAAAGGCATAGTTTTAGGCCTTTCCGGAGGGGTGGATTCTGCGCTAGTAGCAGCCCTGGCAAAAGAGGCAGCGGGAAGTAAGCGGGTCTTAGGCTTATTTATGCCTGTGCATAGTCATAAACAGGACCTGCGGGATGCTATGCTTGTGGCGCGCAAATTAGGCATCAAGACCAAACTCATCGATTTATCGGCGATATATGATGCTTTGATCAGGATCCTTCCTCCGGCAGGGAGAAAGGCAGAGGCAAATCTTAAGCCGCGCCTTAGGATGGCGGTCCTTTATTACTTTGCCAACAAGCTCAATTATTTAGTCTCTGGCACAGGGAATAAATCGGAATTAATGGTGGGTTATTTTACCAAGCACGGAGACGGGGCAACAGACATCTTGCCGATAGGCGATTTACTGAAGAAAGATGTAAGAAGTTTAGCCCTAAACTTAAGGATTCCGCGGCATATTATTGCTAAGCCTCCCACTGCCGGCCTTTGGCAGGGCCAGACTGATGAAGGCGAGATGGGGATAACTTATCCTGAGTTAGACGCTATACTGGAGGGTTTGGAAAGCAAGAAAAAGCAGGTAGTTACTAGAAAAAAGGTAGCTAAAGTTAAGGCGATGATAAAGAAATCGGAACACAAAAGGCAGGGTCCGAAAATCTGCTCTATCTAAAAACCGGAGGTAAAGATGGATGAGATATTAGAGGTACTGGCAAAAGACGCGCGGATCAGCCCGCAGGATTTGGCAAAGATGCTCAGGAAGAAGCCGGATGCGGTTAAACAGGCAATCAGGAAATACGAAAAAGAAGGGGTGATCTTAAAATACAAGGCAGTGATCAATCAGGAACTGGTTAAAGACGCTCAGTCAAGCGTGCGCGCTTTAATTGAAGTAAATATTGCGCCGCAAAAGGACGTCGGTTTCGATAAGATTGCCGCACGCATCTATTCTTTTGCCGAAGTCTCAAGCTGTTATCTGATTTCGGGGACCTATGATTTGCTTTTAATTGTGGAGGGCAAAGACCTGCATACCGTCGCCAGTTTCGTCGCCGAAAAATTAGCCCCTTTAGAGAATGTCAAAGGCACGGCCACGCATTTCTTGCTGAAAAAATATAAAGAGGACGGGGTCATCTTGAAGCATAAAGAGGAAAATAAGAGGATAGCAATATCATATTAAATCCTAAATCCGAAATTCGAATTTAACTTCTAAAAACAGATATGAAAAATGTAATTTCTAAAAAAGTAATGGAGATGCAACCTTCCGGGATCAGGGCCTTCTTTGACCTGGTGCTCGGAATGAAGGATGTCATCTCCCTGGGCGTAGGAGAGCCGGATTTTGTCACCCCCTGGCAGATACGCGAGGCAGGGATTTATTCTCTGGAAGAGGGTTTTACCTCTTACACCTCCAATAAGGGGCTCTATAAATTACGTTTAAGTATATCCCGTTACTTAAAAAATAGATACGGTTTGGAATATTGCCCCGATGAAGAAATCCTGATTACCGTGGGCGTCAGCGAAGGCTTTGATCTTACCTTGCGCGCGCTGATCAACCCCGGCGATAAAATATTGATCCCTGAGCCCTGCTATGTTTCTTACGGGCCGCTGGTAGATTTAGCAGGGGGGATGCCGGTCTATATAGATACGCGCGATGAGGATTTTAAGATTACGCCCGGCAAAATTAAAAAGTTCATTGATAAGAAAACCAAGGGGATCATCCTGAATTATCCTACCAACCCCACGGGAGTTTCTTATACCAGAAAAGAACTGGAGGCGATTAATAAAACCGCTCTTCAGCATAAATTAATCGTAATATCCGACGAGATATACGGGGACCTGACTTACGACTTTGAACATACGCCGTTTCCTACGCTTAGCGGCGCCAGGAATAATACCGTCTATCTTAACGGATTTTCCAAGAGCTATGCCATGACCGGCTGGCGCGTGGGTTTTGTCTGCGGCAATAAGGATATCATCGCCGCGATGACTAAGATCCACCAGTATACTATCATGTGCGTTCCGATTACTTCGCAAATGGCAGCTTGCGAGGCTTTGCAGGCAGGGCGTAAATCAGTAGAAGAGATGAAGCGCGAATATAGAAGGCGCCGGGAGCTGATCATAACAGGGCTAAATGGATTAGGTTTAGAATGTAAAACTCCCGAAGGCGCATTCTATGCTTTCGTAAACATCAGAAAAACCGGGCTTAGCTCGCTTGCCTTTGCGCAAAAATTGCTTAAAGAACAGAAAGTAGCGGTTGTCCCGGGGACTGCTTTCGGCAGGGGTTACGATGATTATCTGCGCATCTCGTATGCTTCTAGTACCGATAACCTGAAAGAAGCTTTAAACAGGATAGAGGTTTTCTTAAAATCAATCCGGAGGAAAAAATGAGCAAGGCAAAGCCAAAAACGGCATCTGAGTTGATGAAATTAGTAAAAGAAAAAAAGGTTAGATACATCAGGCTTTGGTTTACCGATGTGCTGGGTTTCTTAAAAGGTTTTACCATCACCATTAATGAACTGCCTCGTGCCTTAGAAGACGGGATGGGGTTTGACGGCTCATCAATCGAGGGTTTTGCGCGGATCGAGGAATCGGATATGATCGCCAGGCCCGATATCAGGACCTTTGCAATACTGCCCTGGGAGTCAAAGGATGAGCCTGTGGCGAGGATGTTCTGCGATATCTACAAGCCCGACGGCAGGCCCTTTGAAGCCGATCCCAGATATGTCTTGAAGAAAAATTTAGAGCGTGCCAAGAAACTAGGCTTTATTTATTACGTGGGGCCTGAGCTGGAATACTTTTATTTCAACAACCCCAAGAATACAATTATTCTGGATAAAGGCGGATATTTTGATCTTACGCCGCTAGATGTAGCGCAGAGCGTCAGGAACGAAACCGTTTCCAGCCTCGAAGACTTAGGGATTATCGTCGAATACAGCCATCATGAAGTCGCCTCCAGCCAGCATGAAATCGACTTAAGATACAGCGATGCGCTCTCCATGGCAGATAACGTCATGACCTATAGATTAGTAGCCAAAGAAATTGCCCAGGCAAAGGGCCTGCACGCCAGCTTTATGCCCAAACCGGTCTTTGGGATTAACGGTTCGGGAATGCATACGCATCAGTCTTTGTTTAAAGGTTCAGCTAATGCCTTCTTCGAGAAAGGCGGACAATACCATCTTTCCAAGGTTGCGCAGCAGTTTATCGCCGGGCTGCTGAAGCACGCGGTGGAGATAACTTCGGTGACCAATCAGTGGGTCAACTCTTACAAGCGTCTTGTCCCCGGATATGAAGCGCCGGTTTATATCTGCTGGGCGCAGATGAACCGTTCGGCGCTGATCCGCGTGCCGATGTATAAGCCGGGAAAAGAAAAAGCGACCCGTATTGAATACAGGTCTCCGGATCCGGCCTGTAACCCTTATTTGGCATTTTCGGTGATGTTAGCTGCCGGCCTGGAAGGCATTAAGAATAATTATAAGCTGACTGAGCCAGCCAATGACAATATCTATCATATGGGCGAAGAGCAGCGGGACAGGGTCGGGATAAAATCGCTTCCCGAAGACCTGCTGGAGGCGATTAAAATTACCGAGAAAAGCAAATTAGTGCGGGAGTGCCTGGGGGATAAGGTGTTTGAGTATTTCATCCGTAATAAGAAGGTGGAATGGGATGAATATAAGGCGCAGGTCACCCAGTACGAAATAGACAGGTACCTGCCGATACTCTAGGGTTAAAGGCTGTGGCAAAAAAAGGCAAATATCAGATTTACATAAAACAGATAGAGGCCCTTTCCAAGATAGCAAACCTCATCACTTCCGGACTGTACTTAGAAGAGCTGTTGCGCCTTATCGTGCAGGTCACCTCCGAAATTATGAACTCCAAAATTTCTTCTTTGATGCTGGTTGACCCGGACAAGAAAGAGCTGGTGATTAAGGCTACACAGTCTATTTCGGAGGCCTATAATAAGAAACCTAACCTTAAATTAGGGGAAGGGGTATCCGGTATAGTCGCCAAAGAAAATAAACCGATCTGCGTTCTGGATGTCAAAGAAGACAGCCGTTACTTAAACAGGGATGTAGCTAAAAAAGAGGGGTTATGTTCTTTAGCCAGCGTTCCTTTGGCGGTAAAGGGGAGGGTGATCGGGGTGCTTAATTGTTATACTTCTGCTAAGCATAAATTTAGTAAAAATGAACTGGATATCCTGACCGCTTTAGCTAACCAGGCGGCATTGGCTATAGAGAACGCGGAGTTAGATTTAAGGGTGCGCACTGCCGAAGAGGCCCTGACTACCCGTAAGCTTATCGACCGCGCAAAAGATGTCCTTTCGCGCGAGGCGAATATTCTGCCCTCTGAGGCCTACCGGTTGATTCAAAAACAAAGCATGGATAGCCGCAAATCCATGCGCGAGATTGCCGAAGCGATAATTTTAACCAAAGATATCAAAGATAAGCAAAGAGAAAAATAATCCCGATGAAAAAAGAGATAGCTCATCTAAGATTAGCAAATTGCCAGGTTTTCTTTGACTTCGATAATACTATTACTACTTTTGACGTGCTGGACGATATCATCAGGCGTTTTGCGGTAAACAAAGACTGGATAAAGATCGAAAGGGATTGGCAGCGGGGTAAAATCGGCTCCCGGGAATGCCTGAAGAGGCAGATGAAGCTGGTCAAAGTAGATAGAAACAGGCTGCTGGCTTATCTTTCTGGAATCAGGGTAGACCCTTATTTTAAAAAAATATTGGTTAAACTTAAAGCAGGCGGGGTGAAGCCCGTTATAGTGAGCGACAGTTTTTCTTTTGTAATAAATAATATACTGCGTAACAATGCCATCCGGGGGATCAAGGTTTATTCCAATCAGCTCAATTTTTCTAATGGCGGGTTCTCTTTATCCTTTCCTCACCGGGATAAAAAATGTTGTTTATGCGCGCACTGCAAGAAAAACAGCTTGTTAAGAAAAGGCGGGGATGCTAAAATTAAAATATATGTAGGGGACGGGGCGTCGGACCTCTGCGCGGCTTTGCATGCGGATCTGGTGTTTGCAAAAGGAAGATTGCGGGATTACCTGCGCCGCAGAAAAAGAAGCTGTATCCCCATAAAAAGCCTGAAAGAAGTCTATCTTTATTTTAACGGAGCCGGAACCCATGGTACGCAAAGAAAAAGTTAAAATTAGCAATAGGCAAAGCAAAGGCAGGCAGGAAGAGTTGCGGGATTTAGAAGCGAAATTCTGTTCCTGGGGGGATACCGTGCATTATGCCAAGAACCCCAAAATATTTTCCCGCGCCGAGGGGTGCTATCTTTATGACCGGGAGGGCGTTGCGTATTTAGACCTGCAGATGTGGTATTCGGCGGCCAATTTTGGCTATAAGAACAACAGGTTAAATCAGGCGCTGAAAGACCAGATCGATGAGCTTCCGCAGCTTGCCTGTCAGTACCTCCATGAAGAAAAGATTGCACTCGCCGCCAAGATCGCCCAGCGCATAGAATTGACTTTTGAGGAAAAAGGAAGGGTGCATTTTAATGTCGGCGGTTCCGCGGCGGTGGAAGATTCCTTAAAATTAGTCCGCAACCATACGGGCAAGAACCTGGTCTTTGCCTTTATGGGCGGTTATCACGGAAGGACCTTGGGCGCCTCCGCCATTACCTCCAGTTACCGCTACAGGGAAAAGTTCGGGCATTTTTCAGACCGGGCGCATTTTATTCCCTACCCCTATTGTTTCCGCTGCCCTTACGGAAAAAGAAAAGAATCCTGCGAATTGTATTGCCTGAAACAATTCGAGCGCCTTTTTGAGAGCGAGTATTATTCGGTATTAAACACCAAGACCAACAAATGCGAATTCGGGGCTTTCTATATAGAGGCGGTGCAGGGGACAGGCGGCTACATCATCCCTCCGCGCGAATATTTTTCCAAATTAAAAGAGATACTGGATAGATATAATATACTCCTGGTGGATGATGAAGTTCAGATGGGATTTTTCCGGACCGGAAAGTTCTGGGCGATAGAACACTTTGATGTGGTGCCCGATATTATCGTATTCGGTAAAGCCCTTACCAACGGCCTTAACCCGCTTTCGGGGATCTGGGCTAAAGAGAATCTTATTTCTCCCGAAGCATTCCCTGCCGGATCTACCCATTCCACATTTTCTGCTAATCCTCTGGGCACAGCCGTAGGTCTGGAAACGATGAAACTGATAGAAGAATCAAAGTTCGCCGCAGAAATACCCGAGAAGGGAGAGTATCTGGTATCCAGATTTAAAAATCTGCAGAAGAAATACCGCCAGATAGGGGATGTCGACGGGTTGGGCCTGGCCTTAAGGATAGAAATCTGTTATGAAGACGGCTTTACCCCCAATAAAGAACTGACCGACGCCATAACCGATATCGGCCTTGAGGGAAAACTTTCTTATCAAGGCAAAAAGATGGGATTAGTCTTGGATGTCGGCGGCTACTATAAAAACGTCTTTACCATTGCGCCCTCATTCTATATTTCAAAGGAAGAAATGGATCTTGCCGTTGAACTCTTCGAAAAGGCTTTGCAGCTTGCGCTTAAAATTTAATCCCCGTAGTCATTAAAAGTCCGGCAGTAAAACCCCGATAAAACTTTATATTTAGTATTTTTGTGTTATAATATTTCCCCATATGGAAAATAACCATAAGGAAAACGGTATTTTTTTAAAAGGTAACGATAAAGCAGTCCTGCTGATTCACGGCATCACCGGCACCCCGGCGGAAATGAACTATATCGCTCGGGCTATCCATAAGGCAGGTTATACGGTCATCTGCAATACCCTTCCGCATCACTGCAGCAGCCTTAGTGAGTTAAAAAAGGTCACCTGGCAGGAGATTCTCCAGTTCTGTAAAGACGACTTAGAGAAGCTTAAAAAACAGTATTCCCGGGTATTTGTGGGAGGGCTTTCCATGGGCGCCTTAATCAGTATGCACCTTGCCTATAAGTTGCCGCAGGAAGTCCGAGGTATCATCGCCCTTTCCCCGACTCTCTTTTATGACGGATGGGCGATACATAAAGGGCAGGCGCTGATGCCCCTGGTTTGGCACATTCCTTTTTTAAGGAAGGCAATTAATATCCGGGAAAGCTCTCCCTACGGGCTGAAGGATGAATTTTTAAGAGAAAATATCCGTAAGTTCTACAGCAGGGCAAAAGTAAATGATGCCAGCGGAAAAACCGTTATGTTTGGCAGCCCGTTTTTCCCACTCGCCTGCCTTTACCAGCACAGCCTGTTTGTAAAAATAATAAAGAAGGAACTAAGCTGTATTAAATCCCCTGTTATCATCTTGCACGCCCGCCAGGATGATATGACCAGCCTCCGTAATGCCCAGTATATTTTTGAGCACATCGGCTCAGAAGATAAAGGCTTAGTCGTCTTGGAAGATAGCTACCACATGATTATTATCGATAAAGAAAAGGAAAAGGTAGCGCAGGAAGTGGTTAAGTTTCTGGACAGGCTTTCAAATTCAAGAACTTAAAGCCACCAGCGTTATTCCTATCACAATAAGGACCGTGCCCAGCCAGCGTAAAATTCCCACCCTTTCTTTCAAAATAATACGCGAAGCAAAGGCAATAAATATATAATGCATGCTATCCACCGAAAAAGCAAAGTTCAATTCGGCTTTTGAAAGCACAAACAGCCAGACTGCCAGAGAGACTATGCAGAATAAGAAACCCGCCCAGACACGCGGGATGACTACTAGCCTGATAATAGAGGATATTATTTTCTTAATGCCTCTGGTGCTAAACCCTACGGAATTGATCGAGGATTTAAGCATCAGTTGGCTTATCGTATCGAATAAACTGGTAACTACAATCAGGGATATAAGGAAGAGGCCTCCTTGTTTCATGAATGCGCATCCCTCTTTTCCCGGCTGCTAAAGGAAACGGATATTACCCCCAGGATTATAAAAAATATACCGCCCCACCTTAACCAGGTGACCTTTTCTTTTAAGAATACTATAGAGACCAGCGGCACAAGGATGTAACTAAAACTTGCTATGGGAACGGCAATGCTTAAGTCAATTTTGGAAAGAACGCTTGACCAGATAATAAATAATATGAATACCGCCACAAAGGCTGACCAGAGAAACAGGGAAAAAAAGTTTAGCTTAAAGAATAGCGCGAGGGTAGAGAAAGACTTTATTTCTATGCCACTTCCTGACAGCGCGCTCTTTTTAAAGCAGAACTGCGCGACGGTCTCCAGGATATCCGTAGATATCAGCAAGAGGAGAATTTTTGGGGTCAGTTTATTTTTAGACATTTTGGCTTGATTGGTAAAGTATTCTATCATAAAATAAGCCGCAAGAGTAAGAAAAAATGAGCGCATCGCTAGCGTAAAAACCGTTGCTGCCGGTTAGGTCTTATGGTAAAATAAACCTTTACGATGACTATTCTTAAGAAGATACCTTCCAGCTTAGAGCTAGTCCACGGATTTATTTCCCGTTTTATGAAAGAAATAAGGATCCTTTCCTTGGGGCATAATGATATTTTTGATATAAAATTGTCTCTGGAGGAAGCCCTGGTTAATGCCATAAAGCACGGCAATAAAATGGATCCCGGGGCGTTGGTAGAATTCCGGGCCGATATTGAAGACGGCAAACTGACCATGGAAGTGACAAACGCAGGCCCCGGTTTTGATTACCAGAGCATTCCCGACCCCACGGCGCTGGATAAATTGCAAAGGACTTCCGGCCGGGGGATATTTTTGATTAAAAAGCTGATGGATAGGGTGGAGTTTTCTGATTGCGGGCGCACCATAAAAATGATAAAATTTATACATAAGGTTTAACACCCAATCTTATAGGATAGATTGGTGTGCACTTACTGTGTAACACCCAAACATATAGGATTGTTTGGTATACACTAACTGTGTTAACGCCCGAACATATATGATTGTTCGGCGTACGCTTACTGCGTAAGGAGCTAAAAATGAAGATAGCCCAAGAGAAACACAATGATGTAGTCGTCTGCATATTAGACGGCGAGATCGATATCAATACTTCTCCTGAATTAAGAAAGGCCTGCGAGGTGCTCAGCAAAAATAACGAGAAGAAGGTGCTCATGGATTTATCCGGAGTTACCTATATCGATAGCTCAGGGCTGGCTACGCTTATTGAGATGTTCCAGCGCCTTAAAAAGATAGGCGGGCGCCTGCGTTTAAGCAATTTAAACGAAAAAGTCAGGAATGTTTTTGAGATCACCAAGCTTTACAAATTATTCGAGATTTTCGATACGCGCGACAGCGCATTAAGGGAATTTTAATGATCTGGCGCTTAGGAAAACTAGTCATTGATACCGTAAAGGGTATCGTTGGGGTATTTGGCCTTTTTTTTAATATCCTCTACTGGATATTTATCGGGCCGTTCAAAGGAAAATTCTCCCGGCGCCAGAGCATTTTCCATCAGATGGTTTTTGTGGGCCTAAGTTCTATGCTGATAGTCTTTTTCGTCTCGATATTTACCGGCGTAGTGCTGGCAATGCAGTCTGCTTATCAGCTGGAAAAGATGGGGGCGGTTTTGTATGTCGCATCGCTAGTAGCGATTTCATTATGCCGCGAATTAAGCCCGGTGCTGACTGCGCTGGTAGTCGCCGGAAGGGTGGGTTCGGCATTCGCCGCGGAGTTAGGCACGATGAAAGTGAGCGAACAGATAGAAGCGCTGGATACCATGGCCATAAATCCGGTGCGTTTTCTGGCCGTGCCGAGGTTCCTGGCCTTATTTTTCATGCTGCCCTGCCTTACGGCGCTGGCAGACCTTTCGGGTATTTTAGGCGGGTATCTGGTGGGGACGAACAGCCTGGAAATTAACCCGGATTTATACATGCAGACTACTTTTAAATACCTGGAATTGAAGGATATCAATACCGGGCTGCTAAAGGCTTTTGTCTTTGCTATCATCATCGCCCTGATCGGTTGTTACGAGGGCTTAAATACCAAAGGCGGCGCCGAAGGCGTAGGCAAGGCAACTACTAAAAGCGTCGTCACAAGCTTCATCCTGATAATCCTGGCTGACTGCGTCCTGACAGCCATATTTTATTTCTCCAAAGTATAATGCAAAACGAAAAAGAAGTGGTAATTTCGCTAAAGAACGTCTCCAAGTCTTTTCAGGGGAAAAAAATCATTAACAACGTCAGCTTTGATATTTTAAGGGGGGAAACCTTTGTGATTATGGGCTGCTCCGGTTCGGGCAAGAGCACCTTGCTTAGATTAATGAACGGCGCAATCAAACCGGATGAAGGCAGCATTTTTATCAAGGGTAAAGACATCACCCAGATATCTTCAGAAGGGCTGGATGAGGTTAAAATTAGCTTCGGGATGCTTTTTCAGTATTCGGCTTTATTGGATTCTTTAAGCGTCGAGGAAAATGTAGCCCTGCCCTTAAGGGAACATACGAAATTGGCCGAGGATATCATCGGCATAATTATCAAGATGAAGCTTTCTCTGGTAGGCCTGCGCGGGTTCGAGAAACATTATCCTGCGCAGATCTCCGGAGGCATGCGTAAGCGCGTCGGCCTTGCCCGCGCCATCGCCCTTGACCCGGATATTGTCTTTTATGACGAGCCTACTTCCGGGCTTGACCCCGTAGTCGGAGGGGTAATCGATAAATTGATCAAAGATTTAAGCTCGAAGCTCTTGATTACTTCCGTAGTGGTCACCCACGATATGCAGAGCGTCTTTAATATTGCCGATAAGGTGGCCATGGTGCATAAGGGGGAACTGGTGGAGGTGGATACTCCCGAGAGGATCAAGGCCTCCCCCAATCCCTACATTCAGCAGTTTATTCACGGCAGCCCCGTTGGCCCGATAGATTTCTTTAAGGAAGATATAGGAATAATAGAAGCGTTAGGTTTATAGCGAGGTGAGAAAATGAAAAAATACGGCAATGAGTTTAAGGTCGGCTTATTTGTTATTCTCTGCGTGTGCATATTTTTTTATCTTATTTATAGCACCGGTAAGCTTAATATCAAAAAGGAGGGTTATTATATTTATGTCGTCTTCGATGATATCGCCGGTTTAAGCAAAAAAGCGCCGGTGATGTTAAACGGCATAGAAATAGGCAAAGTTGACAGCATGAAATTTGCCTACGATAATGAGCAGACCAAGATTATGCTTAAGCTGTGGCTCGGTATAGATGCCAAGGTCAGGGATAATCCCGTAGTTTCGATTAAGACTTTGGGGCTGATGGGGGAAAAATACATCCAGATAGCTTCTGTCCAGGGAGGCGGGTTTATCGCCCCTGAAACAATCCTCGCCGGCAAGTCCTACAAGGATTTAGATACCCTGACAGACCAGGCTGAGATTATCACTAAAAACGTAGACAGCCTGGTCCTGGAGTTGAAAAAACTGGCCGCAAACCTTAACTATACCGTAGACGGCAATAAAGATAAGATTTCCCAGACTATTGCCAATTTAGAGGCAGCCTCCAAGAACTTCGAGGAGTTTAGCGACGATATTAAGCGGCACCCCTGGAAGCTACTTTTTAAAGGCAAAGAGGCTAAAACTAAATAAAGGGAGGGTAAAGATGAAAAGGGCTTTTAATTTTTTAGTTTTTACGGCAGTAGTATTATTATTTTCCTCTTCTGTTTTTGCCCAGAGCGTAAAGATCGTTGATTTAAAAGGCAAGGTCTTGGTTAAAAAAGAGCCTTCCGCTGATTGGCAGAAGGCTAAGGTCAATATGCTTCTTGAGAGCAGCGCAGAAATTAAGACGGATAAAAAAGCTATCTGCACCCTGGCGTTCGACGAAGAATTAAAAAATATCATGACCATAAAAGAAAATTCACAGGTAAAATTAGAGAGTATTGTTCCGGCGCAGGTCTTTCTTCCCGAAGGAAGGGTGTTTTCTTTGATTGAGAATTTATCGGCGATCGAAAAATTTGAAGTCCGCACCCCCACTGCCATCGCCGGCGCCCGCGGTACGGGTTTTTCAGTGGAAAGCCTGAACGGCCAAACATTAGCCTCATGCTATAAAGACTTTGTTTATGTTATGGGCTTGGATAAACAGGGTAATACCGGAGAGGCTAAGGAATTAGCGGAAAAGTTCGGTATTACTATAAACCCGGATGGTTCCTGGGATGGCCCTTTTGGCTTAAGCCCGGAGGCGATGAAAGAATGGCAGGATTTTATAGGTTATTTGGAAAGTTTAAGAGGCGATGGGCAGGATGAAGGAGATTCTTTGCAGGGCTTGCAGGATGAGAGTAAAGAATCCCTCGGGGACAGCCTCTATCAGAATCGTCGGGCAGAAGAAGAGGGCAGGGAGCCGCCGGGAGATGGAACAGGAGACGGGCTTTGATAACCGCCCGGTTAATTTTATTGTAACGAAAAGGGGGAGCACGATGAAGCATCTACTATTTTCAAGAAGTACGATAATTTTCGCAGCCTGTTTTTTGATTACCGGCAGCGCATTCGCTCAAGCCCAAGTTAGGGAAGAAAAAGAGGAGCGCCGCCTGCAACAGGTTCCGCTGGAGAAGAAATTCCTTCCGCCGGGATTAACCGCCAAAGCTTCGGTATTTGCCGGATATGACAGCAACGTAAACTTAAGCCCCTTAAAAAAAGGCGATATTTTTGAGGAGTTTTTATTTAATTTAGGTTACGGTAAACGGCTGCTGAATAAGCTGCGTTTCAGTTTTAACTATGATTTAGACGTATTGAACTATAACGAAATCACCAGCGCCTCGACTATCTTAAACCACCTGCGCTTCGGGCTGCACGATAAAATATCGATTTTTAAGGTCGGCGCAGGGTATGATTTGGCGATAGTCTATTTCAGGAATAACGACGATGATTTCTTTTTCCACAAAGGGTTCGCCTATATCGGCCAGGACCTCACCAGAAAAATCTACCACCAAGTACAGTTTGAATACGGGCTCAAAGCTTACACCGATCAAAAAGCGCTTGCCGGCGCTATCGCCACTTATCAGGATAAGGATCGAGTTGACAGAAGATACAGCGGTATTTATAGCCTCGACTTTGCCTTGACCCCTAAGCTTAGTATGGGGTTTTTAACCAGGTTTTCCGCTAATGAATCTAATACTATGTATCAGAGATTCTACGATTTCAAGTCCTATCAGGGTTCTCCATACTTAAGTTATTCTTTTACCAAAAAGCTGCAGGGATTGGTAAATTTTTCCTATACCCGCAAGAACTACGATAAGCGCCGGGTGACACTGGGGACGGATAAAGAAAAGGATAACTTTTACGTGGCCAGGACCGGTATCAGGTACGCTTTGAACAAAAATAATTCCCTAGCCTTGTCTTATACCTACCGCGATAACTCTTCCAATGATGACCTGGAAGAATATATGGAGAACGTATTCAGCGCAAGCTGGCAGTATAAGTTTTAGCGGGTGGGTTAGTTGAAAAAAAATACTTTAGGCCTCTGGATATTTTCCTGCCTCATTTTTTCCATTCTTACCTTTTCTTATCTTAGGGTATTTAATAATTTCGAGTTGGCAACTTACGATTTAAGGTTCAAGATCAGGCCGCCGTTATCGGTGTCTTCCGATATAGTCCTTATCGAAATATCCGATGACACTTTAAAAAACTTAGGCAAATGGCCGCTGCCGCGCGATTTTCACGCCAGTTTAATCCGGGTCTTAAGCGAATACCAAGCACGGGAAATAGTCTTTGATATCCTCTTTAGCGAGCCCACCCTTTACGACGAAATATTTTCTCAGGCTGTCCGGGATGCCGCAAATGTTTATTTTCCTTTGGCGTTTTATCTTAACCCCCGGCTGAATAATAAATATCTTTCCGCTTCAAGCGATAAGATCCTCGGCGGTTTATGCCCGAGCCTCCAAACATACGCCGCAGGCAGTGGCCAGATCAATACCTTCGTAGATAACGACGGGAAAATCAGAAGGATACCCTTATGCATCCGCTATAACAATTCCCTATTCCCCAACTTAGGCCTTCTGGCCGCCTGCAAATCGTTGGGGCTTAACCCCGGCAAGTTAGAGTTTAAAAAAAGCAAGGTCATCATTGACCGAAGGCTCTCTCTGCCGGTCGGCCCCAATGCCTCTTTCCTGGTTAATTATCCGGATAAATGGCAGAAGTCGTTTTTACACCTTTCTTATTTTGAGGTGCTTAAGTCATACAGCGATATGAAAAAGGGCCTCAGGCCAAAAATAGATTTATCCCTGCTTAAAGATAAGGTCTGTTTCGTAGGGCTCACCGCCACCGGAACCTCTGATTTAAGGGCGACGCCTTTAGAGAATATCTATCCGATGCTGGGCTTACAGGCAAGCGTTTTTAATAGCGTAATTCAGCGCAAGTTTATCACAGATGCTGGCCCCCTTGCCAATACCGCGATCAATATCTTTATTTTCCTGCTTAGCTTTATCATCTGTATCCGCTTCAGGCCGTTAGTATCTTTTTTACTGAGTTTAACTGCGGCAATACTTTATTTTTCAGGCGCCACAGCCTTATTTATATCCAGCGGCTTATGGATAGATTTATATTTGCCTCTCTTGATTATTTTTCTCGCCTACGTCGGTTCCCTGCTTTACAGGTTTCTGGACGAATTAAGGAAGAGGGAGCTTATAGAGAAAGAACTGGATATTGCCCGCACCATACAGAACAGTTTCTTGCCGCAGGAACTGGAGGAATTCGCCGGCATCCGGATTCATGCCTTTATGCAGCCGGCCAAGTTCGTAGCCGGGGATTTATACGATATCGTGGCTATGGATGATAAGCGGCTGGGTGTTCTTATCGGAGACGTTTCGGGAAAAGGGGTACCGGCTGCGCTGATTATGGCCCAGACCATATCCCTATTTAGGGTTTTTTCCCGGCAATACCCGGATTGTTCTGAGGTCCTGAAGAGGATAAATAAGGAGCTCTGCGGTAAATTTGCCGGGAGGTTTGTCACCGCGCTGTATATGCTGATAGATACACAGAAGCATAGCGTGCGGGTTTCCTCGGCAGGGCAGGCGCCGCTATTGCATTTTATCGGGGGCCAGGGAAAGATCCGGGAAGTAGATTTACCTCAGGACCTGCCTTTAGGCATTATGGAGGGGGCAGAGTATCTTGAGGCGATATTTAACATAGAAGAACTAGATAAACTCATTGTTTTTACCGACGGGGTGCAGGAGGCGCGTAATAAAGGCGGAGAAGAGTTCGGGATAGATAAGATCAAAAAGATAATTCTGGATAATCCCCGCCTTAAACCGGATGAATTGGCCGCGGTTATCAGAGAGAGCATCTTACGGTTTTCCCGCTCCTGCCCGCAGCACGACGATATTACCCTGATTATATTGGGAGGGTCTTAATAAAAGCTATTGCTTAAAATACGGTATTGTGTTAAAATTTACTTTATAAGCATAGAATAACACCCGGCCTTATACCCACCCCACCATATCGGAGTGATGGGTACGCCGCCTTCTGCGGCGGGATAGGCCGGTGTGCGCTTGCTGTCTAACACCCAATCTTATCGGATATATTGGTGTGCGCTTGCTGCGCAAGGAGGCTAAAGATGGAAAAAAAGGATTTAGGCAAGACTTCGACCGGCATGCAGGCTAATGTGGCGGCACTCTTAAGCTATCTCTTGGGGTTCGTCACCGGGATTATTTTCTATCTCATTGAAAAAGATAACAAGTTCGTAAGATTCCATGCCATGCAGTCGATTGTGACGTTTGGCGCCCTCTTTATCTTAGGGTTCGTCTTTGCAGTGATACCCGTGATCGGCTGGAGCCTGATGCCGGTTTTGTGGATAGTGGAAGTAGTCCTTTGGATACTGCTGATGATCAAGGCTTATCAGGGAGAACTTTTTAAGCTTCCTGTTGCCGGAGATATAGCAGAGAAGAATTCCTGATCATAAAAAGGGGCCTGCCGATAAAAATTATTGACAAAAGATTTTTTTATATTATCATCTATTTAATATAAATAGGGTATAGAAAAGATAGGAGTGGAAGACAAAGACGTCTGGAATTCTTGCAGGACGTCTTTTCTTTTTTAAAGATGAAAATATTGCATAAAGAAATTCTAGGTCAAACGCAGGATACCAGGCTTACTAAAATAGAGGTGAGCGCGCCTGATATTGCTGCTTCTGCCTCACCCGGCCAGTTTGCGGTGTTGATGGTCAGTGAAGAAGGGGAAAGAATACCTCTGACTATCGTGGATTGCGATAAAAATAAAGGCATAATTACTTTTATCTTTCAGGAGGCAGGCCTGACCACTAAGCTTTTAGGCAAATTAAATCAAGGGGATTCGCTGTATGCTTTGGCCGGCCCCTTAGGCCATCCTACTGAGATTAAAAATTACGGGCAAGTTATTTTAGTAGGCGGGGGGGTGGGTATTGCCGAATTATACCCCGTAGCTAAAGCTTTAAAGGGGGCAGGTAATCAGGTAGTGACCATATTGGGGGCGCGGACTAAAGAATTATTGATCCTGGAAAAAGAATTAAAGAGCGTGTCTAGTGAATTACACATTACTACCGATGACGGCTCTTACGGCAGAAAGGGTTTTACTACTGATGTCTTAAAAGAATTACTAAACAACGAACAACGAACTATGAACTATGAACTAGTGTATGCGGTAGGTCCCATTCCGATGATGCGTAAGTGCGCTGCAGCGACCCAAGAATTCAAGGTAAAAACTTTAGTTTCTTTAAATGCCCTGATGGTGGATGCCACGGGTATGTGCGGCTGCTGCCGGGTAGAAGTAGGCGGGAAAACCAAATTTAGCTGCGTGGACGGCCCTGAATTCGACGGCCATTTAGTGGATTGGGACGGTCTGACCAAAAGAAATGCCGTATATCTGGAACAAGAAAAACATATCTGTAACTTGATGCCTAAATGAAAAAAGAACCGCTGGAAGCAAAAGAAAGAGACGTCTCGCAAAGGGTAAACAGCTTTGACGAGGTAGTCTTTGGTTATAGTGAGGAAGAAGCGTTGAGCGAAGCTAGCCGCTGCCTGCAGTGCAAAAACCCGGTCTGTATTTTGGGCTGTCCGGTCGGCATAGATATTAAGAAATTTATTTACCAGGTTTCCCAGAAGGATTACAAAGGTGCTTATTTTACTATCCGCCAAAAGAATGATTTTCCTTCGATCTGCGGCAGAGTTTGTCCGGCAGAGTACCAGTGCCGAAAGACTTGCATATTAACTAAAAAAGGTTCGCCCTTTGCCGCAAAAGAGGCGATAAATATCCATTTTTTGGAAAGGTTCGTAGGCGATTACGGAATGAGGAATAATCTATCAGTCCCCCCGGGAAAATGCGCGGGCGCCGCAAAAATAAAAGTCGCGGTGGTGGGTTCCGGACCTGCCGGGATATGCTGCGCCGGAGAATTAGCGCGTAAAGGGATTAAGGTGGTCGTTTTTGAAAGTTTACATAAATTAGGCGGGGTTTTACGTTACGGGATTCCCCCTTTCAGGCTGCCGCGGGATATTCTGGATTATGAAATAGATTATTTAAAGAAGCTGGGGGTAGAATTCGTACCTAACTGTATTATAGGTAAGGCCAAGACCCTAGACGGGCTATTGAAAGAGGGTTTTGCTGCGGTATTCTTGGGTTTAGGCGCGGGTACGCCTTCATTTCTGGGAATACCGGGAGAAAATCTCTGTAATGTTTATTCTGCCAACGAGTTTTTAACCCGGGTAAACCTGATGTCTGCCTATGAGTTCCCCAAATTTCATACTCCGGTCAACATTGGAAAACATGCCATTGTGATCGGGGGGGGGAATACGGCTATGGATGCAGCCAGAGTAGCTTTGCGCCTGCAAAAGATGAACGGACTTGCCCCGGACACCACCATTCTTTACCGGCGTTCGGAAGTAGAGATGCCGGCGAGAAGACTGGAGATAGAGCATGCTAAAGAAGAGGGGATTAAATTTAAACTTTTGGTTAAACCGGAAGAGTTTTATGCAGACAAAAACGGCTTTGTGCAGAAAATAAGATGTCTGGAGTGCCGGCTTGGCGAACCGGACAGTTCAGGCAGAAGAAAACCTATTCCTGTGCCGGGGAGTGATTTTAAAATGCCTTGCGATTTAGCGATTATTGCTGTAGGATTACAGGCAAATCAGATTTTGACTAAAGCCACCCCGGAAATCAAAGTAGATGAATGGGCAGATGTGGTAGTGGATCCGGAAACTATGGAGACTTCAGTAAAAAAAGTTTTTGCAGGAGGTGATATTGTCGGAGGAGAAGGAACGGTAATTGAGGCTATGGGGATGGCCAAAAAAGCCGCAGAGGCTATATTAAAATCGTGCTCGGCGTGAGAGCGCAAGAAATAAAACTAAGTTAGTTAAGCGCCCGAACATATATGATTGTTCGGCGTGCGCTTACTGCGCTAACGCCCGAACATATCTGATTGTTCGGCGTGCGCTTACTGCGCAAGGAGGATAGGATGTCAAAAAAGGTGGAAGAGTTTATGAGCAAGGTAGCGGCAAGAAATCCGGGAGAGCCGGAATTTCATCAGGCAGTGCGCGAAGTTGTAGAGTCAGTAATGCCTTTTATTGAAGAGAACCCGAAATACCAAAAAGCCAAAATATTAGAAAGAATAGTGGAGCCGGAGCGCGTATTGATGTTTCGCGTTCCCTGGTTTGACGACAAAGGAGAGATTCAGGTAAACCGCGGCTACCGTATAGAAATGAGTAGCGCCATCGGCCCCTACAAAGGCGGTTTGCGTTTCCATCCTACCGTGACTTTAAGTATTTTAAAATTTTTGGCTTTTGAGCAGGTGTTTAAGAATAGCCTTACCACCCTGCCCATGGGCGGCGGCAAGGGCGGTTCGGATTTTGACCCCAAAGGTAAATCCGATAATGAGGTGATGCGTTTCTGCCAGAGTTTTATGACCGAATTGCAAAGGCATATCGGCCCGGATACGGATGTGCCTGCCGGAGATATCGGCGTAGGCGGACGCGAAATCGGATTTTTGTTCGGACAATATAAGAGGCTGCGTAATGAGTTTAGCGGCGTGCTTACCGGCAAAGGCCTGAACTGGGGCGGAAGCTTGATCCGTCCGGAAGCCACTGGTTACGGCTGTGTTTATTTTGTCCAGGAGATGCTTAAAACAAAAGGCGAGTCGTTAAAAGGAAAAGTCTGCGCTGTTTCCGGTTCCGGCAATGTCGCCCAGTACACCGTAGAAAAGCTTCTGGATTTAGGGGCAAAGGTGGTGACTTTGTCAGACTCCAACGGTTACATTTACGATAAAGGCGGCATTGATAAGAAGGAACTGACTTGCGTGATGGATCTGAAAAATATCAAGCGCGGCCGGATCAAGGAATGTGCTAAGGAATTCAACTGCGAATATTTCGAGAATAAGAATCCCTGGAGCGTAAAATGTGACATAGCTTTCCCTAGCGCTACGCAAAACGAGATAGACGAAAACGATGCTAAGATGCTGGTGAAAAACGGCTGTATTGCGGTAGGGGAAGGCGCGAACATGCCTACTACGCCTGAAGGTGTAGAGGTTTTTCAAAAAGCAAAGATTCTCTACGCTCCCGGTAAGGCTTCTAACGCTGGAGGCGTGGCTACTTCGGGCTTGGAGATGTCTCAGAATAGCCAGAGGCTTTCCTGGACGCGCGAAGAGGTAGATAGAAGGCTGCATGACATCATGATCGCCATACATGAGCAGTGCGTCAAATACGGCAAGGAGGGTAATTATATCGATTATGTCAAAGGCGCCAACATCGCCGGGTTTGTCAAGGTGGCCGATGCGATGATAGACCAGGGGTTAGTTTAGTCAAAAAATACTCTTGACAAATCAGCGATCGCATGTTATAGTTTAGTAGAAATATAAATTAAGGGCACAAGGTTTGTGCTAGAAAGAAAGGACAAGGGTGTTCGTGGAAACGAGCACCCTTTTTATTTTACCTTTCTTGATTTTCTGCGTCAGAAAAAATAAGGAGTGTTTCCTTAATATTTTAGCAATGTCCGCTAAGTAACAAGGGCATTCCTTTTAAAACGATGGCGTTTTATGCCGATATTTTACTGCGGCGTAAAACGCCTTTTTTGTTTATATGCGGCATAAACCTATGCAAAACACGCTTTTTGAAGAGCAGGTAAAGGCTTTAGTTAAGATCAGCAAGGCCATAGCTTCAGACCTCTATCTGGAGGATATTTTGCGCCTGATAGTTACCGTTACCGCGGAGGTGATGGGTTCGAATATTTGTTCGTTGATGCTGATTGACGAAAAGAAAAAAGAGCTGGTAATCAGGGCTACCCAGAGTGTCAGCGAAGAATATAATCAAAAGATACCTTTAAAGATAGGTGAAGGCATTGCCGGAAAGGTTGTGGCGCAGAATAAGCCGATTACGGTTAAGGATGTGACCAAAGAGAAAGAATATAAATATCAGGATATTGCCAGGAAAGAAGGGTTATGTTCGCTTCTTTGCGTACCTCTGGCGGTAAAAGGAAAACCTATAGGAGTATTGAATTGTTATACTTCTAAACCCCATGATTTTAGCGAAACCGAAATTGAGATATTGATGTCTATAGCCAATCAGGCGGCAGTGGCGATTGAGAATACGGAGTTGCTGGTAAAAAGTAAAATCATCCAGGAAGAGCTGGAGACGCGCAAAAGAATAGAGCGCGCCAAGGGAATCATCATGCATGGCGAAGGGTTGACCGAAGAAGAGGCATATTTAAAGATCCGCAAATACAGTATGGATAACCGCAAGACTATGCGCGAAGTTGCCGAAGCGATTATCCTGTCTGATGAGATGAAGAAATTAACAGGTAAAGCGGCCCCGCGCTCATAGGGCCAAGGTACCTTAATCCCAATGTCAGGGAAAATTAAGAACATGAGCAAACAGAAAAAGGAGGAAGTGCGATGAATTTGCAAAGGCCGAACGCAAATGACGCGACTGGGACGTTTAACCGTTCCAAGAACGTGGTACCGGGTTCTGGTATCTGTTCTCGGTGTGTGGATGGGTGTAAAGGTAACTGCGAAGTCTTCAGGGCGACTTTCCGGAGCCGCGAGGTTATTTATCCGGGCCCTTTCGGAGAAGTAACTGCTGGAGCGGATAAGGATTATCCCGTGGATTACTCTCACCTAAATATCCAGGGCTATGCCTTGGGTGCTAAGGGTCTGCCGCAAGGCACAGAAGGTAATCCTGATACGACCAAATTCCCCGATGTGAATACCGAGGCCGAGTACGGCTGGAACTCAAAGGTAAAAATGAAAGTTCCTATTTTTACCGGAGCTTTGGGCTCAACGGAAATCGCCAGAAAAAACTGGGAGCATTTTGCCGTGGGTGCAGCAATTTCCGGCATTACCCTGGTGTGTGGCGAAAATGTCTGCGGTATTGACCCCGGGCTGGAATTGGATAGTAACGGCAAGATCAAGAGTTCGCCCGACATGGACAGGCGTATCGAGACTTATAAAAGGTTCCACAACGGCTGGGGAGAGATTTTGGTCCAGATGAACGTGGAAGATACGCGCTTGGGTGTTGCCGAATACGTCAGGAAGAAGCATAAACTTGACGCTATAGAGTTGAAATGGGGGCAGGGCGCTAAATGTATCGGCGGTGAGATAAAGGTAAAGAGCTTAGAAAGAGCTTTGGAATTACAGAGGCGCGGTTATATCGTTACTCCTGATCCCTCTCAAGAGGCGAACCAGAGAGCCTTTAAAGACGGCGCAATAAAAGAGTTTGAGCGCCATTCCCGCTTAGGGTTTGTTTCAGAAGAGGCATTTTTGGCAGAAGTCAAGCGCTTAAGAGGCTTAGGGTTCAAGCGTATTACCTTAAAGACCGGCGCTTATGCCATGCGCGAGCTGGCCATGGCGATAAAATATTGTTCCCTTGCCGGTATCGATCTTTTGACTATAGACGGTGCACCCGGCGGGACAGGAATGAGTCCTTGGAGGATGATGGAAGAATGGGGTATCCCTACCTTTTATCTGGAGGCGCTGGCCTATGAGTTCTGCCAGGAATTAGCCAAGAAAGGGATGCGTATTCCGGATATAGCCATAGCCGGAGGTTTTTCCAGCGAGGACCACGTTTTTAAAGCCTTAGCCATGGGCGCGCCATACGTCAAGGCAGTCTGTATGGGAAGATCCCTGATGATACCCGGCATGGTGGGAAAGAATATTGCCAATTGGCTAAAAGAAGATAATCTTCCGCCTACCGTATCAGCTTACGGCAAGACAGAAAAAGAAATTTTTGTCTGTTACGAAGAGCTGCTTGAGCGATACGGCAAGGAGATGAAAGATATACCCTTGGGTGCGGTGGGGATATATTCTTTTGTGCAAAAGTTAAGGGTTGGTCTGCAGCAGCTGATGGCCGGTAGCAGGAACTTTAGGCTGAGCGCTATCTCCCGCAATGACCTGATGGCCTTGACGGAAGATGCGGCCAAGGTTTCAGGCATTCCTTATGTAATGGATGCCTATCGCAAAGAAGCAGAGGCAATACTTAACGGTAAGGAAACAGTAAGGTTAGAAAACAATTTTAATCACCGTAGGGCCAAGGTAGCGGTGGGGAGGTAACGGTGGAAAAAAAGGGGTTATGTATTACCTGTGTTCAGTCTGCAACCTGCATCTTTCCTAAGGAGCCGCCGGTATGGCAGTGCGAAGAATTTTCTAACGGCAATCACGTGCCTGTGAGAGGCAGGCAGGCAAAGGTTAGGCAGGTTGTATACGAGCAAGTGACCGAAAGCGAATAAAAATAAATAGCAGATCAGCAAGCAAAGGACTAAGGCGTCCGATATCCAAAGCTGGATAAAGGGCGCCTTTGTTTTTTAATGAGGGCACAATTTACGGAGCATAAGCGACGTAAATTGTATGCCCGAATTAATCCCGCACTTACGCATAAGTGCGGGATAAGAGGTAGGCAGATGACATTCGAGGTATTATTAAAAAGAATATCACCGAAGTTAAAGGGTATAGCCTATAAATTAAACGGCCGTTATTCTTTTTTTAATGACCAGGATTTATTTCAGGAAGCCTTACTGCACCTCTGGCAGGAGTTTGGGGCAGGAAAATTAGAGGATAAGACCGATAGCTATATCCTGCAGGGCTGCTATTTTCATCTTAAAAACTATATCCGTAAGACAAATACAAGAAGCAAGGTAGTGAGCCTCCAGGCGTTTATCGATAATGAAGAGGACTTAAAATTAGAAGAGACGCTATTATTGCAGGACTGTGATCCCCAAGATTATTTCGATTCCTTAAACAGTAAATTATTGGTAGAAACTATCCACAATAACGGTTTTACGGAAAGAGAAAAGAATATACTTACGCTATATGCGGAAGGACTTACTACCAGAGAGATCGGTTCCAGGCTTGGGGTTTCGCATGTCAGAGTGGTTAAGCTAATGAGCCGCATCAGAGAGAAGTCAAAAATTTATCTGGATAATTTTTAAACAGGCGTTACCAAAACAATCGGTTTTCCACTTGTAGTGGTATAAGGCACATTGAAGTGTAGCCGGATAAAGGCGTCTTTTGCCCAGCAAGGGCACACCAAACAATCCGATATGTTTGGGTGTTTCCAGCGTTGGGTTAGCGGACGCTTTTTTGTTTTTAGGAGGGATGAAAATGATGAATAGCGGTGATACTGCTTGGGTCTTGGTTTCATCGGCTTTAGTCCTGCTGATGACTCCTGGCCTGGCATTCTTTTACGGAGGGATGGTTAGGAAGAAAAACGTTTTGAGTGTTTTAATGCAGTGTTTCATTATTATGTGCGTTTTAAGTATCCAGTGGGTACTCTTTGGCTACAGCCTTTCGTTTCATCCGGGAAACGGATTCTGGGGCGGTTTTGGATGGTTGGGTTTAAACGGTGTGGGCTTTGAGCCTTACGCAGATTACGCGGCTACTATTCCGCATCAGGCATTTATGATCTTTCAGGCGATGTTTGCGATTATCACACCCGCATTGATTATCGGCGCATTTGCTGAGAGGATGAAGTTTTCCGCATTTTTGTTATTTACGGTGCTTTGGGCGACGTTTGTATACGATCCTTTATGTCACTGGGTCTGGGGCACGGGAGGATTTTTAAAGAATTTAGGCGCGCTTGATTTTGCCGGTGGAACAGTGGTACATATTAATGCCGGGATTGCTGCTTTGGTCACGGCGATAGTCCTAGGCAAGAGATCAAACTTAAACGGAAATGTGCCTACTCCGCACAACATGCCTTTGGTGGTCTTAGGTACAGGATTATTATGGTTTGGTTGGTTTGGTTTTAATGCCGGAAGCGCTCTTGCTGCCAATGGGTTAGCGGTAAACGCATTTGTCGTAACCAATACCGCAGCTGCCGCGGCAGGATTAAGTTGGGCTTTGATTGAGTGGTGGCGTAACGGCAAGCCTACGATTTTCGGCTTATGTTCCGGAGCTGTCGCAGGCCTCGTTGCAATTACGCCTGCTGCCGGATTTGTAGGTGTTATACCGGCGATAATCATCGGCCTATTAGTCAGCGTTTTCTGCTTTATTGCGGTAACGCTGATTAAGCCGAAATTCGGTTATGATGATTCGCTGGATGCCTTTGGAGTGCACTGCATAGGCGGTATCTGGGGAGCTTTGGCTACCGGGCTGTTTGCTTCTAAGGTAATAAATTCCGCCGGCAGCGATGGGCTATTTTTCGGCAACCCGAAGCAGTTTTTAGTGCAGCTGGCAGCCGTAGCAGTGACGATTATCTACACGGGAGTCGTTACATTGATTATCTATAAACTCGTAGACGTGTTCGTGGGTATACGGGTTGATGAAAAATCAGAGGCAATGGGGTTAGATTTGACGCAGCATCATGAAAGGGCGTATACGGTATTGGAGTAAATATCCAAGGAGGCTTAGATGAGACTGGTTATCGCAATAATACAGCCGCACAGACTAGAGGCGGTGAAAGAAGAATTGTATAAGGCAGAGGTTAATCTTTTGACCGTAAGTGAAGTCTTAGGCCACGGCCGGCAAAAAGGCATTACCGAAGTCTACCGCGGAGCAAAAGAAACAGGGAATCTTCTGCGCAAGGTCAGGCTTGAAATTGCGGTCAATGATAATTTCCTTGAGCCGACTATAAGAGCGATTGTTAAAGGTGCCAAGACCGGTGAGACCGGAGACGGAAAGATTTTTGTGCTGGATCTTAAGGAGTGTATCCGTATCCGCACCGAAGAGCGCGGCGGCGTAGCCATAGGTTAAGGAGGGAAGGGAAAGCCTATAAAAAGGTTACCAAAATAGGCTTTATTTTACTTGTATATAGAGAAGTAGGAAGCTTAAAATTTAGGCACATTGTAGTGCGAAAATAAAATATTTGCCTTAAGGGAACATGGGCGTTCTTCGAAAAGAACGCCCTTTTTGTTTAAAAAGGAGGAAGTAATGCCTAAGAGAGAGATAAAAAAGACCAAGGGAGTAAAGACCAAAAATCCTTTGGTTAACGGTTCTTTTGACGAAAAAGCGGCCCGGGATGTGATGAAACTGGTCAAAGAAAGCAATATCCAAATTATAGATTTGAAATTCAATGACCTTCCCGGCCTCTGGCAGCATTTTTCCATACCTGCCTCAGAATTGAAAGAGATGGACGATATCACCCGTTCTATCTGGGTGGATGGCATCGGTTTTGACGGTTCCTCCATCCGCGGTTTCCAGAAGATACAGGAATCGGACATGATTTTGATTCCCGACCCCTCCACGGCGATTATAGATCCGGTGTGCGAGGTTCCTACTCTAAGCATCATCTGCGATATTTATGACCCGCTTACCCGTAAAGCCTACACCCGCGACCCGCGCTATATAGCAAAAAAAGCCGAAAAATACCTTAAAGATTCGGGGATCGCCGATACGGTTTATTTCGGCCCAGAGGCGGAGTTTTTTATTTTCAATGATGTGCGTTTTGACCAGACTGAAAATTCCGGGTATTACTTTATTGATTCAGACGAGGGTGACTGGAATACGGGAAGGGAAGAAAATCCAAATTTAGGTTATAAGGTGCGCTATAAAGAAGGTTATTTCCCGGTTCCTCCGCACGATTCTCTGCAGGATTTAAGAAGCAGGATAATTCTGAAGATGAAAGAGGCGGGCATTAATGTGGAAGTGCACCACCATGAAGTGGCTACGGCCGGCCAGTGCGAAATTGATATGAAATTCGACAAACTTACCAAGATGGCCGATAACCTCTTGCTTTACAAATACATAATCAAAAATATGGCTAAGAAGAATAACATGGTAGCTACTTTTATGCCTAAGCCTCTCTTTGCGGATAACGGCTCGGGTATGCACTGCCACCAGAGCCTGTGGAAAGGCGGGAGGAACCTGTTCTACGATAAAAACGGCTATGCGCTCTTAAGCCAGGCGGCAAAATACTATATCGGAGGCTTGTTAAAGCATGCGCGCAGCTTGATGGCTTTTTGCGCTCCCACTACCAATTCCTATAAGAGATTAGTTCCCGGTTATGAGGCGCCGGTAAACCTGGTATATTCTGCGCGCAACCGTTCAGCAGCGGTAAGGGTTCCCATGTATTCGGACAATCCCAAATCTAAAAGAATAGAATTCCGCCCGCCTGACCCGGCCTGTAACGGGTATTTGGCATTCAGCGCCATGCTTTTGGCCGGACTTGACGGCATACAGAATAAAATCGATCCCGGTAAACCCATGGATAAAGATCTATTCGAATTAAGCGAAGAAGAATTAAAAACCATACCTACCGTTCCCGGGTCGCTTTATACCGCGCTCAACGCCCTTGAAGCAGACCATGAATATCTTTTAAAAGGCGGCGTATTTACTCAGGATGTTTTGGATATCTGGCTGGAGTATAAGCGTAAAAAAGAGATAGACGCAGTGAGGATGCGCCCGCATCCCTATGAGTTTTATCTTTATTTTGATATTTAAAATCAGGGACTGTCCCCTTAGGTCTACGGGAAGGCACCCAAACCTATCTGATGGTTTGGTGCCCCGCTTTCTGCGGGGACTGTCCCTAAAATTTTATCCGGCGGTGCTTAATTTTTAGGCAAGAGGGATAATCATGCCAGAGACGGTTGATTTAGAGGATAAGATTATAGAGCTGGGAGATTCGCTGTACCAGCAAAAAGAAGGCGCATTATACAGGTTTATTCTGGAGATTATCGAAAGGCCTTTGCTTGAGCGCGTGTTGGAGCGCACGGAAGGAAACCAGCTTAAAGCGGCAAGGGTATTGGGGATTAACCGTAATACCATGCGCGCCAAGATAAAAAAATTAGGCATTAATGTAGAAAAATGGAAGGGTTTAAAGTGAAATATACGCATTTACCCGAAGCCCAGGGCTTATACGATCCGCGCTTTGAGCATGATTCCTGCGGCGTGGGTTTTGTCTGTAATATCAGGGGTAAAGCTTCTTATGGTATTGTCAGGCAGGGTCTGGAGGTGCTTAACCGGCTTTCTCACCGCGGCGCAACCGGCTCAGACCCTAAGACTGGAGACGGGGCAGGGATACTCATTCAGATTCCCCATGAGTTCTTTGCCAAAGTTTGCCGCAGGTCCGGGATCGGGTTGCCGCCAAAGGGAAAGTACGCAACGGGAATAGTATTTTTACCTGCCGATTCTAAAGAGCGGGCTTTTTGTAAAGCAGTTTTTGCCCGGCTTATCAAGGAAGAAAAACAGATCTTTTTAGGTTGGCGGGAGGTTCCCGTGGATGATACTTGTATCGGAAGGACCGCTCGGGAGACAAAGCCTGCGATGGAACAAGTTTTTATCGCCCAAGATAAATCAGAATCAGATGAGTTGAATTTTGAAAGAAAGCTCTACCTGATTCGAAAGAGGATAGAGAATGTTATCCGCGCCAGCTCCCTTAAGCAGAAGGCCTTTTTCTATATTACTAATCTCTCAAGCAGGACTTTCTCTTACAAGGGTTTGTTGATGCCTGGACAGGTGGGCAAGTTTTTCCTTGACCTAAAGGATCAAGACCTTAAAAGCGCGATAAGCCTCGTGCATTCGCGTTACTCAACCAATACCTTCCCGACCTGGGATTTGGCGCAGCCCTTCAGGTTCCTGGCGCATAACGGAGAGATAAATACTTTAAGGGGCAATATCAACTGGATGCAGGCAAGGGAGAGTTTGTTAGCCGATAAATTCTTCGGTGAAAAGATCAAAGATATATTGCCGGTGATTGTGCCCGGAGGCAGCGATTCCGCAACTATAGATAATGTTTTTGAACTTCTTCTATTATCCGGTAGGTCTTTGCCTCACGCGATGATGATGCTTATCCCGGCGGCCTGGCAGCAGGATAAGCTTTTATCCGAGAAGGTAAAAAGTTTTTACCTTTACCATGCCTGCTTAATGGAGGCCTGGGACGGCCCGGCGGCAATCGCCTTTACCGACGGAACCCGCGTAGGCGCGGTTTTAGACAGAAACGGCCTGCGGCCGGCAAGATATATCATTACTAAAAACGATACCGTAGTCATGGCCTCTGAGGTAGGGGTATTGGATATTCCTCCTTCCGATATTTTAGTTTCTGGCAGGCTTGAGCCGGGCAGGATATTCTTTATCGATACACAGGAAGGCCGTATTGTAGATGATGCCGAAATTAAGAAGGCGATGGCAAACAGCCGGCCTTATAAAAGCTGGCTTAAAGAAAATATGCTGGAATTAAAAAACGTGCGTCCTGCGGCGGTTGAGTCCGGGATACGCAAGGAGGAAGTCCTGACGCTGTTAAAGGCATTCGGTTATACGCGCGAGGATTTAAAATTTATCCTCAAGCCGATGTTAGAGCATGCGCAGGAGCCGACAGGCTCAATGGGTAATGATGCTCCCCATGCGGTTTTATCTGGAAAACCGCAACTGCTCTATAATTATTTTAAGCAATTATTTGCGCAGGTCACTAATCCCGCGATTGACCCTATCCGCGAAGAGCTCGTAATGAGCTTAGAAAGCTACGTAGGGCCGGAAAGGAATATGCTGGATGAGACCGCTAAACATTGCCGTAAATTAAGGGTGAGGCACCCGATTCTTAGCAATGATGACTTAGCTAAGATCGCCAAGATAAGAGAAAATAGTTTTAGAACTAAGACCATCTCTTTGCTCTTTAAGGCGCAGGATGAGAAAGATTTTTTAGCGACGCTGGAGCGGGTTTGTAAAGAGGCGGTCTCCGCCATAAAAGAGGGTTATACCTTTATCATCTTAAGCGACCGGGGCGTAAGCCGGGATTATGCGGCTTTGCCCTGTTTATTAGCCA
>Ga0268276_1000944_pt1 | contig 31163 bp, 22 predicted proteins | sample saktaG_4_FD_190145 | JGI IMG/M metagenome (GOLD analysis project Ga0268276, IMG submission 190145) | Saline water microbial communities from Sakinaw Lake, British Columbia, Canada - sak_2010_1_5_45m | ecosystem: Environmental > Aquatic > Non-marine Saline and Alkaline > Saline ...
GGACCCTTCCTCACGGAAACGCCCTTGCCTTCGGCTAATACTTCTGCTAATATTTCAACCCATTAGCAGGGTTCACGTATAGGGGACTTTCACCCCATAAGTTCACGCCCATGCCGGGCGTACACCAGCCGCTAGAGCCGATCGCAGCCCGCTGGGCTGCTCCGGCTCAGCTTTTCGTTGTGTGTCACGTAATGGAAACTTCCAGAATGAAAGACCCCGAATATAGATATTTAAAAAATGCTGACCATTTTCTGGATTTGCTTTGGTCGGTATGGTCTCGACACCTTAAGTCCGATGACGAATTACGCCAATTGTTCGAAGCAATCGAAACCATGGAGGAAAAGGACCTCTTCCTTAGAATTGGTGCATTCTACAGGTACTTGGTCGTGGAAGGATCGTTCAGTTTCACAAAGAAAGAATGGAACAAAGGAATGACTTACATTGATGATACTTACAAATACGTGGCCATATTCTCGCTCATCGAAGCACTTGAAACTCCTCCCCAATACAAGGACTTCTATCAATGGATCCAGAGCAAGAAAGATGCGGCACTACCTCTAAACAAGAAACCGATGTCCGTCATCGACGACATGTATAAGGAATACAAAAAGTACCACGGGTCGGTTCAGGCAGCAGTTAGGTTTTTCGAGCGCCTTGACAGAGAGGACCAAGCCTTCATTGAGAAGAAGGTGAAGATTAATGGAACGAACTCATCTGTAAATAAACTATCCAAGCTTTTGTATGACATGCGCTCGAAATTTGCTCACGAGGCCCGCTTTATTCTCGGATTTGGATCCGCTCCATCCGTCGGCACTCATAATGGAAAGGTTCTCACCAACAAACTGACAATGGACGATCTGCGAATGCTTTTTGAACATGGTTTTCTTAAACGTTTTGGCTGGAAAGGAAGCACACAACCATGTTCTTGCAGCGGATCGCAAAAAAGCCGCGCCCGCTGAAGAGCGACGTTGAGCCTGTCGAAAAAGTGTGAAGGATTACTGGAATACACATGAAAAATACGGCTATTTGTGATATACCATATTGAAATATATAATGATTTACCGACTGGAGAATCACAGATGGCGCGATACAAACATTACAACTACGATCAGATGGTGATGGTGCCGGTATCGTTGGAAGACCAACTGATACCCGGGACGTTGGAATATGCGATACATCATGTTGTTGAAGAACGGCTTGACTTGAGCATGTTTGAGGATCGTTATTGCAACGACGAAACTGGGCGCAAGGCGATAGATCCGAAGGTGCTGTTAAAGATTGTGCTCTTTGGTTATTCACGGGGACTGATTTCATCACGGCCATTGGAGCGGGCCTGCTTGGAAAACATTACTTTTATGGCTCTTTCGTGCGGACAAAAACCCGATCACAGTACAATTGCGGCCTTTGTTTCGTCAATAGATGAAGAAATTGAAGAGTTATTCACGAAGGTTCTGCTCGTTTGCGAAGAAGAAGGTTTGCTTGGTGGTACGCATTTCAGCTTGGACGGGTTGAAACTTTCCTCCAATGCGGCAAAGGAGTGGAGTGGCACGTTTGCTGATTTGAAGAAGAAACAGGAAGCTCTGGAGCGGAAAGTCAAAGAAGCGGTTCGTGAGCACCAGGCAACAGATAAAAGAGAGAGCGGCAAGACTATTTCAGATCGAAAGCGTCGGGAGAAACGGATCAAGGGACTGAAACAGAAAGTGGATCGCATTGAGAAGTTTCTTTCTGAAAACGATCCGAAGATCGGTACCAGAGGCAAAGAGATCCAGAGTAACGTCACTGACAATGAATCAGCCAAGATGGCTAGCTCACACGGTGTATTGCAAGGCTATAACGCAAACGCAATGGTTGATGAGAAGCATCAGATAGTAGTACATGCGGAGGCTTTTGGAAAAGGGGAAGACAGCACAAGCATGGCGCCGATGCTGGAGGGGGCGAAGGAGAGACTGAGCGTAATCGGCTGGGAGGAACCTCTTAAGAACAGACAAATCAGCGCCGACACCGGCTACTACAGTGTGAAGAATCTCGAGGCCTGTAAGAATGAGGAGGTTGATGCTTACGTACCGGACCCGCAGTTCCGCAAGCGAGACATTCGATTTGCAGATGCAGGGCGGCACCGCCGATCTGTTGATAAGCGCAAGGAAAGATACAAATCGAAGAAGCGCTGGTTCAGTGTGGAAGACTTCAAGTTGGATGATCATACCGGAAAGCTGAGCTGTCCTGCCGGTCATGGGCTATACGTAAAGAACCGGAACTTTACGACCGCAGATGGATACAAGGCCATTGCCTACCAAGCGCCGAAGCGGGCCTGCTCGGATTGCCAATTGCGTTCAAAATGCTTGCGTAACTTTGATACAGTATCACGACAGGTTCATGTGTTTTATGGAAAACGTCCGGGCAGCATTACAGATGAAATGAAGGAAAAGATTGATACAGAGGAAGGACGTCGCATATACAGCAAACGCCTGGGTATTGTAGAACCGGTTTTCGGTAATATCCGAACATGCAAAAGAATGGATAGGTTCACCTTGCGGGGGCATGTAAAGGTCAACATCCAATGGATGCTTTACTGCCTGGTCCACAATATTGAAAAGATCGCCAACTTTGGAAGAAATTATAGCATAGCGTAACATAATAGGAGATCGGGAATGAGATCTGCTGCAAATGCCTGCGTAGTTATGCATATGGCATCTGTTTTTGCTGGAATGTGCATAGAGCAGTTTCGCTTCTAAAAACTGCCGGTTTTTTTAAAAATTTACTTTGCTGTCATGAAAATCTTATAGCAAATTGGTTTTTCGACAGACTCGTTCGGCCAATGGGAAAGAGTATGATTATTCATAAGGTAACAATCTCGAAAGAACAATTGAGTCTCTTTCCTGAAAAAGAGAGAGTGCTCTTTATCCAGATTGGCCATCTGGCAAACGAGCTGACAACCCTAGGAATTCCGGGGACAGAGGAATTCCGGGGACAGTATACTTAATTCATTTACGCCCTGAGATAATATCTGTATAAAAGCAAGATGGTAAGAATGGCACGGTGGTATTACCTAATTATGAATTCCGGGTAGAGTAGAGAACTGGCTCTGTCTCCTTTAGGCGGGCTTATCTGTTTCCGTCCCTTTCGTCTGACGGTGCCTAAATAGCCATACCATGGTTAACGTGCCAATCCTCCCTCATCAAACCGTGCATGCGATTTTCCCGCACACGGCTTTCCGATGTTCTTCACCGTAAGGCATGCGCCTTCGCCCAAGCCGCTGTTGTCGGCACCTTATACAATCCATACTTCTCGTACATCACCCGGCGTGTAAACCTGGCGTATCCCGTCTTCCTGTCTCTGACCTTGTGCCGTTTACGGAGGTGCGTTATCACTCGCTGTTCCACATGGTACTTCACATGGGACAGTGTCTCGCTGCAATTACGATAGTGAAAATAGCCAAACCAACCGCGTACTGTCGCGTTAACCTCATTCACTATCCAGTCAAACGGCATAATCGTCCTCTCTCTTTTTGTAAGATGAGTGACCCGGTCTTTGATAGACGTCAGGGATTTCTTCGATGGTTGAACATGGGGATAATAATTCCCCGTACTCCTGCCCTTGCCCATCCAGATCGTAAACCCAAGAAAATCAAAATTTCCTGTAAAAGCATTGACCGTTCTGGTCTTCGTCTCGTTCAGGGTAAGATCCAACCGTTCCAGTATCTGACGTAACGTTGCCATAACCCTATCCGGCTGTCTCCGGCAAAGGACCACGATATCATCCGCATAGCGGACGATGCGTGCACCTAATTGCTGTTGAAATCCCCGTCTCTCCCATATCCGGTCAAGAATATGTAAGTAGAGATTGGCCAACAAAGGCGAGATGACCCCGCCTTGCGGTGTCCCTTTGCGATTACACTTACCGCCACCGATATTCCGCTTCTTGCCATCCTTATCCATTTCCATGATCGGAACCTTAAGCCACATCTGGATGAGATGAAGGATCTCCCCGTCGCAAATGCGTTCGGCGACCACGGCCATGAGTTTGGCATGGGGAATGGTATCGAAGTACTTCGATAAATCGGCATCGATGACTTCAGTATAGCCCTTGTTAAGACTGTAGGCTACGTCATCCACAGCATCGTGGGCTGATTTCTTCGGTCTGAATCCGTATGAGGTTTCGCAGAAGTCCGCCTCGAAGATCGGCTCTATGACTAATTTTACAGCCATTTGAGCTACCCGGTCCCGTATCGTCGGAATACCGAGGGGACGCTTGGTGCCGTCTTTCTTCGGTATCATGACTCTTTTCACGGGATCAGGTTGGTACGTCTTATCTTTCAGTGCTTCTATCAACTCCGCAACGAATGCGGATACCCCTTTCCCTTCCTCGATGGCCTCAAAGGTGACACCGTCGATGCCGGCGCTCCCTTTATTGGCTCGGACAAGGTTATAGGCATGACTGAGGATGTCGGCCCGATAAACCTTATCGTACAAGGCGTGGAAGCGGCAGGCCCGCTCTTGCTTGGCCTTGAGGTAGAGCTTCCTCTGTAGTGTCCTGATGTTTTCCGGGGTTGTTAGCATCTCTGCAATCCCCTCTCCTTCCACTCTTCGGTTGCATGAACAAAGTAGGGTACCTTCCCTCGGGCAGGGTTATGTTGTCCCATGCCCTCAAACGGTACTGTGAACCCCTCCGACTCCCGATACAGCCCGCCGCGATTTCGTTGCCTTATACGCGCCAGTTGTCATCCCTCTCAATCACCATATCGGGTCTCCAGCACTGGACTGCTTGTCTTCCGCAACATGCCACCCCTGCTACCCCGGAAGATCGCTCAGGCCCTTTCCGTTATCCCTGCCTTTGCACATCGGCCTTCCCCATGTGTCCACTGGGTCGGCATCTTCAGATTAGTTTAACGAGGCTACCTGTAGGTTCACTTACGTTACGGCCTGCTGCTTTGCCAATTGGAAACTTACAACCCCTTGTTACCAAGACGCCGCTCCCTTGAACTACCGGGGTGAATCGGACAATTCCCCGGACGGGACTTTAACCCGCTAGATCAAACAGTTGTTACTGCGAACGGACACAATACTAAATTATGGACAATTGGTGTCAGTAATGACATTATACATTTATGGCACGTATAGCAAGAATCGTCGTTCCCGGATATCCGCATCACATAACACAACGCGGGAATCGTAGGCACGGGAATTCCGTAAAAAGAAATTATAAACATATCCAATAAAATTTACCTATAATCATGTCAAAATTACGAACTGGTCGGCAAAAATATTATAATATCTTTTCGCATTTTTATGATTTATTTATAAAATTACATTCCCATAATTATGGAGAAGAGACTCGTAAATTTTTAGTTGATTCAGCACGATTAAAAGATAAAATACAACCTAAAGTGTTGGATATTTGCTGTGGTACAGGATCAGTTGTTCTTACTTTTGCTGAACAATCCCCTGATATTTTGGCAATTGGATATGATTTTTCTCTTGGCATGTTACATAAGGCAAATGAGAAGGATTCATCTGATAAAGTAATTTTTATTGAGGGAGATGCTGCAAGTTTGTCATTTGTAGATGATTGTTTTGATGTTGTTTGTTGTTCTCATGCGTTATATGAATTAAAAGGTCAGGTTAGAAAGAATGCACTTGGGGAAATGAAACGAGTAGTAAAGCCAAATGGATTGGTATTGATTATGGAGCATGAAATCCCAAGTAAATTATTAATAAAAATACTATTTTATATAAGGATGCTAATGATGGGTCCAAATGATTCCCGGGAGTTTCTTAAACAGGGTATATCTCCATTTAAGGAAATTTTTCCTAATGTTACATTATCACACACTAAATCAGGTAAAAGTAAATTAATCATTTGCCGTAAATAATAAAAGGAGATTACATTTTGGAAATAGGGTCGACTCAAATAATAGCCCTCCTAATAACAGGTGTTGGTGTTGGTTTTGCTTCTGGTTTATTGGGCGTCGGCGGCTGTTTCATTATGGTACCCGTTCAATTTTGGGCACTTACTTCAATCGGTGTTGACCCTACTATTGCGATTAGAATCGCCTTTGGAACGAATCTTGCCGTTGTTCTTCCCACGGCAATCAGTGGAGCAATTGGTCACAGCCGTAAAAAAGCCGTTTTGTGGAAGGCAGGTATCATACTTGGCCTCGCTGGACTTGTGGGCTCAGTCGTTGGAGGATATTTTGCTGCACATATCCCTGGCAATATCCTGAAGATTGGATTTGGGTTAGCTATCTTAGCAGGTGGCATCAGAATGTTAACGGCAAAGCCTCCTAAAGTAAAGAAAGAACCAATAGACAATGTTCTTGTTTATATACTATGGGGCTTCCCGTTGGGGATTGTATCTGGCATTATTGGCATAGGTGGTGGTGTGTTGATGGTTCCTGTCATGGTTCTTGCCATGAGATTCAAAATGCACCAATCAGTTGGGACCTCAACTGCGTTGATGATCTTTACCTCAATAGGAGGGATTCTATCTTACACAGTCAATGGTTTAAATGTTTCGGGATTACCTCCATATTCCATAGGCTATGTCAACTTTTTGCAGTGGATTTTATTGGCAGGAACAAGTGTTCCTATGGCTCAAGTAGGAGTCAAAGTTGCGCACAAACTTCCCGCTAAACAGCTAAAGTATGTTTTCATAGCTGTAATGATTTACATGGGTCTAAAAATGATAGGGGTGTTTGCTTGGTTGCATTTACCGATATGATTTGAAAACTTGAAGATAGCGTATATCAAATCGCTGAACACGGACGTGCAAAAAGCTAGCGCCTTTTGCACGCGGCGATTAGGAGTAAAAAATAAAGTTAAACACAAAAGGAGGTGTTGAATATGCCAGATTTTGGAACCCCATTTTCGGGACTCGCAAAAGGTCAAAAACTTACTAAAGAAGAATTAATTCGTGCAATTCGTTTTATGATAGCTGCTGAATATGAGGCTGTCCAACTGTATATGCAATTGGCGGAATCAACGGATAATAAATTAGCAATTGAAGTATTAAAGGACATTGCCGATGAAGAAAGGGTTCATGCGGGAGAATTCTTACGTTTATTGAAAGAATTAGCGCCAGATGAAGAAAAATTCTATGCCGAGGGTGCAGAAGAAGTTGAAGAAGAAATAGAAAAATTAAAAAAGAGTTAACCAAAAAAACTCCTATCAAATCGCTTCACTCTGACCGGAAGCCGCGCTCGATTTCATCGGGCACGGCTTCCGGTAGCTGAACTCGGCGTTCGGCACACAGGATTCAGGGAACAGTATACTTAATTATTTGACCGGGAGCACGCTGCTATTTTGCCGGTTGGGCAAGCCTGTATCTTATCCTCAGTACCCCGTCTTCAAAACATTTAATTGACAACGCCATTCTATTGTATTATATTCTGCGTAAATTGCTTAACAAACAAGGAATGAGAAATAAAATGCAACGAAAAAGGCCAGAACTTGGCCCACTCGAAATCCAACTGCTTGCATACACCCAGCTTCGGAAGCAAGATGTGATTCGCACGGGTGAAATGAGTCCTATCTTAGGCATTAACTCCAAGCAAGAACGGGAATTACTCAGCCGTATGGCAAGATCCGGCTTACTTATCAGGTTAAAGCGTGGCATGTATTTAGCGCCATCCAGAGTCCCACCTGGCGGCAGATGGGCTGTTAGTGAATATTTTATTCTCTCTAAATTAATGGAGGCTTATGAAGGCAAATACCAAATCAGCGGGCCCAATGCTTTCAACTTTTACGGATATGATGATCAAATACCTAATCGTATCTACGTTTATAACAACAAACTCGTCGGTGACAAAAATGTTGGGGGGACAGAATTTGTGTTTATGAAAACATCTGACAAGCGGTTAGGATCGACAAATATTCTAAAGATAGCAAATGGCCTTAAGACTATTATGGTTTCAAGAACTAGAGCTTTGATGGATGCTGTATATGATTGGTCCCGGTATAATACAATTCCGAGAGCGTATAACTGGATTACCCAGAGTTTGAAACAAGACCCAAAATTTGCAACAGAACTAATTAAAGTTACCTCCAGGTACGGAAATACGGCAACAATCAGACGAATTGGCTATCTTCTAACCACATGCGGTGTCGCGAAGGATGAGCTTACTATTTTGAACAAAAAAGCAGGCTCCCCGAAATCCTTCATAGCATTTATACCTGGACGAGATAGAAAGGGATATATAAATAAGGAGTGGAGATTAATTATTAATAATGCTTCCTCGAAATAGTGTAATTCATATACATGAAGATGTGGACTTTTTCCGCGAAGCCGTGCTTTTTACAGCAAGACAAACGGAATCGAATGCCCAATTAGTGGAAAAAGATTACTTTTGCTCCATATTGCTTTCTTATCTTTACCAGGAAGAAACTTCCCTGGTGTTCAAAGGCGGAACGAGCCTAAGTAAGATTTATGCCGATTTCTACCGTCTTAGTGAAGATCTTGATTTCGTAATCTCGACGCCAATTACCGCAACTCGCCAGGAACGCAGCCGTCGGATAGCACCTTTTAGGGAATCGTTAAACAGAATTACGGGGAGGAAATCCATTTTCAATTTGCCTGAGGCAATAAAGGGGCATAATGAATCAACTCAATATATTGCCTATGTAACGTATTCTTCAGTAACCAACATCACAAGCGAACCAGTACGAATTAAGATAGAGATCGGTTTACGTGAAGAGCTTTTAGAATCACCTGTAATCAAGAAAGCCCGTACGCTTCTTATTGATCCATTTCGTAACGAGCCGCTTGTTTCTGAAATTAATGTTAAGACTTTAACGTTTATGGAAACATATGCCGAAAAGCTTAGAGCAGCATTAACAAGAAGAGATGCGGCGATCCGTGATTTTTATGATATTGACTATGCAGTTACAAATCTCAATCTAAATCTGAACGACAACATCCTTGAAGAATACGTTGTAAAAAAATTAAAGATCCCCTTTAATGATCCAATTGATTTATCTCAGGCGCGCAAAGCGAACTTACAAACTCAGTTGGAAACGCAACTAAAGCCAGTATTGAGACCAAAAAATTATGGAAATTTTAATTTAGACAAGGCCTTTAATCTTATTGCCGAATTTGGAACCAGAATCCAAAATTTGTGAGCGAGACATCACTAATTATAGGGTATTTAAACAAGACATTGTATTATAACCTTACTGTCAACGACTCCAGCAGAACAAATTAGTCTATTACAAATAAACTGCTATTTTTCCGGCTGGGCAATCCTGTATCTTATCCTCAGCACCCCGTCTTCAAAACTTGATGACACGATCCGAAATCCGCCGATTTCTTTTGATGAGTTCACATGGGAACCAATGCACGGGCAGGCATCATAATCTCCGATTCTTATAATTCTTAAGCTATCACCCGCATCGTCGGGCAACCGCTCCAGCTTATAATGCTTCTGCGCCTCTTCTTTGGAAATATACTCTTCGGCAACCGGCATATCGGCCGCAATAACGTCATTAACTTGCCTTTCGATTTCCTTGATTTCCTTTTCGGACAAAGGTCGATTGAAGTGGTAATCGCATTTCGATTTTTTCTTTTCGATATGGGCGCTGAAACAGCGGCCGCAGTCGAACATTCTGATCATCGTCTGATTGAGTAGATGCTCCGCCGAGTGCATTCTTGATTTCCGGTCAATTTCCTTTTCCATAGCTGTATCATTACCTCGTTTATCGGGTGTTTGACGTATAATAAATGTAATTTGTACTTGACACAACCGTCTTTTTTATTTTTATCTCTAATGCGTATTTTTTATTTTTCTATGAGGAGTTGGGTGAAAATCAAACCATGAATCTGACCGGAATCAGATACGTTATCTTTGATGTCAACGGAGTACTGATCGATTCAAATCTTACAAACGCGAAGGCGATGGCCGAGGCGTTTACCAACGATTACGATCTGCAAAAGCGAATCGTCGAATTTTACCTGAAGCTTACCGGAATCGACCGGGGAAGCAAGATACGGAAGATTCAGGAGGAAGTGATCGGCCGCCCCTTCAAGAAAGGCGAGTTTGAGCTGCGCTGGGAGGGGTTCAAAACAATCGGAGGGGCGAGCATGCTCACAGTTCCCCTAACGCCTGGATGCAAAGAGGTTCTCGATGAATTCGGGAAACGAAACATTGTCCGGATTGCGCTGTCAAACACACCCATAGAAGAGCTGAAAAACTGTTTGTCGGCCCAGAAACTTGAGAAACGTCTCGAGGTGATCCGGGGGGGTGGAGACTGGCCCAAGGCAGAATCGCTTACCCGCCTTCTTGAGGAATTTCATTACAACCCTGATGAATGCCTCTTTATCGGTGACGGAAAGGGAGATCTAATGGCAGCAAGACATGCGGGGGTTTCCTTTGTTGCGATCGATCCTGACACCGGTGAATTTGACGGCGAGACCGGATTCGACGGACCTTACACCAATTTAGCTCATTTCGACAGGGAGATACTCCGGTCGGGGGTCAGGTCTTGCTTCTTGCCATCATGAATGTCAGGGGGGTCACAAAATTGCATCAAGGATGGCAAAAAGCAAGACCTGACCCCCCCTATGTGATATATTCGTGGATGCTCGCGGCGGCGGTTTTTCCGGCGCCCATTGCGGAAATCACCGTGGCAGCGCCCGTTACGATATCACCGCCCGCGAAGACGCCCTTCTTGGAAGTTTCGAGCGTATCAGGATTACACTCCAGTGTGCCCCAGCGGGTAGTCTTGAGATCCGGCGTGGTCATCGGAATAAGCGGATTGGGAAGGTTGCCGAGCGCTGGAATAACCGTATCACATTCAATAATAAACTTGCTCCCCTCTATGGGTACCGGCCTGCGGCGTCCGGAGTCGTCCGGCTCCCCCAGTTCCATCTTTATACACTCCACGGCTTTTACCCTGCCTGTTTCGTCGCCAATGATTCGTACCGGATTGGTAAGGAGTTGAAATTCAATGCCTTCTTCCTGGGCGTGATGGATTTCCTCGTCCCGTGCCGGCATCTCCTCAAGGCTTCGCCTGTAGACTATTACCGATTCCGCCCCGAGTCGAATGGCGGTCCGGGCCGAGTCCATTGCCACGTTGCCGCCGCCTATGGTAACGGTTTTCCTGCTCCTGATAGGCGCGGTGCCGTACTCGGGAAACCTGAATGACTTCATCAGGTTCGATCTGGTGAGATACTCGTTTGCCGAATAGACGCCGACAAGGTTTTCACCGGGTATGTCCATGAACATGGGCAGTCCGGCGCCGGTAGCTATAAATACAGCATCGTAACCATCTTCGAGGAGCTCATCCACGGTGCGAGCCTTGCCGACCACATAATCCATAATGATCTCAACACCGAGTTTTTTAAGGTAGTCTATCTCATACTTGACGATTTCTTTGGGCAGGCGGAATTCGGGGATGCCGTATACCAGAACCCCTCCCGTTTCGTGGAGTGCTTCAAATATTGTGACGCCATGCCCTAATTTGATAAGATCGCCAGCAACGGTGAGTCCCGCGGGCCCCGCTCCGATGATGGCCACCTTTTTGCCCGTCGGCTCGGCAATCTCAGGCATTTCAAACTTACCGTTTCTCCGTTCGTAATCAGCGGCAAACCTCTCGAGGCGTCCAATAGCCACCGGCTCACCCTTCTTGCCGAGGATGCACTTTATCTCGCACTGGGTCTCCTGGGGACATACACGGCCGGTAACGGCAGGCAACGCATTCTGCTCTTTAAGCTTCCACGCCGCCTCAATAAATTTGCCCTCCTCGATGAGTTGGATAAACCCCGGGATATCTATGTTCACAGGACACCCTGTTACGCAAAGAGGTTTCTTACATTTAATGCAGCGCTTTGCCTCCATCACGGCAAGCTCTTCGGTGAAGCCGTACGGCACTTCCTCAAAATTATGCTTTCGCCTTTTCGGGTCCTGTTCAGGCATCTTCTGCCTGGGGATCTTTTTTCTTTCCTTAGGGTCCATGTCAATTCCTGATCTTTATTTTAGCGGTCATATATTCGAGCAGCTGTGATTGTACATCTTGAACGGCTCCTGGGGCAGGGCCTCGACCTCTTCCTTTTTGAATGCGGCCTGCCTCTGTATGAGTTCAATCCAGTTGATTTTAAGCCCGTCGAGAAACGGGCCGTTCACGCACGCAAATTTTGTCTCCTCCCCGACACTGACACGGCATACCCCGCACATCCCCGTACCGTCGAGCATGAGCGAGTTCATTGCGGTTTGAATCGGGATATCATGTTCCCTTGCAACTTCAGAGACGAGCATCATCATAAACGTACAACCGATGACGTACGACTGATCTATCTTTTCTCCTCTGTCAACCAGCATCGAAATTACCTCCTGCACACCGCCCTTCACTCCCGCGGAGCCGTCTTTTGTGACAATAATCAGATCATCGCAGTTTTGGAAAAGTTTCTCCTGCCAGTGGAGCAGGTAATGGCTCGATGCTTCCTCGATTACGATCACCCTGTTGCCAGCCTTTTTCATGGCACGGGCAATCGGGAGCATCGCGCCGACACCGTAACAGCCGCCAGCACAGACAACCGTGCCATATTTCTTAACTTCGACCGGGGTTCCGAGCGGCCCTGCAAGGTGCGCGAGATATTCGCCGGAGCGTGTGTTCGCCATCTCGCGGCTCGATCTGCCCACTTCATGAATTACCATCGTAACGGTACCCTCTTCACGGTTAAAGTCCGATATGGTGTAAGGGATGCGCTCAGCTTTCTCGTTCACCATCGCTATAACAAACTGGCCGGGCTGACACTTTTCCGCGATCACCGGCGCGTGTACCGTTATCATATGAGTATTCGGTACAATCTCCACCTTTTCAACAATTTTAAATGGCCTTTCTTCCGCGGGCTCATCATCTGCCGGTTTTTCAGCGGTTTCCTCGAGGGAAAGGCTCTTGAGCGCGCAGACAATGTCGGCAAGTCTGTGTCCCCTGTAAAAACAAGGCAGGGCGGCAACATCGTCGAGAGGTGACGGATCGGGTGACGCAGGCACATCGTAAACCGCGCCCTTTTCACTCAATTCTCTGTTGATATCGGCGCTGGATTCGAAATCGAATCCCGGAGCACCCATCTTTTGAGCAATATCGCGGACAATCTTCCAGTCAGGGAACAGACCTTCAGGAGGATTAGCTACGGCGGTAAGTCTTTTAATCTCTCCGGATGAGTTGAGGAAAGTGCCGTCGGTTTCGGCAAGCGCCGCGGCCGCGATCACGACATCCGCCGCTTTTTCCGTTTCGGAAGAAAACATGTCGGATACAACAATCGTCTCAAGCCTTTTGAGAACAGCCGGTTCAAGATAATTGCCGGTCGAGTAAAGGGCCCTGACAGCTCCTTTTTCTATGGCTTCGGCTACCGGACCGGGCTCTATCACAAGCGTTTCACCGCGGGATGCGGCAACGGCAAAGTTGTCGGATTTCATGACTTCCTTCGCAAATTTTTTCAGCAGATAAATCTCCTCACGAGTGGCCGCCGAATTGGCGATAAGGGCAAACGCCTCTCCCGTGTGGACCGCAAGTTTTTCCGCAGCCATGGCAATCGTATCCTCATAGGCTGCCTTTATCAGGCCGTCTTCGATACGCACCTGGTGTGAAACCATCCTCAAAGGGTTATCCATAAGCTGCGGCAGTACGAACCGCCCCACCGCACAGATACGGGCATCCCTTGTAAACTCGGTCATCCCTGACCCGATCACCCGCGCGTTCTTGAGCTTGAGGCGAACTGAACATCCGTGAGGGCAGACCACGCATGTGGAGTCTTCTGTCGTATCCGCGGCGCCGTGCCATTTTGCAAACCTGTCAGACAGCGCGCCTGTCGGGCAGATATCGATGCACGCACCACAAAACTGGCAATCCGTTTCAGTGTGATCCCTGTGAAATGCCGTCCCGATTCGAGCATCCTTGCCGCGGTTGATAAAATCGATTGTGCCTTTTTCGTGTATTTTTTCGCAGATGCGGGCACACCGACCGCAAAGGACACAGAGATTGTAATCCCTGTCCATAAACGGGTCGTTCCGTTCAATATCCAGATTCCTGTAGATTATCGGCACTTCGAATTCGTTGATCTGGTATTCATCAGCGAGTTTTCTCAGTTCGCAGCTGTCCACGTTGCTGCAAAAGATACAGCGCGTGGCTTTGCCGGTCTTAAAGGGAAGCGGCCGGTACTTCTCGCACAACTCGCGGTGATTACAGGCAAGACATGGGCTGGTGTGACCGCTGAGCATCAGCTTTATCACATTCCTGCGGAGTTCAACAATTTCAGGCGATGTCGTTTTGACGACCATGCCGTCGACGGCCGGCGTGGTGCACGAGGTCGGAAATCCCCGCATTCCTTCGATTTCAATAATACACAAACGGCATGCCCCGTATGGTTCAAGCGCCGGGTGGGCACAGAGAGTGGGAATTTCGATTCCAGCCTTCTGAGCAGCCTCGAGTACTGTATCGCCTTTCTCAGCTTTTACTTCTCTTCCATCTATTGTAAGTGTTATCTCACTCATTGTTGTTTTCGCTCCCACTTTTCCGGACTTGTGTTTCCCCGTTGCCGGAACTTTTTTGCACCGCGCCAAAGGGACATACACTGAAGCACATACCGCAGCGTATACATTTTTCTTCGTGGATGACAAAAACTTCCGGCGGTTTAACAGAACCTGTAATCGCATCAGTCGGGCAGTCTTTCTTGCAGAGACCGCACGACTTGCATGTTTCGGGATCGATGTCATATGTCAGAAAAGCTTTGCATGCAAGTGCCGGACACCGGCCTTCATTGATGTGGGCCTCGTATTCCTCGCGGAAATACTTGATAGTTGTAAGCACCGGGTTCGGAGCCGTCTGACCGAGACCGCAAAGCGAGGCGTCTTTGATAGTTCTGCACAATCTCTCCAGAGTATCGATGTCATCCGGTCTGCCTTTACCTTCTGTAATGTCATTCAGAATGCGAAGCACGTGCTGTGTGCCCATTCTACATGGAGTGCACTTGCCGCAGGATTCATCTTCCGTAAAGGAGAGGAAGTATCGCGCGATATCAACCATACAGGAATCCTCGTCCATAACAACCATACCGCCTGAACCCATGATCGAACCGACTTTTGCGAGCTCATCAAAATCCACCTTCATATCGAGGAATTCAGAGGGAATGCAGCCGCCGGACGGGCCGCCGGTCTGTACCGCCTTAAATTTTTTGCCGTTCGGGATGCCTCCGCCGATTTCGAATATTATTTCGCGAAGGGTCGTCCCCATCGGAACTTCTATTAAACCGCTATTTGCCACTTTTCCGGTGAGAGCAAAGACCGCGGTGCCGGGACTTTTTTCAGTGCCGATACCGGCAAACCAGTCCGCCCCTTTATTAATGATTTCAGGAATGTATGACAGGGTTTTTACGTTATTGATTATAGTCGGCCTGCCCCACAACCCCCTCTGCGCGGGGAAAGGGGGGCGTGTACGAGGCATCCCTCTTGATCCTTCGATAGAAGCAATCAACGCGGTCTCCTCTCCGCACACAAAAGCTCCCGCGCCCTGGAATATTTTCAAATCGAAGCCGAAATCACTGCCTGCGATGTTGCCGCCTAAGAATCCACGCTCCCTGGCCTGCGATACGGCGATGTAAAGGCGCTTAACAGCCAGCGGGTATTCTGCACGAACATAAATAAAGCCTTTCGTCGCACCTATGGCGTAGCCTGCGATGATCATTCCCTCTATAACCTGATGCGGGTTAGCTTCCAGAATAGACCTGTCCATAAACGCACCGGGGTCTCCTTCATCCGCGTTACAGATTATATACTTCTGATCGGCTTTCTCATCCCGGCAAAACTTCCATTTTACGGCCGCTGGAAAACCGGCACCGCCTCTTCCACGGAGTCCCGACTTTTTTATCGTTTCGATAACATCTTCCGGGGTCATTTCATGGAGGACTTTTTCGGTCGCCCGATACACCCCCGCGTTAATAGAATCCTCGATTACCTCGGGGTTGATGTGGCCGCAATTTTTCAGGACTATACGTTCCTGTCCCGCGTAAAAAGGAATATCCTTGTAGCATTTGACCGGCTCGTCTGCTACGGGATCACGATAAAACAGGCGTTCAACCGGCTTATTGTTCTTCAGATGAGACTCGACAATTTCGGGGACATCCTTTTCCTTCACCGCCGAGTAGAAGACGCCTTCAGGTTCTATGATAACTATAGGTCCCCTCTGGCAGAAACCGTGACAGCCCGTGAATTTAACGTTGATTCCCTCGAGGCCGGCGTTCTTAACTTCCGCTTCGATAGCAGCGTAAATATCAGTAGAGCCCGAAGACACACAACCCGTCCCCAGGCAAATAAGAACAGTGCGGCCATTTTTATTTGAACCCGTCATTTTTTCTCCTTCTTGCCAATTACCTTCAATATCTTTCCTGCCTTTTGAGGAGTTAAATGGCCGTGCACTTCCCGGTCGATTGTCATACAGGGGGCCAGGGCACAGCACCCTATACAGGCCACGGTTTCAAGTGAAAATTTTCCGTCATCGGTTGTTTCACCTTCTTTGATGCCAAGCTTTCTCTCAACTTGTTCGAGTATCTGATCCGCACCTCCGACGTGGCATGCGGTTCCACGGCACAGACACACTACGTGGTCGCCAGGGCGCGTGAATCTGAATTGAGTATAAAACGTAGCCACGCCGTAAATATAGCTCTGTGAGACATCAAGGTATTGTGCGATGCACTCCACCGAGTCTTCGGATATGTATCCAAACTTTTCCTGTACTCCCTGCAAAATCGGTATGAGGCTGTCAAGATGCTGGTCGTAAGTTTGAAGGGTCTCTTGTAATCCTTCTGATATATTCACCGCCGGTATTTTCAATATATATCCTCACATCCTTCCTGTTTTGCGTAAAATCCCAAAACTGCCCTGCTCATATCAACCTTAAATTAAACTAATATGCAGGGGTTTAAAGTGCGGAAAAGCTATAGCTTATAAAAATGCTCATGATTTTTGTGAAGCTCCCCGCCCACAGGGCGGGGCTTCCCGGTAAGGAATATGTTTGTTTTATATTGCGCCCCTTACCCCGCCTACAAGGCGGGGCTTGCGGGGGCGCTCCCGGTCAAGAAAAAAAGGGGGAGTTGAAAGAAGGCAAGTCTTGACGGGCTGTTGCCCAAATATCCAGGAGGTCATATTTAGTTGATATCCTGTCCCTTATTTCCGCTTTCAAAATTCTTCCGAGAATCAATTCCTTCTTTTTTCATATAGATCAGCACGGCCACAATTGCCGCCTGGGTAATCCCCGATATCCTTTTTGCCTGTCCTACGGAAGCAGGTTCTATCACAGACAGTTTCTTTTTCAGCTCATTGGATAAACCGGGCACAGCAAAGTAATTCAGTCCCGCAGGTATTTCTTTTTCCTCCATCTCCTTGAACTTTGCGACAGACTCCTTTTGCCGTTTGATATATCCCTCATATTTTATATCGATTTCTATCTGCTTTTTCACCATTTTGTCATAAACTTCCTCCCATCCCTCAAAGGGTTTCAGGTCATCATAGGAAAGTTCAGGCCTTTTGAGCAGCTGATAGAAAGTTGTCGGTTTTTTGATCGGTACGGTTCCCATCTTCGAAAGTATCATGTTTAAGTCCGCACTCGGATAGAGTTTTCTTGATGACAGATTCTTGATTCCCGCTTCTATCTGGAGAACTTTCTCCTTCAGGTCGTTGTAATCATCCCGTGAGATCAATCCGAGATCATACCCCTTCCCCATCAACCTTATGGTGGCGTTATCCTCTCTCAGAATGAGACGGTATTCCGCCCGCGATGTAAACATCCGATAGGGTTCATCGACTCCGGTTGTAACAAGATCATCGATGAGCACCCCCATATATGCTTCCGAACGGTCTAAAATAAACGGCTTTCTTCCCTGTATTGCGGCAGCGGCGTTGACCCCGGCCCACATCCCCTGAGCGGCGGCTTCCTCATAGCCGGAGGTCCCGTTTATCTGTCCGGCAAGAAACAAACCTTCAACAAGCTTTGTCTCAAGAGTCCGCTTGAGCTGTGTAGGCTGAACATAGTCATATTCTATCGCATAGGCCGAACGCATCATTTCCGCCTCTTCGAGGCCCGGAACGCTGTGGACTATCTCTTCCTGAAGCTCGATGGGAAGACTGTTTCCCAGACCTTTTGAATAAATCTCTTCGGTCTCAATACCCTCAAACTCAAGAACAACCGGGTGACTTTCTTTGTCTGTAAAGCGTACCACCTTATCTTCGAGAGAAGGGCAGTACCGGGCGCTTATTCCCTTGATGGCACCTGAATAAAGGGGAGATTTCTCTATGTTATCCCTGATCAGTTTATGCGTTTCAGGCGTCGTGTGGGAAAAATACGAGGGGAGTCTCTCGTCACGCAACTTTTTAGTAGTAAAAGAAAAGGGCTCAGGCTCAGGATCACTGTCCTGTCTTTTAAGTACGGAAAAATCGATCGTGGAGGCGCGCAATCTGGGCGGAGTCCCGGTCTTCATACGTCCCATGTCGAAACCCTGTTCCCTGAGAGATTCCGCAAGACAAATCGATGCTATCTCACCTGCCCGCCCCGCAGACTGACGGGAAGTGCCGATATGTACAAGCCCGTTCAGGAAGGTTCCCGTTGTGATGATAACGGTCTTCCCGCTGTAGAAAAATCCGGTACTGTCTTCAACTCCGATAACCTTATTCTTTTCAACCATTAGCCGATCAACAAGGGCCTGCCGTATGTGGAGGTTTTTCTCCTTTTCAACGACAGCCTTCATGGCCTGTGTGTATAACTGCTTATCGCACTGCACCCGTGAGGACTGGACAGCCGGACCCTTGGAGGAATTGAGCAGGCGAAAATGGACGGCCGTCTTATCGGCTATCTTTCCCATCTCCCCGCCCAGGGCATCAATCTCCTTTACCAGCTGACCCTTGGCAAGGCCTCCGATAGCCGGGTTACATGACATCAGGGCAATGGAATCAAGATTAATATTGAACAGGAGTGTTTCGCACCCCATTCTGGCCGCTGCCAGGGCCGCTTCACACCCTGCGTGACCTCCCCCGACAACGATGACATCATAGTTTTTTTTAGAACCCACTTGACACTCCAAACCTGTGCTAAACTTGTTTCAGTAACCGAAAGACTTGAACTAAGACCAACAATATAGTAGCATTAAAGAAAAAAATACAATAAAAAAATGGCGATAACATGCAAAAGCCTGATTTCTGGAACAACTCCAAAAGATATTATGATTTCAAGAGCTTCTTGATTAACAAATTTGGGTGCAGGGTCTACAAACTGCAGATAGATGCAGGCTTTACCTGCCCAAATCGGGACGGAACGCTCTCAACCGGGGGATGTACATACTGCGACGGTCGTGGTTCACGGCTGAGGCAGAAAGGTCCCCTTCCCTCCGTAGCTGAACAGATACAGCAAAGCAAAGAATATTACAGAAACCACAGAAGAGCCGAAAAATTCATCGCCTATTTTCAGACCTTCACAAATACATACGGCCCTTATGAAAAACTCAAGTCACTCTACGATGAGGCACTCGCACAGGACGATGTGGCCGGCCTTGCCGTCGGAACAAGACCCGACTGCATTCCCGATGAGGTAATTGATCTATTTGAAGAATACGCAAACGATTACCACGTCTGGGTGGAATACGGGCTTCAATCTATTCACGAAAAGACTCTGAAGAGCATCAATCGAGGACATGGCCCCGAAGCATTTCTGGATGCCGTCCGCAGAACCGCCGGAAGAAATATCAACATCTGTACCCACATCATTGTCGGACTTCCCGGAGAAACCCGTGACGACATTCTTGAAACGGCAAGAGTTGTTGCCAGTTTGCCTATCAACGGAATTAAGATCCATCTACTGCTTGCCCTCAAGGGAACGGTTGTCGGGGATCTATACGAAGAGGGCAGGCTCAAGATGATGGACAAGGAGGAATACGTCGGCACCGTCTGCGACATCCTTGAGATATTGCCCCCGGAGGTAACAATTCAGAGATTGACGGCTGACGGTTACAAGGATATATATTTAGCGCCACAGTGGGGAATTAACAAGATGGATGTCCTCAATTCCATTGAAAAAGAACTGGAGGATAGAGACTCTTACCAGGGCTCAAATTTTTGAAGCCACTCCTCTCTTTCACTCCATTGCCGCTTTACCGCATAGATGCTTCTCTTCATGTCTCTCGTAGGTCTTAAAATCTGAAAAATAAATTCATATCTACTATTTTTTTACACCTCACTACAATTTTGTAATTGACAATTGCTTATTTGGGTGATATTAGATCGGCAAGAGGTTACCGATTGCCATATGAACACCACTTTTTATCCCAACAACGTAGAGAAAAAAACTATCCTCATCTTGGAGATTCTGGGTAATGCAGAAGGACCAATGGGATCTCGATTAATATCAAGATGTCTGAATGATCAAGGCGTGGCATTGAGCGAAAGAGCCGTTAGATATCATCTCAAGTTGATGGATGAACGTGGGCTCACGAAGTTTATGGGTAAGCATGTTGGTAGAACTATTACGGAATTGGGCATTGAGGAGATCAGCAGTGCCAGAGTACAGGACAAAATAGGATTCGCCATTTCACGGATAGAAAATCTTGCTTTCAGAACCACCTTTGATCCAAAAAAGTGCCAAGGTCTTCTCCCCGTCAATGTCTCTTTTTTCCTTAAAGAACAATTCAAAGAGGCATTGGAAGCTATGGTTCCAGCTTTTAATGCGGGCATTTTCGTTAGCGAACTTGTGGCAGTTGCCGAAGCAGGAAAAAGGCTTGGCGGGATACGTGTCCCGGAAGGCAGGATCGGATTTGCAACTGTCTGCAGCATTGTGATTAATGGTGTCCTTCTGAAAAGCGGAGTCCCCCTGGACTCCAAGTTCGGAGGTATCCTGCAGTTAAAGGACGGGAAACCCCTGCGCTTCGTTGAGCTCATTTATTATTCGGGCTCTTCTCTCGATCCCTCGGAGGCTTTTATACAGGGAAACATGACGTCAGTCAGGGAGGCAGCGGAAAGAGGGGAAGGAAAAATCGCCGCAAACTTCCGAGATTTTCCTGTTCTCTGCCTAAATACCGTTGAAAAATTAACTTCGGAACTGAAGCGGGTCGGAATAGGGGGTGTTCTTACGATCGGTAAGGTAAGCGAGTCGATCTGTCAGATTCCAGTAGATGTGAACAAGGTTGGAATGATCCTCGTGGGAGGACTGAACCTCGTGGCCTGTGCTCAGGAAGCAGGATTCGGTGCGGAAAATTATGCCATGTCCACGGTAATGGATTACGGGGAATTGATCAATTTCCAAAAATTGCGTCATAAAGAATTATCATAGTTAAACAGGAAGATTTAAGAAGAGAGGCAGTTACTAAAAAATAAGAGGAGAGAAAAAATGCGTGAGTTTATTAAAATGTGCGAGGTACAGAATCCGGGTCAGCCGGAGTTTATCCAGGCCGTGTCCGAAGTTGCCGAATCAGTTAAACCTGTTTTAGCGAAACATCCGGAGTATCGTAAGGCAAAGATATTAGAGCGGATGGTTGAACCTGAGCGAACTATTATGTGTCGCGTTTCCTGGCTGGATGATAACGGCGAGGTTCAGGTCAACAGGGGCTATCGTATACAGATGAACAGCGCCATAGGCCCTTACAAAGGGGGATTTCGTTTGCATCCGTCAGTTAATATGAGCATACTCAAGTTTCTCGGCTTTGAGCAGGTTTTTAAAAACGCCCTGACAACCCTTCCCATGGGTGGTGCCAAGGGAGGATCAAATTTTGATCCCAAGGGGAAATCGGATAATGAAGTAATGCGTTTTTGCCAGAGTTTCATGGCCGAGATGTTCAGGCATATCGGTGCGGATACAGATGTTCCGGCAGGCGATATTGGAGTGGGAGGCCGTGAAATAGGATACATGTTCGGTATGTATAAAAAACTGCGGAATGAATTTACCGGAGTTTTGACTGGTAAAGGTCTTGAATGGGGAGGAAGTCTTATTCGCCCTGAGGCTACCGGTTACGGCTGTGTCTATTTTGCCTCCGAAATGCTGGCAACAAAAAATGATACCATGAAGGACAAGCTCTGTTTAGTTTCAGGTTCCGGAAATGTTTCTCAGTATACGGTTGAGAAAATTTTGGACCTGGGAGGAAAGGTAGTAACACTTTCCGATTCTTCCGGATACATCTACGATGAGAAGGGAATAGACAGGGAAAAACTCGCTTTTGTCATGCACCTTAAAAATGTGGCACGGGGACGCATTAAAGAATATGCGGAGAAGTATCCCGAAGCGGTCTATACCCCTATCGATCCTGCTCTCGATTACAATCCTCTCTGGAATCATGAGGCTGATTGTGCGTTCCCCTCTGCCACGCAGAATGAAATAAATGGCAAGGATGCGCGGAACCTGGTCAATAATGGCGTCCAGGTAGTGGCCGAAGGCGCTAATATGCCTACGGTTCCTGAGGGCATTGACGTCTTTCTTGACAGTAAGATTTTATACGGGCCGGGGAAAGCCGCGAATGCCGGCGGAGTTTCTGTTTCCGGTCTTGAGATGTCCCAGAACAGCATGCGCTTAAGCTGGTCTCGTGAAGAGGTAGATAAACATCTTCATGACATTATGAGAAAGATACACAAGGCCTGTGTTGAGGCATCCGAAGAATACGGCACTCCCGGCAATTACGTAAACGGCGCTAATATAGCCGGTTTTACAAAGGTTGCTAACGCAATGATGGCTCAGGGAGTAGTTTATTAGTCTTTTTTCTGGCTGAAAACAATAAGCGGTGGTATCACTACATGTGATACCACCGCTTTATTTTTCTGATAAACTTGTAAAGAGTGAAATGCCCCGCCTATAAGGTACGGGGCTTACCAGTGTGCTCCCGGTCAACTGGCATTCCACATGTGAGATAATCAAAGTTTGCCAGCTCAATACTCATTTGTGAATGGCCAGGTATTTTTCCCAGCCACTTTTTCCTATTAATCCGGAAATCCTATCCAGTTCCTCGTCAATAACATCAAACCAGTCTTGAGCCTTGCCTTTCCAACCCAATTGCGCCAAAAATTTCTGGCGGTATGCAGCATTATCAAAAATACCATGCAGATAAGCTCCCCGAACATTTCCCTGCTGCCAGCCTAAATCTTCTTCTATATAGGTTTCAGCCAAAGGGCCGGACCGTGTAGACCCATGATGGATTTCGTATCCGCGCACCAGGCTGCCGTCAACCAGCCGGACTTCACGTTGAACGGTGATTTTTGCGGGCATAAGGGTAGTCGTAACATCCAGCAATCCTAATCCTTCCTCGGTTCCGCCTTCCAGATCTTCCGGATCAAGAAGTTCCTTCCCCAGAATCTGCATCCCGCCACAGATGCCCAGAACCGGCAGACCGTGTCGTGCCATACGCACAATTTCCGCGGCAAGACCCGTTTGTCGTAAATACCGGAGACTCTCCACGGTATTTTTGCTACCCGGCAAAAGAATTGCCCTAAAGCGGTCCAGCGGCATCATATTATTAACAGGCACAACATTTATGCCGCCCGCATGTATCAGCGAATCAAATTCATCCATGTTGCTTGCATAAGGATACATGATTAGGGCGATATTGATCTTTTTCTGATCAAAATCTGAACGGTGAGTGAATGAATCCTCTTCGGGCAGTACATGCTTTATCATAGGAATAGTGGCCACTGTCGGGATGCCCGTCCTTTCCTGCAGCCAATCCATCGCATTGCCGAGCAATTTCTGATCACCGCGAAACCGGTTCAGCACAAATCCTTTGACAAGATCCTTCTCCTCGGGAGTCATGCACGACCAGGTACCGAGCAGGTGTGCGAATGATCCGCCACGATCAATATCAGAAACAATATAAACGTCTGCCTTGCATTCCAGTGCCACACTCATATTGACGATATCATCTTCCCTTAGGTTGATTTCAGCCGGACTGCCGGCACCTTCAATCACCACCTGTTTAAATTCCCGTATCAGGCTCCACAAAGAATCCTGAACGACAGGCCATAATTTTGCTTTTCGACCCGGCCAGGGCAATCCGGTGATTTCAGGACTATATTGACCAAGAACGATGACTTGACTGTGTGTTTCAGCACTTGGCTTGAGCAATACCGGGTTCATCCGCGCCTGAGGTTCTACCCGCGCGGCGAGCGCCTGTAAATACTGGGCACGTCCAATCTCAAGACGATCGGGCGTGACAGCTGCGTTATTGCTCATATTTTGCGCTTTGAAGGGTGCAACACTAACCCCTCTGTTAGAGAAATAACGGCACAGTGCCGCAACCAGGAAGGATTTTCCGGCACCGCTCGTACATCCCATAATCATAATTGGTGTTCTGGAGACATTCAAATCCGGTGACATGGTCATATTCTTACAGATAGTTACACAACAGTACGAACCGGAACCCCTTCCTGTTCGAGATAGGTCTTGATCTCGCCTATGGTATAGTGTTGGTAATGCACCATGGAAGCAATGAGAGCCGCGTCTGCGTTTGCTTCTACAAAAACATCCCTGATATGCTCCGGCCTGCCGGCACCCCCTGAAGCAATGACGGGGATGTTCACTGCAGAGGATATCAAGGCTGTCAAATTCAGTTCATACCCATCATTTGTACCATCGGCATCGATCGAGTTGAGACAGATCTCGCCGGCACCCAGATCCCGGGCCTTTTGTGCCCACTCAACCGCATCGACACCCATTGGCGTCCTGCCGCCGTTTATCCAGACCTCGTATCCCGATGGTATTTCCGCGCTCTTTCCCACTTTTTTTGCATCCATCCCCAATACGATACATTGACTTCCGAAAATCTTCGCCCCTTCGGAAATCAGCCCTGGATTCAAAACGGCAGCGGTATTAACGCTGATCTTTTCAGCCCCGGCTTTCAATACATTATACATGTCGTCAAGTGAACTGATGCCGCCGCCGACTGAAAAAGGAATAAATATGTTTTTCGCCACATTGCTAACCACATCGATTATGATTTTTCTCTTATCCGACGATGCGGTGATGTCATAAAATACCAGTTCATCTACACCCTGCTCATAATATTCCCTGGCCATGTCAACCGGGTCCCCGATATCGATGTTGCCTTTAAATTTGATCCCTTTCGTTGTTTTGCCTTCTTTCACATCCAGGCAAATTATAATCCTTTTACTGAGCATTGTTATGCCGTCCCGTCCCACTCACAAAAGTTTTTTAATATCCGAAGGCCGTGTCTTCCACTTTTTTCAGGGTGAAACTGCATTGCGACAACGTTTCCTTTGCCTATGATCGATGCGAATTCAACCCCGTATTCGGTCGTTGCCACGATGTCGTCGCGCCGTTCCGGATCGGGATAATATGAATGGACAAAATAGTATTGCGCTCTTTCATCAATACCCGCAAGAACGGGATGCGGACGGACAGCGGAAATGTTGTTCCATCCCATGTGGGGAATTTTCAAATTGGAAGTGCGAAACTTTTTCGTACTGCCCTGTATCACACCGAGACAGGAGGCACTATTTTCTTCGCTCCTGTCGAGGATTATCTGCGCACCAAGACATATCCCCAGAAACGGGACACCTCCGCCAATGACGTCATTTACCACGCGGTCGAGATCCGACGTTTTCATGACGTCCATCGCAGCACCTGCCGCTCCCACGCCCGGTAATATGACCCTTTCGGCAGACAGTATTTCCAGCGGCTTGTCGGTTATCCGGCACTCCTCACCTATGTGTATAAGAGCCCTCTCAACAGACGTAAGATTTCCCGCTTTGTAGTCAATTATTGCTATCATGCTCGTTAGCTGAACCAACCTCCGATAATTTCATCATTTTGCCGACAATCACATCGACACCCTCGCCCAGAAGAAATTCAATGGAAAGGCTGTCAAGGTACGCATCATCCCAGTGAAAGTTATACTCATCAACCAGATTTTTGATCTTATTGAATTTAACTCCGAGAACTTCTTTCTTTTCCGCAGCCGTCAAATCGCCTTTGAATATAATATGAAGCAGCAGGATATGTCTGATCCTGTGGTTTTTACCCAAGAGTGGCATGATGATTATCGGGGCTTTATCCACCTTCCCAAGTCCCGCATATATTTCTCCGGTTCTGATGATCGTTCGTTTGGTTCCCAGAAGAGCACGTTTTTTTTCAACCCGCGATTTAATTTCCGATGAAATACCTCCTCTTTTACGGATTGATATAATTGCGTCTTCTCCCGGAGTTTCTTCGAGATCAAGATTCTCAACATCGTACAGGGTGTAGCCACAAATAGCGGATAGTGCCTTCTGGAGCCTTCTTGCAGCGGCTCCGTCTTTTGTTGTAAGATTTTCCAGAGAAAATTCGAGATCCTTTAAGAAATCGAAGATGATTCCTCTGATCATTTCACCCTTTCTGCTGGTACCCACCGTAACGGTTTTCGCCTGGTGCCTGATTGCATCGACTGGCCGTGACAACTCATCGATAGCTCTGCCAAGACAGACATCAAGCATGTCGAGAGGAGATGAGGAAACTCTTTTATCTCTAAATTCTTCCCAGAAGTCTTCCAGCGGCAGTTTTCCGACACTATACTTGAAAAGGAGCGGCATATCTGCGGCAATCTCGGTACTCAAGGAAGAAAAAAAACCCTCATTCTTTCTTAAGTTAAATGCTCTGGTAAAATCCGCTACGATTTTATGGAGTCCGGTGTTTGCAATCTTTTCGAAGAGTGTTTCGTTTCTGGCATCAAGTTCTTGTACCTTGCGTGATAAGGTGTTCCTGAAATTCTTGAAAAATTCCCCCTCTTCATTGATACTGCAGGCCGCGTAATAACCCCATATATGTCCCGCTAACGTATTAAGTATGACCGATGTGGAAAATGTCGACCTCGGTACGTAAATGACCGAATCTGCCACATGATCAAATCTCGTTTCATCTTCGTCTGTAATGACAACAACCGATCCTTCATGAGCTTTAAAGATTGCAACGTCTTTAACTATATCTTCTACAACGGTTTCGGGGGTGCCTGCCGCACAGACGATGATAAGAGGTTCGGCGGAAAGGTCTATATGTTTCTTGTTTTCCACTATATCGGACGATATGGTCTTGTAACACAGTTCGCTCAACTTTATTCTGATCTCATCGGCGGCAACCTTATTGGAACCGCTCCCGACAACTGCCCAGTATTTCTTTTCTCTTACAACGTCCCATGCCGATTCGCGTATTTTTTCCTTAATAGCAATGACTCTGTCCATTTTTCCGGGAACACCCTCCAGGTCGACGAGTTCCCTGGTGATTTGATCATCCGTCATCGTACCTGATATCTTTGCAAAATAGAGCGCGAGGATGTATCCGGCGATTATCTGGGAGTAAAATGCCTTTGTCGATGCAACGGACATTTCTATATCTCTACCGTCACTGGTATAAAAAACCCCATCGGTCATATGGGTGATATCCGACTGTCGTCGGTTCACGATAGCTATTGAATGTGCCCCCCGTTCTATTGCCATTGCAACCGCCCGATTTGTGTCGGTCGTCGTGCCCGATTGCGTAACCGCAATGACCAGGACATGATCGAATTTGTCCTGGAGGGAAAATCCGCTTAATTCCGAAGCTGTCTTCGCCTCAATGTGCAAGTCTCGACCCCTTAAATATTTTGAAAAAGCCTCGACAATTGCAGCACCGGCTACGGCGGCCGTTCCCTGCCCTATGACAAAGATAGTCTTGATATTGCCGTTTATAATTGCCTCCGACAATGCAGGGGGTACGATATCATTCCCCAGGCTGAAGACAACGTCATCAATCGCTCCGTCCTGTTTATATCTTATATGATATTTGCCACGCATAGTCTTTTGTGCGGAAAGTGGCGCTTCGAAAATCTCTTTCAAGAGATAGTGGGGATAGCCCTTTCGATCTATATCGCGCGTGGTAATCTCCGCTTTCGCCACGCAATCATCAGAAACAGGAAGAGCGTGTCCGTCGTAATACAAGGCATTGATTCCCTGAACATCTCCCCCGGCTTTTCGATCAAGGACAAAAATTTGTCCTTTCGTCGCCTGATCTCCCGGAACTCTTTCCGATTCACCATCCATCTTGATGAAACGGGATGTTACTTCGATTAGACCGTATAATTCGGAGGAATACATAAATTGTTCGTCACAAAGGCCGATATAAAGAGCCTGTCCGCTTCCGCGGAGCGCAAGAAATACTTTGTCAGGTTCGAGGTTACTGTTCATGGCGATAGCATGAGAACCTTCAAAATCATTCAGGGCGTGGCGAAAGGCCTCCGGAAGAGTGTGTCCCGAGGAAAGATACCGCTCGATCTGGAGTGGCACTATCTTTGTATCCGTTGTCACAGTACTGTCTATGAGTGATTGTCCTTCTGTTTCAATCTCGTCCCGTAGTGTGGAGTAATTATCTATATCCCCGTTTAGAGCCGCATTGATTGACCAGTTCCCCTTTCCGTAGTGAGGATAATACTTGAGTGGTAAAGAAGATTCAGTGTCTTCATCGGATAGTTTGTCCAGGGTGAAATTATTGATGGGATGACAATTTTCTTCAGTGATGGACCCCACCGATGCCCATCTTGTATGGGCCATATAGGAATCCATTGCAATCGGTTCATGAATAACCGTCTGGAATATCCGATCATTTCGGATTCGATCTCGTAAATACCTGGCGTTTTCCCCCAGTTCACCGGTTACCGATGCTTTTTTATACGTAAACGATAGAATGACAGGGATGCCTTCTCTGCCATTTTTTGTTGCGTGGATAGAACCGTCATGGAGATCGCCCGGTTCTACCCGGTTCAGCCATTCGTCATAGAGATTTTTTGTTTTAAAATTCTCGATTAACATATCGAGATCATTCGTTTGTTCCATGGTAAAAGTGATTTGTATGCCGGCAGAATCTCTCCCCCTTACCTCCAAATTGTCAATTGCATTTAATAACAGATTGATATTTCTGTATTTTCTAAGACTTTCCCGGGGAATATCCGCTTTTTTGTCCGTTCCGGCAAGAAAGAAAAATCCGTCAATATTGGCAAGAATGTCCTTTTCGAGGGCCCACGACGCATCTTTGAGACGAATGATCGAATTGTTAATATGTTCCATCTGTCCGGAGGTAAAACCGGATACACGTTTTTCAATCAGATCTTCTTCTTGTTCTATGAAAGCCTTCAGGCTCTCCGAAAGATGAGAAATACTTTGTATACCGTCATCCGTAAAGAAAACGTGCTCAAATGTTGAATCTTCCTTCAAAATCTTTATGGAATTTTCCAAATCTTTCAGTGTTACGGGGCCTCCCAGGTAATCACCAGTCCTAACCGATTTATTGACCACTTTTTCTATACCGGCTTCCTGAATCACATCGCAATTTCTGGCGATACGATTGACGATGTCATCGTCTCCGGCTGGGGCACCTCTTTTGATCGTAAGGATTCCCGCAAGACCGCACAACAGGGTATCAGGGAGAACGGGAAATAGCAGTATCGAACCGGGTGGCACGGTTCGAATATCACGCCCGATATAGATATTGATAGAATTGAAGAAATTCCATATTCTTGCGGAAATTTTTTTGATGGCTTTCAACATTGTGTAATCTACTCGTTAATTTTTTAGTATATTAGAATGGATATCATGGCCCGTGCGGTGCATATGAGCTCATATTTAGCCGGTATGGTTGAGAGAAGCCTCAATAAATTTTACAAATAACGGATGGGGCCGCGTGGGTTTTGACTTGAATTCGGGGTGAAACTGACATCCGACAAACCACGGATGATTTTCAAGCTCCACCATTTCGACCAGATGGCCATCAGGGGATGTCCCGCTGATACGTAAGCCCTTCTGAACAAGAATGTTTTTATACTCATTATTAAATTCGTAACGATGACGATGCCTTTCACTTATTTCTTTCTTTCCGTATGCCTCAAACGCAAAGGTATCCTTTCCCAAAAAACAAGGGTATGCACCCAATCTCATAGTTCCGCCTTTGTCGGTAATGTCTCTCTGTTCGGGGAGAAAGTCAATCACCGCGTACGTGGTATCCTCGTGAAATTCAGTACTGTTCGCCTTTTCCATCTTGCATACGTTCCTTGCATATTCTATTACAGCCAACTGCATACCGAGACAGATACCAAAATATGGTATTCCTTGAACACGGGCATAATTGATAGCCCGGATCATTCCTTCAATCCCTCTTTCCCCGAATCCTCCCGGAACCAGTATCCCCCCGATACCATCAAACTGATCCTTGATTTCCTCCTGCTCTAACTGTTCCGAATCAATAAAACGAAGGTTCACCTTACAATTATTGCTGATTCCCCCGTGAACGAGAGCCTCGTTCAGGCTTTTATACGAATCTGTCCAATCAACGTATTTGCCGACGATAGCAATTGATACTTCATGGGAGGGGTTTTTTATCCTTTCACACAATTTTTCCCATTCACCAAGATGAGGTTGACCGGTCCAGATATTTAACAAATCGACAATCTTTTTATCTACCCCCTCTTTGTGATAGATCAGGGGGACTTCATAAATACTCTCCACATCTTTGGCGGTAAAAACCGCTTCCACTCCTACATTGCAGAAAAGTGAAATCTTTTCCCGTATTTCATCTGCAAGAAAATCCTCTGTCCTGCAAAGCAAAATATCAGGCTGTATACCAATTTCCCTGAGTGCCTTTACGCTGTGCTGAGTCGGTTTTGTTTTAACCTCCCCGGCTGTTTTTATGTAGGGAACCCATGTAAGATGGACAAAGATGGCATTTTGCTTTCCGACCTCATTGCGAAACTGCCTAATAGCTTCCAGAAAGGGCAAACTCTCTATATCCCCGACAGTCCCGCCTATCTCAACAATCGCAACATCAGAACCTGCGGATGCTTCCCTGATGTAGTCCTTTATCTCATTTGTAATATGGGGAATTACCTGTACCGTCCCTCCCAGATACTCTCCCCTTCTCTCTTTCGATATGACCGAAAAGTAAACCTGCCCCGCAGTCAGATTATTGGCTTTCCCCAGGATAGTTTGGGTGAAACGTTCATAGTGACCCAGATCAAGATCTGTTTCCGCTCCGTCATCTGTGACAAATACCTCGCCATGCTGGAAAGGATTCATTGTACCCGGATCCACGTTGATGTATGGATCGAGTTTTTGGTTGGTAACTCGTAAACCCCGGCACTCCAGAAGGGCAGCAATCGAAGCTCCTGCAAGCCCTTTACCGAGGGATGAAAGAACCCCGCCCGTA
>Ga0268276_1000946_pt1 | contig 31043 bp, 24 predicted proteins | sample saktaG_4_FD_190145 | JGI IMG/M metagenome (GOLD analysis project Ga0268276, IMG submission 190145) | Saline water microbial communities from Sakinaw Lake, British Columbia, Canada - sak_2010_1_5_45m | ecosystem: Environmental > Aquatic > Non-marine Saline and Alkaline > Saline ...
AATGTTTGCTGGAGGTTGCGACAACTGCACCGATGGTTCGGGATTACAGATACCGTATAGAATAACAGGAAGCGGCAATGGCACCCTTTTTACCTCTTGCCCCTCGATGAGGATTGGTTTTACGAATGCGACCACTAGTACCAATATAGTATTTTCAACTCCGAGTACCGCAGGAGCCGGAGTATCCATAAATCTTTCTGCTACGCTTACCGGACCAGGCGCCCTGAGCGGCAAGAGCATAAAATTCAGGGATGATACGGACAATGTTGATATAGGAAGTTTTATCACCAACGCATCTGGAATAGCCCAGATTGCATATGTAGTGCCATTGAGCGCCTCGGTTGCCACTCACACCTTTAGAGCAATTTTTGCCGGTGACGTAGAGTATATTTCATCTGAAACAAGTAATTCAATAAACATAACATCGGGCGTTATCCAGCTCTGGGCTTCCAACACAGAAGCGATTTGGAACTCTAGCTATTATTACTATGACCCTTACAATACCTACGATAAGGATTCTAGGGCCCAGTTCATTGTCTCAGCGTCTGATTTAACTACAGCAGGATTAGCCGCGGGAAGCAATATAAACGCCATTTATCTGAAAACTTACGAGAAGCCAGGTCGGGATTTGTCCAGCTTTAGGATAAAGGCAAAACTCATACTCCCAACGGTAATCCAAACAACCAGCTGGGAAGGAGGATGGACAGAACTTTTTGGTCCCGCAACTATTAATGTTAATACTACTCCTGTTGATATGAGTCTAACAACGCCAGGAAGCTGGAAGAGATATGAATTCTCCCCGAATTTTCAGTGGAATGGTACGAGCAACATAATGTTTGATATATCAAGAGATGACAACACTTACACATCGGGCGGAGACATGTATGTGCGTACGGGCGTCGGCACTAACAGAATGTTTGCTGGAGGTTGCGACAACTGCACCGATGGTTCGGGATTACAGATACCGTATAGAATAACAGGAAGCGGCAATGGCACCCTTTTTACCTCTTGCCCCTCGATGAGGATTGGTTTTACGAATCCATAAGTACTAATTATTAAATAAACAAAACATGGATAGAAAAAACACAATTATATTGATACTCTCGTTTGTCATAATTTTCCTAATCGGATGCATTCTTTATTTTTTCTTAAAAAACACCGATTATGGAAAGGGATCGAATGTTACACAGGTAGCCCAAAGAACCGATGAAGAAATCAAAAATCAACAAGCAGAGGAGGCGCAAACAGCCTATAACGAGCAATTTCCAGATCTAATCGACGGGGTTATAAATATTGTTTCGGACGAAAAAACTATAATAACAACAAAAATTGGTGAGGAATATTTAATTTCGCCTGCGCGCCCTATGTCTTTCTATGAAGACAGTGGAATTAAAAATAGCTCGTTAGTTGAAATTCGCGGAAAAATATTAGAGAATGGCCAAATACATCTTGGTTCGATAACGCCGGTAAAGTAAAAAAATGAATAAGCAACAGGCCAAACAACGGATTGAAAAACTCCGGGATCTTATTAATTATCACAGGCATCTCTACCATGTTTTAGATAAGCAAGAGATCTCGGATGCGGCACTAGACTCCTTAAAAAAGGAGCTTTTTGACCTGGAGCAACAATTTTCTGAATTAATAACACCTGATTCTCCCACCCAAAGAGTCGGTGGAAAACCCCTGAAGGAATTCAAAAAATTTAAGCACTCCCAAAGAATGCTTTCTTTTAATGATGCTTTTTCCGGAAAAGATATGGAGGATTGGTATACAAGGTTTATCAAATTAGTCCCAGAGAGTCAAAAAAACAAAATTGATTATTATTGTGAGTTAAAAATAGATGGTCTGGCCATAGAATTAATTTACAAGGGTGGGTTTTTGCAGACCGGCTCTACAAGAGGGGACGGAAATGTTGGAGAGGATATTACACAAAATTTAAAGACGGTTGAAGCAATTCCATTACAAATTAATAATAAAAAAGATTTAATTGTTCGCGGAGAAGTTTTTATAACGAGAAAGGAATTTGAAAGAATAAATAAAGAGCAAAAAGAAAAAGGTTTGCCTGTTTACGCAAATCCGAGGAATATTGCGGCCGGTTCTGTAAGGCAATTGGACCCTAAAATTACAGCTGGTAGGAAACTTGATTCTTTTGCTTACGATCTTCTTTCGGACTTCGGACAGACCACGCACGAGGAAAAGCATAAAATATTAAAAGACTTAGGATTTAAAACTAATAAACATAATAAATATTGTAAATCTTTAGAAGAAGTTTTTCAATTTCGCGAGCACTGGATAAAGGAAAGAGAAAAGCTAGATTACGAAATCGACGGGGTTGTTGTGATAATAAACAATAATGATATTTTTGAAAAACTAGGAGTTGTTGGCAAAGCTCCAAGAGGGGCCATCGCTTATAAGTTTCCGCAAGCTCAAGCAACAACAAAAGTTTTAGATATTAATGTTCAGGTTGGCAGAACGGGAGCCATGACGCCCGTGGCAATTTTAGAGCCGGTGCAAGTTACCGGAATTACAATAACTCGGGCGACACTACACAACGAAGACGAAATATCAAGATTAGGTTTAAAAATTGGAGACACTGTTATCGTTGGGCGGGCGGGAGATGTTATCCCCGATATTATAAAAGTTTTACCGGAATTAAGAACCGGAAAAGAAAAAAGCTTTAAAATGCCCAATAAATGCCCATCTTGCGGAACGAAGCTTGTGAAACTTGAGGGAGAGGTTCTTTTAAGGTGCCCAAATAAAAAATGTTTTGTGCAAAAGAAAAGGGGTTTTTACCATTTTGTTTCTCGCACGGCTTTTAATATTGACGGGTTAGGCCCAAAAATTATTGATAGATTATTGGAGGAGGGGTTAGTAAAAGATCCAAGTGATTTATTTAAATTAAAAGAAGGAGATGTTTCTGGGCTAGAGAGGTTCGCGGAAAAATCAGCAGAAAACCTAATAAAATCAATTCAGGATAAAAAAGAGATACAATTAGCAAAATTTATTTATGCTTTGGGCATAAGAAACATAGGAGAGCAAACAGCAATTGATTTGGCTGAACATTTTGGGTCTATCAAAAAAATTAAAACAGCACAATTTGAAGATTTTGATTTTATAAGAGATATTGGGCCGGTTGTTGCAAAATCAATATACGAATGGTTTCAAGATAAAAACAACGCCGAATTTTTGGAAAAACTAGAAAAAGAGGTAAAAGTAATAACTCAGGAAGCGAAAATTAAAAACAAAAAACTGGCAGGAAAAACATTTGTTTTGACGGGCAGTATGGAATCTATGAGTCGCGACGAAGCGAAGGAAAAAATAAGGCAGTTATCGGGGAATATTTCTGAATTTGTATCTTCAAAAACCAGCTACGTTGTAGTAGGATCAGATCCGGGTTCTAAAGCTGACAAAGCAAAAAAATTGGGAGTAAGGATTCTAACCGAGTCAGAATTCTTAAACCTTATAAAATAAAAACTAGTACAACTAAAAGCAGTATCGTAGACCAGTCCACGGTACCAAAATTTATGACAACGTTTCACCTTAACGAGATGCCTAAAAATAAAAGGATTCAGATGATTGGAGAATTTTATGATACAATCGCCCGCCTAAAGGACAGAAACGAAGTCCGCTTATTTTTCAAAAGTTTATTGTCTGCCGACGAAATCGCAACGTTAATGAGAAGAGTGGAAATTGCTGTGCTGTTGTCGGCAAAATTTACCTATGACCAAATCGCAACTCTGATGGGAGTTGGGAAATCTAAAATTACAAACGTGCAGAAGAATTTATTGCAGGACGACAGCGGATATAAAATAATCGCAAAAAGATTAATTAATGATCGCAAAATCAGACTGGTAAAAATGAAAAAAGGAGAGAAAGAAAAAGCGTCGTCTTTTTCGGCGCTAAAGAAAAAATATCCTGCACATTTTCTTTTAGATAATTTATTGGATACAGCCATAGAAAAATTGGAACGCAATGATAAGGAATTAGAAAAAGAGGCCCTATTATTTACACCATCAGCCGGGAATAAAAAGTTCAAATAAAAACACAGTACCGTGGACTAGTCCACAGTACTACCAAATTTATGGCAGAAGAAGGTGAACGGGGGGCAGAAGAAAAATCAGAAGAGATAAAGCAAGCAGAAGAATCTGCTGAACGAATTTTTGATGGACACAAAACAGGAGAAGAAAGAGTTGAAGAAATTATGGCAATTATTGATCCAATTTTAGAGTCGGGGGTATTTGATAAAGAGGGAATAATTAAAGAAATAGAGGCTTGTGAGACTGCAACTGACAAGCAAGAATTTATTAGGATGGCTGTCTCGGCCATGGCGCCACTGATGGAGTTAAAAAAAAGAAATCCGGAGGCATTTAAAAAAATAGCCACGGGTAAAACGCTTGAGCAGATTGAAGCAGAAAAATTTACAGAAATAAATGAGGCTTTCTCGTATAATGAGATACAGAACGAGGGGGGAGAAAAATCATTTTTAATACATTTACCGATAACCGCGGAAAAAAGAAAAAGATTAGGTCTGGCTGGAATTGGAAATTTATTCGTTGATGGATTAAGAAATTTGGCTAAAATCACTGGAGCGAACGAGGAAATTAAAAAGATCGAGGCGAATTCTACTTTAGTCGCCAACAGGAAGGGCAAAGCGATGAAATCATTAGGTTTCACTGTTACGGGGGCGATTAGCGAAGAATTAAGGCGGGCTCATTTTCCAAATGAAAAAGATGGCGCGGTCTGGCACGCTGAAGTATCAAGGGAAGATTTTTTAAAAAGATATCTGGGAGAAGACAAAGAATAAAATGGCGATTTTAAATTATTTAAAAAAACTTGATTGGACGCTGATAGTTCCGGCAATAGTGCTGACGCTCTTTGGTTTTGGGGCTATTTATAGTGCATCTCTTGCTAAGGGGGATTTTGGAAATTTTGAAAAGCAAATTGTTTTTTTTGTCATAGGGTTTTTAGTTATGGTGGGCGTAAGTTTTTTTGATTACAGGATGTTAAGAAATAATTCCCGATTGATTTTGATTTTATATTTTATATGCTTAGCTTTGCTTGTGGGGCTTTATATTTTTGCTCCTATTACGCGTGGGACTAAAGGGTGGTACAAAATTTGGTTTTTGTCGCTTGATCCTATAGAGCCGACGAAAATTATTCTAGTCGTTCTTTTAGCTAAATATTTTTCGATGAGGCACGTTGAGATGTATAAAATAAGGCATATTATTTTTTCGGGGCTTTATGTTCTTTTACCCGCAATTCTTGTTTTCATGAAGCCAGATATCGGAGGAACTACCGTTTTGGTTCTGGTGTGGTTGGGAGTCCTACTAGTGTCGGGTATTAAATTAAAGCACTTTCTGATACTTTTTTTATGTTTTCTGCTTGTTGCTTCCTTCTCCTGGATGTTTCTATTCAAAGACTACCAAAAACAAAGAGTTACTGCGTTTTTGCTTCCGTATGATTATCTTGGGGCCTCATGGTCTCAGAATCAAACAAAGATTTCCATTGGTTCCGGCCAAATTTTTGGCCAAGGCATTGGGAAAGGAAGCCAAGTCCAGTATGGGTTTTTACCCGAACCTCACACAGACTTTGTTTTCTCTGTTATAGCAGAAGAATGGGGATTGGTTGGAGTTATAGTTTTATTTGTCGCTTATGGATTTTTGCTTTGGCGAGTTCTAAAAATAGCCATAGAATCGCGGTTCAATTTTCCCCGTCTTTTTGCAACCGGTTTTGCTATTATTCTAATAGTCCAGTTTTTTATAAACATAGGAATGAATGTTTCCCTGCTTCCCGTAGTCGGAATATATCTTCCTTTTATAAGTTACGGCGGATCGGGTCTTGTGGGAAATTTTATATTCCTGGGTGTCTTGCAAAGTATAAAACTGAGGAAGTAACTATTGGGGTGTTGACCCTTCACCATATCTCAATACATTTTATCGACAATAACAACAGGCTAAAAAGTGTAAGTTTTTAGTAAGAATACAACCCGTATAGTGAAAGGGTTGACATTCTTTTAGAAAAAGAATATACTACATTTAGTTTCAATTTCGTATAAAAAGTGACCACATTAATCTAAGGAAAATTAAAAACTTCATTTTCGGTTATTTTGATACCGAAATTTTTTGTTTTGTAAGATTAGGTATTTTTCTTGCCAGGGTGAATAGCGCGAAGCGCTTATTTTGTAGGTGAAACTATCCAACCCGATAAATTTTAAAATTTAAATTTTTAATTTTATTAATTTGTAGAGTCGAACTCTCTCTACAGCAAAATAGCCCTGTTGCATAATAATTTTCGTAGCTAAACGAAGAAATTTAAAATCGAAAATTTAGAATTACGAGGAGGCATACTGGCGAAGCAATGTCTGTCGACGAGGAATTATAAATTTGCAGATAAAATTTCAAGTTGCAGTAGAAAAGTTATTATACAACAGGGCTAATAAAATGGCAGAAATTATAAGCAAGGTAAAGAACTTTTCAAAATCTAAGCTCTCCTATTCAACGCCCCACCTTTTGACGATGCAAAAGGAAACCTGGGATGATTTTTGGAATGTCAGAGTAAAAGAACTTTTGGAGGAAACTTCTCCAATTAGAGATTACACCGGCAAGGAATTTGAGCTTTGGTTTGGAGGATATAATCGTTCAGCCACTAATTATAAAAATGGCCTCGAGGCCAAAAAGAATAACGACTCTCTTGAGGAGTCGTTAAGAGTAAAAATAAAACTTGTAAACCTTAAGACAAAAGAGGTTAAGGAGCAAGAAGTATACTTCGCTGATTTCCCCGCTATGACTGAGCGTGGGACTTTTGTGTTAAACGGAGTAGAGAGGGTTGTAGTTTCTCAACTTATAAGGTCTCCGGGAGCGTTTTTCACAATGAGAACGTCGAAAGGAAAAAACTTCTTTGGTTCTAAAATAATTCCTAACAGGGGCGCATGGTTGGAATTTGAAACAGAAGAGTCGGGATTTATAGGAGTTAAAATAAACAGAAAAAGAAAAGTGCCCGCAACCACTTTATTGATGGCACTAGGTTTAGATGGTATAGAAAAGGTTGAAAAGGCCTTTAAAGATGTTGATACCGGCGAAATACAATATATAAAGGAAACGTTAAAAAGAGATACCTGCAAAGACCAGAAAGAGGCTTTGGTTGAAGTATATAGAAGGTTGAGGCCCGGAGACTTGGTTACGCCAGATACTGCGCAGGATTTGATATTTAATATGTTTTTTAATTTTGACAGGTACGACTTGTCAAAAGTGGGAAGATGGAAGACGTGGTTGAGGTTGCCAAATTTGGCTCCTAAAAACCTAGAAAAAGAGATTGAAAAAGAAGACAGGATATTAAAAATTGAAGATATAGTCGAAGTTGTTAAAGAGGTCATCAGGATGAACAATGACCCTTCGGCAAAAGCTGATGAAGTTGACCACTTGGGAAATAGAAGGGTTAGAACATTGTCTGAGCTTTTGCAAAATCGTTTAAGGGTTGGGTTGATGAGAATGGAAAGAATTATCAAGGACAAAATGTCTACCTTAGAGTCTGACACAATAACCCCAATACAGCTTATAAACCCAAGGCCGTTAATGGCTGTTATAAGGGAATTTTTTACTTCCTCGCAGTTTTCGCAATTTATGGATAACGAAAATCCATTGGCTGAACTTGAACACAAAAGAAGGCTGACAACAACGGGTCCCGGAGGATTAACCAGAGAAAGGGCGGGATTTGAAGTCAGAGACGTTCAGCCGTCTCACTATGGAAGAATTTGTCCTATTGAAACACCGGAAGGTCCTAACGTTGGATTGGTCGGTCACTTAGCTTCTTTTGCAAGGATAAATCCTTACGGATTTATTGAAGCTCCATATTTTAAAGTAAAGAATGGAAAAGTAACAGACGAAATAGAATATCTTTCAGCCCAAAAAGAAGAAAGGTATAATATAGCGCCAGCTTCGGTCCCTCTTACAGATTCTCTAAAAATTCTTCCTGAAATTCCGCCAAACAAAGTTGAGGCCAGAGTAAAAGGAGAGCCGGCAGAAGTTGATATCGATAAAATTGATTATATAGACGTCTCTTCAAAGCAGTTTATTTCTGTAGCTACTTCTTTGATTCCATTTTTAAATCACGACGACGCTTCCAGAGCCCTCATGGGTTCTAACATGCAAAGACAAGCTGTGCCATTAATAAGGCCGGAAGCTCCGCTTGTCGGAACGGGGACAGAAAGAAATGTCGCCCGCGATTCTGGCCAAGTAATATTAGCGGAAGCAAACGGAGTCATAAAAGAAGTTGATGCTCAACATATTAAAGTTGAATACGAGATTGGAAACAAGAAGCGCGAAGAGAATTACGAACTTCAGACGTTTATCAGAACAAACCAATATTCATGTTTTCATCAAAAACCGATAGTTGAAAAGGGAGAAAAGATTAAAAAAGGAGATGTTATGGCTGATGGAGCCGCTATTTCTCAGGGCAGGTTGGCTTTAGGCAGAAACATTTTAATGTGTGTTTTACCTCTGAGGGGGGGAGGATTTGAGGACGCGCTTACAATTTCTGAGAAGTTAGTAAAAGAAGATGAATTCACTTCAATACATATAGAAGACTTTACTTGCGATGTCCGTGAAACAAAACTTGGTCCCGAAGTTACAACATCTGATATTCCTAACGTTGGAGAAGAAAAATTAAAAGATTTGGACGAAGAAGGAATTGTTAGAGTTGGAGCAGAAGTTGGCCCTAACGACATTTTAGTTGGAAAAATTTCTCCAAAGGGAGAAGCCGAATTAACACCGGAAGAAAGGTTATTAAGAGCTATTTTTGGAGACAAAGCAAAAGACGTTAAAGACTCTTCTTTGAGAATGGAACACGGCAAGAAAGGGAGAGTTGTAAATGTCAGAATATTTTCTCGAGATCTTGGCCATAAATTAGAGCCTGGAGTTGTAAAAAGAATTAGGGTAGAAATTGCCGAAACAAGAAAAGTAAAAGTTGGAGATAAACTTGTTGGAAGACACGGAAATAAAGGAGTTGTTTCAAAAGTTTTGCCTGAAGCTGAAATGCCGTTTTTGGCCGATGGAACTCCGATTGACTTGGTCATGTCGCCGTTATCAGTCCCTTCGCGTATGAACTTAGGGCAGATTTTAGAAACTCACTTGGGCTGGGCGGCTAAAAAACTTAATTATATTGCAATTTCTCCTGCTTTGTTAGGAGCTAATCAAGAAGACATAAAAAGAGAATTAAAGTTAGCAGGTTTGCCGGAATCAGGACAGGTTACTCTTTATGATGGTAGAACAGGTCAGCCATTTCCAAAGCCTATTACAGTTGGCTATATGTATATAATGAAGCTTATCCATATGGTTGACGATAAGGTCCACGCACGTTCAATTGGTCCGTATTCATTAATTACTCAACAGCCGTTGGGAGGAAAAGCTCAATTTGGAGGTCAGAGATTTGGAGAGATGGAAGTCTGGGCTTTGGAGGGTTATGGAGTCGCCCACACCTTACAGGAAATGTTGACCATAAAATCTGATGACGTGCAGGGAAGAGCGGCAACATATGAAGCTATTTTGAAAGGAGAACCGATAAGGAATCCAAATATTCCAGCATCTTTTAACTTGCTTGTTGCCGAGCTAAAATCACTCGGCATGGCGGTCGAAGTTAGAGAAAAACCTCGTTTAGAAAGAGAGGAGCAAAGGTAATATTCAATAATTTTTTCAAAAAACATGCGAGTATTAGACTTAGAATCAATAAGGATTAAAATTGCTTCTCCCGAGGATATAATGTCCTGGTCTCATGGCGAGGTGATAAAGCCGGAAACAATTAACTACAGAACTCAAAAGCCTGAAAAGGATGGCCTTTTTGATGAAAGAATTTTCGGTCCCGAAAAAGACTACGAGTGTGCCTGCGGAAAATATAAGAGGATAAGATACAAGGGAGTTGTTTGCGACAGGTGCGGAGTTGAAGTTACAAAGTCTTCTGTAAGAAGAGAAAGAATGGGGCATATCAAACTGTATGCGCCGGTTTCTCATATTTGGTTTTTAAGAGGAGTGCCTTCAAGAATGGGATTAGTTTTGGATAGAAGTTCCCAGCAACTGGAAAAAGTTATTTATTTTTCTTCATATATAATTACAAAGGTTGACGAGCAGGCAAGAGATAGAATAATGGAGGCGATTGAATCAGAATACAAAGCAAAGGTGAAGAAAGAAAAAACAGAAGCCGCTAAAAACGACTTGAAACAGGCAAGAGAAAAAGCAAAAGAAGAACTTTTAGATATTAAACCTTTAAGAATTTTATCCGAGGTTGTTTATCATGCGCTTTCCATGAAATTCGGAGAAGTCTTTGAAGCGGGAACTGGAGCCGAAGTTGTGAAAGGAATATTCGAAAAAGTTGATCTTAAAGCAGAAACTGAAAAAATAGCCGAGGAAGCGAGACAAGCTCCGCCGGCTATGAAGAAAAAAGTTTTAAGAAGGTTAAAACTTTTCCAGGGAATGTTACGGGCGAATATAAGACCGGAATGGATGTTTATGGACGTTCTGCCCGTTTTACCCCCAGATTTAAGGCCGATGGTTCAGTTAGATGGTGGAAGATATGCCTCATCCGATTTAAATGATTTATATAGAAGAGTTATTAACAGAAACAATAGGTTAAAATATTTGCAGGAGATAAAAGCTCCGCCGGTTATTGTCAGAAACGAGAAAAGAATGTTGCAGGAAGCTGTTGATGCTTTGATAGATAACGAAATGAGAAAGGGTGTTACAACTACAGCCACAACCGGAGGAAAGAGATTACTAAAATCTTTAGCTGCCATGTTGGCCGGAAAACAAGGAAGATTCAGACAAAACCTTCTGGGAAAACGTGTGGACTATTCTGGAAGATCAGTTATTTCCGTTGGTCCTGAATTGCACTTTTCTCAGTGTGGTTTACCAAAAACATTAGCTTTAGAAATATTTAAACCATTTGTAATCAAGAGAATTTTAGACAAGGAATTGGCTTACAACATTCGTGGAGCGGCAAGATTGGTTGAAGAAAAAACTCCTGATGTTTGGGCTATATTAGAAGAAATTATAAAAGATAAGCTGGTTTTGCTAAACAGAGCTCCTACTTTGCATCGACTTGGTATTCAGGCCTTCAGACCAATTTTAATGGAAGGGGAAACAATAAAACTGCACCCTTTGGTTTGCGAATCTTTTAACGCAGACTTTGATGGAGACCAAATGGCGGTCTATTTACCTTTGTCCGAGGAAGCGCAAAAAGAGGCTAGAGAGATTATGCTTTCAACCTTAAATCTTTTAAGGCCCGCGACCGGAATGCCCGTAATGGGACCGTTTAGAGATATTGCTTTGGGATGTTATTTTTTAACAAAACTGGATAATACAAAACCGGAAACCGCTTCGAAGGATATGAAAGTTTACTCAAGCCCTTCGGAAGCAGTTACAGCTTTTGAGTACGGATTCTTAGGACTTAACGATCAGATAAAGGTTTCAAATCCGAAGGCTATAATTAGCGCAGATCCCAAAGTAGAATTAATAGAAACAACTGCTGGTCGTTTGATTCTAAATGATAGTTTGCCACAGGATTATCCTTATATTAACAAGGTTATTGATAACAAAGCCCTAAAGAGCTTAGTTAGAGAAATAATCGAAAAATATCCTAACGAGGATGCAGTTGTTGTTATAGACAAGATAAAAACGCTTGGATTCGAATATTGCACTTTGTCCGGAATAAGCTGGGGAATGGATGATTTAATTGTTCCAAAAGAAAAAGCTGAACTTATAGAAAAGGCGGAAGAAGAAGTAAGACAAATAGATAGCCATTTTGAAAGAGGGCTTTTATCTCCGGAAGAAAAAACTTCTCAGAAAATTTTGCTTTGGCAGGGTGTAAAATCAAAAATTGAAGCACTGTTAAGAACGACTTTGCCGGCCGATGGTCCTGTGATGTCTATTATTGGAGCTGGAGCCAGGGGGACTTGGGCTCAGCCGGTTCAGATGGCGGGTATGAAAGGTTTGGTGAACAATCCTTCTGGAAACATTATTGAGTTGCCCGTTAAATCATCTTTTACAGAAGGTTTTAATGTGCTTGAATATTTTATTTCAACACACGGTGCCAGAAAAGGCACAGCTGACACCGCTCTAAGAACATCTTCTGCAGGATATTTAACTAGAAGGCTAGTTGATGTAGCTCATGACGTTATTATCGCAGAAAAAGATTGTGGAGATAAAATTGGTCTTACGGTTTATAAGAAAGACGCGGAAGCTATTGAGCAAGACTTTGTTTTTAAGATTGTTGGTAGGACTTCTATGGAAACGGTGGAATATAATAAGACTGTTTTGGTGAAAAAGGGAGAAGTTATCAATTGGAAGGCAGCGAAAGCTATTGCTGAAGAGAAAGGAATAGAAAGGACCATCGTAGCATCCCCTTTAACTTGTAAGTCTTCAACTGGCGTTTGCCAAAAATGTTACGGTTGGGATCTGGGTAGAAATGACTTGGTAAAAATGGGAGAGGCGGTCGGAATAGTTGCTGCCCAAGCAATTGGAGAACCCGGCACACAGCTGACACTAAGAACTCACCACCTGGGAGGTATTGTGGGAGCCGGAGATATTACACAAGGTTTGCCCAGAATCGAAGAAATTTTTGAAGCGAGATCTCCGAAAGGAGAGGCAGTAATATCTTTGACCGAGGGAAAAGTGATTGGCATAGACGAAGAAACCAGGATAGTAAAAATTCAACCATCTAAGAAATCTTCTAAAAAAGATGTAATGGAATACAAAATTCCCGGAAGAACAGCAATTTTGGTTGAAAAGGGTCAGGAAATAAAGGAAAGCCAGGCATTGTGTGATGGAAGTTTGGATTTGAAAAAACTTTATAAAGCATCGGGATTGGAGGTTGCTCAAAGATATGTTTTGCAAGAAGTTCAGAAAATCTATTCTTCTCAGGGCGTTGATATTAATGATAAGCACGTCGAAATAATTATCCAAAAAATGTTTTCAAGGATACGAGTGAAAGAGGAGGGAGATTCTGAGTGGATACGAGGAGAAGTTGTAGAGAGGGCAATTTTTAACGAAGAAGTAGAGACACTAAAAGCAGAGAAGAAAATTCCGCCTATCGGTCTTCAAATATTGCTTGGTATCTCAGAAGTCGCCTTAAATTCGGAGTCATTCTTGTCTGCGGCCTCCTTCCAACAAACCTCAAGAGTTTTGATAAGAGCGTGTCTTGAAGGAAAAGAAGACAAACTTCGCGGCTTGAAAGAAAACGTAATTATCGGAAAACTAATTCCGGTCGGAACAGGATTTATACCCAAAGTTAAGGAGTAATTATCGTCTAAAGAAAAACAGAGCCCCGAGGTCTGCGAATCCGTAGACCTCGGGGCTCTGCGCGTTTCTACCCCGCCCTAACCGGCGAGGTTTTAGTTTTTATGTTACGGCTTTTGTGGAGTTTTTATTTATTTGTCCCATCCTTGGGTGGTGTAAAAAGTACCTTGAATCGTAATACGGCAAAGTGCTATAATCACAGAATAAACTAGGATGACGAATAAGGTATTCAACGTAAAAAATTAACAAAAGGCATCGTCGCAACAAGTTGCGACGTAAGTGTTATTTGCAAAGCTACGCTATGCAAATAACCTTAGCTTCGCTCACAAGACCGTGGCAAGAAAAGGAAACAACAAAAACGAGAAAGTAAAAAACAACAAAGACAAACCGAAAGATTCGATTCTAAGTTCTTGGGCTAAAAGATGGATAAAGGCCATTCTGATGTTTTTGTTTGCAATAATTATTGTATTGTCTTTTCCTAATTTTAATAAGGCAGGATACGGAGGGCAAATTTTTTCAGAAGTTTGCACTTTCTTGATTGGGAATGCATTTTACACAATACCATTATTTTTGTTTATTGCCGGACTGATTTTTTTAAAAACCAGGAAAAAAGGAAAAAATCTAGCCATGGCTTTAGCCATCCTTATTTCTATAATTGCCTCAGCAGGAATTTTAGCCGTTAAGGATTTGTCTGTGAAAGAGGCGGCCATAAATGGCGGCGGGTGGGTAGGATTTTTACTGGCGAAATTATTTGTAGGGCTTTTCGGAATTTTGGTTGCTAATATTATACTTGGCGCCATTCTTCTTATTGGTTTATTTATTTTCCTGCAATTTATTTGGAGTGAGCTACCAAAACGAGAAAAGGAAGAAAAAGCTACATTTTCAATTAACGGGCAGAAAGATGAGGATGTAAAAATTAAAGGTATAGAAAATGAAAAAGAGCAAGAAAAAGCAAGACAAACCCCTTCAAAATTAACTTTATTTAAAAAAGATAACGGCAATGGTCCCGAAAAGGCAGAGATTAAAAAACCATCCACAGCTTCAAAAAATGATTATGTTCTGCCCCCGCTGGATTTACTAAACAAAAATGAGGCCGCGCCTACTTCCGGAAATATCAAGGAAAATTCAATGATAATTAAGAGTACGCTTGAGAATTTTGGTATTCCCGTTGAAATGGCGGAAGTTAATGTTGGTCCGACTGTTACGCAATATGCTTTTAAGCCGGCCGAAGGAGTGAAACTCTCAAAAATTACAACCTTGTCAAATAACTTAGCGTTGGCCTTGGCTGCTCATCCTATAAGAATTGAGGCCCCAATCCCAGGAAAATCTCTGGTTGGAATTGAGGTTCCTAACAAAGTTAGGTCTATTGTTACTCTAAGAAATTTAATATCCCAAACTGCTTTTCAGAATTCCACTAGCCCATTAATGCTTGCTTTGGGTAGAGATATAACGGGTTCACCTTCATATACAGATATCACAGAAGGTCCACACTTACTGGTTGCCGGAGCCACCGGTACAGGGAAAACAATTTTTTTAAACAGCTTAATTCTGAGTTTACTTTATAAATATACGCCAGATCAGATACGGTTGATTATGGTTGATCCGAAAAGGGTTGAATTTCAGCACTACAATGATATTCCTCATTTATTATGTCCCGTTATTTACGACGCTACAAAAACAATAAATGCTTTACAATGGCTGACGCGCGAAATGGAAAGGCGCTTTGAAGTTTTCTCAGAGGTTCCAACAAGAAATCTTCACACTTACAATCAAAACAAATCTGTAATTGCCTCAGGATTGCAAATGCCATATATTGTTTTTGTGGTGGACGAATTGGCAGACTTAATGGCGGCAAAAGGCAGGGAAATTGAAGCTGGTATCGTAAGGTTGGCTCAAATGGCAAGAGCTACGGGAATTCACCTTGTATTAGCGACACAGAGGCCATCTGTAGAGGTTATTACGGGTCTAATTAAGGCCAACGTGCCAACAAGAATTACGTTCCAGGTTGCCTCTCAGGTTGATTCGAGGACGGTTATAGATACCTCGGGGGCTGAAAAATTATTGGGAGCTGGAGACATGCTTTTCTTGTCTTCTAAGTCGTCAAAAATTTCCAGAATACAAGGTCCGTATATTTCTGAAAAAGAAGTCCAAAAAGTTGCTGCGTTTATTGTGGATCAGGGTAAAAAAATGGAAAATTCACAATCAGCCATAAGCCAAAGCTTAATGGAAAGCTTAGAGCAGGCAGAAGAAGGCAAATCCGGTGGAGAGTTTTTCAGCGGAGCAGATGACGATCCGTTATTTGCGGAAGTCAAAAAAATAGTTTTAGAAACCAAAAAGGCCTCCGCTTCATTTTTACAGAGGCGCTTGAGAATTGGCTATTCAAGAGCCGCCAGATTAATTGATATGCTCGAAGAGAGAGGAATTGTAGGTCCTGCCGATGGCGCCAAACCAAGGGATGTCTATGAAGGAGCCGAGGCTTCTGGCGTACAATTAATTCCTGGCGGAGGACCGGACGAATCAGAGTCAGAAGAGGCTCAACCGGAGGAAGACGGTGATTGGAAAAAAGTTTGAGCGTAGCGAAAACCCTAGGAGGCAGCCTTGCCTTCGGCAAGATCTGAACTCCCGACGCCCTCTATGCTAAAATATATGGGTTGCTAAAATAGTCAAAATAAAAAAATAAATTGTTCATTCCTTCCTTTTCGCAAACAGCTTAGAGGGCGGGGTGCTCACTTCGTTCGCATTTATGGCAAAAGATAATAAAAAAGAAAAGGCAGATCCAAAGGAAAATAAAGCATTAAATGCCGCGATTGATGAAATTCAGGAGAGATTTGGCGCGGGCGCGATTATGAAAATGCGCGATATCCACGCCGTTAATGTTGACGTAATTCCTACCGGTTCCATCGCAATGGATCTGGCTTTGGGTGTAGGAGGAATGCCACGAGGAAGAATTATAGAAATATATGGAGCAGAGTCATCTGGCAAAACAACGTTATCCCTACACGTTTTATCTGAAGCTCAAAAGAAAGGAGGCACGTGCGCGTTTGTTGACGCAGAGCACGCGATGGATCCCGATTACGCAAAAAGAATTGGCGTTGATGTTGATAATTTGTTAATTTCTCAGCCAGACTCAGGAGAGCAAGCCTTGCAGATTGTTGAAACGCTTGTAAAAACAGGGACAGTTGACGTGATAGTTGTTGATTCGGTTGCAGCCCTAACTCCGCAGAGAGAAATTGAAGGAGAAATCGGCGACCAACATATGGGCCTGCAAGCAAGATTAATGTCTCAGGCGTGCAGAAAATTATCGGCGATTATGGCAAAATCAAACACAATGGTTATATTTTTAAACCAGACAAGAATGAAAATCGGTATGGTTTTTGGAAATCCTGAAACAACACCCGGGGGTTTGGCTTTAAAATTTTACGCTTCTGTAAGAGTTAATTTGGCAAGAACCGCACAGATAAAAGCGGGAGATGAAATTATTGGAAATCGCGTGAAAGCAAAGATTGTAAAAAACAAAGTAGCGGCTCCCTTCAAAAAGGCCGAATTTGATATTTATTATAACGAAGGAATATCAAAATCTGGCGACGCATTAAGGACCGGCTTAAATATTGGTTTTATAAAACAAGCAGGAAGTTATTTTACGCTCGAAGGAGAAAAAATAGGCCAAGGCACGGAAGCCGCTAAAACGTATCTGAAAGAACATCCTGAAGCAATGGCCAAAATAAAAGAGAGGGCTATGAATCCCGAATCAGAATCAGTTTTAGAAGCCAAAAAATGAGATGATTTCAAGGCGCGACGAGGTCGGGAGTTCAGGCCTCGCTGACGGCGAGCCTGCCTCCTAGGTAGTAACCTCTGCGTTACGCCGACGAGAAGCCCCACAGAAATCAGCCATTTTTCGGCTTCCCTTCGGGCGGGTGAATTAAGGCAATATTCTTCGTTGCTTCGGAGCTCACAATGCGCAGAGGCATTAGGCTCACTCATCGCGTCTTGAATCTTGACTTAATTCGCTTCCGCTAAAATGGTTCTAATTCGAATTCATAACCCCAAGCAATGAAAGTAAAAGAATAAAGACAAACTAAAAACAGCCCGAGAGGGCTGTTTTTGGGTTCTGTTTTTACTTGGGCAAATATGCCATAAGGCCCATCTGGCGAGCTCTTTTGACTGCGATAGCAATCTTTTTCTGATGATAAGAGCAAAGGTTTGTTTTTTTTCTTGGCTTTACTTTATAAAAACCCGAAACAAAACGGGACAATAGTTCTGTGTCTTTAAAATCTACGTTATCGATATTTTTTTGGCAGAAATAACACACGGTCTTGTGAGCGAGGCGAACAAGATTGCTTCGGAAATTAGACCCAGATATATTTATACCCATGGGGTCTAATTTACGTTGAACACCTTACGCTATTTAAATTTTTGTTTTTTTATTAAAATGGTATATCTTTTACGTCAATTTCGTCTGCGGCGTTGTCTTCAAAGGTAACTGGCTTTGCATCATCTGTTTCATCTGGCGCGGGCGGTGTATAATTTTCTTCGATTACTGGTATCTCTTCTTGTTTTATTGTTTCTAAATCTGCGTCTTGTGAAGCTGATTTTCTTGATTCTCCGTAATTTGAAGTGGATCCTGACGGCGCTCCTCCGCCACTTCCTCTTGGTCCTAGTTGCATACTTTCAGCAATTATTTCTGTTTTGTATTGTTTTACTCCTTGCGCGTTCATCCAGTTTCTTGTTTTTATCCTTCCTTCTATTAAGACCAAAGAACCCTTGGTTAAATATCTTGCACTTATATCGGCTAATTTTCCAAAACAAACGATATTGTGAAATTCAGCTTCCTGCTTCTTCTCCCCATTTGAGGTGTAGAATCTGTTTGTTGCTATACTGAAATTTGTTACCTGTTGACCCGATGGCAAAGATCTTACCTCTGGATCTCTGGTAACATTTCCTAATACGAATGCTTTGTTTAGATTCATAAAACATCGTCGAATTACGAATTCCGTACGAATTTACGAATTCGTATATTCGTAGTAGATTCGTTATTCGTTGATGGCTAAATTATTCTCCTAAAAGCTCCTCTAATTTTTGTTCGATATCTTTTAATTCCACTTTTCCTTTATTTTCTGTTGAAGACTTTGGAGTGTGAACCGGTTTTTCCGTTTCTACTATTTCTTCAACTTTCTTTTTTGTTTCCACGGCCAACGCCGGCTTTGTTCTGCTCCTTCTTTCCCTTTTTGCCATTAAAGGTTCCTTTATTATAACCATATGGCGGACAATATTTTCATCTTTAGAGATGGTTTCCTCCAATTCCGGTACTTTTTCGGACTCCATTTGAAACTCTACCGTGCCAACGAACCCCGATGCCCGCTTTTCTATGGGATATGCCAAAGTTTTAGCTATGGGGTTTGATTGACTTAAAATTATGCCTTCTTTGCCTTGGACAGTAGACTCAATCTCTTTTGCTTTAGCTGTTGCTTCCTCTGATGTTATTTCCGGAGAAATTATATATGTTAATTCGTATGTTTTCATATTAAATTGCGAATTTATAGTTAGAACCGCTCGATCACACTCGCCGTAAATCTGCGGAGTTAAATAGTAGAGTTATTATAGCAGATAGTTATAATAAATCAAGACTTGTATGCGCTAATTGTCTCCCAGGGCGTCTATGTCAGATTGTATCTTGCCGGCCAATTCCAGAGCCCCTTTTGCATAAAATGTATATGGAGAAGTTGCTGACCCTGAAAAATATATCATTGCGGCATCCCATTCTCCCTGCTTTGTTCTTGACTTAGCGCCGGAGTCCGATAAATACAACCCACAAGCTAAAAAAGCATCTTTAATATCCCACGGATCGGCCACTTTCTTTGTAATACTTTCTATCTTGTCTTTGTAAAGGATCCATGTTGAGGGAATAAAATCAGCCGGTCCCATTGCCCCGCCCCAGCCGAAACTCATGGGGCAAGTAACCAAAGTTTTCAATGGATCTTTCCCCAGAGTTTTTGTAATGTCTAAAAACGCCGGCAAGTCTCTTGTCGGGTGCATTGTTTTTATTCTTTTTTCGTTACCAACGGCGCGGATTCCCTCGCCGGTCTTAATATCTGTTAAATAGCACATATCTGTTTTTTCCAGGGCCAGCTCCTCCTGTAAAATACTCATCAGAAAAGCCGGTCGTACTCCGGTTAATTTTTCCACATATTTAGCATTTTCTAAAGCTTCGCCAAATGTGATTTTTTGTTCAATTGAGAGAAGCTCAAACTCTTTTGATAAAATTTTATTTTCCTTCAGTAAAACTTCGTTTGGACTTTCGATCGGTGAGCTTTTTACATCTTTCGGCAAAACTTCGCCGGAATTGTCATTTGGTAAATTTTGTTTATAGGTCGGAAAGTATTTTGTATATAAAAAAAGGGCTCCAAAAAGAATGGCGACCAAAAAGATTATGACAATGTAAAACCCACGCATTTTAGATATTTTCATTCTCTAATATTATCAAAAAACAATCTGAAATACTACAAGAGTTTTTTATTGGATTTTGTTTGACTTTCGTATATAATACTAGAATGGAAATAAATCCATCGGTTTTTAAATCATACGACGTGAGGGGAATTTATCCTTCGGAGTTAAACGAAGAGGCTGCCTATCAAATAGGTCGCGCTTTTGTGCGCCATTCAGGGGCGAAAAGAGTAGTAGTTGGGCAGGACGCTCGTATTTCGTCGCCAGCGCTATTTAAAGCCGTTGCAAGGGGTTTTTTGGCGGAAGGCGTCCAAGTGCACGATATAGGGCAGGTGCCCACAGAATGCCTTTATTTTGCGGTAGGAAACTATGACTTTGACTCGGGGATTATGATAACTGCCAGCCACAACCCAAAGGAGTATAATGGGCTAAAAATGATTAAAAAGACCGATAATAGCATTGAGATGGTAAGGGGGAAAGACCTCCTTTCATCTGTTGAACCAGATGACCTAGACGATAAAATAGACATTGAGATTGAAAAAAAAGACATTTGGAATGACTTTGTAAACCATGTTATCTCGTTCGTTGATCTAAGTGAAGTTAATCCCTTAAAGATTGTTATTGACGCTTCTAATGGTGTGGCGGGCAATGCTATTTCAAGAATGCAAGATAAATTGCCAGTAGAAATTATTCCCCTAAATTTTGAGCCCGATGGAAACTTCCCAAATCACAGCCCTAATCCGCTAATAGAGGGGTCGGCTGATGAAATAGGCGAAATGGTTAAAAAAGATAAAGCGGATTTCGGTCTGATGTTTGATGGGGATGCAGACAGAATTTTCTTAGTTGACGAAACAGGACAACTGGTAAGAGCTGATGCAACTCTTTTACTTTTGGCAAAATATTTTTTAGAGAAAAATCCGGGTATGGCAATCGCCTACAATGCGATTTGTTCAAAAGCTGTTCCCGAATTTGTTCAAAAATGGGGAGGAAAACCAATAAGAACACAGGTTGGATTTGTTAATGTTAGAGAAGGTCTCGTAAAAAATAACGGGATTATGGGGGGTGAACTTTCGGGCCATTATTGCTTTAGAGATAATTATTACATGGATTCAGGTATCGTTTCTTTTTTGGTTTTATTGCAAGTATTCTCAAAAGATCAAAGAAAAATTTCTGAAATTATCGCCGAATTATCTCCCTATCCAAAGGGAGCAGAGATAAATTTTGAAGTTAAAAATAAAGATGAGGTTTTAGAAAAAGTAAAACAAAAATATTCAGACGGCGAGCAGGACTTTTTAGACGGCGTAACGGTTACATACAAAGATTGGTGGTTTAATGTAAGGCCATCGAACACAGAACCATTATTACGCCTGACCATTGAGGCCGACACAAAAGAGCTTTTGGAAGAAAAAACAAAAGAATTAAATAATTTTATTAAAGATCAAAATGTTTAATCCTGAAAACCAGCTAGAGCAACCAAAGAAACCAACCGACTGGGATATTCTTGGAATACAAGAAGGTTCCTCGCCAGACGAGATAAAGGTTGCGTATCGCAAGGCAGTTAAAGAGGTACATCCTGATGCCAAAAAGGCAGGGGGAGAAGAGGCTTTCAGACAGATAAATGAGGCGTATAAGCGACTCTTAGACGAGGCGAATAAGCCGGAAAAACCGAAGCCAGATTCAACAGATTCAGTAGCGGCGGAGGCCGCTCAAAAATATGGAAAAACACGAGACGATTGGGAGAAAGAGAAGAAAAAAGACCCATTCGACGAGAATGATCCTGATAAAAAGATAGATTTATATGGATAAAAACAGCCCCGCTATGCCTGGGCTGTTTTTCATTGCTTCTGGTGTGGTATAATACATTAATTATTGTGCTAAAACAGAAACATGAAAAAACACTTAAATAATTTCAGCGGGCACGAAAAAGCATTCACACTTATCGAATTAATCGTTGTCATCGCAATTATTACTATTTTAGCAGCGATTGTAGTGGTTAATGTGACAAGCTATATAGAAAAAACAAAAAACGCAGCCATGTTAGCCGAGTTTGGCCAATTAAAAATGTACGCGCGAAACTATTACGCTGATAATGGAAACTACGATTATCTTTGTTACGGTGATGGTATTTATGATGGCACGGATGGCGGTTATAATGGTACGGTTGCAAAAATCGGCCAAGCTATAGCAAACCGACAGAGCGGAGGTATGTTTTACTGTATGGATCCTACTCAGGAATTTCATCAATCTGCAACAAGTTTAATCCCAGTAGCTTACGCGATGATGCCCCAGAAATGTTCCAGTGATAGATTTATGGTGGTTTTTTATTATGATTTTACATCTTCCGGTGGAGGTTATTGTGTGGATTCTGATGGGAAACAGGCCAGTTTCACGGGTGTTGGACCGAGTTTAAGCGGTGTTTGTATCTGCCCATAAATAATTAAACATTTTTAAAACAGCCCCGTTATGCCTGGGCTGTTTTTTGAACGGCTCAGCACTTTTGGTGCTGAGCCGTTGAGATAAAAGACAGATTAAACTAGTCCCATTTTTTCTCGCACTTCTTTCATCGTTGTTCCGGCGATTATTTTAGCCCTTGACGCTCCCTTTGTTAAAACTTCTTTTAAGTAAACATCTCTTGTTTCGAGCTCTTTTTGTTTTCTTCGGAAGGGCTCTAGATAATTTATCAAAACCTGTGCCAAGGATTTTTTAAAGTTTCCGTATCCTTTTCCTTTAAATTCTTTTTCAATATCTTGTGTTGTTTTATCGGTAAGCAAACTATAAATTGTCAAAAGATTTGATATCCCCGGCTTTTTTGTAACATTGTAAATTACATCTTTTCCGGAGTCTGTTTCGGCCGACATTATTTTTTTTGTAATTTCATCCGGAGAATCAAAAAGAGAAATACAGCTTTTTGGGTCATCCGTCTTGGACATTTTCTTTTTAGGGTTTGTGAGGCTCATTATTTTTGCCCCCGTCTTTGGCAAAATTGTTTCAGGCTCGGGAAAAACTTTTTCAAATTTTTGATTAAACTTTCTTGCAATTGTCCTAGCAAGTTCAACGTGTTGCTCTTGGTCTTTTCCTACAGGGACAGCCTGCGATTTGTATAAAAGAATATCAGAAGCCATTAAAACAGGATAAGTAAATAAGCCAGAATTTATATAGTCTTTATGTTTCTTTGATTTCTCTTTAAACTGTGTCATTCGGGAAAGTTCGCCCATAGGAGTTATTGTGCCTAAAAGCCAAGCCAATTCAGCATGTTCTTTGACCTCTGATTGCACAAAAATAACCGATTTGTCGGGGTTTATGCCGGCTGCCAAATAAACCGCAGCCGTTTCCAAAATATTTTTTTTCAACTCTTTGGGGTCATATGGCGTGGTTATTGCATGCAAGTCAACTATGCAAAAAACGCACTCGTTGCTTCCCTGCAATTCAATCCACTGCTTTATAGCTCCCAAATAATTACCGATATGTAGCCCGCCCGTTGGGCGTATCCCTGAAAATATTCTCACGGTCGTGTGAGCGAGGCGAACACGATTGCTTCGGAAATTAGGCCCAGATATATTTATAACCTTCTATAGATTTCTATCAGATGGTTGCAGGTACAGTTAGGGTCTAATTTACGCTGAACTCCTTACTCATTAATTGTTTTATTCTACCACCAACAGGGAAGCGGGTAAATCTTGACAAGTCATTTTGAATATGCTATAATAAATATATGGAGAATTATGCTGATTGTCAGTATAATTGCTTAATGGAAAGCACGCTATGGGCGAGTGGCTCGCCGAATATCTCGAAAGGAGACAGCCATGAGAGTCGCACTTTTAATGTTTGATCCGGAGCGTATTATGTGGGGCACGATCCATGACGGTATGTGTGCCGTTATATCAGATGGGCACGTGCCGTATTTTGGGGAGGTGCGGTGCTCTGGGACAAAGGAGCCGGTACTGATGATTGCCCCGTGTGGGACTCCCAGCAACGAGTGGCAGGCCATCTATAACCTCTCTGGAGGAGCAGATGGGCTTGTTCTGAACAAGCTCGTAATCCGGGAACTTCCGGATTAGGCGCTCGCTTCGGCGGGGGCAACAACACAACGGCCGAGTGGTATTCTGCTTATGCAGACAAACAACCACTCGGCCGTTGTGTTGTTGCTTAGTGAATTAAAAACTAACAGCGCAAAGTGGCGGAGACCCGATGTCCGCCACTTTTGGTGTATAATGGAAATATGCCTTACAGAAAAGAACAATTTGCTAACGATGAGATTTATCACGTTATTTTACGGGGATTGGATAATAACTTAATTTTTAAGGATACAAACGATTATTATCGTGGTATTTTTTCAATTTACGAATTTAATAATGCAAAACCAACAACCATACAAGCTAGGAGACGTGCCAGAAAATCATTCAAAACTCGAATAAGTAAAGTTGATAGAGGCCCGTCCTCTATCAATTCTGAGATAGGAGAGGAAGATGGGCGAGATAAGTTTGTTGACCTTATGGCTTTCTGCTTCATGCCAAATCATGTTCATCTTTTAATAAAACAACTAAAAGATGACGGGATTGTAAAATTTATGAGGAAGGTTGGGACTGGTTTTGCGGGATATTTTAATAGAAAATATCAGCGCAAAGGATATGTTTTTCAAAACAGATTCCGTTCAATTCATATTCGAGACGATAAACAATTACAAACGGTTTTTAATTATATCCACTTAAATCCCGCGTCTCTAATTGAGCCTGGTTGGAAAGAAATTGGGATAAAAAACCAAGCGAAAGTAATTAATTTTTTGAAGGATTACAAGTGGTCAAGCTATAAAGACTATATCGGAGAAAGTAATTTTCCGTCTGTTACAGAAAGAAGGTTTTTACTAGAATTTTTAAGAGGGTCTAATGGTTGTGATTCGGTCTTAAAAGATTTGATAGAGTATAAAAAGGAGCTGGTTGAAAACCAAGAGTTTTTGTTAGAGGCGTAAAGAGGTATAAAAAAGATAGAGGACGGGCCTCTATCTTTTTTTGGTTAGACTTCGATTACTACGGGGAGGATCATCGGTCTGCGACTGGTTTTAGTCGCCAAGAAATCGCCAACCTTGTTTCTTATCTCGTCTTTTACATATGTCCAATTAACGGCTCCTCCGTGGCCAGCTGATTTGTTTACTATTTCAATAACCTTTTTACGGGTCTGCGCCAATAAGTCTTTTGATTCTCTTAAATAGACAAATCCGCGCGATATAATATCAGGACTGCCTCGCACCGTTCCTGTTTTCTTATCTATTATAGCTACAATAACAAACATTCCGTCTTCAGCCAACATTTGGCGGTCTCTTAAAACAATTTCTCCGACATCTCCAACCCCCAGTCCATCTACGAATATATAGTTGGATGGCGCCCTTTCTTTCATTATTTCAGCTCCCTTCTCAGAAAATTTTATGATAGAGCCGTTGTCGGGGACAATAATACTGTCTTTCTTAAAACCTATTCCCTGGGCGATTTTAGATGCTTCTTTTAGGAAATAATGATTAGCATAAACAGGGATGAAATAGTCCGGTCTTGTTTCTCTAAGCATTTCTTTTATTCCTTCAACGTTGCTGTGTCCGGAGATGTGTACGTCAATAATATCTGAATGATACACATTATCAGATAAACGATAAAGATTGTCTTTTAATCTTTGAACGGTTCTTTCATTTCCCGGAATAACAGAAGAAGAAAATATAACAGTGTCCTCCTTTTTAATTTTAACAAAGCGGTGGTTTCCTGCAACAATTCTTGAAAGGGCCGCCATTTCTTCGCCCTGCCCTCCCGTGCAGATAATTATAACCTTGTTGTCAGGATAGCTTTGCGCTTTATCGGTTGGGATTATGACTCCTTTCGGAATTTTAATGTAACCAAGCTCTGTTGCTAGCTCTATGTTTAACTTCATTGAAAATCCGTCAAGCGCAACCTTTTTATTATTTTGCGCAGCAAATTCCAGAATTTGCCTTATTCTTTGAATTTGCGAAGAAAACGTTGTGATAATAACTCTGCCTGGAGCATTGTTTATGAGCTTGTAAAGATTGTTTAACATTTCTTCTTCGGTAACGGGCTCTTTGTGGTTTGTAGCTCCCAACGATTCCAACATCAGAACGGTTGGTCTTTTTAGCTTAGCAAGGCTTGAATAATCGATAGCCTTTCTCCCAACAGGATCTTTTTCGATAGTCCAGTCACCGGGATGTATTACTGTGGCCGAGGGGGTCTCCAAGATAATTCCCATCGCGTCCATAATTGCGTGGTCAACCTGGAAAAAAGACAAAGTAAAAGCCCCCAAGTTTATTTTTTGTCGTAGGTCTTTTATGTAGAGCGTTTTTAATTTTTTTGAGGCGCCATGCTGTAAATCTTCGACTCTGTGTTTTACCATTTCAAGCGTAAGCGGTCTGCCAATGATTTCCGGATTTCCAAGTTTCGGTAAAAGTATCGCGGCGGCTCCAATGTGGTCTAAATGTCCGTGAGAAAAAATAACACCTCGGATATTTCTTTCTTTACCTTTCAGATATTCAACATTCGGGATTACGTAATCAATTCCGGGCATGTCCTCCTCTGGAAACTGCAAGCCCATATCCAAAATTACAATATCTTGTCCATACTCAAAACAGGTCATATTTCTCCCGACCTCTTCACATCCTCCGAGAGGAATTATTTTTAGATTATTCTCCTGGTGCCACGATCTTTTGGGAGCCGGGTTTGTTTCGTGCCAGGCCCTTCTTGGCTGGTCTTTTTTTCCTCCGGCTATTTGATTTTGTCCGGAAGAACTTCCGTCGGGTTGCCCTTTGGGCTCCGACCGTCTTTGTTTTGTCATCATAAGTATTTGTTCCCCGTAATTAGAGTTTTTCGGGAAGCGTATTATTTTTTAGAGATTTATTTTAATGTGCCCGAGGTGGGATTCGAACCCACAACCCGTAAAGGATACGGTCCTGAACCGTACGCGTATGCCAGTTCCGCCACTCGGGCAAATGAGTAAATTGTTATATATTTTTGAGGAAATTTAAATCTTTTGGAACAGATTTAAATGGTTGTTCAAAACGCAGCTCTGGTACATTCTTATAGTTGTCATTTTTAATCCATCCATTTTTTGTGTAGTAATAACATGCACCACGATTTTTTTCAAAGAGAGAATAGTCGCTTTTGCATCCGTCCGCGGTCCAGTCGCCGGTTTTTAAATCCTCTGTTTCTGAAGGATTTATTGTGACGTGTCCGTAGCCGTTAGGAATTACAGCAGATTCTCCTTTTTCTGCTTTTACAGCATACACATCCTCAATTTTTTCGGCGTCTCCTTTTTGCATGAAAAAAATCGCTTGCCCTTCTACAACCGTGTATATTTCTTTAAAATTTCCGATATGTACGTGGCCCTTTGTTTTTGCGAACTCAGAACCAAGCATTTTGGCTAAAGTAACAGTTATATTGTGAACGAGGCCATTTTCTTGCTTCACTTTTCTGTACATATAATATAAGTCCATATCAGGAGAATTTTTTGCAAAATCTTCGTCACATAAAACCTCGCGCATGTCGTCTAAGTGTCTAATATCAGGAGTTAATTTTGTGATGTCTACTTCCATACTCTTTTTGTATTTATAAACCAATTACTAATATTTATAAATCTTTTTGCTGGATCGACTATTTTTGTTGTATCAATTCCTTTCACCTTATCTGAAGACCAATATAAGTAATCCGGATTATACAGAAACATAGCGGGTGCATCGGAAAGTATTAAGTCTTGTAAATCTTGGTAATTCTGTTCCTTAATGCTTTGATCCAGCGTTTCGCGGCTGCTTTTTAATAACTGGTCAACTTGCTTGTTCTGATATCCTGTAAGATTCAGACCGGGGTCATTGATTTGTGTAGAATGCCAGAAGGGGTAAAAGTCCGGCAAACTTCCTAATGCCTGTCCGTAAAGCAGGGCATCATAGTTTCTGCTTTTAATAATGTCTTTTAATCCGGAAAGTTCTACAGCCGTTATCTGAACATCAACTCCAACGTTTTCCCAGTAATCTTTTAAAAGGTTAGCTGTCATAACAAGTTGTTTCTGGTTTATTGTTATCAGTGTAAACTGCAACGGGGTTGAATTGTTTTGCACAGGTGCGCACAATTCATTAAGTTTAGTGCGCGTACCGGGTCCTGTTTCTCCTGTGCTTTTCGCGTCGGGTAGATATTTTTCCTGGAAAGCTGTGACAGCATCTCCCGTACCGGCGCCGAATTTACCATTTGTCTCGTTTTGTAAAAGGCCCTTAAAATTGTCATCTAATCTCGATAAGCATCCTTGAAGCTGGGTAACTTCATTTCCCGAAGACCCCTTTTTCAAATAACTCTTAAATTGGAAGGCAGGCGTTTTTGTACTGGCCTTTGCCCGAGTTCCGTCGCCGGAGTCTTTATACCCGGCTTTATCCAGAAGTTTTTGTGCTGTATCAGTATTGAAATCATAATTTACTGTTGGATTAGGGTATCCAAAATATTCCGGTAGAGTGGGGGAATCTACTCCGGATATCTTTTCTTTGGACGCGTCGCTTATTTTTTGTAAAAGGTCCTGTTTGTCAACAGAATATTCAAGTGCCTGTCTTACATTTAAATCTGAAAGAATTTTTGAGTTTTGCGTGTTGAAAAAAACGGCAAAATATCTGGGCAAAGAGAGAGAGTATGCATTAAATTTTTCGTTGTTTGCGCCTTGGCCGATTTGTTTTTCCAGTGAAGCTTTATCGTTATCTAAAGCTGACACAGAAAACCCATCAACTGTTTTCTGGTTTATTGCGCTTACAAGGTCGCTGTCATTGCCGAAGAACGAAAAAGAAAGTTTAGATATATACGGTACCTTACCGTAGTACTTTTTATTAGCGCTAAGATTTAGGCTTTTTATAAAGCCCTCGTTATTTTCTTTTATACCGGAGATGGTATATGGTCCGGATCCGATTGGTTGTAAATTATAAGGGGAAAGTGCAAAATTTTCCGGTAAAATGTTTTTCCAAATGTGTTGGGGAATTATTTTTAGTGTACAATTTTCCAGAAAGGAATTATAAGGGGCCATGAGCGATAGGGTAAAAGAGTCATCCGACGTTTTTTCCGCATTAATATCCAGCCAGTTTGCTCTTAAGGGGCTTTTATAATCAGAATTTTGTATCGTTTTTATTGTGTAAACAACGTCGTCTGCTGTCAGCTTTACGCCGTCTTGCCACAAAAGTCCGTCTTTTAAATAAAAAGTATAAATTTTTCCGTCCTCAGAAACTTGGAAGTCTTTAACCATGTCGTTTGTTATATTTCCGTCCTTGTCGTAGGTCATTAAGCCGGAATAAACCAGCCCAATAAGTGTTCTGTCGACATCATTCGTTTCTCCGTAGATTGGGTTTATAAATCTTGGTTGGCCGACAACTCCTTCAATGTAACTGCCACCATAAGCGGGAGACACCTTGGTATGTGTTATGTAAAAACTGCTTACAAGATATATTGCAGACAAAGAAAACAAAATGGCAAAGGAAATAAAAAATATTTTCTCTGTCCCTTTTAACACTTTAAAAAATTGTTTCCACTGAGAAAATGTAGGAAACTTTCTAGAATTCATTCGCGTAGATTAGAACTATATTTACGGTATTAATATATTTAATACGCCCAGGACAAGAAAAATGGTTACTGCTGCAATTGTCGCGTAGTGTATTTTTTTCTGTGCACCACGTTTTGTGGAGTAAACTTCTCCTCCTCCTCCAAAACCGGCGCCTAAAGCAGCCCCCCTTTGTTGAACGGCAATAAGGGCGATTAAAATTATAGAAACTGCGATTTGAGTATAAAATAGAATTTGATTCATATTTTTCTTTTTATTCGTTGCCTTTATTTACTAAAAAAGATTTAACAATTATATTAAGTCCTAAAATAATCAAGACAGTGTAAAGTAGGGGTAGAAAGAAGGGGACAGTGAGCTCGTCGAATATCATATCCAAAAGCCAGATCAAAGCCATATCTATTGCGATTGTAAAAAGTCCGAGGGTAAGTATTTCAAATGGTAAGGCTAAAAGCTTTAGTAGGGGTTTTAAGAAGTGATTTAGCAGCCCTAAAACAATTCCTAAAACCAAAAAAATCTCCCATTGCTGTGTTAAAGGAAAACCAAAAAAACTCGATGTTGGGTAGGTTACAACCACAACTTCCGGCACAATTAACGTTGCTAGCCATAGTCCGGCTATAGCCGCGATAATCTGAGAGAGTAATTTCCTCATACGATTACATAAGTCTAGCATATTTTTGGGTAAAAAGCAATAATCTACGGCAACAAAGATTTCTTCCGTAATTTTTTGTGGTAGTTTATCGCGAACCTGTGGGCTTCGTCGTCGAGTTTTTTTATCAGATTATAAACTTCCTGTGGGAGGTTTTTTAATAAAATTGGATCTTTTCTTCCCTCAATAAATAACTCTTGTTTTCCCTTTGCTATTGAAATTACCTTTATACCCCTAGACAATGATTCTCGGTTTTTTGTTTTTGTAGCCACGTTTAATTGGCCTACTCCGCCATCAATTAACATAACTTCAGGATATTTCCATTCCGGGTGATTTAACCTTCTGTTTATTGTTTCTTTTAACATTGCAATATCATTCGGTTCGTTGGCCATTTTTATTCTAAATTTTTTGTATTGGCTTTTTGCTGGCGCACCATCAGTAAAAACAATCATAGAGCCTGTGGCAAACTTTCCCTGGATATTTGAAACATCATAGCACTCTATTCTATGAATATCTTTTTCTACTCCCAAAGTTTCCTTCAAAATTGGTGTTAAATCCGACTTAACACAAATTTTAGTGGTTTCAAGCACGTGAGTATGTGCCATAATTTGCTCTAAATTGTAAATTTTGTCCCTGATTTTCCCTGCTTCCTCAAAGTTTTTTTCTTTAGAGAGAGTTTTCATTTCTCTCTTAAGTGAATTTAAAACAGCACCTCTTTTTCCTTTGAGAATCAAAACCAATTTCTTTATATTCTTTTTGTATTCTTTTAAGTCGGGTTCTGGGCCAGGGCACAGGCCTAAGTGGCAATAAGTGCATTTTAGCTTAGGGTGTTTTTTCGAAGTATAGTAGGGGAATGCTTTTCGCAAAAATCTCAAAGTTTTTTTAAGGGCAGTCCCTTCAACAAATGGTCCGATAAAAGTGGCGGACATCGGGTCTCCGCCACTTTTTGGTTGGTGGGTGATGAAGACGTAGGGGATACCACTTATATTTATTTCCTTGCCCGCAGGAATTTAGAACCTGGTAAACCATTTTCCCGTGCGTTGAATCTCGACTGCTCGTCTGCGAAGAAGCGCAACCGGAACTTTCCCCAATTGTACTCTATCGCAGGC